>Ga0066636_10001957_pt1 | contig 12981 bp, 13 predicted proteins | sample CryGeyCG2014_080_2_FD_62736 | JGI IMG/M metagenome (GOLD analysis project Ga0066636, IMG submission 62736) | Groundwater microbial communities from aquifer - Crystal Geyser CG07_land_8/20/14_0.80 | ecosystem: Environmental > Aquatic > Deep subsurface > Groundwater | place: USA: Utah: Grand...
CCATAATAGTTTCACCTCGTTGATGATAGTTTGTTACCTCAAATATCACTCTATCACCTTGATTTATCAAGATCAACGAGGTTTTTTATTTTCTTTGATGGTGAATTAAGGTTTAAACCATTTTAATTTTTTTTTAAGCGCATCGGTTATCTGGGCTGCATCGCTTGTGCTGGACAAAATCGTGGGTGTGACCAAAATCAGCAGTTCTGTCTTCTCCTTCTTTTTCGAGGTGTATTTAAACAGGTGACCGATGAAAGGGATGTCCCCAAGAAGGGGCACCTTTTGATCCGACGTCGAGTAGTTTTCCTGCATCAGCCCTCCGAGGGCGACCGTCTGCCCGTGGGCGACAACCACGGAGGTATTGATCTTCCTCGTCAGGAATATCGGGGAGCCGCCCGCGCCATCCGCGCCGGGAGTGGAAACTTCCTGGGATATGTCCAGCGTCAGCAGGCCCTCGGTATTGATGGTGGGCTTGACCGTCAGAATGATGCCCGTGTTGCGGTATTGAATGCTCCTTAAAACGCTGGGCGTGGTGGGGGCAGCAGAAATATCGGGTGCGGTAACCTCCCCCGTCACCGTCGGCACATCCTGCCCCACCTGAATCGTGGCTTCCTTGTTGTCGAGAACGGTCAGGCGCGGGGTGGAGAGGATGTTGGCCTTATTCGCGCTTGCCAGCGCGCTGATCAGGGCCTGGAATTTTGCCGTTTCCGAAAGGAAAGTGAACGAAAGCCCCGCTATTGTACCCACACCGAAACTTCCCATCGTGCCCAGGGTGAATGGGCCTCCGGATATCGAGTTTTTGATAAACCACTCAACGCCGTACTTCAAATCGTCGGTAAGCGTCAGTTCGGCGATGGTGGCCTCAATAAGCACCTGCCGGGCAGGCTTATCAAGGTTTTGAAGGAGCTGGAGGATATTTTTGTAAACAGAAGGAGAACCGATAACGATAACGATATTTTTTCTGTCGTCGGCGGATATCTTGAGGCCGGGCAAACACGAAAGCTGCTGGGTTGCGGCCGTCTGCTGTTTGGCGGCGGCCGTCTGCTGTTTGGCTGCGGGGGCGGCGGGGGCGCTGCCATAGAGTTTATTTATGGACTCCACCAGCTCCGAGGCGCGCGAATATTTGGGGCTGTAGCTGAATGCCATCTCGGCTTCACCGGCAGCTTCAGCCCTGTCCAGTTTATCCCTCCACTCCAGTATATATTTGGCTGTCTCATCGTCAGGACTGATCACCAGGATGCCGTTTAACTGCTTGATGGGTATGAAAAGGGGTCCCGGATCATTCGCGGAAGCGGCGACTTCAAACCCCATTCCCTTTAATATTTTGGAGAGTTCTTCTATAAACTCCTCGGACTGCCAATATGTCAGCCTCAGAAGAAAGAGTTTTTTATCCTGAAAAGAGGGCACATCAAAGGTCTCTATCATTTCCACGATTTGTTTAACCTGAAATGCCTGCCCATAAAGGAAAATGGCGTTTTCCCTCGGGGTCATCTGGATTTGAACCTGCGTTTTCAAAAGGTCCTTTGCCAAAGGCAAAATGGCGCTGGGTCTGACATGCCGGAGCGGAACGATCTGGAGAATATATGAAGAACTGTCTATCGTATCACGGCCAACCCGTATATCAAACCGCCCTTTTTGTTCAGGCGGCGCCTCACTGAGAATGTAAAGGGCGCCGGCTTTTTCCTCGAGGTAGAGATTGTTTTTTTCAAACAGACCGATCAACAACTCCAGCGCCTTGTCCGCCGGCATCGCCTGCGGCATCCGCATGGATACAGGCGTTTTGTTTTTCATGACCTTTTCGTCCATGATGAAGGACACCTTCAGCGTCTCGCCGAGGGCATAGACGATAAAGTCCGCAAGCGGCATGTTTTCTACATTGATCGTTATAGGACCCGGGTACATACTGATAAGCTTCGGATCTATGGGGGCCCTGGGAGGAAGCGTCTTGACGGGTTCCGCTTTTTTAAACACTGGCGGCGTCAGTTGCTCATAGCCGGGCGCTTTTGGCGCTTCCACCTGCGGTTTCTCCTCGGCAACCTGCGCTTTTTCTTCAGGCTTGGGCAAGGTAACCGGCTTATAAACCATTGGACTGGAGGCGCAACCAATCATGGTAAATATCGCAGCCGCTAATGCGAAAAAGGCAATCCGTTTTTTGAGCATCATTTTATCAGACCCTCTTGCTTAAGGTTGTTCAGACTGATAGCCTCTCTTTAAAGCTTCATAGTAATTCAAAACCAACTCCACATAGTTAAGTGTCTCCGGAATCGGTGGAATTTTGTTGTACCGAAAGACCCTCCCCGGACCGGCGTTGTAAGCGGCCAGCGCAAGGGGAAGATTGCCGTTTAGCGCATTGAGAAGCAGGCTCAAATATTTTGCGCCTCCCTGTATGTTTTCTTCGGGATCAAAGGGGTCGGCCACACCCATTTCCCGCGCGGTGCCGGGCATGAGCTGCATCAGTCCCGAAGCCCCCTTGAGGGAAACAGCCCGGGGATCGAAGTTCGACTCTGCCTTGATGATCGCCCGGATAAGATGGGGATCTACAGAAAAACGCTCGCCGGCTGTCGCAATCATAGGCTCGAATGTCGCACCTTGAAAAACAGAGGCAACGGGCATGCCCTTGTCTCTCAACGGCAGTCGCACTTTATAGCGTCCCTCCGCCGGAACATTCGTATAGTACAAGATTCCCCCTTCTCCCCTGAAGGCGTAAATATCAGCCGCAGCCGGAACAGCCCTGAAGGCAATCAATAATAAAAACACCAAAAACAGGGCGCCGAAAGCAGCCGGGCTAAGGCTCTGACAGAATTGTCTTTTCACGGTTCGGAACATTAAATACCTTCAGTTCAGTTTTCTCTTCGCCTTTTTTAAGCTGCACGGAATCGCCGTCTATCCTGGAGATCACCGATCCGTCGCTCATTTTCTGCCCCGCGGTCAGGGACGCCACAGAACCTTTGTAATCCCGGAAAATCGCCTTTGTTTCGCGACCCTGCGTGACACCAACCAAAGTGTAAGGGTTCGCCCGCATCGGCACATTATCCGAGCCGGTATAGGAGCCATTTGCGGTGAAGATGTTTCTTGCCCTAAGATCGTTTTCCGCATTCCCTTTATTAACCTGAATCTCAACACCGCGGACTGGCTGCTTCTCGCCAGCGACGGAAAGTTGCCCGCCCTGAACTGCCTTGCCGCGGACGGAAATGCGCGGATCAAGATCAGGGTTCGGTTTTTCTGCAAGGATTAACGCCATGATCACTACCACTAAAATGACAATGATATCAACTATTTTAATCATTTTTCCACACGCAGGGCAGTTATCGTAAGAGAATAACTGAAATCGTTCCCGCTCCTGCTGATGTCAACACCCTTGACTATTAAAAGACGCGGGGTTTTTTCTATTATTTCAAGGGTCTCTATAAAGTCAAGCATTTTACCTTGCAGCTTCAATATGACAGGGACTTCGCTGACATTTTTCCCGGGGATCGGCTCCGGAAATTCTAAGTTTGTCATGATCAAGCCCTTCTTTTCGGCAAACTTTCCGATCATATCTACAATATCGGCCTGTATATCGAAATAGCCGACTTCTTTCTGATATACACGGGGAGAAAGGGCGGTCTTATCAAGAGCCGGAGCTTTGCCGGCGGGTTTTGCCTCCTTGCGTTCCAGAAGGCGGCTCTTGAGGCGGTAAGTCTCGCATTGCTCTGCAAGTCCAGCCTTTTTCCAGGCGACCGCGCTATTGAGAGGATAAACGAGAAACCTCGCCAGGGCAAGGATAATGACCAGATATAGGCCAATCGTCCGGATCTCTTGTCTTCTTGTTGTATCTGTCATATGCTCTCAGTTTGCAAGCTCTATTAGCACGCCAAAATTGCTCAGTTTAGATGCGCGGTCCTTCACTATTGACCTTTTAAGGCTCAATTTTTTGACCTCCGCCGCCCCGGAAAGGGCTTTGAGTGTGGAAAGCGGGTCGGTTGAAGAAACCATGAGTTCCACTTTATTTTCGTTGAGCGTCATTTTGGTGATGAAGGTTCCCTCCGGCAGTTTGCGAGCCAGTAAAGCCATGACCCTCAAAGGGGAAGAGGCTGCGCTCCGCTTCTCTTTGATTTCCTGAATGACCAGCGAATAATCGTCAGTCTGCTTGTTTGTATCAAGAATTACCGCCTTATTGTCCATAACGGACAATTTTTGGCGTATTTCCTCGGCTGCATGATCATAGTTCTTCAATGTCAGGTACTGCATCAGCGCATAACCGATGACAAGATAGACGGCAATCCTGAAAAGGAGGCCTTTCTTTTCCCCGAGACGCAAAGCCCCTTCTGCCCTGAACCCGGAGATGTCCAGAGAGGCGATTTCATCCAGACAGGGGGGATGATCCATCGTACCTGTCCTTGATATCTGTCTGATATCATTCAATTCTAATTGAAGATCGCCATATATCTTGACGTTTCTGATCGGCGCAGCGTACTGCTCCAGGCTGTGAAGAAACCGCTCGACATCTTCCGGACAAAAAGCGGATTCCGGAAACGAGGCGCCGGCCAGAAACTTTCCCTCGGAGTAGGCTAACATGCTTATCATTCCTCCATATTGGCATAACTTCATCTCAGGAACAATAGAGGAAAAGACGAGGTCTTCCGGGACAACATAGCCGAATGGGAAGATTTCTCTAATTTTGGGATAGAGCCCGCTCTCCCATGCCCAGACATCCACCAGGGCATGTGTGTCGGCGGATTGAAAAACCCGGCAGTGAAACGCGGGCATGGAAAAGGGAAACATATCACCGATTTCTAGTGCTACCGCCTTGAAAAGCTCCTTTCCCGGGGCCGGCGGGTATTTTTTTCTGACATGCAACAGGAGTTCCCTGCCGACAATCAGCGCCTTTTTCCCGAAACCGCACCGCACCGGCTTGAGCATATCGAGGCTGCCGGAGGCGCATTTAACCGGCTTTTTACCCTCCATCCTGTAAATTTCAAGGCCGCCCTGATGCCAGTAAGCCGCTATTTTGCCTTTCATCAGCCTACTCCTCGCTCCAGAAAACAACGCCGTATGGGGCGTATTCGTTCTGGACTACATTCAGGCCGGCCCTGATGCTGTAGATGACCTTCGGCGCTCCCGCCTCTACAATGACCTCCATAAAAGGGGAGGAAAAAAAATTGTCCTCTCCAGTCAGTTTCCTGCCGGTCAGCGCGAAGAGCTGGTTGTTTGAAATGATAGGCATTTGGGACATAAACTCTTTGAGCGTTTGCAGCGATTCCCTGTTAATATCCAAGACGGCCATAAGCGCCGCGTCACTGGCCGTGTTCGGGTTAAAGCCGAAAGAGGGAAGCATGGTTAAGTCATCTTTTATCCTGCCATACAGGCCTTTGTCAAACCCTTTGATAAATCCGGCTTCATCTTTATACTGCAGCGGGAAATTCCTGGGTGCATACGGCAGCCCCTGAGCGCTGTAGTCAAAGGCCTCCGCCCCGTCTATCCTTTTTAATCCATCCGCGTCGCTCCAGTCCAGAAGGGAATTGACGGGAGCAGTGGCATAATTCACGTTCTCTGTGTTCTTGATAAGTCTTTCGATAGGAACAGTATGCAAGGAGGTCAGCGAGAGCATGCCATTGGAATCCTGAATTCGGACGCGGAGGCCTTCTGACAGTTGGATCGCCTGGCCGTTCACCGGCAGCGACTTTAATTCTGTAATATCCGTCGCCCCGGTAATGATGATCTCCTTCCACGAAAGATGACCGCTCAGAAGCAGATATATGAGCATATCGAATGCCGAGCGGGCGTTCAGGATTGCCTCCGCCTTGTTCTTCAAGCCCTCGGCTGCCCGGATATGCTCCCGCACAAGCCAGTTAAACCCCAGTCCCACGATAATAATGACGGAGGCGATCATTATCATCAGGATGGTGGCTGAGCCCCTGTCACCTCGGGTAGTCTTCATCATACACCCTTTTCAGCATGGAATTCACATTGATCCCGGAGGTCAGCTTCCCCTGGTCGCTACCGCGACGATAAGAGATCTTTACGAGGGAAGGAAGCATCTTCATCTTGCTGCCGTCAAAATTGCCGTACCACTGATAGATTCGCTTAGTGAAGTCATAGCCATAGAAACTGAATTCTATTTCATCCACACCCTCGAGGATTTTGAATGATTTCCCCTTTTTGTAATCGTTGAAAATGTAATTCCTGTCTATCTCTTCATAAGTTTTTGTGTAAACCGGAAGCTCATAGTACACGAGGGAACGTTTGCCGTTATCTGCTTCCTCGCCCTTTATCCAAACGATCACGGGCAGTTCGCCAGCGAATGGCGCCAGAGAAACATAGGAGACACTATTTCGGGCGCCCTTGAAATACGGGAACCAACCATCGCTCCTGGTGTGAACATAGTAATCTGTCGCCGAGTTGAAGCTCTTGTCAATCCAGATGGGCTTTGCATAATCCCAGAAGTTCAGCCCTTTTTCGATGAGGCCGTGATACTGTGCAAGACCCTGGTTGAGGGCCACTCCGGCAAGCGTTACCATGGCCGTGAAAATGATGAGGGCGACGAGCACCTCGATGAGGGTGTAGCCTTCAGGGCGCTGCGGTTCCCGGCGAATACAACGGCTTATATCTGAATACATTGATATGATAGTCCCTGATCACGTCCTGATAGACAAGGCTGAAATCAACCCTGTAGAGAAAAAGCTGATGGATGGACGTCACCGCGAATTCGCCCCCCCCCTTCGTCGGCGTTGATGAACCAAGCAGCCGCGCAGTCCATTTCATCGTTACGCCATTGCCCATGTCCTCAACCCCGGATTTCCCCCCCATCTCTAATGTTTTCAGAAGGCCCGCCGCCTGGACAAGCTTCGATGACAGGACGTTGGAACGGTTGGCCTTTTCCAGATAGTTATAGCCCATCCGGAAGAGATACATCGTCGCTGCAATACTTGCCGTAAGGATAAGACCGGCAATGAGGATCTCAAGTACCAGAAAACCCCTTTCTCTTTCTTTTTTCATGCCGAACCTCACACCTGCACTGCATGGACAAAGATGCAGAGCAACACAGCACAGTGAGTTTTTACTGAACCGTCATAGTTTCATGCCGAACCGGTTCTCGTCAGAAGCAAATCTCCAAGGGGCGCCTCCACGCTCAACGTGTAAGCCTGCCCGGCGACCTGAATCCTGATGACGCCGCCTGAGGTTGTCCCGTTTCGATAGAAGGTAACAGGAGCATCAACGCTGATACGAACGCCTTCAAAAACCTTTTCTTTATCATCTATCGTAATCACATCGTTTCGGGAGGATATTACTTTCCCTTCACTGTAGAGAAAAGAATCCCTCCTCAAGCCTGAGATGAAGAGCATCACCTCCTGGGCCTTCAGGGATGCCTTGTAACTTTCGTACATGCCGAACGAAATCGGAAGGCTGACAGAAAGCAGGACCCCGACAATAGACATCACGATAAGCAGCTCTATCAGCGTAAATCCGCGGCGCATTTTTCGCAGCACGCTCCTATCTATCACTGAGGACTTTGAAAAACTCCCTTTGCATGATTTCAACGGTGATTCAGCTTTCGTTACAGCTATCTTCCAGTGTTTTCAGAGTTTTATACTGCTGATGCTCATTACGGTAAGGATAAGAGTGATGACGATGAACCCGACAATGAACCCCATGATAATAATGATAAGCGGTTCCAGCAAGGTAAGCGCCCTTCTGACGCTGTTTTTGAACCGTTCATCGAATATCTGGTAAAGCTCAAAAAATATATCTTTGAGGCTCCCGCTTTCCTCGCCCACCCTCAGCATGTTGGGAACTATCTCCGGTAGAAACGAAACCTGAGAAAAGACGTCCGCGATCTTTTTACCCTCCCTGATCTGGCTGACAAGGGGCGTCAAAGCCCCCCGGATCCGCTCGTTCTGGACGACGGAGGCGGACATCCTCAGCGCCTTGATGAACTCCACCCCGCTGTTGAGCATGGAGTACATCGAGTACGAGAACCTCGACAGCTCGAGCTGAACGATAAGCCCCCCCACGACGGGGGCGTGAAAGAGGAGGGCGTACAGGTTGGGTATCTTGAGCTTCGCGGGATAAAGTTTTTTTAAAACGAGTATGAGGATGACAAGACCCAACCCAATGCCAAGATTTGTGAAGGAAAACCACCCGCTCATTGTAAAGAGTATCTTTGCGGACAGCGGCAGCGAATCAGCATTTGTGCCGAAGATACTGAAAAATCTGGGGACAATGAAGTTGAAAATGAAAATGAACGTGACGATGCTCGCCAGAACGAGAAAACCGGGATAGGTCAGGGCGTTTCTGATTTCGGATTTGAACTGAATCTGAAACCGGAGGTACTGGGCGACATTCTCGAAGGCACTGCGCAGGTCTCCTACTGACTCGCCGACACTGATCATGCTGATCACAAACGGATTGAAACGGCCGGTTTTCTCAAAGGACTGAGCAATGCCCCGTCCCGCCTTGACATCCGTCAAAACCAGGGAAAGAATGTCTTTCAATTCCTGTTTGGTTGTTGACTGTATCAATAATTCAAACGCCTTATCTATCCGTATGCCCGATTTCTGGAGCGTGCTCAGCTCCCTGGCCGTATTGTACAAATCCTGGTTATTAAAGCTCTTCTGCAGGGAAATATTTGTTTTGCGCTTTTTTTGTTTTTCAGCGACGGCTATGACGGTGAGGCCCCGGGCGCGCAGCCTTGCCATCGCGTCGCTCCTGTCCGCGGCGGATATAAACCCCCTGCTGGTCTGCCCGGCCGAGTCAAGGCAATTATAGGCAAATTCGCTCAACATACCCGAAGAACCTCTTCGATGGTGGTCAAACCTTTGGCCACCTTAAGCATGCCGTCTTCCCGGAGAGAACGGAAACTCCTGTTTTCGCGCAAAACGGCATTCACCGCATCGAGAGACAACTTTTTCAGGAACACCTCCTTGAGCTCTTCCGTATAGGCAAACAATTCAAAAATGGCCATCCTGCCCCGGTAGCCTGTTCCCGCACACTTCGGGCAGCCCCTGCCCCGCAGGAAACGGACTTCTCCACCGAGCAGATCCTTGTATTTGTCGGCGATCTCCTGCACGCCGTACTCTTTTAAAAGATCCTCGGAAGGATTGTCGGGAATGCTGCAGAAAGGACAGTTTTTTCTCACGATACGCTGGGCTATCAAACCTATGACCGAGGCGTTGATGAGATAATCCTCCACACCCATTTCCACGAGCCTGAAAAGACTGCTTGGCGCATCGTTCGTATGAAGCGTGGACAAAACAAGATGACCCGTGAGGGCGGACTGAATGGATATGGCGGCCGTCTCCCGGTCCCGGATCTCTCCTACCATGATGATGTCCGGGTCATGTCTCAGGATTGACCGGAGGGCATTGGAGAACGTGAGGCCTATCTCACTTTTCACCTGGATCTGATTTATCCCTTCCAACTGATACTCAACGGGATCCTCTGTTGTGATGATTTTGCGTTCCTCACCGTTCAGGCGCGTAAGAACGGTGTAGAGCGTGGTCGTCTTGCCCGACCCTGTCGGTCCGGTTACCAGCAGCATGCCATGCGGCCGGGAGATGAGATCCAATACGATGTCTTTGTGATCCGCCTCCAGCCCCAGGTATTCCAGATCAAAAGATATCTTTTCCCTGTACAGAAGCCGCATGACGACGCCTTCGCCGCCTACGGTCGGGATTGTGGATACCCGGATGTCAAGAAAAAAAGAGGCGATTTTTGTCGTCAGCTTCCCGTCCTGGGGCAATCTCTTTTCGGCTATGTCGAGACCGGAGAGCAGTTTTATTCTCGATACCGTTGCCAGGTAAAACGGCTCTTCGAGGGTGTCCATGTCATGGAGAATGCCATCAATCCTGAACCTGACCTTGTGTCTTTTTTCCGACGATTCGATGTGGATGTCCGATGCCCGCAGTTCAACGGCCCGGCTCAGAAGGCCGTTGAGAAACTTGATGACCGGCGCTTCAAAGGCCATCTCCTTGAGTTTTTCCGTATCCTCCTCAACGTTGAGCGAAACAAAGTCCCTGACGTTTTCACACAGATAATCACGCGAAAGCTCCTTTATGGTCTGTTCCGTGGCCAGCGACAGTTGCACAGCATATCCGAGCGACTTCAGGACATAATCAGATACGGTATAGTTGAAGGGATCAGCGGTTATCGCATGGAGCGTTTTGCCGTCGTGATCGATTTTCACCGGGAGAAAGTTATTTCTAATCAGAAAGTCGTAGTTCAGCCGTTCTGCAAGGTAGGCCGCAAGCGTTTCATCCTCGACCCACTCGCCGGAAAACAGGGGGATATCCAGGTATCGGGAGAGCGCCTCGGCAAGCTGGTTTTCCGTAATCGAACCGGTTTGAACGAGAATCCTGCCGATATCCCCGCCAAGATCTTTCTGCAAATCAAGGGCCTCGCCGATATCCTCTTCTTTGAGCCCGTAACTATCCCTGAGAATCTGTTCTAAAGACATGTCTACCAGTTCTTCGCGGATTTTTCGTTAAAAACTCCGTCAGGACCCAGTGAGTAAAGATCGAAAGAGCCGTGATCGCCGGGAGTTTTATATTGATAATCCCTGCCCCAGGGATCCTTCGGCAAACTCTGCTTGGAAAGGTACGGCCCCCTCCACTTCGGGTCTGTGGATTTAAGCAATTCGTCCATGCTGGCCGGATACCTGTCGAGATCAAGCTTGAATGACATCACCCCTGAGGAAAGCATCTCGACCTGGGCCTTGGCTATCTCCTCTTTTGATCTTTCGTAACGCCCGATCAGATTCGGCGCGATAAAGGAAGCCAGAAGACCGATGATGAGAACGACAATCAGGATTTCTATCAGGGTAAATCCGCCCTGAGAGCGTTTTCTTTCGCCTTTTTTATACATTTTCCATCCTCATAAAAATGCAGACTTGGGGAGCTTTACACAATTCCCTGTCATTGAGATCCTTACAGCTCCCACAGTAAATTTGTTCTACCCGATTTAAGTAAAAAAATAGAGGGTTTGCTATTTTCGTCATACACTTAAAATCAAGCACTTGCGTGGAGAACAAATTATTATGTTACAGCTCCGCCCTCTGGATTACAATAAAACTGATCCATAGGATAAAACAAAAGCGATTATTGCTGTTTTAACGCGCTATCCCGTAATGATGGAGAGTTATAACATGCTTCATATCAAGAGTAAACAGAATTGTCCGCTTGTTTTTGTTCTATCTTACATCCTGGATTCCGGAAAGTAAAAATTGACTACTAATAAAATCAATAACTTACAGCGGCTTTTTTAGAAATGTAGCCCATAAAAATTTTTGCTAATGATTTCAAGAAGTTAGAAAAACATTATGGAATGCAGAACTTATTGAAAAATCAATATATTATCGCCATATACTACTTTTTTATGGACTACACAACTAAAAATATCTATCTATCTTTTTCAATAATGTCAATAATATCAATATGTTAGATGAATTTTATGCTATTTTCTTTCCGGAATTCAGGTTACATCTGAACGACCATACATTTCTGAGCATTTGGATACTGATCATGACAAGGTGACCCCCGTTGGGGAAATCGCTTGTTTAAGCCAATGTGTAATGCGGATCGTTACCATGATTTACCGGATTTGTCACGGGCAACCTGGCTAAAGACCTCCAAAGTCTTCACGGCGGTTTCTTTCCATGAAAATTGCTGTGCCCTCTCGATCCTCTGCTGGATCATGGATTCTCTCAATTTTGAATCTGTCAGCACAATATCTAAGGCATGAGCAAGGCCTTCCGAGTCGGTTGGGTCAAATTGTAGAGCCGCCCTCCCTGCTACTTCGGGCAAGATAGCGGCATTCGAACAGATAACCGGACAGCCGCACGCCATGGATTCAAGGATGGGAAGCCCAAAACCTTCATAAAAGCTGGGGGAAACAAACGCGGACGCCCCCGTGTACAGGCACGCCAATGTCTCATCATCCACATGCCCCGCGAAGAATACCCTGCGGTGCAATTTGGGATCATGAATAAGCTGCATCCATTCTTTATCACCCCAACCCTGCCAGCCAGCCAAAATAAGAAGAATTTTCGTCTCTGCCATGGTTAGCGCCCTGATCAATGTGATAAGATTTTTCCATGGTTCCAGGGTGCCGACAAATAAAACATATTCCTCGAGCCATCCATTTTCCCTTAAGACCTCTGCCACCTCCAGCTTCTTGCGTGCGGAATCGAATCGGGGGAGAATCGGGGAGAATCGGGAATCGGAATCGGGGGACATAATACCAATTTCCGGCAGGTCGATAACAAAAATTGGTGTTATGTCCCCCGATTCTCCCCGAATTCCAATTACTATTCGAGCGCCATCAAAATATTTCAAGGCATTTAGAGCTTTCTCGGCAGCCTGCTGAGATATAAAGCAGACTTGGGAGAAGTATCTCTCCCTTAATGCCAGCCTTGCAAATGACAGATCATTCTGGGCCTGCCTCAACCATCTTTCTGCCTCTTTTCCACTATTTTTCATAGATTTCTTTTCCTTCCTCAAGAACAGTTGTGATAAAAGGATTCTGTTCCCTCTTCATTCGTTCAAATTCCTCAGATGTATAAACGAACATTTCCAGGGCAGTCGGTGAAATAGTAAATAGGGCCCAGAAATCTCGATAACGCTCAACAAAGGGAAGCTTCGTTTCAGTTACAATTACCAAGTCAAGGTCACTGAACTCATCAGCTTCATCCCGACCGTATGATCCAAATACTATTGCTCGTTCCACACCTTTTTCTTTTAAAACAGGCGTGAATTTTTTCTGAATTTCTTTGAGACTTATCATCTTTAACGGATATACATTAAAATATGGGTAACTATTCAGGTTGTTTAGGCTGAGTAGTTACTATTTAAGATGTGGCCCTCTCTTCTCTCTCTTCTCCTTCAGCAGGCCGACCTCCTGAACGAGGGTTTTAACCCGCTCGGTCAGTCCGGATATGGCTATGGAGAAGTGTATCAATATCGCTATGACGCCGATTATGAGAATAAGAAAGATGGCTGCGGGGGC
>Ga0066636_10001971_pt1 | contig 12948 bp, 19 predicted proteins | sample CryGeyCG2014_080_2_FD_62736 | JGI IMG/M metagenome (GOLD analysis project Ga0066636, IMG submission 62736) | Groundwater microbial communities from aquifer - Crystal Geyser CG07_land_8/20/14_0.80 | ecosystem: Environmental > Aquatic > Deep subsurface > Groundwater | place: USA: Utah: Grand...
CTGATTCTTTAGACAATTTTATCAAATCTTCAACTTCCTTCTTTTCCATTTTCACTATTGGAATCTCTGTCTCCTGAAAATTATTTTCTGTTTTCATTCCCACTAATATTATCCCTCCAACTCCCAATGCTTCTGCTTTTGCCACTATTGCTTCCTCCCCCTCCACCACAATTACCTCATCTTTGATGTTTGATGATATCTCTGATAAACTCTTTACCCATTTACCCCTAAATTCACCCCAACCCCTGATTTTACTCATCCCCTCTGCTTCCATTTCCCAACCCTCTAGATCAAAATTTATCTTCTCTTTTTCCACCCTTACTTTTTGACATGTTATGGGAGAACAATACTTGGCCTCAGATTCACTTAAAAACATTATCATTCCCAAATCATCAACTCCTAAACATTTTCCACTCATGGGCGATCTCAGCTGATGCAACCCAAACCATCCATAACTCCACAACAACTCGTTTTTAACTAATTTCCTACTATCAACCTTTTTTTTAACCTCTTCTTTCTCCGATACCTTTAAATTTTTCCACCCTTTCAAAGGTAATCTAATCACGCTTCCTCCCTCCAACTCATAAACCACATCATTTAAGCAAACCTTATCGCCGTCTTTTATCATTACCCTCACTCCCTCCGGCACCTTCAATACCCAAACAATCTTTTTCATGAACCTATTCTACTCGGCTTTGGTCGTGAAAGGCAACAAACCTAAGTGTCTGCACTGTTTTACTGCGGTCGCCAAACGCCTTTGATGTTTCATGCAAACACCCGTTATTGGTGCTGATAAAATCCTTCCCCTGTTTGACAGAAACGCGGTAAATTTCGAATAATCTTCCCATTTTGGGGTGCTTTTTTCTTTACAAAAAAGACATTCCTTCCCTCTCCCTTTTGTTGGGATTTTAAATTTATCTTTACCGCCGCGGAAATTTTTCATAGGCTAAAATGGCATCTCTTCTTTTGGCTCGCCGGAATCCTCGGCTTTAGCCGGAACGGAGGCGGCTTCTTCCGCTACTGGAGCCGGCTCGGCCCCTAAATCATCGGGGATGATAATATCCTCAATCGTTTCACCGACAATTGGAACCTCTGATTCAGCCACCGGAGAATTAATTCTCTGGCTACTGCTACCGGCTCTAATTCCTTTATTATCTAAAATAATCATATCGTCAATCACAATCTCTGATACTTGCTTTCGCATATTATTGGCGTCCACTATCTCCCGATATTGAATTCGGCCCTCAACATAAATCCGGCGGCCCTTTGAAAGTAATTGTGAACACAGTTCGGCTAATTTGTTCCAAGCCACAATTCGATGAAATTGGGCGTCTTCCTTACGTTCTCCCTGTTTAGTTACCCAGGACCGATTGGTGGCTAAACCCATAGACACTACTGCCATTCCGGCCGGAGTATATCTTAACTCCGGATCACGGGTTAAATTCCCTATTAACAGCACTCGATTAAGACATCTACTTGGCATATCTTTATTCCTTTAAAATTAAATAACGAATAACATCTATTTCTCGGTTAAGATAACTGTTGATTTCTTTAATATCCAATGGTTTGGTAGCTGTAATTTTCAGCTTCCAAAAATCCCCCTTGTTTTGTTTTTTAATCAAATATGTTAACTCTTTTGTTCCCAATTGTTCTTTTGAATTAATCTTGGCCTCAAAAACCGCCAACATTGTCCCTAATTTAGCCAAAACCTTTTCCCTGTTTTTCTCTTCGGCTTTGGGGTTAAACACCACTACCACTTGATAATCAAAAACCTTTTTCATAAAGCTAATTAGCTTATCACGAGCTTCTTTATTTTACAATCATTTTTTAAATCTTCAATGACATATCCTTTCGTTTTAATAAGATCCCGCAGTCTATCCGACTCCGTCCAATTACCTACCCTTCTTGCCTCCAGTCTTAAAGCTGCCATTTTACTAATTTCGTCAGGAATTTCCTCTCCTTTTGACCCCTCATCCAATTTCAGTCCCAACACTCTATCAAAATCTAAAAGAGTCGCTTTTTTGTCTTCCGGTTTTATATTCTCATCCTTCACTAATCTCCACACCAAAGCCATTGCCTCCGGCATTGCTAAATCATCACCAACAGTATTCTTAAAAAGAATTTTGTATTTATCATCTACTTTTCCACCATCATTATTTTCCACCACCAAATCACTCAATCTCTCTAGAGCCGTTTGTGCTGCCCTCAGTGAATCCAGTGAAAATGACGTCCCCCTGCGGTAATGCGACGACAACACTAAATATCTGTAAGCCAGAATATTAAACCCCAGGTCTTTCAAATCGAAAACCGTATACAATCCTCCGGCTGATTTGCTGATTTTACTGCCATCAAAAGTAATAAAAGCATTGTGCATCCAAATATTGGCGGTTTGTCGCCCCCAAGCCCCATAGCCTTGAGCTATTTCATTAGTATGATGAATAGCGATATGATCCTCTCCGCCGGTATGTATATCAAAAGGATTACCTAAATATTTGGTTGACATCGTCGTACACTCAATATGCCATCCTGGAAATCCTATCCCCCATGGTGACTCCCATTCCATTTGTCTTTTAGTACCATCATCCTTGGGACTAAATTTCCACAAAGCAAAATCGGCCGGGTTCTTTTTTTCTAAATTTGTTTCTACCCTGGCTTTTATTTTTTCCAAATCCAAATGTCCAAAATCACCATAACCGGGAAACTTAGCCGTATCAAAATAAATTCCATCGTTAATTTTATATGTAAAACCATTAGCCTCTATTTTGGCAATTAACTCAATCTGTTCCGCAATATGATCAGTCGCCCTTGGCATCACCGCCGGCATCTCAATATTTAATAATTTTAAATTTTCCAAAAATTCATTTTCATATTTCTTGGCCAAATCCCAAGCCGATACCCCTTCTTTTTTAGATCCCTTTTCCATTTTATCCTCACCCTCGTCAGCGTCAGAAGTCAGATGTCCAACATCGGTTATATTAACTACCTGTTTCACCTCATAACCTAAATATCTCAAGGTTCGAACCAATACATCCCAGCAAATATAGGCATACATGTTGCCAATATGGGGACTGCTATACACCGTCGGCCCGCAGCTATATATTCCCACCTTTCCCGGTACAATCGGCCTAAATTCTTCCTCTTTCCTGGTGGCAGTATTATATAAAAATACTCTTTGCATAGTTTATTGTACTATTTAACCGCGATCATGCTCATTTCTAATTTAGCCCCGGCTGGCAAAATTGATACTGCTACGGTTTCTCTGGCCGGAAAAATATCCCTAAAATAGTTCTGATAGACCATATTTATCCTGGAAGAGTCCGACATATCGGTAACATACATAGTTGTCTTTACCACATTTTCAAAATTTACCCCTGCCTCATTAAGAATTACTTTTAAATTTCTCATTACCTGATGTGTTTGTTCCTCAATCGTCCCCTCAAGTAATTTTCCGTTAGTCGTCATTGGAATCTGCCCAGCAGTAAAAATGAATCTGTTTGCAACTATCGCCTGAGAATACGGACCTATCGCTTTCGGAGCTTTATTGGTGTTTATAATTTTCCTCATAAATTTATCTGATTAATAAATAACTTTCTCCTAATTTCTTTAAAATATTCCCCGGTATCTTCTGGGATGGGTAAAATTCCTTGACATACTTGATTCTTTCACCAGTCCTTGTCGCTCTCCCACTACTTTCCCAAAATATCAAACCGCGTCTGCCACCCATTGAGACCGATACCAATCTAGCAATTTCTCCCGCCCGGTTATGGTCCGGATGATCAAACCCGCTAACTATTTCGTTTGGGTTAAACGACACCAGAATCGTAATCCTTTCTCTCGAAACAACCTCCCGAATTGCTTTTACCATCTTTTTCAATGGAAAAAAATTAAGTCCCAAATCAGGAAACCGAAACCTTTTATAACCAAAGCCCCACCAATCCATGGCCAGCTCAAATTCGGTTTTCCGAATATCCCTAAATCCCCCAAATTCTCCTTGGGTTAATAGAATGATTGTCGTTTCGATTTTGCTGTCAACAAAGATACTCCAAAAACCTAAACATCAACACCTCATCGTCAGGGTGGGCAATCACTATCCCGACCTTGTCGTTTTTATCGATATTCAACTTTTTAAAATCACCTGATTTATTAGTCATATTTTAAATAAAATAATAAAAAACCTCCCGATTGGGAGGTTGAAGCACGTTAAACCCCCCCATCAACAGGAAGTGCAGCAAACCATTTCAAAATATTTATTTATCAGCAACATTTGATCACATTTTATCACTAATTTTCATTTTCCCAAAATATTTCATTTTCAGCAGTCTTCTATCCAAGGTTAAAAAATAATCACAATCCCCTGCCACCGCTGAATGCAATTGAACATTATCTTCAAAATCATCAGTCGGTCCGGATAAAGCCTTCAACACGATAACTTTATTTAAATCAATCGATTCACACATCACAATCAAATCATTCAGCGTTTTATTTGGAATTTTCCATTTACACACATAAGCCGCTATATGCCAGAACAATACTGACACAAACACATCATGTTTACTCACACTCTCTACCACCTCGATATCTTTCCTTTCCACAAAATCAATCAAACGATTAGTGTCTAGATATACTTTTGCCATATTTTTTCATTATCTGTGTTTTATAAATCTTCTCCCTTTCTTTGATTGTAGTTTTCTTTGTTTTCGGTAAACTTAATATAAGCTCATAAAAACTTTTCTTTGATTTCTCGTTTTTTTCAATCGGAACTACTCTACCTATCAATTTTGATCGATGAATTAAGTCCACCGTCTTCCCGGCAAGTAATGCATCAACAAGTTCAGACGATTGTGTTCTTAGACCTGTAGTCGAAATATAATTCATACATTTATGTATATATACACTTAAATGTACAGTCAAGTATACAATCTTAGTCAATTTTACCCTTAAATTCACTGGTTTGGGATAATGAAGCTGGATCCGGTTGCTGTTTCTTTTTCGGACCGGGTACAAACTGTTTTTTCTTAACTTCCCTCTCTGGGTTTCCGGTTTCATCTACTCTTTGGTTTCTTTCCGCCTCCTCCGCCTCCCGCTGTCGCTTGATATTTTCCAAGAATTGTCTCTCCTCTTCTTCAGCTTTTTTCTTCTTCTCATCCTTCACCTCCTCGATTTCTTTTTCAACTTGCCGACCGGGAACATTTCTCAGTTTTTCTAATTCTTCCTGTTTTTTCCTTTCTTCTTCTGCTTTAACCTTAACCGATTCCTCTTCATCCATTGGTCTAATATTCCCCACCAATTCCGTCCCGGTAATTACTCCTGCAGCCATATTAACTGTTTCCTGCGCCGCTTTTTCCACTGTCTCCGCCGCTATCTGCCCCAAACTGGAAAGAACTTTTTTTATCACCAAACCCTCCTCCCCTCTAAAGCTTTCTCTAAAGTTGCTAAATCAGCAAAACCCAAATCTGCTCCCATTGGCAAACCACTACCAATCCTTGTTATTTTTAGGTTTCCAAAATTTAGATTTTCAATTTTTTTCTTAATGTAAAGTGCCGTTGCTTCTCCTTCCATTGTCAGATTGGTGGCTATTATTATTTCCTGTATTTGCTCTCCTCTCACTTTATCTAAAAGCTCCACTATTTTTATATCCTCCGGTCCGACATGATCCAATGGATTTATCACTCCACCCAAAACGTGGTAAACGCCCCTATACCCACCAATAGCTTCAAACGATAATACATCATCGGCCCGTTCTACTACACACAACTGGCTTCTGTCCCGGTTTTTATCACTACAAACCGCGCATTTTTCTTCTTCACTCACCCCGAAACAGATTTGGCAAATTTTTACTTTCTCCTTCAAATCACTTATGGCCAGAGCTAAATCGTTATTAAATTCTCTTGGAGTCCGAAGTAAGTAAAACACTAGTCTGGCAGCACTTTTCGGCCCCACCCCCGGCAATCTCTGCAACAACTCAACTAACCGACTTAAAGCTTTGGGTAATTTCACCACAAACTAAAACAAACCTTCTAATCCTCCCATATCCTTCATCTTTTTTGCTGCTACTTCCTGGGATTTCTTTAATATTTTATTGATTGTATCCACTAGCGCCTTATTTTCTACCCCGTTTATCGACAAATATTTTATCTTTTGATCTCCCGAAACTTTTATTACTATTCCGTTTTCCTCAATCTCCACCATTTCTGCTTCGACCGCCTTTTTTAACCTAAAGGCTTGGGCAATCATTTTAGCTTTATCAAACATAATTTATTTTAACATCCTCTCAACTAAATATCTTTTCAGCAATTTCATTAATTTCTTCTTTACCCGTCATAGTCCTCGGCAAAGCCGAGACGACGGCGGGCTCTTTTATTACTATCTTTTTCCCCTCTGCCAATAGACATTTGAATTCAATTTCTTCCCCTAATATTTCCACTAAACCCGTATTAACAATTTTTCGATTCTTGGCCTCCTCTAACCTTTCTTTATGAAATTTATAAAACACTTCCAAAACCAACACCCCATCTTCAATTTTTACTGGTCTGGCAGCCCTTAAGAAGGCCTCCACTGAATGGTTGTACGGTTTAACTGCCGCCAACACCTGGCTCCATTTTTTTTCAACCTCCTCCAAGCTTACTTTGCCGTTACTTTTTTTTGTAATTTTAGGTTTCTCTTCTTTACCCGCCATCGCTCCCGGGACAGTCTGTGGCTGTTCAGTGACGGCGGGTTCACTTTTCACTACTATTCCTTTTTTCTCTCCCAAATATTCCACCACTGCCAGCTGTAACGGCAATTGCGACAACTCAGTCAACTTCTCTTTTGTCCCAGCCTCGATTAACAGTGACAACCACCTCATTACCGCTACCATATCCAAACCCTCAGTTGTCTTTTCGCCCACCCCATAAAATGACAACAATTTTGTTTGAAAATAATCAACCCATTTTTCCCGCAATGTCCCAAAATTAGCTCCCATTATTGCCAACTTTTGCAGTTTCCCTAATATTTCTTTCCCCAGGTTCTTCATTAGATCATCCTCTATTTCCTCACCTCGGTATTCTCCGCTTTTTTTCAGAAATTCCAATATATCCTTAACACCAATACTTTTACCAACCTCTAAAAATATTTCATTAAAAGACCGCTGCAAGTTGCGAAAGCTTCCGTCTGACTTCGAGACCAACAATTTAACCGCTGCTGGTTCAATTTTAATTTTTTCTCCCTCAATGATTTTTTTTAACGACGACGTTAAATCAGCTTCTTTACCTCGTGTAAAATTAACCCGGCTCAAGCGCGACAACACTGTATCCGGAATCTTCTCCTCGTCGGTGGTACACAAAATTAGAAACAAGTCTTTAGGTGGTTCTTCCAGAAGCTTAAGAAGGGCATTGAAAGCCTCCCGGGTCAGCATGTGAACTTCGTCAATTATCATTACTTTCTTTTTCAACCGGCTAGGACTCAAATAAGCCCCTTCCTTAAGACTCCTGACATCATCAATCCCCCTATTTGAAGCCGCATCAATCTCTAATATATCCAAGCTATTTCCTTTCAATATTTCCTTGCAATTAATACATTCATTGCAAGGTTCGACACCTTGTGGTTTTAGACAATTTATTGCCCGAGACACAATTCTAGCCGCCGATGTTTTTCCGCAACCTTTGGGTCCGGCAAAAAGCCAGGTTTGAGGAATTTCTTTAGCCTCGAGTAACTTCTTTAATTTCTCCGATACATCAGGTAAATCCAGCTCACATACTCTCTGCGGTCGATACTTAAGATGAAATACTGACATGCCCCATTTTAAATTGAAATACCCTCAACCACAATATGGCTCTCTACATCACGTAAAGTCTCCCTTGTCAAAGGGAGATTTAGAGGGATTTTATTTCATCAAGTTTTCCACCCCATGAGTCATCCATTCCTTTAGTACCACGTCTAAATCTTTCTTCAACCATTTGGCTTCATATTTTAATTTTGCAGTGCAAATTACTATATCACCCAACCGAATCAATCCATCACTATCTACTACTTTCGACATCGGAAAGCCTAACACCTGCGGCACATAATCCATTTTCCGATACTGCTTGTTTAATTTTTTCGCTCTTATTTTACCAACAAACACAATGCTTAATTCCACTCTATCTTTTCGATATCCCAAATCCCATAATGCTTTTTTAGCCGCTACTCTGACTTTTTCTTCCCTTAGTCCCCAGTTTTGGGGGTGTTTTATCAGTATCACGCTAATTTATCTTTAACAATCTTGGAAACCGTTTCTCCGCTGACCTTTCCACCCAATCTCTTCATCACTTCTCCCATTACTACCCCAAAAACTTGCCCGCCGGCAGGTGGGTTCTTTCCTTTTTCAGAAATTACCTGTTCTACTAAGGTTTCTACTTCCAAAATTGGTACCTCAGCTGGTAAATACTTTTTCAAAACTTCAATCTCAAAATCCTGATCAGTTACTAAATCTGTTCTTTTTGCTTTCAAAAACATCACTCTCGCCTCTTCTTTATTTTTCATTTCCTTTCGCAGTACTTTTATTTCTTCAGATTCGTTCATTTCCCCGCTCGGTAGTTGTAGTTCTCTTTTATCTAAAACTGAAATCAAATACCTTAATACACCCACCATTCGAACGTCTCCTAATTTTAGGGCGGCATCACAGTCAGTTCTTAATTTACTTCGCCACATTTCGTCTTATTTTCTTAGATCTTCGGCGGCATTTCTTCCGCCAAATAATAACTTTTTTCAATGCATATCTCTCTTCCGACGGTTTGCTGTAAGCGGTTCTTTTTCGAATCTCTTCAATTATGTCTTCCTCCAAACACAACCTCCGAAATTTACCAATAACATCATCCTTTGATTCACCTTTTTTTCTAGTAACTACAATGGCCACCCGCTATTCTATCCGGTCCTACTGATTTTGTAAACACTTAACCAAATCCAGACTATTAATTGTCTTGTCCCCGTTGTAATCCGTCCCCGATTTACATTTTGACACTGTTGTCGGCACCGCCGGGGTCTTCCTTAAACAGTCAATATAATCCTTACTATTGATTGTCCCGTCTTTATTGAAATCTACTCCTCTTTTACACCCTCCGTCGGTCACCACCGCTATTGTCGGTGTTGGTACAATCTCTGTCGTTGCTGTTTTAGTTTTAAAAGAATAAGGAATCCCGCTATTATCAAACACTTCTTCCCCCACCCTAATACGAAAATAATAATTAGTATTGGCCTTAAGCGGCGATAATACTACCGCATGGCTTACTGTCTGATCTGATTCCGGTGCCCTTAGAAGCAATGAGGCCGGGGTGGTCCCGTATTCCACTATTCCCACCGTCGCCTTATCTGAAACCCAGTTAATTGTCGCAGTTTTACCATCCTCAGCTGGCTTCGCCACCACACTCTTCGGTTCAGTATCAGCTGACGCCCCACTCATATAAGTCTTGGCCGTATTTACCCCCAACACTCCCAATGTTCCCACCAATATTAAAATTACCACCACCAAGATTGACTTAATACTTACCGCCCCTTTCATAGCCACTTTAGGATTGTTCCGGCAATAAGACCCACAATCCCAAAGATCAAAAGGCCAATCGTTGTTCCCACACTACCGGTCTGGGGTAATTCTGCACCGCTACCATCGTTTGGGGTTACTGTCGCCTGAGGCGGTACTGGAGTTGATGTCGGTTCACTACCACCCCCTGTAATTGTATAGCTACCATTTTGGTTGCTGGCACAATCAATTACATCCACGCTCTGAATATCAAAAATATTAGTATCAATAGATGATCCTGACTGACAAGTAAAATTCACCTGGGCTGTCCCGGTATTTTTCGCCCTAAACTTTATCACTGCCAAATCCCCCTTAATCACCGTCGACTCACTCAATGTCGAATCTCCTGAAGCATTGAAAGACATATCCATTTTACCATCACTGTTATAAATATTTTTTCCCATCGTATTGGCAAAGGCAGGAGAGGCTGGATTTTCAATTGACACCACTTCCAATTTATTAGCATCAAAAGTTAACCACGCATCCACTGCCATTGATTTAGCTGTTCCCGAATCCACCTGTATTGTCACCTCAAAAGTCGAACCGTTATTATAAGTTCCCGAACCCGGAGATAGTTTTAACATTGGACCAGCCATTACCGCCACCGCCAACTTTACTTCAAAAAGGAGCACCAAAAATAATATTAGCCAAAATTTCTTCATTATTCCGAAACTACTTTAACCGTTAAACCATCGCTATTAAAAGGTAACACCGACGCCGACCCGTTTTCAACCACCAAAGTCCCTTCACCTATCCCAAAACTTACCTCTCCTTCACTTATATAATTAACCTTAAATCTGGCCAAATCTATCCCGCCCCCTACCTTTAAATTAAAACCTTTTGGTGCTGACACCAAATAATTAACCACCACCAGACCCTTCTCCTGACTGATTTTGCTAAAACTTGGCGCCACAAAATCACCATCAAAACTCAAATCACTAATTGTCACCAAGGCCGGATCATATTTGATATACAAATCCACGGCATCAATTGCCACCTCTTTTTCTGTTTCCATTTTTAAAACCACTTCTTCACTTTTTCCCATCACCGTCTCACCATTCGCTTCCCAATTTAAACTAACCGGAGTATTACTGCCCTCTTTTAATGTTTGGGGACCAATTTTGATAGCTGGTCGACTCAACAGCAGAACACTCTCAATAATAATCACCACTGCTACCAAAGGAATTAAAGTTTTCAGTATTCGGTTTCCTTTCATATTTTTAATATAGTTCACCCTGCTTAGCCTGCAGAGAAATTTTTAAGATGTTAACATCGTTACTGTTAACCTGGCAATTACCATCCAGATCGCCCCGAAGATAACCACCCGTGGCCACCGTTTCATGGACTAATGATTTGGATTTAATATAGGAGAAATCAACTCCGTTAATCCAACCATCCTGGGCTTCAGAAGTGACTCCGGTAACATCACCGGCCATGATTGGATACCGGGTGAAGTCATAAACCGGAGAGGTGTCGGCAGAGTCGGTCAACGAGATTTCTCCCCCGGCCTGATTGTAAGGACCTTCCTGATTGTTTATACCGTATTTCATCTGAAGATGCTTTGGTCCTTTTACAAAGACTGCTACCTCCCTTATTCCGAAATCAGTCAGTACCAATGATCCGGAAAAAACCAACTTCCCCTCCACCACTGCCTTGCTCTGAGGAATTATTCCAGAATATGCTCGCGATGTCCCGCCACCCAAAACAATAAATTGTAATGGCCAATTTACCACACACTTGGCATCATTCCCGTTAACATTAGCAAAAGCCACCTTATAGTTTAATACCGAATCATTACTTGTCTGACATTCACAATCGGGCTTAAACGGACATTGTGGATTACGGCATACTCCGTACAAAATCAGCGGTATCGCACTCGGTATACTTCCCTCAACTTCCGGACAAATCTGTATTAAGGTTTGTTGTTCACTTTCACTCAACGACCCGCCGGAAATCTGCGTTTTACTTAATATTTCTGCCGGCATTTCTCTCGAACACGGCCACCATTGTGGGAAACAAATCAAACCATCTCCGCAACTACTATTTACCCCACAGCTTTGATTGCAACTTCTGGGTAACACCGGTGTAGGTAATATATTGTCACCCTGAATAATATATCTCGAATCACCAATCTCCCCTACCTTTAAAGCACTGTCAGTTGCTCCGGCAACTGGATTATACCCGCCTACTTTCGTCTTAGCTCTGTCAATCGTCAGCTTACCCCCACTTCCAGTCTTCACTGCTAAAAATCTAATCGTCGCCACCTGTACCATTCCCGATGCTAAATCCGCCGGTTTCTTATTTAAATCAGCAATCGCCACCAACCTCAGGCATTTGTAGCCTTCTCCTACCACTGATACATCCACTAAAGTTCCCAGCACTTTTTTATTTAGTTCGACTGACAATGTCGGATCTGTCTCACTCATCACCAATTCGTTTCCATAACAAACTTGAGTATCAATTGAACTGATTTTAGCTCCGTCAGTTTCCACCCACAATTGAGCCACCACTTCATCTCCGACCTTCTTTTCAATTAAATCCGGCAATATCAACAATTTTGTCCCGGCAAAATAGGCCCCTCTTTGAGTGTTTTGATTCTGTTTTACTAAAAGTAAACCACCCGCCAAAGCTCCCACCATTATCAAACTTACTATTATCGTCTTACTTTTATTTTTCATATTACATTAATTCACTAAAATTTTTCTGCCACAAAGAATAATCATATGTATCTACTATACCATCACACTTCCCTGCATTTCCGGTAAAATCAGCATTCCAAGTTGATTTTTTCACTGCACCCTTACCCCCATCGAAATATTCTTTATTCCACAAAGAATAGTCAATCACATCAATCGATCCGTCACAATTGGCATCTCCTTTAGATTTACCTAAGAATGTTGGCTTGGGCACTCCGGCAGCCTCACAACTTTGAACGGCATTCGAATCAGCCAATACAAAACCCTCCATTACATATCCATTCACAAACCACTTGTATTCACTATTTTTACCTTTGTAGCACTTAAATTCTCTCGGACATTCCTTGCACGTCCCGGGAACAATAGTCCCCACCGGAGACGTCGGTTTCGTTGTTGGTTTTATTGATGTTGGCGTCCCTGGCCCCACTGTCGGTTTTACACTTGGTTTCGGTCCAAATGTCGGCGTGGTACATCCGCTAATACATCGTCCATTGGCACAATAAGCACACGGCCCGGGACACTCATTATCATGTTTACACGGCCCTACCGTCGGTTTTACTGTTGGTTTTATGGTTAGTTTTACGATTAGCGTTGGTGTCGGAGGAATCTTTGTTGGTGTTGATGTTAGTTGTTTGCCGCAGCATCCGGCACCGCCACCGCCGCACTTATTCCAATCCCAAGCCACACCAGCTTGAGACTGATTACAATTAGCATCTGTGG
>Ga0066636_10001982_pt1 | contig 12912 bp, 8 predicted proteins | sample CryGeyCG2014_080_2_FD_62736 | JGI IMG/M metagenome (GOLD analysis project Ga0066636, IMG submission 62736) | Groundwater microbial communities from aquifer - Crystal Geyser CG07_land_8/20/14_0.80 | ecosystem: Environmental > Aquatic > Deep subsurface > Groundwater | place: USA: Utah: Grand...
GTTGTCCCGGGAGGGTTTGGTTTACGTGGTATCGAGGGGAAGATTACCGCGATATCGTATGCACGCACTAAAAAAATTCCATTCTTGGGTTTATGCCTCGGCTTGCAATGTGCGGTGATCGACTTTGCGCGGAACGTCTGTGGACTCAAAGATGCCCATTCAACTGAATTTGATGCGCAGACCCCTGACCCTGTGATTGATATTTTGCCGGAACAAAAAAAGATACGTGCAAAGGGTGGCACCATGCGGCTCGGCAGTTACCCGACGGTATGTGCAAAAAATAGTCTCGTGCATTTACTCTATGGAAAGGAAAAAATCGAGGAACGCCACCGCCACCGCTACGAGGTAAACCCCGACTATCACACTATTTTGAAAGATAAAGGATTGATTTTATCCGGAATGTCACCCAACGGCACGTTGGTCGAATTTATCGAGCTACCCAAAAAGGTTCACCCATTTTTTATCGCCACGCAGGCACACCCCGAATTTAAATCACGCCCCACCCGACCTGCTCCGCTTTTTGATGGGCTTGTCCGAGTTGCACTCGGAAAACTCTAAATTCTAAGCTCTAAACTCTAAACAAAAATAAAAATACCAAAACTATAAACCGTTTTGAATTTAAGTATTTAATGACTTTGAATTTGTTTAGTATTTAGAGTTTCAAATTTAGTATTTTACTCCTCTGCCGGCGCTTCCTGCGCCGGTCCTGTCCCGCGCAGATATTGTGCAGCGGATGCTTTATAGAGCGATACAAACGTTTGTTCATTTTTTAGTTTTCCATTTTTATCGAATACCTGGTATGTTGCGGTCGCTTTGCCACCCGGATGTGGCGCTTGGATACGTTTTTCTTCTCCTGCGGGGAGCGTGGGGTCATCGGCATATTCGCCGTCGGGAGCAGGGATCGAATATAACAGTGTAGGACCGGTAATTTTTGATGTGCGACCATCTTTTGTCCCATAGAATTGAAAGGTAATTGTGCTTTTTTCTACATCGACGCTATTTTGAATGAGTATCCATCCCGGCGTATCATTTTGAATTTTTAAATCTGGTTTGGGAAAATAGATAGTCGCATCTAACCCAACGGGCGGTTCGTAGTATGATATCCGCCACGAGTGGTTTTGTCGTTCCGTGATGGGTAAACCTGCGTTTAGAGCCGCGCGAAAAAGCGTTGTCGACACTTGGCACAAACCGCCGCCGAACTCGGGAATGGTTTTATTTTCTTTTATGACCAGTTCTGGCAGATACCCCGTTGACCCGTCTATCGCACCGAGAGATTCTATGACCGAATATATCGCTCCCGGTTTGATAAGTTGACCGTTGAGATATTTTGACCCCGTTTGAATATTATGCACGCGGTTTTCTGTACTGCGAATAAAACTCGTGGTCGCTTCGCCAATGAGTTCGTTTATCCCCAGTTCATTAATTTTATCAGATGAAACTTGTGATGAGGTTACCTTTGCGGGGATCGTAACCGCCAGATCGGTCTCGCCCGCAATCGCTTTTTGCAAAGCTACAGAAAGTGCATCTTGATCAACTTTTATCCCGTCACGTGATTGAGAAAACACCGTCACCTTCCCACCCTCTATCGTCAGTTTTGCGTCAATGGGATCTTGGTCTATCTGTTTTGCAACCGTCACCACATACGCTTTCACTTTTTCTATATTAAGTTGCGCTTCTAAATTGACGCCACTACCACTTGGCGCCTTGTCGAGCCCGGCGCGAAACACGATCCACTGTGCTATTTGGTCGCCATCAACGGTATATTTTTTCTCTTTGTATGTAAGCGTTATGGTCCGCGCCATCATCTCACGGGCTTTTATTTTTGCACTCTCTGTGCCATCGACAAATACTTTTGGTTGTTGTGCGATGTTTGTTGTTGTCAGTGCTTTGCTCGTAAGTGTTGTGAGCGCATTGATAATATCTTCCTGGAGTTTTATTCTATCAATCCTATAGCCGACTGCCCCATCGACTGGCTTGATAGTCCCGTTATCGATAGTGAGCGTCGCGTCTTTTTCTTGAATATCTATTTGTTTTGCAAGCGCTCCGACATACTCGTCAACTGATTTTTGTGTATACGCACCCGTGATGGGGACACGATTGGCTTGGACAAACAACCCTGCAAGATCATATAACGACGCAAGCCACTGTGTTTGTCTCCCCACCGTATACGCATCCGCAATAGTTGATTGAACATCGGGCTCAAAACCGAGTTCTTTGGGTGTAACGGAAAATGAGGCACCACTTGACGTCGTAATAACAAGTTTTTGTTTGGCAAATGCATCGACATCGCCAGCTATTTTTTGCTGTGCACTCGCAGGGGTCATCTGCCCGACACTGCGCGACCCCACGACTACACGTGGGTAGATAGAATGCGCAAATACAATGTTAGCGATGCCAAAGAGCATCAAAAATACAATAATTCCCGTGCCGATCCCAAAACAACATCGGATGAGAATACGCTTCCATAGCGGATGAATATGCTCCTGCGAAGTGGTAGTATCATGCGTAGTATCGCTTGATTTGTTGTGTGCCTTTTGTTTTGGTAGTTTCTTTGACATAATAGTGAGAGGATACTAGGTATTTCTATAGTATCGGTAAGGAGAACACGTGTCAATAAAAAAACTGTGGCGGTTAATTGGTTTGGTTGGTTTTTTCACACTCCTCGTATGGGTGGGTGGCACTTTGCGAAACAGCCCCTCGACTTCCTTCGATGTAACTCGGGACAAGCCACTCGGGGTAAACACTTCTGGATCTTCCCCCGCCTCGCCCAGCACTGTGAGCACTTCTTCTCCTTCCCCCAGCACTCCAGCATCTCCAGAGTCTCCCAGCACTCAAGCACTCCAGCACTTAAACCCCTCGACTCCACTCGGGGTAGACACTTCTGTTTCTGTCCCCATCCTTATGTATCATTATATTCGCAACAATCCCGATCCAAACGATACACTTGGCGACGATTTGTCGGTGAGCCACGATAATTTTAAAGATCAACTTACCTATCTTAAATCTCATGGATTTACTACAGTTTCGCTCGATGATCTTGTGCTCGCGCTCACTGGGTCGCGGGATCTCCCGCAAAAACCCATCATCCTGACTTTTGATGATGGATATGACGATATGTATACGACCGCGTATCCGTTACTACGTGATAACGGCATGGTTGCAACATCGTATGTTGTGACGGGTTTTATCGCAAAAGCGGGCTACATGGACGAACGCGCAATTACCGAGCTCGATAAAAGCGGTGTGGTAACTATCGGGTCGCATACCCAGTATCATGTTGACTTATCAAAGCAAACGAGCAAACGAGCGGCTACAGAAATAATAGAAAGTAAGAAAAAATTAGAACAGTTGCTTGGACATACGGTTAATCACTTTTGTTATCCATCGGGAAAGTATACCGACGAGGTGGTCACTGCAGTTAACGGTGCAGGATATCTCACCGCGACAACCGTTGACCCGGGGAATACCCATACCTACAACGATCGGCTCACGCTCACCCGCGTGCGGATACATGGCAACACGACGATAGAAAAGTTTGGGCAGTTGGTGAATTAGAGAATTGGTTAACTAGTCAACTAGTTATTTATCACTCATTACTCGTTACATAATATTGCTCCATATAAAAATCAAGGCGCTCCGCAATGCGGAACGCCTATGTTTTGTTCAAGGGTACATCCCTTCCTTTCTTTTTGCGACACATATCGCGAGATAATCCGCTGCGCCGCAATGGCACCCGTTGAGAAATACAAACCAAACGGGACATTGCAGTGGTTCCACTGATACTGACTACGACAGAGAGTCGCGTGACAGCCGTGTTTACCACGTCGGTAACCCATATGAATTGTTAGGGTACCATTGCGGGCAAGCGGTCTGCCTTGGTGAGATGTAGATAGTTTGAGGACGATGCCTCACGGTGATGTCAACACCAATTACTATACATCTCAGGCAACTTGGAGAAGCGACCCGACTTTTCGGGCTCGTCCTCCGGGTGCTGCATTAGAGACAACAGGTTATGTCCCTGTGTCTAACCGCCAGCGAGGTAGCAACACAAAACCTCGGGGTTTGTTGCGCCGACATGCGAGGCATGTCGACTACATTGCATAGGCAGATCGTGATATGCAGTCTCACGCATCTACCTTTACGCACACGCATGGGGCAATGTAAAACCACACATGTGCTTCAAAGGTAACGTGGCAGGCATGTTACCGCGCGTTGGCGCTACGGTGCGCCGTCGTCATGGCCGTGCTGGTCGGGGGCCGCGATCACGTCGTAATTGATATACGTCTTCTCTTGGGGTTCACATGAACGGTATGTCCGCTTCAATGTTACCACCTCCTCATGAGATTTACGCCCCCTTCACATCGTAGTCAGATTGTCGGGGTGCGTTTGATAGTGAAATACTATCATATCTCCCCGTAAAAGTCAATACCTTTGCGAGAAAAAGGGAGCCGTTTCAGACAAGCAGAGTAATATGTCGCGTCAGTTCAGGTCCACGGCAGTCTGACTTCTCTGAACCGGCATATCAAACAAAAGATGATTGCCTGGTAGCGGGCAACGACGCCCACTACCCCTTGGATTGTTGCCTTACGGCCGATTCACTTTGCGTTAGGTGTCGATCATCTGTGCCACCGGAGCTCGAGCAAGAGCTATCATTGCATTTCCTCCTTTCTTTGTCGATTTGTCAGAGACCGTCAGTGGGTATGTTCCCACATCTTACAATAAGAATACAATTCTCGACAAATGCTGTCAATCCGCGCGAGGTATTAAGTATTAGGTATTAAGTATTAAGCATTAAGCGTTTGAGGAATCTCATATATTTTTTTCACTTCATAGAGGCTGAAACTGCATACCCGCCGATGAGGCGGGATAAATTTCAGAGTGTCTATAGAAAGAAAAATATATAATGATCTATCCTCAAACAAGCGAGCTAGGGGGTTGGATTCTTAAGGATAGGAGGAACCCGCCAAAGGTGGGCAGGCGCACGTGCCCATCCGTAGCATCTTGGATGAAACACGGATGAATAATCCGAGTGAAATACCAAGAGCGTAGGTGGGTCGCAAGAAGGTCACCCTGTCCTTAAGAGAGTAATGATATGAACCCTTTGTCCCGTATAATAATTAGTTCGTATGTATCGCAACCACAAATTCACCTTTTTCTACACATTTTCTTTCCGATAATTCTCCTAACGTCCCCCGTATAATCTCCTCAAACTGCTTAGTAAGTTCCCGCCCGATGACAACACGACAGTCAGCACCAAGATACTGATTTAATTCTTGTAGTGTTTTGTTAATGCGATGAGGTGATTCAAAAAAAACTAATGTTTTCCAAACTACTCCTCCTCCACCTCGCGAGAGTCTGTCGCCACTCCCGAGGAGATCCCGTCGCTCTGATTTTGCAATTTTAACTTTGGTTGTATCTTTTATACTTTCACCTTTCAACTTTCCGAGAAGTGTTTTTCGTCCTTTTTTCTTGGGCAGATACCCCAAAAACAAGACTGGTTCGTTTAACCACCCGGTTACCGACAGTATCGCCGCCAAACTCGATGGACCGGGTATCGGGCTCACATCAATGCCCGCCGCAACCGCTTTTTCTACAACCCGCCCACCCGGGTCGGCGATCCCCGGCGTTCCTGCATCGGTTACCAGCGCTGCATGCTTACCACTTTTCAGCTCACCGATGAACCAGTCAATTTTATCGTCTTTTGAGTGTTCGTGAAGTGTAATAAGTTGACAATGAATGGAATAATGGTGAGTGAGAAGTCCGGTTCTTCTGCTATCTTCTGCAACAATATAATCGACTGATCCGAGTATCTGAACGGCACGATACGTGATGTCGGCGAGATTTCCCAACGGTGTGGCAACGATGTAAAGCATAGATTTTGTATTATGAAGTATGAATTATGTATTATACTATGGTATCAGGTATACGGTATTAGGTATTAAGCGATTTAATAAGTCCGTTAATGAGTTTACTTTCTCGAGTGATTAATAGCACTATACCATCAAAGTCTTTATTACTAATATAGTGTAGATCAACCGCAATAATAATTTGATTTTGCACTTCAGTAAGCGATCCAAGTGAAATGTAGTAAAACTGTAGTTTTTCCTTTTTTGAGTTTCGACTAAAACCTTCGGCGATATTAGATGTAACAGATACGACCGCTCTCCTGATCTGCATGGTTAGTCCAAACAATTCCTCCTTGGGAAATAACCGCGTATGTTTGTAAACCTCCAGAACGAGCTCGTGACCTATCTGCCATGCCACCAAATCAGTAAATCTTTGTATTTTTGATGTTTCTGCCATATATCTTTCTTTCTCTACGCCTAATACCTACTACCTTCTACCTATCCTGCCATACTCCAAAACATCATTATCACCGCAAGTGCCATGAGCCCAAATGTCCCCCACCCAAACACATTTGACCAAATGGTGTTCTTTTTTGTGCCCATAATCTCTTTTTTGTTTGATATAAGCAGGATAAAGGCGATAAGCGGAACGGCAACAACACCGTTGACGACCGCTGCATATAATAAACCTTGTATCGGGTCGATCCCTGCAAAGTTTATTCCCAGACCAACTAATGTTGATACGATAATAACGCTATAAAACCCTATTGCTTCTTTAAACTTATGGAACAACCCTTGTCGCCACCCGAACACTTCCGATAGCACATACGCACCCGACCCGGCAAGCACGGGGATACCCATCAACCCTGCGCCGATAATACCAATTGCAAACACAAGACCTGCAAATTGCCCCGCAAGTGGCACCAGCGCTTGCGCCACATCTTGAGCCGATGTGATCTGGGTAATACCATTATTGTGCAATGTTGATGCGGTCGTCACCACAATAAAAAATGCAACGAGTTGCGATAACACCATGCCCACAACCGTATCCCATCGCATTTTTTTAATCTCTTTGGGATGGTTAAAACGAACGTTATCACCAATTTCCTTACGCTTCCCACTACTTACTTGTTCCTCGACCTCTTCCGATGCTTGCCAAAAAAAGAGATAGGGTGAAATGGTGGTTCCTAAAAATCCAACCGCGGTAATCAAAAATAATTTTGAATACTCCATATGGGGAACAACCAAAGATCTCACTATCTGCCCCCAATCTTGCGGAATAATAAATGCTGTTACTACGTATGCGAGAAAAAATACCGTGAGCCATTTGAGTAAGTTTGCGTATACTTTGTATGAAATAAATATCTCAAGAATAATAATAAAGAGCGTTGTCACTATTGCCCAGAGCGCAGAACTACCACCCGCGATCATGGCAAGCGACGCCCCCATCGCAGAGATATCGGCGCCAATGTTAAAAACATTTGCCACCACAAGGAGAAGCACCAACCCATACAACCATTTGACCGAAAAATGATGTTTGATATTCCCCGCTAGTCCCTTACCGGTGACAATACCGATACGTGCGCACATCTCTTGCACCGCTATCATAAACGGGAGCTGGAACAGTGTGAGCCATCCTTGCCCTAAACCATACTGCGCACCAGAGATCGCATACGTGCCGATCCCCGATGGGTCATCGTCGGAAAAACCGGTTATGACACCAGGACCGATAATGTGCGTCACCTTTTTGACGCCATCTGTTGCTTTTTTCTGCCCTTGTTCGAGAACATGCCCAATTTCGGCAACTTCACCATCGACAGATGTATCTAATGTTTCCAGAAGGCTCTTTTTTTCTACTGGTTTGTTTTGTGAATTTGGCATTGTAGTATCTCGGTAAGTTGTATCCAATTTTGAATAGACAGATCCTCTGCACGCAGGCTTACAGATATTTTTGCCTCTACTAGTATAGCATGAACTGTTGACTTGGAAAGTCGCAGTGACCCCGATAAGCTGTTCTCCAACGTTCTGCGTTTGCTGGAAAAGCCAAATTTTGCAACTTTAATAATTGCTTCTTTATTGCAAAATTTGTCCTGAGCGAAGTCGAAGGACCTTTCAGCTATTTTAATGATTGTCCGACGCTCCTCCTCCACCTCGGGAGAGCCAAGGTCGCCACTCCCGAGGAGATCCCGTCGCTTAATATTGATTATCGCGCTATCAACTTTGGGAACTGGGTAAAATGCTTTTGCAGGCACGGTTTGAATATAGTGCACCTCACCATATAATTCGACAAGTATTGTCGTGAGTCCGCGGTCAGATGACCCCGGCTGCGCGGTTAGACGCTCGGCGACTTCTTTTTGCACCATGAGTGTCATCGATGCCGGCTGATTGGTAAGCCGTGTTGTCCATAGGTTGATAAGCGGCGAGGTTATCTGATACGGAATATTTGCCACAACAACATATCCTTGTGGTAAACCTTCCCAATCGAATATCATCGCATCTTGATGAATTATTTTAACTGATTTTGAGTTCTTAAACTCTCCACGTAATTTCTCGATCAAACGGTAATCTAGCTCGAGAGCTAAAATTTGCCCCTTCTTTGCTCCTTGGCTACTCATGACTTTGCTATTCAAGGCGCGCGTGAGCGCACCATCGCCACCGCCGACTTCGACGACAACTTCATCACCCATTAAGTTGGCGGTTTCGATGATTGTAGCCAACACGCTGGTGTCGGTTAAAAAGTTTTGCCCTAAGGATTTCTTTGGTTTCATAATGACGCTAATAAACACGAATACTTACGAATAATATACGAATATATTCGCGTTGATTCGTTTTGATATTCGTATTAATTAGTATTTTCATGGTTTTGTCAACCGCACCTGCATAATCCCATCGCCAAGCGGCGCAAGCTGTTTAAACGCATCGGGGCTAAGATCGATGATGGCACGCCCTTGTATTCCCCCACCGATAATGGTGACTGTCACAGATTTTCCATTTTCTACATTTGTCACAAGCACTTTTGTCCCCCGTGGCAAAGAATTATGTGCTGCGCTCAAAGACGGCGCGCCAAACCATGTCGCTATCCCCTCACCGAGCAACACCACTTTTGTCCCATGTATGATAATCGCCTCTACCGGTTCTTGCGTGACCGTGTTGTCTTTGAGAGTGCGCGACACTTCTGTGCCATTTTCTCTGCGCACTTCAAACACTTTTGTGCGCACACCTTTTTTGCCTTGTTGTTGCGTTTTAGTTACCCCTTTTTCCAATGTAGGGTCGTCTTTATTGACTGTTTTATAGTCGATCGGTTCACGTGTGGTCACGTGTGTGATCTGAACCCGCGTTATGGTGATAGTCATCTGTAGAGTAAGTGTCGCATCACCTTTTACCGACACGCTGTCATCACTGCCAACATCAATCTTTTTTTCATCAAACAGCGCTTTGACCGTTGTTGTCCACGTTCGATACAGCATTGATGTTTTCCCATCCACCACGGTTACGGGTGTTGCGCGCGTAATGCGGATAACCGTGCCGATGCGCAGGAGTGGGTCGGGAAAAACCGCAGTTTTATCTTCTGGATTAACGGTGACTTGGAGCGCTTTGAGTTGTTCTTCTGTTGATGCATATGCGGGGTTGCCAAAATATGTTTCTACCGGAAGTAGCGTGTCTTTTTCTTGCGACGACCGTGCAACGTGCGCACCAAGAACAACGCCTCTAGAATCATCGCTAACCTGTCCTTTTGCTTCTCCTAAACGACCGAGACCCAAGACTGCGCATGCTACAAATATAAAAGAAACGAATGTTTGAATACTCCTGTTGATTTTTGATTTTTTACATTTGATATTTGACTTTTCTTCTTTATGCATACTTGATAGACTATCAAATCTCTCTCTCTGTGTCAAAGGTATTTATTGTATGTTCTCTAGAACTTGAGCACTCAAGCACTTTTGTTATCTCTTCCTTTATTCTGTAGCACTTCCGTAATATTTTGTTGTTATTTGTTATTTGATGTTTCTCCCAGCACTTTGAGCCCCTCGATCTTACTCGGGGTAAACACTATAGCACTCGAGCACTTCCTAAATCTCTTCCTTCACCTCCGCCGGTATCTCATCGATAAACCGACTGCGCAAGTTCACCTGCATGTTCCCCCACAGTCTGCGTGCACGCGAATGCAACAGATACAACCGTTCTTTAGCGCGGGTTATGCCAACATAACATAATCTGCGCTCCTCTTCCAACTCATGATTATCAAGTAGACTCCTGCTGTGCGGGAACACCCCCTCTTCCATACCTACGATAAAGACGACGGGGAACTCCAAACCTTTTGCGCTGTGAAGTGTCATAAGCGTGACTGCATCCGATGTTCCATCGTAACTATCTTGATCTTGCACCAGTGCAACGCTTTCCAGTAGCGAATCGAGCGTTTCGTGCCCCGCCGCAACAGTAATGAGTTCTTTGACGTTTTCAAATCTGCTTTCGCCCTCCAGTGTGCCATCGAGCAACCACTTTTTATACCCTGTTTTGAGTAGCACCGATTCGATCATCTGTGCCGGTGTTTTTGTTGCTACCTCACCGCGCAGCACATCAATCATCTCAAAAAAATCAGCAATTTTTGGTGGAATAACAGTTTCACCGCCACTTTCATACTTTAAAGTATAAAAGTGCTCGATTGTTTTTTGTCCAATGCCGCGCGTGGGGACATTGATAATTCGCTCCATCGACAATGTGTCATTTTTGTTGATGATGAGCCGCAGATACGCAATAATATCTTTTATCTCTTTTCGTTCGTAAAACCGTATCCCCCCTACAATTTTATAGGGCATCTCACGGTGCAACAATTCTTCTTCCAGCGCGCGCGATTGCGCATTGGTGCGATATAAGACCGCAAAACTCGTCAGCGAAGGGAAGTGGTGTGCAAGCGCCGCAATCTCTTGCCCAACAAACTGCGCTTCTTCAACTTCACTATCAACCTCTACCACGGTCACCGGAATATCTGATTTTTTCTCTGTCCAGAGTGTTTTGTCGGTTCGCGTGCGATTATTATGTATCACCGATTGCGCGGCGTGGAGTATTTGGTCTGTAGAGCGGTAGTTTTGTTCGAGTTTGATAACGACAGCGCCCGGATAATCTTTCTCAAAATCTAAAATGTTTTGGAAGTTAGCCCCCCTCCACCCGTATATCGCCTGAAAATCGTCTCCCACGACGCAGATGTTTTTCCATTTTTTTGCCAAGAGCTCGACCAATGTATACTGCGCATGGTTGGTATCTTGGTATTCATCGATGAGGATGTAGCGAAACAGCGTTTGATACTTTTCTATAACGTCTGGGTGTGTCTTAAATAGAGTTACGGTGAGCATAATAATATCGTCAAAATCCACTGCGTTTGCACTCACCAACCGTTTTTGATATTCGCTGTAGACATCGGCAACGACTATCTGGAACGCACCTTTTGCAAATGGTCGGTACTGGTCGGGGGTCATGAGTTCGTTTTTGGCGCCCGATATAAAGTGCAATACGCCAGCGGGGTTGTATTTTTTAGGATCTCTGCCAAAATCTTTAAGAATTTTGCGCACAAGATACTTTTGATCATCCGCATCATAGATGACAAAGTTTGATGAATACGGGAGCGAACTATTGTTTAATTCCCGGCGTAGTATCTGCCCTGCAACTTTATGAAAGGTGCCCATCCAAGGCAAGATAAAACCCAAAGTTCTAAATTCTAAACTCGAAGCAAGGTCTAAGTTCGAAGTTTTGAGTTTAAAGCTTTGCGTTTGTTTAGAGTTTAGAGTTTGGGGTTTAGAGTTTAAGAGATGATTCACTCGTTCTATCATCTCTTGTGCCGCTTTATTGGTAAATGTAATAGCGCAGATCGAATAGGGGGAAATGTTGCAATCGCATAGTAAATACGCAATACGGTGCGTCAAAGCGCGCGTTTTACCACTGCCTGCCCCCGCCAAAACCAAAACGGGACCCTCGGTTGTGGTTACAGCGCGCTGCTGTTCTTTGTTGAGGTCTTTAAGGAGATCCATAGGAAGTAATCGTATCATGTTGAGTGCTAGAGTGCTAGAGTGCTGTGAGGGATTAGGTAGTATGTATGTCGAAAGTCTATAAAGTCCATAAAGCTGAAAGTCCGTAAAGTCTAAAAGTCGAAAAATTTGTTTATTATCAAATAGAATGAGATGTACGAGAAAGATCTATTTTGTATTTTCTTTTTCAGGAAAGAAATAAGGATCTTCGCTTCACGTAAAAATACATGTTTGACTATCCGCCCAAGACGGAGAGGAGTTGTATTTTTCCTGAAAGAAGAGGATTATTTCTGCTCATGTAAAAGTCGTTAGAGGGGGATGGGTTGGTAAGGGTAAGGGGGAGGTTATCGAAAAACCTCCACCTTACCCTTATGGAAGCTCTTATCCTTAATAGAAAATAATAAAAACTCCCCCTTACCCTTATGGAAGCTCTTATCCCTCACAGAAACACCGTAACCATTGTATACCCCACTTCGCACTGTCAGCGCTACGCAGGGTTGCGTTGCTTTAGCAACACAAAAAGAACCAGAGGAAGGTCTTGAGGAGTGCAATTAAAAATAAATACATCTCCGACCGGTCTGACTCTGGTTCTCGGTGCAGATATCGCGTGGGTATGTGTTCTACCCTCTGTGATCTGCATCGATGCACCGAGAGTAAATATACCCTATGAAAGATATCCACGTGTGTCCTTACGTTGAAAGGTTCGTTCGCCATTTTGGCGATTTGGTTGAAGGGTCCCCGATAGAATAAACCATCAAGGAATTGGTAAGGACAGAAGTGGATACAAAATAAGTCTTGCGACGCACCTGTATCCACATCCCTCCTTACAAAATATGAGTATCCTCCTTGCCCCTCCTTGTTGTCAAAAGATCGTTTCCTAACGTATGTATCTATTATACCAGCGATCGCATAGTTTGTCAAGAGGGTGGACTGGTCCAATACATCGAGGACACTTTTTAGTTTGATAATGTTCTCTCATAATACTCTTTGGGAGTCAAATAGTTTAGCGCTTGATGGGGGCGGTAGGTATTAAACTTCTCCATCCA
>Ga0066636_10001985_pt1 | contig 12901 bp, 10 predicted proteins | sample CryGeyCG2014_080_2_FD_62736 | JGI IMG/M metagenome (GOLD analysis project Ga0066636, IMG submission 62736) | Groundwater microbial communities from aquifer - Crystal Geyser CG07_land_8/20/14_0.80 | ecosystem: Environmental > Aquatic > Deep subsurface > Groundwater | place: USA: Utah: Grand...
CCTCGGTCGTCTTTTTTTATGCTCCCACGTCCGTCTCCCTACAATGCACATTGCGAAGCGTCAAAACGGGGGAAACCCTCTGGCAGGCCAGGTACAGAGCGGTGGAAAGAAACTTTGGCTTCTCCCGCCGTGATTTGGAAATGAAGACCTCGAAGGTTTATGAGGGGGTCATTCAGAAAGTCGTAAGCGAAGTCATAAAAACACTTCCCGACGGGCCAGATCTGCTGAGGTAACAGGGCTTTGACGGTTTATTCTCAGAAAGGAAATGCCTGAAGTGAGGAAGATTACCCCCTTGGTAATGTTGTTCCTGATTATTTTATCAGGGCTGCGGCAGGTGGAAGCAAAGAGGGACATAGCCGTTAAGATCGGCGGAGGAGATGCGGTGGTTGCCTACCTGGAAGGTCCCGCTCAGGTCCTGCCCGAGGGGAAAGAAGGGTTCAGTCCCCTTAAAGTCAAAGATGTGCTGAAAAAGGGTGATGAGGTCAGCACCGGGCCCAAATCAAAGATGGAGTTGGTTTTGCCCGATAGATCAAAGCTCCGTTTCGCAGATAATTCTCATTTTAAGATTGTGCAGATAGAGGCGGGAGAGGAGCAGGCGAGAGAGGTAAAGTTTCATGTAATCATCGGCAAGGCCTGGGCCAATATCAGCAAGGCTGTAGCGGGAAAAAGCAATTTTGAACTGATGTGCGAAAACGCCGTAGCTGGCGTCAGGGGTACCGTTTATCGTATGAACGTTCATGAGGACAAGTCGGCGCTGGTCAAAGTCTATGATGGGATGGTATATGTTACCGGAGGCGGAAAAGCGTTGGAAGCCCCGAAAGTGATCGGACCGCCCAAGAAGATTGAAGGTCCGAAACCCATTGCCGGGCCGAGAAAAGTTTCCATGGAAGAGTGGACTTTTATTATCAAGTCGATGCAGCAAATCACAATCAGAGGGGATGGAACGCCCGAAAAGCCGCGGGATTTTACAGAGCAGGAGGACCGGGACGAGTGGGTTGACTGGAACAGAGCGCGAGACCGCCTGAAGCAATGAATAAAGTGAGCGGAAGTGCCTAAAGTTTGAAGTGTCTTTCCTTAACTTTAGCTCACTTCAAACTTTTGAGCGGAATGGATGAGCAAAAAGTGAGCATACCCAACTTTTTATCCCTCTTCAGGATCATTCTTGTACCGGTGATGGTAATCTTCCTCATGGATGGGTCTTTTTTCAAGGCACTTGCCGTTTTCAGCCTGGCCGGAATAACAGACGCCCTCGACGGTCTTCTGGCGCGGGTGCTGAATCAGCGGACCATCCTGGGCGCCTATTTGGATCCCCTTGCCGACAAGGCGTTGCTTACCAGTTGCTTTGTGACGTTGTCCATCCTGGGCGTTATTCCCGGCTGGCTTGCCGTGATCGTGGTGAGCAGGGATTTCATTATCCTTCTCGGTATTTCCATCCTGTTTATGGCATCCGTCCCTTTTAAAATTCAACCGGCATTCGTCAGCAAGGTAACCACGGCATTGCAGCTCATCACAGCGCTTCTGGCCCTTGTCTTTCAATGCTGGTCCATAAGAGGCGCTGTTCTATGGCTGCACTTGTTCTACTGGATTACGGCGGGATTTACCACTATTTCGGGATTCCACTACTTACTAAGGGGGATGAAGACCATAAACAACGCATAGATTTTCCGCCTTTGTTCGAGATTCATGAAAGGGATTAAACCGCAAAAAAGTGCATTTTTTCTACACACAGTTTCATATGGTTAAGGATTCCTTCTATTTCTTTTCCGTATATCTCCAGAACCTTTCCACCTTTTTTTATTCCCTGGGCCACAGCCTTGCCCGCTCTATAGCCGGAATCGATAGCAGCGCTCATTCCCTCGCCATTGAGATATAACATCCCGGCTGCTTCTCCTGTCAGGATTATATTGTCTTTTCCCAGGTAAGGCGGAGCCATTTTTATAACACATCCTTCGTTTCTTTCCATATCCTTTAACGCTACTTGAAAATTTTTAGCTAATAGGTTTTTAAAATCTTCCATACTCTTTTTGAGGCTGCGCCCTTTAAAACCGCCCACACATAAGGTAAGAAAGTCATCTTTACGGGAAACAGCTGAAATCACCTCTCCGATCTGCGGCTCTAAGAACACATACCAGTGAGCATCCTCTAAGCTTCCCATATCTGAAAATCGGTAATAAGCCTGATAAACCGCGCACACTTGCTCTATCTTCATAAAAGAGGGGTCAAGCAGGGGCCGTAATCGAGACTCGCCCCCGTCGGCGCCAATTAGGTAAGAACAATATAAGTCAATATTTTCTTTGTCATTCCTGGAAACTTCCACTTTAACCTTGCCATTTTCAATAGAATAATCATTGAATTTACAACCATCTCTATATGCAACCCCGCTTTCATTCAAAAGCCAATAATCGAATTTACTTCGCCAGACGTTATAGAAATCTTGAGGGAAAGATTGGCCATCTTTGGGAAGTTCCCAGACATAGGTGGAAAACCCCCTTTCTTTGTTCCATTCCAGAATATTTTCGGCTTTGATAATCTTGGGATCGCAGTAAACATCTCCGGGAGGAAGACCTCCAAAATACTGATCAAGTAAAACCTGTGTCTGGCCGAAGAGAACCCCGGAACATGTCTTGTTGCGAGGCAACTTATCTTTTTCAATAACCAGAACTTCAACCCCTTCATTTTTTAAGGCCTTTGCGCAAGCAGCGCCGGCCGGTCCGGAACCGACAATAATTGCCTGATATTCTTTTTGCATTGTATGCACCCCCCTTTCATTCATGCTGGTCTTTTGTGATGAACATAGTTGATAAGAACTCGCCTTTCGGTGGGTCGAGTATATGAAAAGGACGATTGTGTGTCAAGAAAGAAAACTGGCCAATAGATTAAAAAAGACTTGCAATTTATGCTTCTATGTTTTAGAAGGCGCAACACTTTTGATGAACTCGTAAAAAGTCGAAAAACAGGCCAAATTCGACGGCTCCGTAAAAAGCTCCGCAGGCAAGGCGCGCGAATCCTGAGGAGCGAGGCGTACTTTTTCGTACGATGTAATGACGAGGGATGAAGCGCAACGCAGCATCCGGACTTTTTACGAAGCCGTCACTATTTTTCAGGAGATGTTTTATGTCGAGAGAATGCACGGTATGCGGGAAGAAACCTGTTGTGGGCAGCAACGTCAGTCATGCCAACAACAAAACGAAAAAAGTATGGTATCCAAATCTTCAGAAGCTGCGCTGCAGGGACGGTAAGACTGGCGCGGTGAAGAGGATTAAGGTGTGCACGCGGTGCCTTCGTTCCGGCTTTGTGACGAAGGCCCTATAAGGGACTGGTAAAACCGGCGTCTCGTACCGTTTTTAATGTCATAACAAGGAAATCCTCGTAATCGCTGACCATATCCATTCCCAGGTGCAACAAGTTCTCCAATCCTGACCAGGCGGCATCGTCGTTATGCTCAAGGCCGAACTTTCCCATATAAAGTTCGATGCGGCCTGAAAGACCGTCAGAAGAGTCCGTGTTTTCCCGGCTGCTCCTGTCTGTTGCCTGCTTAAGGGCGGCGGCTATCGTTCCCTCGTTGATACCGTACAGCCAGAAAGAAGTGCGGCAGAATTCATCCATCTTGTTTTCCACGGTATAATTCAAGGCTTCGAAGAAAGGCAGGTCAAATTCCCTATTAGTCTCTCTATCATGAATTGTCTGGTCAAAGGCCATTTCGATAATAATATGGGATCGATAGGTGGCATGATCATAACTGATTTGCTGGCCGATGCTCTTGTGAAAATCCATAATCGGCTGTATTAAAGCACGGCCTTTCTTGTAGGTGTATCCCCCAGAATGAGGATCGAAACCGATTTTCCCTCTTTTACAAATCCTTCCGTAGTGGGCCATATCATCCACCAGAAGATGGAATTGGACAAATGCGGCCTTCCTGTGTTCTGCCGGCGGGTGGCGAAATCTTGCAATCCCGTGCGTCATGTCCGATGAAATATCTCTGTGTATAGGGAGCATATCAGGGGAAACATTATGGATGAAAATATCCGGCTGGGTGTTTTTAGAAAGGGAGGGACCCAGAAATTTCCAGAGCATCCATGTGTGGGTAAGCATTAACATGCCGGTGCTGCCAATGACTTTTTCCCCTCCAAGTGGAAGGGTATTTTACAAATATTATCGAAAGAAAGATTCCCTTTTTTTGACCACTGTATTCTGAATGCTTGATGCCCCACAGCTTGGATAGTTCATTACCATCCGGCGTGTCAAATGGCAAGGGTGAAATCTCTTCTTGACCATAAAAGGCTACATTGATATGGTTTAAAAAGATAGAATCGCGAAACGAGAGAGGTCCCTTTATGCCTCAAGTGTGAACCGGGAAATATGAGATCAGTAAACCTGCCAACGACGAAATGGTTTGTATGCAGCGAAGATAAGGAGGCGAGGGAACTGCTGGCCAGGGAACTGGGCATCAGTCCCATTGTCTCGCAGATCTTGACAAATCGTAATATCCAAACCACTGATGAAGCAAAGAAATATCTTTCCCCTTCACTCAATGACCTCCATAATCCTTTTCTGATGAAAGATGTTCGGGAAGGTGTGCACCGGTTAATCAAGGCCATTTATTCCCGGGAAAAAGTTGCCATTTATGGCGATTACGATGCCGACGGCGTTACTTCCGTTGTAGTCCTTCTTAAATTTCTGCGGGAGATAGATTTGTTCGCCACCAGTTATATTCCGAATAGGATTACCGAGGGTTACGGTCTTCATAAGAATATCATAGATGAAATAAAGGCTTCGGGGGCAACTTTGATCATTACCGTAGACTGTGGGATCTCCGATCATGACCAGGTATCCTATGCTAAATCAATCGGCCTGGATGTTATCATCCTCGACCACCACGAAATTTCCGGTTCCGTACCTGACGCGGTAGCGGCAATCAACCCCCATCGCTCGGATTGCCGGTTTCCATTCAAACATCTTGCTGCCGTGGGCGTGGTTTTTAATTTTCTTATCGCCTTGAGAGGGAGCTTAAGGCAGGAAGGTTTTTGGGCGAACAGAAGATACCCCAATCTTAAGGAGTACTTAGATCTGGTTGCCTTGGGAACCATCGGCGACATTTCTCCCCTCGTGGATGAAAACAGGATATTTGCCAAAATAGGGCTGGAGCTGATTTCAGAGGGAAGTAGGGTTGGAGTGCGCGCCTTGAAAGAAGTATGCGACATAGAACATCAGGTTGTAGATGCGGGCAAGGCGTCCTTCGCCCTGTTGCCGAGGATCAATGCGGCAGGACGGATTGCGTCGCCCAATGATGCGGTGCAACTGCTTTTAACGGATAATATGGATGAAGCCCGAGAATTGGCCAGGAAACTTGATGAATATAACCGCTGCCGGCAGGCGGAGGAAAAAAATATCTTTCAGGACATACTTAAAGAAATCGAACAGAAGGGTGATCCGGAAAAGACAAGCTCGTTTGTTTTTGCCTCCCCCAAATGGCATCCCGGCGTGGTGGGCATTGTGGCTTCAAGGCTGGTGGAGCGTTTTTCCCGTCCCGTTATCCTGATCAGCCTAAGGGATGGCATCGGCAAGGGGTCCGGCAGAAGTGTCGCTGATTTCAATATTTATCAGGGTCTTAAGAAATGTGAATCCCTTCTTTTGGCTTACGGAGGGCATCAGTTTGCTGCCGGAATTTCCATACGGGAGGAAAATATAGAGAAGTTTGCGGAAGTTCTGGATAAGATCATAAGAGAAGGAACTGATATATCAAAATTTGTTTCCCGCACGCTTATTGATGTTCAATGTAAGTTAAGGGATATCAATTGCGATCTCCTCTCTCAGATGGGGATGCTGGCGCCCTTCGGGAGCAGGAATCCGGAACCCGTCATGTGTGCCAGAAACGTGAATATTACTTCGCCTGTCGTTGTGGGGAATAATCATTTACGCATAAAGGTCAATGAGGACGGGGTGTCCTGCGACTCCATCTGGTTCAGCATGGGTCATTTCCTCCATTATTTCACGGGAGCCCTTCTCGACATTGCCTTTACACCACAGTTCAACGACTGGAAGAGAACCGGCGATATTCAGTTGAAAATGAAAGATATGGCCATTTCAGCAAATTCATGAAAGAAGGCGCCGGCAATTCCAAACCGAAACGGCTTTCCCTTAAGAGGGTTTTTGGTTGCTTTATTTTAGCGTCTTTGTTAGTTTTGCCCGTCTTTATGGAATCTTCATAAAATAAGGGGAGATATGCATGAAAAGAATTATTGTAGGAATAACAGGCGCATCGGGTGTCATATACGGCGTAAGAACTTTGGAAGCGCTGCAAAGGCTGAAGGTGGAAACCCATCTTATCGTTTCACAAGCGGCTGTGAAAAATCTGGACATCGAGACGGACTATACAATTGATGCCCTGCGATCCATGGCTTCCTATGTGCATGATTTCGAGGACGTGGGCGCATCCGTCGCGAGCGGCTCATATCACGTTGATGGCATGATCGTGGCTCCTTGTTCGATAAAGACGCTTTCCGCCATAGGAAATTCATATAATGAAAATCTTATCGTAAGGGCAGCCGATGTAACCATGAAGGAAAGAAGGAAACTTGTGCTCGTCGTGCGCGAAACCCCCCTTCACGAGGGGCATCTTGAACTGATGATGAAGGTGACAAGAATAGGCGGCGTTATCATGCCTCCTGTTCCGGCTTTTTATCATATGCCGAAAACCATCGATGACATTATCAATCAGACAGTTGGCAAGGTCCTTGATCAATTTTCCATTGATTCCCATCTATTCAACAGGTGGGGAACAGACGAAAAAAGCTGATAAGGCTGTAAAGGGCGCGGCAATCCCCCTTTTCCAAAGGGGGAAGTATTTTCTACTTACAGGGAAACAATGATTATTGCGCAGCAAGCTGCGGGGTATTAAATCCGAAAGAGATTAAATGCCTCCAATATCCTTCACGATTTTTAACCTCCCTTCCTTGATAAGGGAATTTTTAACGCCTTCGATCCAGGCGCTGATGGTTTCACTTTTCTTTAATTCCTTGTAGAGTTTTTTCAATTCCCCTTTTTGCGACTGAAAATCGCCCTCATCGAGCTTGCCTCTCTCCTTAAAACGGACAATCACGAAAATGCCGTTGAGTTCGAAGACTTTATTCGGGTAAGGTTTGGTGTCCGACAGTTGCATAAGGGAATCGGTCAATTCCCCGGAGTCTCCCATGTTCGGAATACTTCCACCTGGCAAAAATAGACCTGTTTCTCCCACCTTAAGACCTTTTTCCCGCGCGATTTTTTCCAGTTCTTCTCCTTTTTTAAGTCGTTCAAGCAGGCTTTGCGCTTCCTTTTGGCACAAAAGCATGGCCTCTCTTTCCACATAGCGGCTTTCAATCTCCCCTCCGGCTTCTGCCATGTCCGGTATGTAGGAAGGCTTTCTTGCGGCTATTTGAAAGAGGTAGCATCCATTTTCGTCGGAGAGGACATTGCTTACCTCATTTTTCTGAAGAGAAAAGGCGATTTTGGAAAAATCCGGCAGCGCGCTGAATTCATGGGGTATCCTGTTTACCGTGAAAAGCGGGCTGGTATGTATCTTAAGACCCTTTCCGGCGGCATAAGCGTCGAAATTTTCCTGCTGATAGATTGTGTCATGGGCTTTTTTCGCTTCCTCAGCGGCGAGACGCATGCCTGAGGCGTGCCTTAATTGGGCGGCAATCCTTTCCGTTGCTTCAGTAAGAGGCGGCGGTTTTTCCGTTTTTGACGGTCTTTCCCGGTTGCGGTCGTAATACTCCCGGATATCCTCTTCCGTAACCTTTATGGAAGACGCGAAGTCGGCGGCCAGGAAGGAAAGGTATTTAACCTGGACCTGTTCCGGAACGCGCAATTCGTTGCCCCACTCCTTAAGATAGGCTTCCAGCGCCTGACGGGTAGGTTTTATCTCTTCCCGGTAGTCTTTTGAAGAAAGCTTCAAGAACCTGACATTTATTTTTTCTTTCTGAAGGCGGTACAAGTCAAATACTTCCCGTTCGGAGACATGAACACCGCTTGAGATGAGATTCTGCAATTTTGCCGAGATCAGAAGCTTTCTCTGGTTGGCCTCGAAGTTTTCGGGGGTCAGCTTGTTCAAGCGGAGGGTCTGCTCGTAGATCCTCTGATCAAATGCGCCATCTCTCTGAAAGGCAGGGTAGAAAAGAATGGAGTTTCTGATTTCTTCGTCACTTGCATGGATGTCGAGTTCGGAAGCCTTCACCATGATGACGGCCTGATTGACCAGATTATTGACGGCCTGTTCTTTCAACCCTAATTTTTTCAGTATGTCCTCAGTCAGATTTGCACCGTAGCGGTTGCGGTATAATTCCATCAAATTCTGATACTCCCGCAGATAATCCGCATACGGCAGGGATTTGCCGTCGATGGTAGCGATTATGCTTTTACGGCCGCTTTCCCTTAAGGAGCCGAAATAAAAAACAAAAACGACGATAATTATACCCAGCAGCAGTTTCATGCCCCAATTTTTGGCATGCTTTCTCATGAGTTCGAGCATGAAGATGCCCCTCCTGTTATTTAAGTGCCGCTCTTGTAGTATAGGGCTATGTAAAAAGCAATAAATTTTGACGGCTTCGTAAAAAGCTCCGGATGCTGCGTTGCGCTTCATCCTTCGTCATTGCAGCGTACGTCTATGTACGCCTCACTCCTCAGTATTCGCGCGCCTTGCCTGCGGAGCTTTTTACGGAGCCGCAGAATTTGGCCTGTTTTTCGACTTTTTACGAGTTCAGCAAATTTTAGAAAAATGGGTTGATTTGCTCTCGGCAAATGGGATATAGAAATGCAGGTTGAAAGCTGGCGGTATACTCCGGCGATGGATAAGAAAGAAAATAACGGGAGGTGGCAAATTGCTTTTCGATTTTATCTTAGGGAAATTTTCCAATGATCTCGCGATAGATCTGGGGACGGCAAATACTCTTGTTTACGTTAAGGGTAAGGGAATCGTATTGAATGAACCTTCCGTTGTGGCGGTGCACGTGGATTCTAGAGGGGTGAAAAAGGTCCTGGCCGTGGGCGCCGAAGCCAAAAAGATGCTGGGACGCACGCCGGGAAATATCTCGGCCATAAGACCCATGAAGGATGGCGTTATTGCTGATTTTGACGTTACGGAAGCGATGCTGCGGCATTTTATCCTGAGGGTTCACAATCGCCGCGCCCTTGTCCGTCCGCGCATCATCGTATCCGTTCCTTCAGGGGTTACGCAGGTGGAAAGGCGCGCCGTCCGGGAAACGGTAGAGTCGGCTGGCGCCAGGGAAATTTACCTCATCGAAGAACCGATGGCGGCGGCGCTCGGCGCAGGATTGCCCATATCGGAACCCACGAGTTCTATGGTAGTTGATATAGGCGGAGGAACAACGGAAGTTGCCGTGATTTCCCTGGCCGGCATCGTCTATTCCAAATCGGTCCGCGTTGCAGGAGACAAAATCGACGAGGAAATCGTGCAGTATATGAAGAGAAAATACAGCCTCCTTATAGGCGAACGTTCCGCCGAGATCATTAAAACAACTATCGGATGCGTCTATCCAGATGAAAACATACGGAAAATTGATGTAAAAGGGAGGGACCTCATTTCAGGCATACCGAAGATTATCGAGGTAAATTCAGAGGAGATACGTGAGGCCATCATGGAACCTATCGGGTTTATCATAGACACCATAAGGGATGCCCTGGAAAATGCGCCTCCCGAACTGGCAGGCGACATTGTGGACAGGGGCATTGTCCTGACCGGCGGCGGCGCCCTGTTAAGAAACATTGATGTTTTGATCAGGGAAGAAACGGGACTTCCCGTAATCATTGCCGACGATCCCCTTTCAGCCGTGGCCAGAGGCGCAGGCATGGCCCTTGATCAACTGGATGTTTTGAAGGAAGTCACTTTCCAGGTGTGACAAGAAAAAGTGACTAAAGTGAGCTAAAGTTTGAAGTATTTTCCCTTAACTTTAGCTAATTTCCAACTTTAGGCCATTACAATTTTAATCTCTGTTTCCCCGTTTTTGCCGAATGGGGCAAGAAATGTTGCTTCCCAAGAAATATCGAATAGCTATAATAGCATCCTTTTTTATAATTACCGCCCTCCTTATGCTTTTTTTCAATCTCGGGCACATGTCCGAACCGGGCATCTTAAGAAAAATGTCCCTGGAGATGGTATCTTCCCTGGAGACAGTGATTAATGCGCCGCTTACGGGGATTAAGGATGCCTGGAAGCGCTATATTTTTCTTGTCGGTCTGGAAGCGGAAAACAGACTGCTCAAAGAGAAAAACGCCCGCGCTGCCGCGGAGATCATCAAATACAGAGAAGGATATCTGGAGGGGATAAGGCTGCAAAAACTTCTGAAACTGCAGGAGACCATGCCTTTTTCAACGCAAGCAGCAAGGGTTGTGGGGAGGAATCCCTCGCCGATATTTAAGATGATCATTATAAACCGCGGGGAGGCCGATGGCGTGCGCGCCGGCTTGCCCGTTGTTGCGACTGCCGGAGTGGTGGGCAGGATATTGGAGGCCTCCTGGCATGTTTCCCGGGTTTTGCTTCTTACCGATGAAAACAGCAACGTTGATGTGATGGTGCAGGAAAGCCGGGTGCTGGGGATTCTGCAGGGCGCCGCTTCGGCGGGGTGTAATTTGAAGTATGTTTCTAAAACGGCGGCAATTGCAGTGGGAGATACGGTTATTTCTTCCGGCATGGGAGGCATTTTCCCTAAAGGTTTGCCCCTTGGTGTGGTAAAGACGGTAGGTAAAAAAGAAGCCGATCTGTTTCAGAAGATTAACGTGGCGCCCTCTGTGGATCCGGCGATGATAGAGGAAGTGCTGGTCATCGTCTCCGACCAGCCTGCCGCGACGGGCGCCTGTCTGCGTACGGACACGTATAGGCAGGCGGCGCAGGCAGGTAAAGGGGAAAAGCGGTGAGCTATCTTCTTCTGCCTTTTTTCGGTTTTTTGCTTATAGTTTTTCAGACGGCTCTCTCCGAGCTGGTGTTTTTCGGCAAGTTGGCAGTGGAGATATCACTTGTCGCGGTAATTTATGCCGGATTTTACCTGCCTTTTATGAAAGGCGCCGCAACCGGGTTTATACTTGGTTTTTTTCTGGACTGTTTTATGGGCGCCCCTTCCGGGCTTTTCGTTTTTTCTTATGTCCTTATTTTCTTAATCTCCAGGTTCGTATCCCGGCGGGTTTATGCGGAGAGGGCTTCTTTCATCATGATCTTTGTCGGTTTGTGCGCCCTTCTTGAAGGGCTCCTTGTGATGGCCATTTACAAACTCGCTTACGGCGTTGATAAATTTCACCACCTATGGGATGTTTTTTTACCCCACGCGCTGTTTGCCGGCCTGCTGGGACCGTGGGCTTTTAAGTTGTTCCATAAGATCGGGGTTTTATCTGATGGAAGAAATACACGCACGGCTGGGCGATGATCAGCCGGGTGAGTTCAAACTGAGATTTAAGATCATTTTTGCCCTTATCTTCCTGATCTTTTTTGCGTTCTTCATCAGGATGGCATACCTGCAGATCATTAAGGGAGACGATTTTCGGCAGAGATCGGAAAACAACAGCGTGCGTCTGCGTAAAATAAGGCCGCCCAGAGGAATCATAATGGATGCCAACCGTCAAGTGCTGGTGGAGAATCAACCTTCCTTTGATATTATGTTTGCGCCAAATCGCGTCAAAGACATTGCCTCCGTTGTTGGGAAACTGCAGGAGCTGTATGCCGAAAAATCCCTCCGCCTTTCAAGCGATCTGACGTTTGCCGAAAAGGCCAGGCCGTTTGCGCCGGTGAAGATGGAGAGGAATGTGGGCATGGAAAAGGTGGCCATCGTTGAGACCCGCTCCCTCGATCTGCCGGGAGTATTTGTGGAACCAACTCCCATCAGGCAGTATCATGACGGCGAAATGATATCCCACATAGTAGGTTATACGGGGGAAATAACCGAAGCGGAACTGGAAAAAGATGTCACAGGCAATTGCAGCTCAGGTGACATAGTCGGGAAATACGGGATAGAACGGTATCTGGATGCTTACTTGAAAGGGAAAAACGGGGCCGAGCAGATAGAGGTAAACGTTATAGGGAAAAAAGTCAAAACCCTCGGCATGGTTCCGCCTTTACCGGGATGCAACGTGGTGCTTACCATCGATGCCTCCCTGCAAAAGACCGCCTGGAGGGCAATGGAAGGCAAGAGCGGATCGGTTGTGGTCCTGGATCCGCGAGATGGCGCCGTTTTGGCGTTGGTCAGCTCGCCGTCTTTCGATGCCAATCTCTTTAATGGAGGGATTTCCTTTGCCAGTTGGGAAAAGCTGTCGACGGATCCCCTCCATCCCATGGAAAATAGAGCTGTTGCCGGCCAATACCCTCCCGGTTCCACATATAAAATAGTTTTGGCGGCGGCGGCCCTTGAGGAGGGATTGATTACGCCTGAGAAGACAATCCTCTGTAACGGGCAATATAAACTGGGAAACAGGGTTTACCGATGCTGGCAGAAGAACGGCCATGGCGTCGTCAATCTTCACCGCGCTATTGTCGAATCCTGCGACGTCTATTTTTACAACCTGGGCAAGTTGCTTGGTGTGGATAAGATAGCCTTGTATGCACGCCGCTTCGGTTTCGGGTCCGTTTCAGGAATAGACCTGCCCCGGGAAAAAAGCGGGCTGGTTCCCACCAAACAGTGGAAACTGGCAAGATTCGGGGAGCCCTGGCAAATGGGTGAAACAATTTCCACTGCCATCGGACAGGGATTTAACCTCGTTACGCCCATGCAACTGGTCAACGCCTATTCTGCCCTGGCCAATGGCGGCGCCTTGTTCCACCCCCGGTTAATAGACAAAATTGAGACAGCGGACGGCGTGGCGATCAAGCAATTTTCATCGGAAAAAAAGAGCGTCCTTCCTCTGAGCAAAAAAACCCAGG
>Ga0066636_10001989_pt1 | contig 12890 bp, 13 predicted proteins | sample CryGeyCG2014_080_2_FD_62736 | JGI IMG/M metagenome (GOLD analysis project Ga0066636, IMG submission 62736) | Groundwater microbial communities from aquifer - Crystal Geyser CG07_land_8/20/14_0.80 | ecosystem: Environmental > Aquatic > Deep subsurface > Groundwater | place: USA: Utah: Grand...
TTTCACTATAGGTCATTTTTAAGGCACTATGGTATTCCACTGGAAGATATCTGCTATTCCTATCACCATAGCAATTAGAGTATAAATTGTTTAAAAAAGTTATGGTACCGAGATAAATAGAATTATCGTACTGCCAACTACCAAAATTTCCAGAATTTCCATGAACCATTAGAATGGGAAATACTTTATATGGTTTAGCTAATAGAAGTGAGGATGTGGATATTAAAATAAATAAAGCAATAAAAATAGTTTTTTTATAGTTTATGTTTTGCATTTTTAACCTCATGTGGTTTCTCAAAACAAAACATTATAAGTAAATTGAATATTTTGCTTTTTTATATCGGCTGATATTTTTATAGGTAAACCATATTTTAGTTGAAGTTCTTTATTGTATTTATCTGCTGCCATGGGGGCGAAGATAATATCAAATGCCCTATTACAAATAGGAATAAGGTACCACGCTTCAGACGCGTGTCCCCAACTACCACCAACTGCTAATATCCAAATAAATTCTGAACACATTAATATAGTTGAAGTAATCTTGTCTCTTGCATAATGATGACCTGCACCAAAACCTACTACTCCCCATAGGCCAGCAATAATGGGAGATTTTCCTTGAATTGCCTCAGCTTCTTCAAGTGGAATAATAATTTTGAGCATCCCCCATTTTTTTTCACTTAATATAGTCATATTTGTGGTATCCCCTTTGAGCATTTCTTTAAAAGCGTAAGAATGCCAGACACTGGGATACCCTCTCCATAACCAACCATCTACATATACTGTAAGAACTTCAGAATCTACATGAATGATTTTAGCCTGGATTATCTTTCGATTGTTAGTCAAATAAATTTCATCCTCATACTCCCAACTAAAACATAAAGTGGGAGTAAAAAACAGTATTATGCATATAAGAATATTCTTTATCCGACTTTTGTTACTCACTCCTGTCTCCTCTGTTTTGAATTTATTTTACCTCAAATTCCCCATCCCCAATTCCTATATTCATCTGCACATTCGCAAATCTCATTTCCGATTTAACCTGCTGGCCATTCCCAATTATTTGCATCTGCATTACCTTGTAATTTTACAAATGTCTTGCCTTGGTAATCATTGTTTAACTTTGCCTTGAACCTTGTCATTCCTTCTATTTTGTAGTTGCCTGATTCATCAGGCTCAAGTAAGTTTCCATTTTCATCAAGGAAGGTTATATCAGGATTTGTTTCACCATTGAGGTATCGTGGAGGTGATAATCTATAAGCATTCGCTGGTAAGTCTATGATTTTCTCTGGCAATACTCCACCATAATCACCGAAGGAAAGGTGCTGAGGTTCAGTTGGTAAAATATTTCCACCTACATCTTTAGCTTCGTACTGAAATTCTGCTGAACCCTCTGGTGTTAGCACCATCCCATCCCTTGGATATACAATGCCAACGAGATAGATATTATGTGGGTTACTGGCACTATAATAATTGGCAGGGTTGTTTGCCATTACAAAAACAGTGTTCTTGCCTCCAGCAGCTAATGTGGCAGTCTCTGAAAAATATCCAAATGTATCAAAATCAATTTGTTGTGCTATTTGATTACTGAAAACTAGTTTTGCGTCTAACTTATGCAATAAATAATCCCAGAGATTGCCAGTGATAATTATTCCTGGTTTAGTTATATCCTGCAGGGTATTATTTGGTAGTGGCTTGCTGTCGGAAGTAAACAACGCCACATTGCTAATAACTGGTGGATCTTCAATAATTCTAAAAAGGTCTGGAAACTTATGGAAATATGAAACACCACCAAATCTATCTGAAATTTCTTTAGTGTGGCTAACAGTCCATGTATAGTGAGGAGAATCTTTTAAAATATTTACTGATGAAGATTGCCAATTGCTTGCAATTGCACTTTTCCTACATACAACTCCATCTCCTTCGGTTGTCTCACCCCCTAATACACCCAACAAGCAGTTCCACCACTCATTAGTCCACCACCCTAGACCAGCCACAAGGCGATAATCAATATTTGCTGGAACAGGAAGAGTATAATTTAGATTGTTTAAAAAATTACTGTTGGGAATCATTTGTTTTGCTCCAGAAGTATCCAGTCTTCCTGATTTAATTTGGTCATCTATTTCGACAGCTTTTATTCCAAGGGCCCATGCTCCCAAAAAGAAACCTGCACTTGCCCAAGGGCAGAAAACTAAAAGAGCACTACCCGTTGCAACAAAAGCAGCAGCAATATATGTTACATTGTTTCTAATTTCTAACACATGGCTTTTATCGGCAGCAAAACTACCTTTATGAGGTGTTCCTAAAGTTATTAATTTAATTATAGAATGGACATTAGGGTTGGTCTGGAGATAATACCTTGTAGATAATCCACCCATACTATGAGCAATTATAATTATCTTTACATCATCGGGCGTAGGAAATACTTCAGGATATGCCTTTGACATAATTTGCCGAATACCATCCTGTCCTATATAACCATTAATAGCCCGATTAAGCTCTTCAGCATTATTTTCTATCGGTCCACAAGTGTCTGTATAACTAATTCCAAAAACATTGTAGTCCAAACTTAATCGATTATAAGGAAACCAACCTTTACTTCTATAACGGGCATTTCTGTCTGAATATAAATCATAATATGGAGATAAGATACCAGGGACATTTCCGTCTTCTACCCACCCATAAAAATTGCCTGTGAATCCATGAACAAGAAGCACGGGATAGACCTTATAGGAATTTTGAGTATATCCTTTAATCCCAAAAATGCTGATTATTATTAAACTTAAACACACAATTATAGAAGATGTTTTCTGGAAATTCATAAAAATTCCTTCAAAATTCTATTTTTGCAGAGATATAAATATCATTTATTTTTTGATCCAACGAAATTTTGACTGGGAGATTCAATCTTTTTAATTTACGGTTATAATCCATTGATAACAAAGGAGAGACAATGATGTCTGCAGCCCATGAAACCCAGAACAAACATGTTATTAATGTCCGAATTTCAGGGGGAGGATAAGTTCCATAAGGAGGAAAAGGAAGTAGAAAAATAATACTGGTTCCGCATCCCGCTAATATACCTGCTAATAGTGAGTTTTCAGCATAAGCACTTCCTAATCCATGCAAGAAAAATCCCGGACCTAACGCTAAAAGAAAAGCTGTTTCTGGTTTCTTTCCTTCGATATGTTCAATTTCACTAAAAGAGAAAGTCTCACAAAAGGTTGGTTTTCCTAATTTCCATGCATAACAAAGAGTAATACTTTCAGTATCCATATACAGAAAGTCCCCACTAATTTTTTTATCAGTTTTTAATTTCAAATGAAGAATTTCAGCATTTAACTCGCAAAAACTCACTCCACTTATAATTATTCCTATTAAAATAATCTCCCAAAACCACTTTTTCTGCATCGGTATTCTCCTTTATCTTCTTTCAAACTCTCCATCCCCAATCCCCACATTCACCTGAACATTCTCAAATCTCATCTCAGATTTCACTTGTTGACCGTTTGGAAGAAAAGCAGTGGATTCTGTAATTATTGGGAGCCATACACTTTCAATTTGCCTTGTATCTTTTACTTCAGTAATTGCTATTAGCACATTATCTTTACCATAAATCTTTTGTTTTATTGTAATTCCTTTTGTATAATCAATAAACATCTGCGTTTTGAATGGCATACCAAAAGTACCAACAGGAGAAGTGTTTGTAGTGGTTTGTTTTTGAACAAATTCAATGACATAGATATTATTGACCTTGTCGGACAATGATTCATTTAAAGTCACATCAAAATTTTTAAGCATCTTTGTTATATCCGGACCGAAATATTGCTGGCTTGGGTCCATCCCGAGCATCTGGCTAAGATTTATTGTTGTAATTTTGCCGTCAGCAGTTTTCATAGTCATCTTATCTCCAATAATTATCATTATCTGTTTAATAGGAGTAAGTGTTTCCATTTTAACTTTATCTGGTTTCTTAAAATAGTAATTCATTCTCTGAGTCATTGTATTTAACTGTCCTCCCATATATGCAGTAGTCATAATCTCTGCTTTCATATCATTCATTCCTGCGATATTCTGCTGCATCTTATTTAGTATGTCATCCACAGTCACTTCAGCAATAAGCATCCCTGTGTGTAACCATAAACTTCCCATTATCATAAAGAAAGTCATTAAGAAAATTTTGCCCCTTATGTGATTTTTCATATCTAACCTCCAATTTTTCACACTTTTCTCATTTTTTCTCCACCCAATTCTTTTTAAAACCTGCTATTACTATTAAAAGTTAATACCCACCCCACTCCTTATGCTAAGGCAGTCAGCAGAAACAATGGTTGCAACTGGGATAGGTAATCCACTGCCATGTCTTTGGTTAATTGTTAAAGTTGGAAGTTTATCTACACCGTCCACCGTGTATTTTGTTACTTCTTGCTGTGACGCACCAAAAAGCACTTTATCAAGTCTGGCTTCACCAAAAATTGAAATCATCTCAGAGATGAAAAATTCTACACCACCTGAAGCATAACTTCCTACATTGATACCGGAAAGCGTAATTTCCCATTCCTCCTTAGTTCCACCGTTAGTGTATTTTTGGATTACTGTACCAAAGTACGCTCCTGCTCCTACAGAAAAATATGGTTTCAGTGGACCCAGCGTAAATATATGTTTTACACCAGCAGTAATTGGAATCCACGAGCCTTTAAAAGTAAATGCTGTTGTATCGCCTGTACCAAACACGTTATAGAGTTCATTAATTTTTTCACTTTCTATGCCAATTGTATAGCCAGCACCTACCTCGATAGCAAGATTCTCATTTATTTTACATCCAACATCAACTGCAATTGGAAAACCTTGCCCCACATTAACTGGCACATCTTTAGTCCATGTTTCTTGGGCGGTTTGCTGTCTTCCCGTATTCATTCCACCCAAACCAAGACCATAACCACCACCCAACCTGATGTATAACCCCCCAGCAAAGGATACTCCAGCTATGCCGACAATCATTAAAACCACTACCAATACAATTTGTACCTTTCTCATTTTGTCCTCCCCAGAACAATCCTTAAATAACATCAAATAAGTTAATATACCTGCACCTCAACTTCCCTTCCATCCTCAAACTTGACCTTATAGGTCCCCTTTATTATGTTCACATCGCTCACAATTCCTATTTCTTCCTTAACTTTTGCTCTTGTGCCTACACGGGGGAACTTCTTGGTATTCTCCCTGTAGAAATTATACTCATATTTCAAACAACACATAAGCCTGCCACAGACACCGCTTAACTTTGAAGGATTAGATGCAAGGTTTTGCACCTTTACCGTTTGCATGGATACAGGACTAAATTCCTTTAAGAATGTCATACAACAAAGTGGTCGACCACAATGCCCAAAACTGCCTATCATTTTCGCTTTATCACGCACGCCAATCTGGCGCATCTCTATCCTCGTCTTCAATTCATGTGCCAGGTCTTTCACCAACTCTCTGAAGTCTATTCTGTCATCAGAACAAAAATAAAAAATTGCCTTTGAGCGGTCAAAATTATACTCGACCTTGACGAGTTTCATTTGTAATTCTATTTCCTTAATCTTCTTCAGGCATAATGCAAAAGATTCCTTCTCTTTTATTTTATTCATCTTAAGTTGCTCTATATCTTCCTTGCCAAGTTTGCGAAGTACCTTTTTCAGTTTTCCGCGAACTTCCTGAGGGGAAATAATCTTTATCTCAGTAAAAACTTCTCCAATTTCAGAAGAGTCTTCTTCGCCTTCCACGATGCATAAATCGCCTTTGTTCAAGTCAAGCCCCTGTGGGTCAAAATACTGGGTTAACTCTTCCTTAAGTTTTATTCCAATAACCTCGGCCATTTTTTTCTCCAAACTTCAAGAATAATGATTCGAGAGTAAGTCTGGGACTTACATTTCTTGCAAGCAAATGTCTTGCCTGCAATATATCCCTGAAGACCTGGAATAAGAAATCTTCAGATAATTTCTTCTCCATATCCCTGAGTTGTTCCATTCTATCCTTGAAAATAAGAAATTCTTCATCTTTCTCTTTCAGGAGAAGGATATCACGATACCATAACGCAAGAAAATCCACAATCTCCTCTGCATCCTCTTTATTCGAGGCTAAATTCTTTACTTCTCTGAATATCTGTAAGATTTTGCATAATTCTATTAATGAAAGAACTTTTTCTACTTTTTCCACCCCGTGACTGCCAGGTAGATGGGCAAGGTCAGTCTTAGATTTAGTAGTAAACCGGACCATCTGACACCGGGATATAATTGTAGGAAGAATATCCTGCGGGCTTGAGGTTGTTAGAATAAATACAGTATCAACCGGTGGCTCCTCCAGAATCTTTAGCAGACTATTTGCGGCTTCCTCGGTCATATTCCCAGCCTCTTCAATAATATAGACTTTAAACCTTGCAATGAAAGGTTTTAGATATGCCTCCCTTTGCATATTTCTCATCTGGTCAACGAGAATAGAATCCTTATTTAATTCAGGAGTAATTATATGAACATCGGGATGAGAAAATTCTCCAATTTTAATACAGGAGGGACACTGTTCACATCCTCCATTCGGACAATTAAGTGCTTTGGCAAATTGTATGGCAGCAAATTTCTTACCGGTTCCCTGAAGCCCGGTGAAAAGATAGGTATTTGCTATGCGCCCGGTTTTCAAAATTCCCTTCAGGATTCTGCTTGCTAAATTCTGATTTTTTATTTTATCTAATGCATTCATTGTTTAGTTAATTTTTTGCGTAAAAGTAATGCCCTCTTTGAATCCCTGATTAACGCATCCAATTTTCTACCTTCCATCAGTTGCAGGTGGGCAGGCCCGATCAACAATAACAACTCGTTGAGTAAAGATAATTTAATTTCTGGAATCAATTTCAAACATGTGCTCATCCTGATTTCTGAAAGTAGATTCATTGCTTCTCGAGAAGAAAATATATGTCCATTTTTCAGCATCCCGTATGAAAGTTCAACACTATATTTAATTTTTCTTTTATCTTCATTCAATAACCGGGACCTTGCCTTCTCCTCCTGAATAACAATTTGCGTGGAGACCTTTTCAATATTATCAATTATCTCCTCTTCTGTTAAACCCAGGGTTAGCTGATTGGAAATTTGAAAGAAAGAAGCCTGTGGTTTTGTACCCTCACCATAAAATCCCCTCACGACCAATCCCCTTCGTGAAATATCTTTTATCAGATTATTAATTTCACCTTGTTTGACCAGCGCAGGAAGATGCATAAGGACTGAGGCTCGCATACCTGTTCCCGTATTTGTAGGACAGGAAGTCAGATAGCCAAACTCTTGAGAAAAAGCATAATTCAAGTGCTCGCTGAGTTCTGAGTCTATCCGGTCTATCAATTCCCATGTCCTTCTCAATTCTAAACCTGAATAAAGGACTTGAATACGGAGATGGTCTTCTTCATTTATCATTATACTTACAGTCTCATCTTTATTGATAACAACAAACTTTGGCTTATTCTCTTTTTGAGTGTGTTCTATACTTATCAAGTGCCTCTCAAACAAAAATTGTCTTTCAATGGATGAAAGGCTATTCAGAATTAAAACCCCCCAATCACTGAGGGATTTATCCCTCCCTAATGCATCCTCTATCAATGAAAAAACCTTCTCTAAATCAGATGGCTTAGCCCTGTGTGGAAAGGGAATGTCTTTTAAGTTTCTCGCCAATCTTATCCTGCTAGAAATGACAATATGAGCAAAAAGACCTTCTCCATTGAGCCATTTCGCCTGATGATTAATTAATTCTTTAATTTCCATTCTCTTTTTAATAGCTAAAGTTATCTACAACCTTCAGGACTAAAGTCCTGAATCACAGCAGGTCAGGGCTAAAGCCCTGAGCTACGGACCTTCAGGTCTGATTTTTCTTAATGGCGCGAATTTTATCTCTGAGATGTGCCGCTCTTTCATATTCTTCTATGGCTATTGCTTCCTGCAATTCCTTTTGCAGGGAAAACAACTCTTTTCTTTTATTGAATTGTGATGGCATCTTTCCTCTATGTTCTGATTCTCCATGAATCCGATTCAAAAGAGGAATAAGGTCTGCCCGGAATGCTTTGTAACATTCGCTACACCCAAGTCGTCCAATGCGTTTGAAGTCGTGATAGGATAAACCACAATTGGTACATTTGAGCTTTTCCTCCCCGGATGCAATTTCAAAATCCTTCAACTCCGCCAGAAGTTCACCAACCGCAAAATCTGGAAAACCCGAAAGGACCCCCTTGGAAAATGAAATTCCCCCTATCCCTTTTTCCTCAGCACAGGATTCACAAATGTTCATCTTGGTCACTTCCCCGTTTATTACAGTAGTGAAATGAACGTTTGCCTCTTCCTTTTTACAAACCTCACATAACATCTTTCTCTCCATGTACCCCTGTTAGTTTCGTGAGAAACTGGGGGTACTCCCTGCTCATCTGGTTTCGCTTGAAACTACTTTAAGCAGTTCTACTCCTTTCATCAAGTCAAGAGCTCTTTTCACAATGGGGTCAAGAGAAAGCAAGACTTGCAGCGCCTGTTCTTCGCTGGTTAGACGAGCGAGCTCCACCCTTATTTCCCTTTCAATTGTCCCTTTATATTTGACTAATTTTTGACGGGTGAAATCAATATTTTTCCCCTTCAAAATTTCAGAAAAGAGGTTTATTCCGGCATCATCTAAATTGAATTCGCCTGGCTGCATCTTTCCTTTGTTCTGCGCAAAGGTTATGAAACAGTTATTTCTCTTGAGTATATACAGGATTTCATTCTCTTCCATATCTTTTGAAATTAAAGTATCCTCCACCTCAATATCTGGAAAAATACCTGTATCCTGAATACAGGTTCCGCTCGGAGTATAATATTTTGCTGTAGTGATGGCTACACCTGCTCCTTCCTCGAGCTGAACTACACTCTGAACCGAACCCTTGCCAAAAGTCCGTGCACCCAGAACCAATCCCCTCTTATTGTCCTTTATTGCTCCTGTCACAATCTCAGAAGCACTGGCACTACCTTTATTTACAAGTACAATTAGAGGGAAATAGCGATGGGTAGATTCCGGGCGGGCAAAATATTTTGTCTCCTGGTGAGAGCGACCTTTCGTTGAAACAATTACTCCACTGGAAATGAATTTATTTGCAACTTCTACTGCCTGTTCCAGTAATCCTCCTGGATTATTGCGCATATCTAATATTAAACCCTTCATACCCCGACTTTCCAGAGAATTCAATGCTTCGTCCAATTCTCTTCCAACATTTTGATTAAAGGTAGTAATGCGCAGATACCCTATATTTCCATCAAGCATGCACACAGATTTTACCGCCTTGAGTTTTATTACATCCCTGGTAATTGTAAAATAGAGCGGTTCCTCTACGCCTTCCCTCTTTATGGTAATTCTAACAGTAGTTCCTTTTGGACCTCGCAATTTATTAACTGCTTCCATCAGCGTAATTCCAACAGTAGATTTTCCCTCAATCTCAATAATTTTGTCCCCTGCTTTTATACCTGCCCGCTCAGCAGGAGTACCTTCTATTGGAGCAACAACAATCAATTGTTTGGTAAGTGGCTCTAAATCAATCTCAATCCCAAGACCACCGAAGGCCCCTTGCGTCTCCACCTGTAAATTTTTATATTCCTGGGGTTCCATAAAATGTGTATGAGGGTCATCAAGAGAAGCAAGCATTCCCTTAATAGCACCGTAAATTAATTTCTGAGTGTCAACTTCCTCAACATACTGGTTTTTTAGAAGGGATAATACTTCTGAAAACAAGCGCAGATTTCCAAAAAGATCACCTGAAGGTTGCTGCGCTTTTGTAATAAATACCCCCATGTAAAAACTCAATAACACAAGCCCTGTAACAATCCAGAATATTCTCTTTTTCTTAGTAAACATCCATCCTCCTTTTTTATTTGTTTTTAAGCCATTCTAACGGGTCAATTGCTTTTGCATCCTTACGCATTTCAAAATGCATGTTTGATGAAATACTGCCAATTATTTCTCCACTCTTCATTTCTTGACCTGTTTTCACTGAAATTTTATCAAGCCCGCTATACACGCTACAATATCCTCCTCCATGGTCAATAATTATAGTTTTTCCATAACTGCGGAACGAGTCGCTGTACATAACTTTACCTTTACTCACCGCGTACACATTTTCATTTCCGCTAACTTCTATGCCAATTCCAGGATTAAATATGGAAGCTGTATATTGCTGGGTAGATGTCCATCCAAAATAACTAACTACTTTTCCCCTGGAAACAGGCCAGGGAAGATTATCTTTATCCTTCTCGAACAGCATCGCCTCTTTTTTTAAGACTTCCGGAGGCACACCTTTTTGGGCTGCAAGTCTCTTAATCATTGCTTCAAGTTCCCTTGCAGTTTTTCTCAATTGTTCCTGTTTTCTCTGAGACTTTTTTAATTCAGCCTTTGCCCTGGATATAGAAACTTCCTTCTCCTTTTTTTTAGATTCTAATTCCTGTTTCTCTTTTTCCTTTACAACTTTCACGCGAGTTAATTTAACTTCTTCTGTTTTTAATGTCTTCTTTTTATCCTCGATTGTCTTCTTTTGAAATTCTGTCTCCCGGATAAGATCAGCATTCTCACTGGCGAAAACACCGAAAACCTTTAATTCCCTTCCTAAGTCCATGGCACTGTAAAGCAAGATACAGTCTGAGGAGAGAGAATTTAGATATTTCCTCAATGGATTCCTGGCATCCTGTTCAATTTCGTCCAATTGACTCAGAGGGAAGAAAATATTTCTGAAAAATGCAGATATACGTCCAGCGAGTAAATCCTGGTAATCGCGAAAATCCCTTTCTTTCTTTTTTAAATCTATCTCGGCAATTTTTAAATTTTTCTTCGTAGAAAAAATTTTATTTTTATACTTTTTCAGCTCTCCCTCAGTTTTTACAAGATTCTTATTTACAGTTTCCAATGCCTGCTTTTCTTTCCTTTCGGCTACCCTCACCTTCTCTTCTCTTTCCTTTTCCTCGTTAATTTGCTGTTGAATCTGCAACAGTCTTTTCTTGCTCTCTTCAAGTTCCTTGCTCTGCTGTGCAATTAGCACCCCCTGCTGTCTTGCGACAGCAAGACGGGGGGGTACAGACAATGAAAAAAATATCAAAAAAAGTATGGAAATTTTCTTATGCACTTGTTTTCTCTGCACTTTCAGTATCAGCCTCCTTCTTTTTATACTTTCTCTTGTACCTCTCCACTCTACCAGCAGTATCTACCAATTTTTGCTTGCCAGTAAAGAACGGGTGGCATTTTGAACATATTTCTACATGAATGTTTTTCTTCGTGGATCTCGTCTGAATTACATTACCACAAGCACAGGTTATTGTTGTCAGTTCATATTTTGGGTGTATTCCCTCTTTCATGTCCCCCCCTGTTTATTAGAATTAATCATTGAACCTAAAAACTCTTTGTTGCTCTTTGTCCTTTTTATCTTCTCCACTAACAGTTCCATTGCCTCAACCGGGTTAAGAGAATTAAGGACTTTGCGAAGAACCCAAACTTTATTCAATATCTCCTCAGAAAATAGCAATTCTTCCTTCCTTGTGCCAGAGCGGTTTATATCAATTGCTGGAAAGACTCGTCGATCTGCAAGTTGACGGATAAGTTGTAACTCCATGTTTCCGGTTCCCTTAAACTCCTCAAATATTACATCATCCATACGACTGCCTGTCTCAATTAAAGCTGTGGCAAGCACAGTTAAGCTACCTCCTTCTTCTATGTTACGTGCAGAGCCAAAAAATCTTTTTGGGCGATGAAGAGCATTAGAATCAAGCCCTCCTGATAAAACTTTACCACTTGAGGGAACCACCTGATTATGTGCCCGCGCAAGTCTTGTGATACTATCTAACAGGATAACGACATCCTTCTTGTATTCAACAAGTCTCTTCGCTTTCTCCATCACCATATCTGCAACCTGAACATGACGCTCGGGTTTCTCATCAAAGGTGGAATAAATAACCTCGGCATTCACCGAACGTTGCATATCAGTGACTTCTTCGGGTCTTTCATCAATGAGCAGGACTATAAGTTTTATCTCGGGATGATTCACTGTAATGCTGTTTGCAATCTTTTGCAGCAAAATAGTTTTGCCGGTCCTGGGCGCAGCAACTATCAATCCCCTCTGTCCTTTTCCTATCGGTGTAATCAGGTCCATTATCCTCATTGATAGTTCATTTGGTTCTCTCTCAAGCACAATGTGCCCCTGTGGATAGAGGGGAGTCAGGTTGTCAAAAAGAGGATGCTCGCCTGCAAGTTCTGGATTTTCATAATTCACTGCTTCTACCCGTAAAAGTGCAAAGAACTTTTCGCCTTCCTTTGGTGGACGAACCTGCCCAGAGACCGTATCGCCAGTGCGTAACCCAAATTTTCTTATTTGTGAAGGAGAAACATAAATATCGTCAGGACTGGGGAGATAATTGTAATTCGTGGAACGTAAAAATCCGTATCCGTCAGGTAAAATCTCAAGCACTCCCTCTCCAAACAGGAATCCTTCCTTTTCAATCTGTGCCTGAAGAATCTTAAAAATTAAATCCTGTTTTTTCATCCCGCTCAAGCCGCCAACGTTCAATTGCCTGCCTATCTCATTTAATTCAGGAACAGTTTTATTCTGTAACTCCGCAATATCCATTTCCACCTCCACTAGGTGTCAGGTCTTGACATGTAACTCAGGACTTTAGTCCTGATATTTGTCATTTGTCAAGACCTGACAACGTACTTGATTGTTTAGTTTCGACAGGAGTATGCTTTGTAAGAGGAAACAAGGTTCTCGAAGAGGTTCTTATTTTGACCAACCCACGACGTTTATTTTGCGAAAAACAAGGTTCTCGAAGAGGTTCTTATTTTGACCAACCCACGACGTTTATTTTGCGAAAAAC
>Ga0066636_10001997_pt1 | contig 12849 bp, 9 predicted proteins | sample CryGeyCG2014_080_2_FD_62736 | JGI IMG/M metagenome (GOLD analysis project Ga0066636, IMG submission 62736) | Groundwater microbial communities from aquifer - Crystal Geyser CG07_land_8/20/14_0.80 | ecosystem: Environmental > Aquatic > Deep subsurface > Groundwater | place: USA: Utah: Grand...
CTGTTTTGGGATTGTATTTGAAAAATTGGTCTAAAACCTATCATTGACTATTTGAAAAAACTATATTCTCGGACACGCTCCTAGAAGTATTTGCTCTCTCTAAAAATAATCCATTACCTTTTTGAGAAATATATTTTATTAACTGATCAGGCATTCCTTCGGGAGGAAGGATGTAATCGGCTAAACCGGTTTTAATGGCGCTGCTCGGCATACCGTCAAACTTTGCTGATTTTGGATCCTGAACCATTACCATCCCTAATCCATTCTTCACTGCTTTTAACCCTGCGCTCCCGTCTGAAGCCATACCGGAAAGAATTATACAAATAGCTTTTTCTCTCAGATCCGCAGAGAGTGAGTTGAAAAAAAAATCTATGGGAAGCCGGAAGCCATGCGCTTCAAGAGGTTCTATGAGTTGGATCGTTCCGTGGAGTATTCCTAAATCCCGATTAGCCGGAGCGACATAGACATGATCAGGTTGAATGACCATTCCGTCTTCAGCTTGAAATAATTTCATCTTAGTAGATTTTTGAATAAGCTCAGGCATAATGCTAATATGCGTTGGATCTAAATGGGACACGACGATAAAAGCCATACCGGTACTCTCAGGCATACTTCCAAAAAATCTTTCGAGAGCCTCTAAACCGCCCGCTGACGCCCCAATACCAACCACATAAAACGGATTATTTGAAAATGATATTGCTCCGGCATTCTTCTTTTTTTTGACCGGTGACCGCTTGGAATTTGTCTTCTTCATTGTAAACTCATATAAGTATTATAGCACGGTAACCCGCATGGTTTAATTTTGATGGATGATGGAATGGCGCAAAACGCCACAAATTTCCAGATACAAAAACAACCTGCCTTTCCGACGGGATAATAACCGCACAGCCATAAATGGATTGTGCTACACGAATAAATTCCGCTAAAGCGGAATACATTTTTAGCATCATCGTTTACGATGATTTTTTCGACCAGCGATACCGTTTACGGTATCGCTGATTTTTGTAAAGGTGAAACATATTCTTTGAACGTAAATTCATCTTATGGAAAACTAACAATTTAATCCTCTAAAAACAATCTTCTCCGAATTAATTAGTGCTCTTTTACTCTCTGAGAACCACTTAATTTTTATAACTTTTTCTTTTTCACCTTTTTTGTTTCAACATCTCCCGCCCGGCTTTTAGCCATCTTTTCCTTGTCTACAGAGAAGCGTTCATTTATTGCCGTTTCAATTCCGATAACTTTTAGCGCCTCAGATTTTTCAGCTTCAAATTCAGAACGGAGTACAACGATCTGAGCTTCCATTGATTCCCTCTTCCGCTCAATTCCAAATTGTTTTCGGGCAATTTCCTGTTGACGCAATAATTGTTCCGCCTGGTCTTTGGTCTCACGCGATAACCGCGCCGAGCCGGTCAATACGCCTTCCGGACCAACATAAACATCAAGCAATTCAATTCCATTGTTGGTTAGTTTGAACTCGCGAATTTGATTTGAATGTGCCATACCGCGCGATTTAAGAATATACAAACCTCTGTTCCGTTCGCCGCCAATTTCAATATCACGCAGCAGCAGCCAGGTATCTATCAAAGATGAAATATAGGTATCGGTGTTCTCCATATTGGTATCGGCAGAAGCAAGATTCGTAAAAAAGGCAGTGATCCTCTTCATCTTTAAAAAATCTACAAGGCGCACTAACATTGTATTTACTTCCGTTTGATTTTCTCCTAACACAAACGCATTAATAGGATCGAGGATAACGATGTCCGGGACAAATTTATTGATTAGGTTAATACTCGTGGTTAAATGATTTTCTAAACCGTAGAGTGTCGGTCGTGTCGCATGAAACTTTAACAATCCCTTTTTCCTCCAGGGTTCTAAATTTATTCCTATTGAACTCATATTACGCTCAATCTGATTTGGGGATTCTTCGTAAGTAAAAAAGAGAACCCGTTCACCCCTTTTACACGCCGCTTCAACAAATTGCGCTGCGATGCTCGTTTTGCCTGTTCCGGCAGTGCCTGAAACGAGGATTGTACTTCCATGGTAATAACCTTTACCGGAAAGCATAGTGTCAAGACGCGGAATTCCAGTTGAAATTCTCTCAAACGAAGAGAAGTAATCTAACCCTAAAGAAGTAACAGGTAACACAGAAAAACCATCTTCATCAATTAGAAAAGGATACTCGTTCGTACCATGGGTTGAGCCGCGATATTTTACAATGCGCAGCCGTCGAATGGACGATTGATCAATCACGCGATGATCGAGAAGAATGACGCAATCGGAAACATACTCTTCCAATCCTTGCCGTGTTAGCGTGCCATTGCCCCGTTCTCCGGTGACTATCGCCGTAACACCTTTCTTTTTCAACCAGCCGAATAACCGCCGCAGTTCTGTACGAACAATAGCAGCGTTAGGCAGAACCGTAAAGAGTGATTCAATAGTATCCAGCACAACTCGCTTAGCTCCGATGCTTTCAATTGCACTATGAATACGAACAAACAACCCTTTCAAATCATATTCACCGGTCTGTTCGATTTCACCCCTTTCAACATCAATGTGTTCAAGCCAAATCTTTTTTTGCTCAACCAGATGATCCAGATCGAATCCTAAGGAAGCAACATTTGCCGTAAGTTCTTTTGCGGTTTCCTCGAATGAAATAAATACACCCGGCTCATTATAAATCGTAGCGCCGCGCACGAGAAATTCCATCGCAAAAAGAGTTTTTCCGCATCCCGCGCCTCCACATACAAGCGTCGGTCTTCCTTTCGGTAATCCTCCTCCTGTGATCTCATCAAATCCTTGGATACTTGTTGGGGATTTTGGGAGAACTTTTCGTTGAATTTGCGCTTCCTTTTTTGCCATAATATTTTTATCCAATATATTGTTATTCCTCTTCCAAGGAATAAAATTTGTTATAATTTTGCTTCACACCGAATATTTATCTTTCATCAGCGCAAAACAGCTTTTTAGAAAAGATCCTTTTTTTTAAGAAATCTCAATTAAGTATAAACAAATCGGGGAGATAAAAAAATAGTCCAAAAGGATGAAAAAGGGATGAGATTTTATTTTATCCTAAATTACGCACAACCCTCTTATTTGATGAGAAAAGTATAAATTTTCCCGTCTTTAAGGCTCGCAATTTTGGTCATGCTGATATGTTTTTGCAGTTCATCAATGGAAAAAAGGTAGCTTCGGGTGGAGTTAGTTAACCAAACGAGACAGACATCTTCTCCTTTTCTCCAACTTTCTTTTGGATTCCCCGTAATATCAAAAAGTTGGGGTGAGTTGTAAAATCTTTTTGGCGGACTGCATTTGGTTGTTAAACACGTTAAAATATAAACCGCTTCCGGTTCATTGCTGTAGAGGGTATAACTTTTCCCCAGATGCTTATGCTGATTCAGATATTTTATCGTTCTGTTTTCCCTCCATTCTTGAGAGCTGAAACCCCATCCGGCTTGCAAGATAAACTGTTCAGTAACTCGGATCGTTTTCTTAACCGGGAAGCTCATCAGTAGTACAATACCGATAACAACGAACAAAGTAATTGATTTTAGATGAGTCTTCTCTCTTAACCATATGAGAACTCTCTCTGCAATAAAAAACAAAATGAAAAGCATGGGAATATAGATCGGAGAAAGTAGTCTATCGGAAATCCGGTCATAGGCGGTAGTCGTTGATGAAATAAGAATGATCCCTGCATACAATAATACAAAAAGGAGACTCGGACCAATGAGTTTGATGCCATCTCCGTTCCAAGATATGTGTCCCGATGATTTGAAAAAAATCCAAATTACCGGAAGTAGTAAAATTAAAATGAAAGAAATCCCGGTCAAATTCAACGGCAAATACCAGGGGAGAACTGTCTTGTAAAGAAAACTAAAATTTTCAAATAGTGTATAAGAAGATGAGGCTCTTAACCCGACAAGTGTTCCCGAAATGAAATAATTTCTTATAATCCAAAGAGAGATCGGCAAAACCGTTATAAGTAAGAAGATAACGGAATGCCAAAACTTTTCTTTATTCGAATTCTTCGACCAAAACACAACACTGAGAATACCCGCTGCAATCATAATGACACCGGTGTACCGGGTAAGACAAGCCAAAGAAGCTGAAGCCGAGAAAAGGAACAACGAAATAAAGTCCCCCTTCATTTGATATTTTCCAAAATAATAAAGAAACAGTAGTACCAAAAAAATAAAAAGGAGTTCAGACAAAACCATAAAAGAAGCTTGAATAAGCGTGTACGAAAGAAGAACCGATACTATTCCTAAAAATACTAACGCAAATGAATTCAAGTACCTTAACAACAATAAACCGGAGAGATAAATTATAAACCCGAAAAGAACTGCATTTAAATAACCTGCCGCGATTCGCGGATCTACTAAGGTTGTTTTTTTTATGACTGCTAAGATGATTGAATAGAGCGGTGGCTGAATAACCAAATGCAAACCGTTATAGGTTAGAAAGCCGTTGTCTTCCGCTAAGTTACTTGCGGCGGATAGATAAGCCGCCGAATCAGGGGTCAGACCGGCGCCGTACCGGTAAGTAAGGGACAAAATAATCGCCGCCCCGATGATTCCTACTATCCCCGATGTTACGTACTTAAAAAGGTTTCCATCTTTTAATCGTTTCGCAAAATGAATAAATTCCAACCCAGAGCATTTAATTGAATTTAAATGTGGAACTCCATCAGTAGGGATGCTTAAATGTTTATCAGATGTTTTCAAACTATGTTCCATCGTCCGTTTGTGATAAAATTTAGTTGAAATCTAAGTTGAATAATATCCTCTGACTTTTGCAGCAATTTGTGGTTCGGTCATATTGTCCGCAGTCTCAAGATTAATGACTCGCCCGTTTCGCTTTCCCCTTTCAAAACGTTTTTTAAATTCAATTTTTGCCTCATCCGGTCCGACGATCAGAAGAGACTCTGCATCACTCACCAGCGAAATTACCTCATCATAATATTTTTTCAGACGATTTGTAACCCGTCTATTGCTCATTTCCTCCGCTGAGATTTTTTGAGCTCCATCAGAGAATCTAACATATTTCTCAATTTCTGATGGAATTGATTTAACCTCTCCCAGAGTACCCGTGATACTTACGATCACTGCTTCATTGTGGTCAATCCACAAACCGACTTTTCGATTCATTTTAGCTCCTTTAACTGTTATGTTGCTTTATAGTATTGTTGTTTAACTTTTTGTTTTTTGTGTCAAGATATTTTTGGCGCTTTATTACCATTGCATCAATCATCAAAACTCAACCTTCAACCATTCGGTTACTGCGCATTATTGCTTAATCATTTTACTGCTACTTCCATAGATAATTGTGCTTGTTCGGCTAAACGCAGTTCCAACAAAGATTGGAGAAAAGCTAAAGTTGATTCCGCGCCTTGATTCTCGTTAAGATGGTCTGAATGCAAACCGTCGCGGCACCCGCCGGTTGTTGGGTCGTAAACAGAAAGATTCAAATCGTTACGCCCAAGGAACCATTCAAATGCACGGTGAGCTTCTTTGTTCCAAAATTTGTCCCCGGTAATTCTGAACGCTTCGAGACAAGCCGATACCATTGCTTGTGCCTCGACAGGCTGCTGATCAAAACGAGCTTTCTCGCCCCCTTTTTTATAAAAACCATTTGATCCAATTGGAACAAAATGCCCCTGGTTTGAACGCTTTAAATCACAAAGCCATTTTAACGACTCCAACCCTGCATCGGTCATTGCACCGTTAGGAATTGATTTGCCGCAGGTGAGCAGAGCATGAGGTAAGGCAGCATTGCAGTATGAAAGAGTATCTTCAAACCAACGCCATTCTTCAGAACGATTATCCTGGTATAATTTCAGGAGTCGTTCAGCCAATTCAACACGCACCTGACTTGCTCTTCGGTCACCGGCAAACTTTTGTGAATACTCATCAATGCCGATCAAAGCAAATGCCCAGGCACGGGGACTTGTAGTTAAAAGAATAGAGGGGAACGATTGTTCGAACAGCCAGCCCGCCATCCCTTTTAGTGCCAGAGCATTAGAATGATTTAAGACCGTTCCTAAAGCCCAAAGAGAGCGCCCCTGGCTATCATCCGAACCATTTTCTTCCAACCAATTGTGTTGATAGTCCATAAAATTTCGAAAACGTTTAGTCTGATCGTTGAAGGCAAATCCTAAAAAGGAAAGATATCGGGAGGCAAACCCCAATCTCTGGTGGCTGCCAAGTTTATCCAGGAGAATTTTTACTAAAAGCGCACGTGCATTATCATCGGTGGTATAACCGTGTGAATAGTTAGGCACCGTAAAAAGGGAATGTTGTAAAATTCCGGTATAATCCGTTAGATGATTTAAATGATCGAGTTTTAGGGGAGGAAGTTCACCGGGATATTTGTCCAGCGCTTTTGCAATAAATCCTGGCGGGATGTAATGACGACGTTCTGCCCGCGCACGTTTAAAACTTTCCATATAACGTTGCGCCACTTCAGACCAAATCATCGTGCGTCCAAACAGATAAGCGCGCTTACGCATTGCCTGCCGTTCGGATTCATTGTCTAATAAGTTTATTACTTGCTCAGCCAACGCAGCCGGATCGCGGAAGGGGACCAGCACACCGCGTCCTTCGGAAAGAATTTCTTGAGCATACCAATAGGGTGTTGAAATAATTGCTTTACCGGCTCCTAATGTATAAGCCAGAGTTCCGGATGTTATCTGTGCCTCGTTGAGATAAGGAGTAATATAAATATCCGCTGCACTTATGAACTCAACAAGTTCTTCCAAACTGACAAAGCGGTTATAAAAGATGACATTACTTTCCACCCCTTTCTGTTGAGCTAACCATTGCAAAGACAGGCGGTAAGTTTCCCCTTCATTTTGAATAACATGTGGATGGGTCGCTCCAACAACAATATAAACTACGTCGGGATAACGGGAAACAATATCGGGTAATGCAGAAATAACCGTTTCGATCCCTTTACTCGATGAGAGCAAACCAAAACTTAGCAAGACGATTTTCCCTTCAACACCAAACAAATCTTTATTAAAACTTGGATCAACAAACGGCACATCGGGAATACCGTGCGGAATCAGATCAATCTTTTCCGGTGATACGTTATAAATTTTTTGCAAAAATTCAGAACCGCGTTCACTCATAACCACCAAGCGATCTGATATTGCCGCTACTTCTTCCAATACCCGACGCTGATCAGTGTCAGGGGTTTTTAGTATGGTGTGCAGAGTTGTAACAATGGGCATACGTAATCCGCGTAAGAGCGCCAGGATGTGGCTTCCTGCTTTCCCGCCGAATATTCCATATTCGAATTGCAGGCAAACCAGATCAACGTTGTTGATATTTAAAAAATCCGAGGCTCTCAAGTAAGAATTGATATCTTTCTCTGTAAGTTCAAAGCGGACCCTTGCCGGGTACTCATAACCGGCTGCCACATCGTTTACCGGCATTGCGATGCACGTTGTTTTACTGTATTGTAAAGCAATGGCTTCACATAGATCGGTTGTAAATGTAGCAATCCCGCATTGGCGCGGCGAATAGTTCCCTACAAATGCAATCCGGTTAATGCTGTGACTTGTTAAATTTTTTTTCAAGTTGAAGATCTCTCTCTTAATTTTTGTAACCTCATAAAAGGTTCGAATTGGTTTTTAATTATGCTCCGCTCATTGTTTGGAGGTATCTGTTTTCTTTGGCGGTTGAGCATGTCTAAATAAAATTTCTGTAAAAGCGGCTGTTATAAGTTAACTTGCTTTTATGATGCATCTCTTAAGTTGGCATGAACATGACTATTTCACCTTCAAAATAATTTTACCGTATAAAAGTATTTATAAATCCTTATTGATATTTTCGTCAATCTCCTTCAATTCAGGGTAAAGAATTAATCCATAAATGATATTAGCTATTATAAGCAATGAAAGAATAGTTAGTAAAAATGTTGATAGTTCCATCGTTCACTCAAGTTTATTAATTGTTCTGAAAATTTTACCGGTGCACTAATTTATCAATCGTTCCCGGAGCGATTGAACGCTTGTAAATTATTTTAATAAAAAGTATTGGATACTTTTCTGAAATGGGAGCCGTAAATCGTAAACTGTATTGCCAAAGGAAACAACTGCGGCTTGCGGAACAATGACCAGAAAAAAAGTCTCCAGTAATAAATTCTTTCTTCGCCGATAACCCCGAGTTTGAACATTGATTTAAAAAGTGCAAGAATGTAATTCGCATCCAGATGAAAAATTTTATGATTTCTCGGTTCAAAATCCTTCAAGAAACGCCTTACCCGCTCATAAAAATATTTCGGTGAATAGATCGTACTCAGAATTTTTTTATACCCGGTCATGAGGGCTTCTGAATTCATCTGAGGAATAAAATTGATCGAAAAATCAGTATTGTTTCCGGTAAAATTGCTTAACATTCTTCCTTCATTCAGCAGTCTTTTTTGCAGTTTGGTTCCTTGAGGGGCATTCAATAAGCCTACCATTGCGGTTACAATTCCACTTTCCTGGATAAAGGTTGTAAGTTTATCAAAAATTGTCGGTGGATCGTTATCAAACCCAACAATAAAACCACCCTGAACTTCCAGACCATTCGCTTGAATTTTCCTGATACTTGCAATCAGGTCACGGTTTCTATTCTGTGTTTTATTACACTCAAGCAGGCTTTCTTCATTCGGAGTTTCGATTCCGACAAACACAGCTTCAAATCCCGCTTTAACCATGAGCTGCAACAACTTATCGTCATCTGCAAGATTGATAGATACTTCCGTGTTAAAGAAAAAGGGATGTTTCCTTTTCTCATTCCACTCAATAATTGCCGGCAGAATTTCGTTTTTCAATTTCCCTTTGTTGCCGATGAAATTATCATCAACAAAAAAAACAGAACCCCGCCAGCCGGTAAAATATAACGCATCTAATTCGGCTATCACTTGTTCATTTGATTTAGTTCGGGGTCTTCTGCCGTAAAGCACGGTGATATCGCAAAAATCGCAATCATAAGGACAACCGCGTGAATACTGCACATTCATGGAAGTATAATTCTTCATCGAAATAAGATCCCAGAGAGGCAAGGGAGTTGTTGTAATATCAGCCCAATCTTGCGAGGTGTATTTATGTTTTGTACTTCCATTGTTCAGATCGCTTAAAAAATGGGGAAGAGTAATCTCGGCTTCATTAAGAACAAGATGATCAATAGTTTGATACTGTTCGGGATGGCTGGTAAATAATGGTCCCCCGGCAACAATTTTTGCGTTTAACTTTTTACATCTTTGTATCACTTCATTGGCGGATTCACTTTGTATAGACATGGCGCTTATAAAAACAAAATCTGCCCAAAGAATATCATCGTCTTTCAACTTCTTCGCATTCATGTCAATTAGCTTTTTACACCAATCTTCGGGCAGAATTGCCGCTACGGTTAAAAGCCCCAACGGGGGGAAACTTGCTTTCTTGGATACAAATTTCAGAGCATGTTTAAAGCTCCAAAATGTATCGGGATACATAGGGTACACCATTAAAATCTTCATGCGCGCGGCTTCATGAATAATTCTTTATAAATCATTCTTACGGTTGAAAAGAATAATTGAACAAAAACATAAATCGTTCGTTTGTGTAACGGTTTTGCCTGTTTGAATTTCTTTTCAACCACAAAATAAATTTTGTGTTTTAATTTGATAACAAATTTTTCTTCGGTGGAAGAAATGCTGACGAGTATCATTTTCCTATTTCCGGAAGTTATTTGGTTTATTTACGTTTTCATTATCGCAAGTTGCCTGGAAGGAATCAATCGGTCAAAAGGATGAAAAAGGGATTAGTTCTTTAAAGCAGGGGTTGAGCCAATTTTAAAAGTTACCTTACTGCAATTATTTTGTCCGTGTAAATACCAAAGTAAACTTAGTCCCGGCATCTTTCTTTGATATCAAAGTCATCGCTATTTTGTTCAAATCGCAATATTTTTTTATAAGCGAAAGACCTATTCCGTTTAAATCGCAATATTTTTTTACAAGAGTAAATCCTAAGCGGTTCCCCTCATATTTATTCGCGTCTCCGCCTTCATCTTGATTAAGGGGATGAAACATCGCTTCCATAAATTCTTCCGAGATACCGATGCCGGTATCTTCCATGCTCACCTCTATTCCCTGTTCATTTTTTGAAATATAAATTGAGATGTCTCCTGTTTTAGTGTACTTTACGGCGTTACCAAGTAAATTCACAAATATTTGGTAGATGCTGTTTTGATCGCCCACGATCACTGCTTCCGGAAGAGTGGAGAAGAAATTTAATTTTAGTCCCTTGTCTTCTATCGCTTTCTTATTCTCGTCAATGAGTTTGGTAATAATTTCTTTAACAAAATCGAATTCATCAAAGAAAGGTTTATTCGTACTAATCTGCATTTCAGAAACACTCAAAACCAAATCAACAGTTCTGATTAAACCTTGACCGGCGGCATCAATTCCATTAAAATATTCCAAAAGTTCCGGGGTTATTTTCCCTGACATTTTCTCTTTTAATACATTTGCAAAGCTCAATACCGCGTTCGTAGGAGAGCTCATTTCGAGTGACATCTGATGAAGGAATTCGGATTTCAATTTATCTGACTTTTCAACTTTTTCTTTTTCTCTGATCAATTCATCTAAAGTTGTTTCAAGTTCTCTGGTTCGTTCCTTCACTTTTATTTCTAACAGTTTATTGTAATTTTCTACTTGTTGGTGAAGGTAGCGCGTATGAATCAGATTTTTTATGCGAAGATCAACTTCTATCAGGTCAAACGGTTTTGAAAGAAAATCGCTTGCGCCGCCGGCAAGAGCAATTTGTTTTGCATCCTGGGTTACATCGGCGGTAAGCACGAGTATCGGCAGATACGTACTGTTAGGAATGAGTTCTTTTAACAGTTCTAAAATCTGAAAACCATCAATGTGAGGCATCATCAAGTCGAGCAAAATCAAATCAGGTTCAAATTCTTTGAACAAACTGACTACCAAACGCGAATCTGTTGTTGTTTTAAGATTTGTATACTCCTTAAATTCAAGCAGACTCGTAAGAACATCTATATTGGCTTGTTGGTCATCTATAATCAGTATGTTTGCATTTTTTAATGTTGAATTAAGCATGGTTGTTTCCCTTTTTGTTAAATAAATTTAAAGTAGGAATAAGAAGTACTGAATGTATTATTTGCAAAATATCTCCTTTTTCAAAACAGTTTTGGTCAACGCTAAAAGCTCATGCATTAAGAAAGGTTTATTGATGTACTCATCAAATCCTTTTTCAAGAAATGTTTTTCTATCGCCGGGCATTGCATAAGCGGTAAGAGCAATTATCGGAACGGTAGTATAACCTTGAATTTTCCTAATCCGGTTCATGGTTTCAATTCCATCAATTCCAAATCCTAAATTTATGTCCATCAGAATTAAATCAAAGAGTTTTTGTGATGCAATGGATATCCCTGTTATTCCATTTTCTGCTTCTGTAACTTTTGCCGCAGGTTCCAACATTCTTTTTATTAAAATCCGGTTGGCAGAGTTATCTTCAACCAATAGAATTTGAAGAAGCGCGGCATCTTGATTGGTAGGAGGTTTAATCTTAACCTCTCTCCTCTCCGATTCAACCCTGCTTTGAATTTTACTTTCATCTAACGCGGTCGGAAGCCAAATTGAAAAGATAGAACCTTTGCCGATTTCACTTTCTACTTCAATAAACCCTTTCATCAAATCTATAATTTTTTTTGTGATAGTTAATCCAAGACCCGTTCCTTCATGTGCACGGTTTAGCCCTTCGCTGGATTGCCTAAATGCCTGGAAAATTTTTCCGAGATTTTCTTTTGGAATTCCAGTGCCGGTATCAATTATTCGTATTACCGCCCAGTCCCGGTTGTATTTTTGAGCAAGATTGAGAGCAATAAGAATTCCTCCTTCGTTGGTAAACTTAATAGCGTTGTTCACAAGGTGATATAGCGCTTTACCAAAGAGTTCGCTATCAAGGTAAGATTCAAGATATTTATCTGCGAGATCCGTTTTTAGAAATAAGTTTTTGTGTTGTGTCATCTGCCTGAAAGAAGGAATCTTTCTATTAATTTCTTCTACAAGATTGGCGGGCTTAAGCATTAGAAATGATTGTTCGGTTTCAAGATTGGTCAAATCTAAGATGCCGCTTACCGTTTCATTTAATCGCCTTCCTCCTTCAGCTATATAGTTTACTAATTCAAGATGCTCTTTATTTGTTATTTCTTTTTTGAGTAGATCGGCAAACCCGATTATGGAAATTAAAGGCGTTCTCAATTCGTGACTCATGTTGGCAAAGAAATAACTTTTCACACGGTTCATCTCTTCGGCTTTATCTTTAGCGGAGCTCAACTGAACGATTGTCTTTTCTAGCTCGAGCGTTCGTTCTTTAACAATTCCATCTAAAATTTGATTCTCATTCTGTACTTGTTGATGAAGGAAGCGGGAGAGCAGCATATTCTTAATACGAAGATCAACTTCTATTAAATCTAATGGTTTAGTAAGAAAGTCTTTTGCGCCGCTGCCGAGAGCCCGTAGTTTCGCCTCGGTAGTAATATCGGCAGTCAGTACAAGTATTGGAAAATAAACTCCGGCTGGAACAAGTTCCCCCAATTGTTCCATTACTTGAAAACCATTTAAGTACGGCATCATGAGATCAAGTAAAAGTAAATCAGGCTTGAACTCTTTGAACGAACTGACTGCCAGACGCGAATCGGTTATTGTTTTGATATTTGTGTAACCTTTCAGCTCTAGGAGCGTGTCCGAGAATATAGTTTTTTCAAATAGTCAATGATAGGTTTTAGACCAATTTTTCAGATACTATCTCAAAAAAGTAAAACAAGAATTAAAAAAAATAAAGAAGCGGTT
>Ga0066636_10002002_pt1 | contig 12831 bp, 11 predicted proteins | sample CryGeyCG2014_080_2_FD_62736 | JGI IMG/M metagenome (GOLD analysis project Ga0066636, IMG submission 62736) | Groundwater microbial communities from aquifer - Crystal Geyser CG07_land_8/20/14_0.80 | ecosystem: Environmental > Aquatic > Deep subsurface > Groundwater | place: USA: Utah: Grand...
GGCACCTTTCTGTCGCCCCTCCTGACAATATAAGGCTCAACCGGACCATCCCCCTGACCCGCAGCCCCACCCGGAACCTCCGCCGGCAACCAAAACCTGAATATTAATCGGTCAAGGACCGCAATTTCTTCACCTCAAAGTGCCACTTCCACAGCAGATAGATAGCCGGGTAGATGAGTAGTTCCAGGAGGAAAGACGTGGTGACCCCGCCCACCAGGGGGGCGGCGATGCGTTTGGCCACTTCGGCGCCGGTGCCGGTGGCCCACATGACCGGGAACAGGCCGAAAATGTTGGCTAAAATCGTCATGAGTTTGGGGCGCAACCGCTGCACCGCGCCATGCATCACCACGTCTTTCAGGTCTTCATAGGTGTTCAGCTTTCCCTGGGCTTTGCGTTCATCGTGAGAAATATCCAAATATAACAGCATAATGGCCCCGGTTTCGGCATCCAGGCCCGCCAGGGCGATGATCCCCACGAAAACCCCGACGCTCAGATTGTAGTCCAGCAGATAAAGCAGCCAGATGGCCCCGATCAGGGAGAATGGGATGGCCAGCAGGATGATGCAGACCTTGACCAGGGATTGGGTGCTCAGGTAAAGGAGCAGGATGACCAGAACCAGGGTGATGGGCACGACCACCTGGAGTCGCTCCCGGGCCCGTTCCATGTACTCAAACTGGCCGCTCCAGATGAGGGAATAGCCCTGCGGCAACTGCAGGTGGGCTTGGATGGCTTCCTTGGCCTTCTTGACAAAAGTGCCCACGTCAATATCGTGCAGGTCCACGGTGATCGTGGCGGAACGCCGGGAGCCTTCGCTCTCGATCATATCCGGGCCTTGATGGATTTTGATGTTCGCCACCTGCTCCATGGGGACCTGGCCGCCGTCCATGGTGGGGATAAGCAAGCGCCGCAAGGCCGGCAGATTTTGGCGGTAATCCTGGAAGTAGCGCAGGTTCACGGGGTAGCGCTCCAGGCCCTCCACCGTCTGGGTGATGTTCTCGCCCCCCATGGCGCTGGTGATGACCTCCTGGACGTCGCCCACCGTCAGGCCGTAGCGGGCCGCCTCCAGCCGTTTAATCTCAAAATCCAGGTAATAGCCCATGAGCCGCTTCGCATAGACGTTGGCGGCGCCGGGCACCTTTTTTAGAATGCCTTCGCCCTGCTCCGCCAGGTGGTTCAGAACCTCCAGGTCCGGACCCAGGATTTTAAGGCCCACCGGGGTCTTGATGCCGGTGGAGAGCATGCTGATGCGGATCTGAATGGGATAACCCCAGGAGTTGGAGAGGCCCGGAAATTTAACCGCGGCCTCCAGTTCCTGGATGAGCTTTTCCGTGGTCAGGCCCGGACGCCAGTATTTCCGGTCCTTGAGGCGGATGGTGGTCTCAATCATGGAGAGCGGCGCCGGGTCGGTGGCGGTATCAGCCCGGCCGGCTTTCCCGAAGACGTACTCCACCTCGGGAAAGGTGCGGATGATGCGGTCCGTTTGCTGGAGGACGTTTTTTGCCTCGGTGATGGAGATGCCCGGCATGGTGATGGGCATATAGAGCAGGTCGCCTTCATCCAACGGCGGCATGAACTCGGAGCCCAGCCTGGACAGGGGGATAAGGGTGATGACTATCAGGACCAGTGCGGCGATGATGGCCAGGAGGGGAAACCGCAAAATCCCCCGCAAGACCGGTTGATAGACGGCCATGGTTATCCGGGACAGGGGATTGTTGGACTCCGGCCGGATTTTTCCCCGGATGAAATAAACCATTAAGATGGGGATCAGGGTGATGGCCAGGATGGACGCCCCGCCCATGGCAAAGGTCTTGGTGAAGGCCAGGGGCTTGAAGAGGCGGCCGCTTTCACCCTCCAGGGCGAATATCGGCAAAAACGAGACGGTGATGATCAGCAGGGCGAAGAACAGGGAGGGCCCCACCTCTTTGGCGGCGTCCAGGATCAGCGGTTCCCGGGGCGCGCCCGGCGGGGCATGCTCGATCTTCTTATGGGCGTCCTCCACCATCACCACCGAGGCATCCACCATGTCGCCGATGGCAATGGCAATGCCCGCCAGGCTCAAGATGTTGGCGGTGATATTGAACTGGTACTGGAGGATAAAGGAGATCAACACCCCCAGGGGCAGGCTGATGATGGCGACAAAGGCGCTGCGCAGGTGCAGGAGAAAGAGAACCGTGATGAGGGCCACAATGGCGATTTCTTCATAGATGGCCTCTTTCAGGGTGTCGATGGCGCGATCGATGAGGCCGGAGCGGTCATAGGCCGTTTGGATAACCACCCCCGGGGGCAGTCCGGTTTTGAGTTCGGCCAACTTTTGTTTGACGCCGTCGATGACCTTCCGGGCATTTTCGCCGAAGCGCATCACCACGATGCCGCCCACCACCTCGCCCTGGCCGTTGGCTTCAGCTATGCCGCGTCGCAATTCCGGACCCAGGCGCACCAGGGCCACATCCTTGACCAGAATCGGGGTGCCCTTGCCGTCGGCGCCCACCACAATGTTTTCCACATCGGCCAAATTCTTGATGTAACCCAGGGCCCGCACCATGAACTCGGTTTGGGCCTGCTCGACCACCGCCCCCCCGCTGTCCTGATTGGAGCGCTGGATGGCCATCTTGATCCTGGCCAGGGGGATCTTGTAAGCCGCCAACTGGTTGGGGTCCACCACCACCTGGTACTGTTTGACAAACCCGCCGACACTGGCGACTTCGGACACCCCGGGCACCGTTTGCAGCTGATAGCGCAGGTACCAATCCTGGATGCTGCGCAGTTGGGCCAGGTCATGTTTGCCGGTGGGGTCCTCCAGGGTGTATTCAAAGACCCAGCCCACCCCGGTGGCATCGGGGCCCAGGGTGGGGTTCACGGCCATCGGCAGTTTGCCCCGGACATAGTTGAGATATTCCAGCACCCGGGAGCGGGCCCAATAAATATCGGTGCCGTCTTCGAAGATGACATTGACCAGAGACAGGCCGAATTGGGAAAATCCCCGCACCACCTTGGCCCCGGGCACGGCCAGCATGGCGGTGGTCAAGGGATAGGTCACCTGGTCCTCCACGATCTGAGGGGCCTGTTCGCGAAAATCGGTGCGGATGATCACCTGGACGTCGGAGAGGTCCGGGATGGCGTCCACCGGCAGTTTATACGCGGCATAGATGCCCCAGGCGGTGATCAAGAGCCAAATGAGCAGGACCAGGAAACGGTTGCGAACGCAGGTCTCAATAAATCTGGCGATCATAAGGGCAGTTTTCGGCTTTCGGTTTTCGGTAAGTGATTATTTTTCTCGTTCCCAATCTGAGCTTGAGAACGAGAAATACTGCTAATGTTTATGTCCGGGAGGCATGGGCGGCGGGGCAGCCGGAGGCGCCCCTTCCGTCTTCATCCCCTGCATGGCCGGCGGCGTCCCCTCCCCCTTGCCCGGCATCATCATCTGCACCGCTTCCCGAAAGCGGGATTCGGAATCCAACAGGAATTGGGCCGAAGTGACTACTTCCTCACCCCCTTTGAGGCCGGAGATGACTTCCCGATAATTATTATCGTCGCCGTAGACCCCGAGCTTGACCTCCCGGGGCTCGAAACGGCCCTGCCCCAGGGCGATAAACACATGCTGCTTGAGGCCGGTGTCCAGCACGGCTTCCATGGGCACCACCACCGCCTGGTGGCTCACCGGGGATTCGATCTTCACCTGGGCGAACATCTCCGGCTTGAGTCTGAGCCCGGGGTTGGGGAAGCGCAGGCGCACTTTGGCGGTGCGGGTGGCCTCTTTGAGATAGGGATAGATATAATCGATCTTGCCCGGGAAGGACTCACCGGGCAGATAGTTTAGGGTCATGGTCACCATTTGCCCCACCTTGATCCAGGGAAGTTCATACTGATAAATATCGGCGTCCACCCAGACGGTGGAAAGATCGGCCACCTCCAACAGCGGCATGCCGGCCTGGACATACATCCCCTGAGTGACCATACGCTTGGTGACGATGCCGTTGGCCGGGGAGGCCAGGGTCAGGTTTTTCTTAACCTGGCCGGTACGTTCCAGGGTGTCAATCTGGCTTGCGCCGATGTCAAAATACTCCAGGCGGCGCCGGGAGGCCTCGGCCAGGCGCCGGGCTCCATCCGCCATCTCCTTCACCGGGCTGTTCTTCATGGCCTTGAGGTTGCGCGCCGCCAGGAGATATTCTTCCTGGCTCGAGACCAGATCCGGACTGTAAAGGCTCAAAAGCGTCTGGCCTTTGCGCACCGGGTCGCCCGTGGCATTGACGAAGAGGCGCTCCACCCAGCCGTTTACCTTGGTGGTGATGGTGGCCAGGTTGCGTTCATTAAAGTTGACCAGGCCCACGGCCAGGGTGAGCCGGGACAGAGGGCGGACCTCCACCTTGGCGGTTCTCACCCCCATGGATTGGAGGGTGGCGGATGACACCTTGATGGCGCCCGGGGCTTCCTCCCCCACCTCTTCATAGACCGGGACCAGGTCCATGCCCATAGGGGATTTCCCCGGCTTGTCCCGGATATAGCTGGGGTCCATGGGAGCTACCCAGTACTTGATCTTGCGCTCTTTTTTGGCGGCCGGGGCCGGGGCCTCCTCCTCGCGCACCGGCACCAGGTCCATACCGCACTTCGGGCATTTGCCGGGGGCTTCCCGGACGATTTCCGGATGCATGGGGCAGCGCCAATACCTGGTCTTTGGCTCTTTTGGGGCAACCGCCGCCACGGCGGGGCCTGCCGCGGGTGGCGGGCCCGCCGCCGGGGTGGCGAAGACCGGCGCCAGTTCGTTGCCTTCGGGGTCCTTGCCGGGGGCCGCCTTGATATAATTAGGATTCTTGGGCGAGACGTAGCAGAGGGCCTTCGGCTTTGCCTTGCCCAGGTTCAGGTGCAAGACCCCGGATAGATACAACACGCCCAAAATTCCCAGGACTAGAACAAGTCCCAGCCCCCACCAGGTTTTGCGGCGCGACGCGGGAGTCATGGTTTGCCTCCGGACGGCCGGGGCAATTCAGCGCCCACCAGCCACTCCAATTCAGCCCAGTTTTCTTCAAAGTCTTTCAGATATTCCCGCATCGTCAGCTCAGCGTTATAGACGGCGATCTGGTTCTGATAGAGCCGCTCAAATCCCAGACTGCCGACCTGGTAGGAGGCCAGGGAGGCTTCCACCGCCTGTCTGGCCTGGGGCACAATTCCCTGGTTATAGAGCGTGATTTGTTGGGCCAGACGCATCAATTTGCCATGGCGGTCCTTAATGGCCGCCGCCAACTGATTCCAGGTATTGTGCACGGTTTCCTGGGCAGCGGCCTGGCGTTCCTGCTCCTCCCGGATCCGGGGCTTGATCTTGGAGGCCTGCCAGATCGGGAGATTGAACATCACGCCGCCGGCGAACATGTCGGCCTGTTTCATATTCACCGGTGGTCCCAGGGTTTCCCGGAAGGCGTACCCCAGGCTCACGGTGGCATCGGGGAAATAATCCTTCTTGGCCAGGTCCACCGCCTTCTGCTGCTTGGCCACCAGGGCTTTGAGGGCCTGGAGTTGCGGTCGAACCTCCGCCTGGGTCAGCAGGTCATCCAGTTTAAGGGTAACCGGCCGGGGGTTCAAGGGTTGGGGACGCCCCACCGGGGTTTGCGGCGGCTTTCCTCGCAGGGCATTCAGATTGGCTTGCAAAGATTCCTGCCGCTGTTTCCATTGAAAGAGCCGATCCAGATAGTTTCCCAATTCCACCTGGGCCTGGAGCACGTCCGCTTGCATCCCCTGGCCGACTTTATAGCGGGTCTCGGTCACCTGGACCACCTGTTCCCAGAATTGCTTGTTCTTTTGAACAATGTCGAATCCGGCATAGGCCAGGGCCAGGCTCCAATAGTCAATCACCACCTTGGCCCTGATCTCGTTGGCCTTGTCCCGATACGCCAGATCGTCCGATTTGGCCTGCTCCGCCGCCACTTCCGAACGGAGACGGCGTTTGCCGGGAAAGGGGAATTTCTGGGAAAGCTCGAGCATTTTCTGGGTCATGGGGTCTTGATTCAATCGCCAGGTGTCGGTGGGAATATTGGTCATGCCGAAGGATACCGTGGGGTCCTCCAGGGCTCCGGCAGATTTGATGGTTTCCTTGGCGGCGCCCGCCAGCGACGCCATTTGCTTCACTTCGGCATTGGCCTTGAGGGACTCAGCGATGAGGGCCTGCAAATCCGGCGGCAGGCCGGCATTGGGCGCCTGGGCCCATACCCGACTGACCGCGCCGTGACCCACCCCCAGTACCAACCACAACACCCACGCCGCCAACACATACCGGTACCGGCTGCCCTTCACCACCCTTACCCCCCAGTAAGATGATAATCCCGCGGCCCGTAGATTTTCAGCTTATTTCCTCATAAACCCTGAATAACATATATGCGGCGGCCTTGACAAAAGATATTTAACAAAAATTTCTTCCAGGTATTGCGCCTTTGTGTCAGGACAAGCACCCTGTTTCCAGATTATCAACTATCCGGTCCGGAACCAACAGTTTTTGCGAAAACCCTCAGAGTGATTTCCACTGAACAATTATCAGCTAAACCTGCATGACTGATAATGCAGCCACCCCCAAAAATGAAAATCTTTTGTAGGGGCGAGCCGGCGGCTCGCCCCTACGGGTGGACTTTCACGGTAAAGTAAGGATAAAATTTTAAAATTCAAGGTACTTAAAAATTTAGGGAAATGGCTCCGGGCGAGAAGGTTGTCCGTATCAGGCTGCTAATAAAACTAAGATTTTCCCAGCTTGTCATTCTGAGCGGAGCGAAGAATCTCGCAATTTCAGATAGATGAGATCCTTCACTCCGTTCAGGATGACAAAAAGCGGGGTTTAAACAGCCTGCTACAGGGTCAGGATCAGCGGCAGGATCATGGGGCGGCGTTCCAGGAGTTTGAAGAAGAGTTTCCGCAGGGCCTTGGACACCTGGGTCTGGACCTCCAGCCAGTCCTGGGTGGGTTCGGTCAGAGCCTTGAGCAGAATCTCCCGGAAGATCTTGCGGGCCTGGTCCAAAAGGGGCGCCTGCTCTTCTTCCAGGGTGAAGCCCCGGGTGATGAGGTCCGGCCCGGTGACGATCTTGCCGGCCGAGGGGTCCACCGCGGCGTAGGCGATCACCAGGCCGTCCGCGGCCAGATGGCGGCGGTCCCGGAGCACGATGCGGCTGACGTCCCCCACGCCTTTACCGTCCACGAAGACCCGGCCAGTGTCCACCCGGTCCATAAAGGTCGCTCCCCTGGAGTCGAACCGGACCTGGGCGCCGTCGGTGGCCAGGAGGATGCCGCCGGCGGCCACCCCCATGGCCCGGGCCAGCCGGGTATGCTTGATGAGGTGGCGCATCTCCCCGTGGATGGGAATGAAGTAGCGGGGCCGGGTGAGGTTGAGCAACAGCTTCAACTCCTCCTGGGAGGCGTGCCCCGAGACGTGGATGTCCGCCAGCCCCTGGTACACCACCTCGGCCCCCAGGCGGCAGAGGTTGTTGATCACCGTGGTGATGGCCCGTTCGTTGCCCGGGATGAACTTGGAGGAGAGGATCACCAGGTCGCCCGCCTGGATGTGGACCTGCTTGTGGGCCTCCATGGCGATGCGGGCCAGGGCGCTCAGGGGCTCTCCCTGGCTGCCGGTGGTGACGATGATGGTCCGGGAGGGGTCCAGCCGCTCCAGGTCCCCCACGGTGATCTCCAGGCCGGAGGGGATGTCCAGGTAGCCCAATTCCTTGGCCAGCCGGGTGTTGACCACCATGGACTTGCCGTTGAACAGCACCTGGCGTCCGAACTTGGCGGCGATGTTGACGATCTGTTGCAGCCGGTGGATATGGGAGGCAAAGGCGGTGACGATGACCCGGCCGGCGGCCTCCCGGATGAGGCCCTCCAGGGTGAGGCCGATCTCCCGCTCGGAAAGCGTGTACCCGGGCCGCTCGGCGTTGGTGGAGTCGGACATCAGGACCAGGACGCCGGCTTCGCCATAATGGGCGAAGCGGTTCAGGTCCATGGCGCCTCCGGAAATCGGGGTCTGGTCGATCTTGAAATCGCCGGAATGGACCATGAGACCTTGGGGGGTGCGCACCACGAACCCGACGCCGTCCACGATGGAATGGCACACCCGGATAAACTCGAATTCAAAAGGCCCCAGGGCCAGGGGCGTTCCGGGGCTGATCTCCCGCAGGTCGGCGTCCGTTAGCAGGCCATGCTCCCGGAGCTTTTCTCTGAGCAGGGCCAGGGTCAGGGGGGTGCCGTACACCGGCAGGGGGATTTCCTTGAGCAGAAAGGGCACCGCGCCGATGTGGTCCTCGTGGCCGTGGGTGAGAACCAGGGCCGCCACTTTGTCCCGGCGCTCCTTGAGGTAGGAGAAATCAGGGATGACGATGTCGATCCCCAACATCTGGTCCTCGGGGAACATGAGGCCGGCATCCACCACCACCAGGTAGTCGCCGGTCTCCAGGGTCATCAGGTTGAGGCCGATTTCCCCCAGGCCGCCCAGGAAGGTCAGGTCGACCCAGCTATGAGAGTTCGCACTTTCCGGGGTCATGGGGAAAGTCAGGGTCGTAGTGGGCGTCGATGGCCTGGCGCACCGCGGCCATGAGTTCCTCTTGGCGGCGGAAGGTGTGCGGCGCGATGGGGGGAGAGATGACCACCTTGATCGGTCCCGGTCTCATCCGGATGGTTCCCCGGGGCTGGATGAAGCGGGTGCCGCTGATGCTCACCGGCACAATGGGTTGCCCCGCCTTTATGGCCATGATGAACACCCCTTTCTTGAAGGGCAAAAGCTCCCGGGACATCGCCCGGGTGCCTTCGGGAAAGATGATCAGGGAGACGCCGCGTTTGACGATGGCCGTGGCCCGGTCGAGGCTCTGGACGGCGGAACGGAGGTTTTCCCGGTCCACCGAGATGGAGCCCATGCGGCTCAGGGCCTGGCCCAAGACCGGGATCTCAAAGAGCGATTTCTTGGCAACCCAGAGAAACCGGCCCGGCAGGACCGAGACCAGGGCAAAGATGTCGAAGTTGGAGCGGTGGTTGGCGGCAAAGACATAGGCCTGTCCGGGCGCCAGGTGCTCCAGGCCCTCCACCTGGACCGGGATGTGGGTGATCTTGAGGAGGTTTCGCCCCCACCACCGGCAGGCGCGGTGGATTATGGGGCTGTCCCGGTCAATGTAGGACCAGAAAATGATCAGGATACCGGCCCAGAAGGTGAGCAACACCAGCCAGAAATGAAACCATAACCCCCAGGCCACTAAATTCATCCTCCATTCGGATTTTTCAGTCTAACCTTAACCTGGAAAAGCCTGGCCCGTCAACATTTATGGCAGATATGACAGAAGGACGGGGGCGGCAATCTCCTGGTCGGGACGTGGCGTCGGAGCCGGACACTGCCCCGCACCGTGGAATTATCGGGACGGCCAGGTTATAATAACCAAAACTCTGGCGCTGCCGGCCGCGCCTTCACGACTATGACTATCCCCCAAATCCTCTCCGCGGAGTACAGCCTCAGCGCCTACCGGGGCGACCAGTGTCCCCCGGGGGGGCTGCCCGAAGTGGCCTTTCTGGGGCGCTCCAACGTGGGGAAATCCACCCTGATCAACAGCCTGCTGGGGCGCCAGAAACTGGTGCGCACCAGTTCCCGGCCCGGCTGCACCCGGGCCCTGAATTTTTTCCTGATCAACCAGCGCTGGAATTTCGTGGATCTGCCGGGTTTCGGCTATGCCGCAGTGTCCAAGGACGTCAAGGCGAGTTGGGGACCCCTGGTGCTTTCGTACCTGGCCCGGCGGGAGTCTCTGGCCGCGGTGGTCTTCCTCCAGGACAGCCGGAGGCTTCCGGGCCCCGAGGAACTCTTTCTCTGGGAATTCTTGCGGGAACGGGGGCGCCGGGTGATCCCGGTCCTGACCAAGGCCGACAAACTGAAGCGGGGGGAACGGACCCGCCAACTGAAACTATTTACCGAAGCCCTCGCGGCCTTCGGCGTCGACCCCGGCGATGTCATCTGGTTTTCGGCCCTCACCCGGGAAGGCAAAGACCGGCTCTGGGACCGGCTGCTGGCCTGCCTGGGGGGGGCGACTGACTCGGGGCCGGATCTTTAGGCTCAGGTACTGACCGGACCATGGCCGCCAGACAGGAAAAATGCAAAAGGCGGACTATCCGGCCCTGCCCTGGCTCTCAACTTTAGAGACGGTTAACCTTAAAAGGCCTTCGGTACCACCCCCGGCGGCGCCCACCGCCTCGATTTGCGCATTGGGATAGAGAATGGGCTCGGCGCCGGGGGAATCTCTGGCTGACAACCATCGGTTGGGCTTATCGTTCATGCTCTACGGAAGCATGGGGGTCCCCCTTCAGGCTTTGCAGCATTGTTAATAAAATGGACTCAATGTCCACACTATGAAACATGAGAGCAAGAAGCTAAATTTACTTATTTATTGTAAATTTAATAGGATATATTGAGTGGCATTGAACTTGCATAGGTTAATTTTGAAGAAATACTTTCGGGACCGGGAGGCCCTATGCCAAGGAAACCCATGGAAGTCCGGCATACCTTAATGACGAACCAGTTTTGCATTTTTGCCGTGGCCATCGTGTTGTCTCTGCTGGTGGCCACCCTTCTCCTGTGGGATATTTATAAATGTACCACAAGAAGGGGGGGAAGAAAATGGCTTTGGCAGCGAGGGGCTCTGGCTGACAACCATCGGTTGGGCCTGGCCGTTTAATTCTCCACCTGAAGGATTGGGTCCCCCTTCAGGCTTTGCCGGATTGTTAATAAAATGGACCCAACATTCACATTATTAAACATAAGAGTAAGACTAAAAATCAACTGTTCACTGTAAATTCAATGATATAGGTAAAGTGGTATTGAACTTGCATTAAGTTAATTTATAAGAATACTTTCGGGACCGGGAGGCCCTATGCCGAAGAAACCCTTGGAAATCCTGCATACCTTAATGACGAACCAGTTTTTTATTTTTGCCGTGGCCATCGTGTTGTTTCTGCTGGTGATCACCCTGTCGGATCCAGGCAAGAGCGAGGCAGTGAGCAGCGAATTCTGGATTTAGATAATTCAGGCCATTTCCCGGGCTGGGCCAACCGCCGCCAGCCCTGAAGACCTGCTTCGGGTTGCTTCGCCGGCGGTCAAATCCCTCTTTCTTAGAGTTCCGGGAATCCGGTCCCGGCGCCCAAACGCCCTCCGGAAAAATTATTTTTCATCCCGTCTGCCACCGCCGAAAGGTCCGGCGTGGACCTTATTCCCCGCCGCCCTTCTCCGTTTTGCAAAAACCTCACCTGAAGATTGTGGCACGTTGGGGGGCTTCTCAGGGGTCCCGTCCGTGCCGTCCCTTAATACCTTCCCGCTGATCTGGAATTTTTATCACGTATTGACTTAGGTCATAGTGCTGACAATCTTAATGAGTAAAATATAATAAACGGCATAAAGCAAAGCCGGTTAACCCGGAATATCCCGGTGACAACCGGCACCAAAGGCAACCAAGGAAGCTGGGGCATGGGAAAAAGACAAATCATTCGGATAGATCAGGACAAGTGTGACGGTTGCGGGATGTGCGTGCCGTCGTGCGCCGAAGGGGCCATTCAGATCGTTGACGGCAAGGCGCAGCTGCTGGCAGACCGTTATTGTGACGGCCTGGGAGCCTGCCTGGGGGAGTGTCCTCAGGGAGCTCTGACCATTGACGACCGGGAGGCGGAAGAGTTTGTGGGTCCAGCCCCGGGGGCTCCGCATCCGGAAGCGCCGGCCCCGCCCCCGGCGCCGCCGGGAGAAGGGTTCGTGTGCCCCGGAAGCCGCATGCAGCAATTTCAACGGGACACTCAGGAAAAATATGAAAAAGCCCCCGGCATGGGAGCCTCGGCGTTGAGCCACTGGCCCATAAAGCTGCGTCTGGTGGCGCCCCAGGCCCCCTTTCTCAAAGGGGCCAGCCTGTTGGTGGCGGCCGACTGCGCCCCCTTTGCCGCCGGGGATTTTCACTCCCGTTTTCTGGAAGGCAAGGCGCTGCTGTGCGGCTGCCCCAAATTTGACGATGTCCCGGAGCACGTGGCCAAACTCACCGCCATCTTGCGGGAGAACGACATCCAGGAGATTTCCATTGTCAATATGGAAGTGCCGTGCTGTTTCGGGCTGGTGCAGATCGTCCGCCAGGCTATGGAGGCCTCGGGCAAGAGCCTGCCGGTGACCATCTGCACCCTGGGGACCGCCGGGCAGGTCCTCCAACAACAGAAAATCAAGGGAAGATGAGGTTGCTATGGAACAGATGAAATGCCCCGGCCAGGATACCCGCTTTTGGAAGCCCGATGATATCTTTATGGCGGAATGTCCCAAATGCGGGGCGGAAATCGAGTTCTTCAAAGACGACGCCCGGCGCCGCTGCGCCTGGTGCGGGCATATGTTCTACAACCCCAAGATCGAGTTGGGTTGCGCCGAATGGTGCCAATACGCCGAAAAATGCGTGCCGGACCTGGTGCGGGCCAAAAAAGCGGCCCAGAACTTTAAAGAGCTGCTCTCCGAGATGGTCCAGTCCCATCTAACCGGTGACCCGGCAGCCTGGGACCGGACGGCCAGAGGCGTTAAGTACGCCCAGGACCTGCTCAAGGCCGAAGGGGGCGACCCCAAGGTGGTCATGGCCACGGTGCTGCTCCACCGGGTTGCGCCGGACCGGGCCCGGGAGTTTCTGGCCGAACTGGAAACGGAGCCGGAGATCATCGAGGCCGTGCTGGAGTTGCTGGCTGGCCGGGGCGCCGAGCGGGACCTGAACCGACAGCTCTATAAGGATGTCCTGGCCCTGCTGGAGGAGAAAGGCGGGCCCCCCCCGCAGTTCGCCACTCGCACGGCCCAGCGCCTGGCCGCGGCCGCCGGAAGCGAGAAAT
>Ga0066636_10002004_pt1 | contig 12819 bp, 13 predicted proteins | sample CryGeyCG2014_080_2_FD_62736 | JGI IMG/M metagenome (GOLD analysis project Ga0066636, IMG submission 62736) | Groundwater microbial communities from aquifer - Crystal Geyser CG07_land_8/20/14_0.80 | ecosystem: Environmental > Aquatic > Deep subsurface > Groundwater | place: USA: Utah: Grand...
TATCGCAGGGGTGATCAGCAACAGAGCATTTATTTTTTTTCCAAAGGAAAAGATTGAAGGCCTGACCATTCTTGAGCCATCAGCAGAATTAAGAAAAATTCTTTCTGAGTTAAGGGATAAAGTTGATTTTGTTATTTTGCTTTCACATCTCGGAGATGAAAGTGATGAGAAACTGGCACAGGAAGTAGAAGGTATTGACTTGATTATCGGGGGACACACCCAGACCTTGATAGAGGAACCATTGAAAGTGGGCAGGACTATTATAGTGCAGGCTGGAAAGAATGGGGAACACCTGGGAGAAATTACGCTAAATATTTCAAAAGGGGACAGTCCCATTTTCAATTCAAGCAGAGTAAACTCTGCCACTACGATTGTTAATTATAAATTGACCTTGCTCACAGATAAAATTTCTGACGACCCTGAAATTGCAAAATTGGTTGAAGAGTACGATAAATGGCAGGAAACCGCAAGGCTTGCCCGTGTAAGCGCAGAGACAACTTCAGTTCCTACCAGCAAGGTTGTTCCTTCTACAGGCAGATTCCCTGTGCTATTCTTTTATTCTTCAGGCTGTCATTATTGCGAGGAAATTAAGAACAAGTTCCTTCCTGCAATCAGGAGAAAATATGGAGGAGCTATTGAGATAAGAGAATATGATATTTCAAAAAAAGAGAATTATGAATTGCTGGTTGAACTTGAGGAGAAATATGGAGTGAAGCAAAGTGCCCCGATGGAAGTATTTGCTGGAAATCAGCCCTTACTGGGCAGAAAAGAAATCAAAGAAAAACTGGAATTGATTATAAAAACATTTACAACCCCCCTGCTCGCCGTGGCGAGCAAGAAGGGGGGCACTACAAGAGAAGTAAGCAGAGCCGGGGCACCAGCCGAGGCGAGTCGTGCCACTACAAAGCCAGAAAAAGAGAGCAAAATTGTGCAGAGGTTTAAATCGTTTGGTCCGTTTGCAATAGTTATAGCTGGGCTTATTGATGGAATTAACCCTTGCGCTTTTGCCACAATTGTCTTCTTTATTTCATTTCTTACTTATATTAGAAGGAACAGAAAGGATATCCTTCTCACCGGGATTTTTTTTGCCATGGGTGTCTTCTGCGCCTATTTTCTGCTTGGTGTCGGATTGTTTAAAATTATGCACAGTCTGCTTGTTTTCAATATTATCTCCAGAATAATTTTCTATGCGATACTGGCGTTAACCTTAAGTCTGGGATTCTTCAGTCTCTACGATGCCTGCATATTTAAAAAGACCGGGGAAACTAAAGGGATTACACTTCAACTGCCCCGTTCCATCAAAGAGAATATTCACTTCTGGATAAGAAAAAACATCAGTACTTCTTTCATAGTCATAGGTTCTTTTACTACAGGACTGCTTATTTCAATACTTGAAGCGGTTTGCACCGGGCAAATTTACCTTCCAACCATTATATTTATGACAAAGGAACCATCGCTTGCAAGCCGGGCTTATTTTTACCTCATCCTTTATAACCTGATGTTCATTGTGCCGCTTGTCGTAGTATTTTTGCTTGCATATTTTGGTGTGGGTTCTCAAAAGTTAGGACAATTTTCACAGAGGCATCTTGTATTTACAAAGGTGTTAACCGCAATTTTCTTCTTCGGGCTTGCAATGCTATTGATTGCATTAAAGTGACGGCAAAAATGTCAAAAAATGGAAGTCTGATTACAATATGTTTTGTTTTTGTATCTTTGTGTGCTTTGCCTTTGCAGACAATATCTGCAGAAAAGGGAATTTGTATAGGTGAGACTGCGCCAATTTTTTCCCTCAAGGATTTAGGTTTGATATCAGGGCTAAAGCCCTGAGTGTGATATCAGGGCTAAAGCCCTGAGTGTGATATCAGGGCTAAAGCCCTGAGTTACATTGCAGGACATTTACTGGGTTCCTTCTTGCACTTCCAAAGCCGGGGGTATGGACTAATGTAATTCAAAAAATATTTGGCTGGTTTATGATTGCACTTGGAGAGTATTTCTTCGTTGAAGTAATTGACAAGGGGGTGTGTTATGCAATTAAAAGGAAGTAGGACTGAGAAAAATTTACTGACAGCATTTGCTGGCGAATCACAGGCGAGAAATCGATATACTTATTGGGCTTCGCAGGCAAAAAAAGAAGGATATGAGCAAATTTATGGTATATTTCTGGATACTGCAGAAAACGAGAAAGAACATGCCAAGAGAGAATTTAAATTCCTTCAGGGTGGAGATGTAGAGATTCAGGCAGCATTTCCTGCAGGCGCAATTGGTACTACTCAAGAAAATTTGAAGGCTGCTGCTGCAGGCGAAAATTACGAGTGGACAGAGATGTATCCTGAATTTGCAAAAATTGCACGTGAAGAAGGGTTTGAAGAAATAGCCAGGATGTTTGAGTCAATTGCTGTAGCAGAAAAGGGACATGAGGCAAGGTATCTTGCACTTCTCGAAAACATTCAGGAAGGAAGAGTGTTCAAGCGCAGTAAAACTGTCAGATGGAGATGTCGTAATTGCGGTTATATTCATGAAGGGACTGAGCCTCCAAAAGAATGCCCTGCTTGTGTCCATCCGCAGGCATATTATGAATTGATGGTTGAAAATTATTAAAACAATCAATCCTATAAAGCAGAGTAAACTCTGCCACTACTTCCTCAAGCAGAGTAAACTCTGCCACTACAATATAAAAAATTTATGGATGAAGTCGGAAGGGTAATAGAAATTAAAGGTAATATGGCAAAAGTTGAGGTGGCACAAAAAGAAGTTTGCCACAAGTGCCCTTCGGCAAGTTTTTGTAAATTGGCAACAGGCGATTCAAGGATAATAGAAGCAGCGAATGAAATAGGAGCAAAAGTAGGGCAGCTCGTAAAAATTGAAATCGGTTCAGGGAATATTCTTGCCAGCGCCTTTTTGGTCTATATATTTCCCATAATTGCACTTCTTATTGCTGGTGGTTTGACCCAGTGGATTAGTTCTAGCCAGAATATGGCAATAATTATTGGAATGAGCGCAATGGCTTTTTCATTTTTGATTGTGCGTTCTTTCGACAAGAGGATGAACAAATCAAGAAAAATCAGACCTGAAGGTCTGAGTTACGTAACTCAGGACTTTAGTCCTGAAGCAAGAAAATTAATACCCACCGTAAAGGAAATAGTATCAGGTGGTTAAAAAAAAAGAACGAGTAGTGGTGGCGATGAGCGGTGGTGTTGATTCTTCTGTTGCTGCAACACTACTAAAAAATAATGGTTATGATGTTGTTGGTATCACAATGCAAATTTGGCCCACCGATAATTATTTAAACAATGAACATTTCGGTGGTTGTTGTTCACTTCTAGCAATTGAGGATGCAAAGCGTGTAGCATATAGGCTTGAGATACCTCACTATGTCCTGAATTTTCGAAGAGTATTCAGGAAAAAGGTTATTGACAATTTCATTCAGGAATATAAAAAGGGCAGGACCCCAAATCCCTGCATCAGATGCAATCAATTTATAAAGTTTGGCGCGCTCCTTTATAAAGCAAGGGAGTTGAATGCAAATTTTGTTGCTACCGGTCATTACGCCAGGATTGAATATGATGCAAAAATAAAAAGGTGGTTGTTAAAAAAAGGCAGAGATATTAGCAAGGACCAATCCTATGTACTTTATCCTCTGTCACAGGAGCAATTGAAACATATTCTCTTACCGCTGGGAAATCTCAGTAAGATAGAAGTGAGGGAGATCGCTCGCAAAAAAGGATTATTAGTCGCGGACAAGAAAGAAAGCCAGGAAATTTGTTTTATACCTGATAATAACTACCATAGATTTCTAAAACCACAGATTTCCGGCTTATGTGGAAACAAAGAGATAAACCGCGGTCCAATTATAAGTCTAAATGGAGAAATAATAGGAGAACATAAAGGTGTAGCATTTTATACAATTGGACAGCGCAGAGGACTTGGAATATCATTCAGAGAACCACTTTACGTGGTATCTGTTAATCCAAAAAATAACACGATTGTTGTTGGTCCTGATAAAGCGCTTTATAAAAATCAGTTGATTGCTGGAAATGTTAATTATATTTCCATTAAAAAATTGTCACAACCTCTCAATGCAGAAGTGAAAATAAGGTATAAGCATGAAGCAATCTTTGCAACTATTTTGCCATTAGATAACGGAAAAGTCAAGGTTAAATTTAAACAAGCCCAGCGCGCAATAACACCAGGACAATCAGCAGTTTTTTATGATGGAGATGTTGTGATTGGCGGTGGTATAATAATTAATTAAAGAAAGGAGAAAAGAGAAATGGCGGAAGAAAAGAAGAGTCCGGTGATTGATAAAGAGATGTGTACAGGCTGCGAAATTTGTATAGATGAATGTCCCAACAAAGCACTGGAACTGGTTGATGACATAGCATCAGTAGTTCGAGTGCAGGATTGTGATGGATGCGGGAAATGCGCTGAGTCCTGTCCAAATGAAGCAATAACGATGAAGTAGTAGCGCCATGAAAAAGCCATTAGTAGTGCTTGTTGGTCCAACTGCTTCAGGTAAGACTGAGGTTGCAGAACAATTGGCCAGGCGATATCCATTGGAAATTATTTCTGCGGATTCCAGACAGGTTTACAAATTTATGGATATAGGCACTGGAAAATCTGCATCAGGCGGAAAGGAGGCTTGCCATCTTATTGATATTGTAAAACCTGACGAAGATTTTACAGTAGCTGATTATAAAAAAAGAGCTGATAGGATAATTAAGGAAATATACAGAAAGAAGAGAATTCCATTTTTGGTTGGTGGTTCCGGTTTATATATTCGTGCAGTGATTGATGGGTTATGCCCTGCACCCTCGGCAAACTGGCAGATTCGCAAGAAGTTAGATTCAGAAGCAAATCAATATGGAAATATCTATATATACAACAGACTTAAAGAAATTGACCCTGTGATAGCAGGAAGGATTCATCCCAATGACCGGCGCAGGATAATAAGAGCACTGGAAGTTTATGAGCAGACAGGGAACCCTTTTTCCTATTACCAGGCTAAAACCACAATTCCAAGCTATGATTTGTTTATAATTGGAATCAGGTATCCGATGAACGAACTTTACAAAAAGATAAACAAGAGAGTTGACCTGATGATTAAAATAGGTTTAATTAAAGAAGTAGAAGGGTTGCTTGCCGATGGGTATGGACCCCCCCTGCTCGCCGTGGCGAGCAAGACGGGGGGGAAATCTATGGAGAGTCTGGGTTATAAAGAAATAATCGGATATTTAAGGGGAAAATATCAATTGGAAGAAGCAATACGGTTATTGAAGAGAAATACGAGGCGATATGCAAGGCGCCAGGTAATCTGGTTTAAGAAAGATAAACGAATAAAATGGATTGATGTAAAAGGTGGAAATATTTCCGCCGTAATTGAGGAGGCAGGAAAAGTTCTTGACAATTTTAAAAAATGAAGTATACTAAGATAAGGAATTTCAATAAGGGGGTGGAATGCTGTCACTGACAATTAAACAACTTTTAGAGGCGGGGGTGCACTTTGGGCATCAAACTCAACATTGGCATCCAGGAATGAAAAGTTATATTTTTTCGCAGAGGAACGGGATACATGTAATTGATTTGCAGAAAACAGTAAAGAAATTCAAAGAGGCGTATGATTTTATTAAAGATTTAACTGCTCAGGGGGGGGCAGTGCTTTTCGTAGGGACGAAAAAACAGGCGCAGGAGATAATAAAGGAGGAGGCTGTAAGATGTCAATCTTATTATGTCAATTCCAGATGGTTAGGCGGAATGCTTACCAACTTCCAAACAATCCGTAAGAATATTAATAGACTTAAAGAATTGGAGGAAAAGGAAAAAGAAGGATTGTTTGAGGTTCTACCAGATGGTGAAGTCAAAAAGTTGAAGAAAGAAAAGGAAAAACTGAACCTCTTGTTAGGAGGTATAAGGGATATGGAGAAATTACCTGATGCTATCTTTGTGATTGATCTTAAAAAGGAGCAAATTGCAATAGCAGAGGCAAAGAAAATTGGCATACCGGTGGTGGGGATAGTGGATACAGATTGCAACCCAAACCTTGTTAATTATTGTATTCCAGGGAATGATGATGCTATTCGTGGCATTAAACTATTTACCAATCAGATTGCCGAGGCAGTGATTGAAGGTAAAGGATTATGCACAAAGGTGGAAGGCGAAGAAATTCCTGTGGTTGATGAGGAATCATCGCAGGAGGAGCCATTGCAGGAAGAACCATCTCCGCAGAGTGAAACCGAACCACTGACTGCGGCAGATGAGCATGAGGAGGAAAGTAGCGAAAATGAAGAAAAAAATTGAGCACATCAGAGAATTAAGAAGAAAGACAGGTGCACCGATCGTTGATTGCAAAAAGGTGCTTTTAGAGTGCAGCGGCGACCCTGATAAAGCAGAAAGTGTCCTTATTAAAAAAGGGTTTAACCTTGCCAAAAATAAAGAGGAACTTACTACTGAACAAGGTGTGATTACATCTTATGTCCATCATGATGAAAGTATAGGTGTATTGGTAGAGGTCAATTGCGAGACGGATTTTGTAGCCAGAAACACAGAATTTAAAGAATTTACAAAAGATATCGCCATGCAGATAGCTGCATGCCCTCCACCTTACCTTTCACGAGAGGATGTGCCCGAGGATATACTGAACAATATTCCTGAGGAAAAAAGGGAGGAGTATTATAAACTAAATTGCCTTATGGCACAACCATTCATCAAGGATCCTGAACGAACGATTAAAGAATTAATTACTTCAGCAATTGCCAAATTAGGGGAGAATATCAGGGTCAAAAGATTTGTGCGATATGAGGTTGGGAAATGATAAAGAGATATAAAAGGATACTTCTGAAGTTGGGAGGGGAGGCGCTATCTGGACCACAGGATTTTGGGATAAAACCTGAAAGAGCACAGGCTATTGCGCACCAGATTAAAGAGATAAAAAAAGGAGTAGAAATTGGAGTTGTAATTGGCGGTGGAAATATATTCCGTGGAGATATTGGTAGTAAATATGGAATGGATCGCACTACCGGAGATTATATGGGAATGTTAGCTACCATAATAAATGCATTAGCCCTGCAAAATGCCCTGGAGCATATAAGTGTTCAGACGCGAGTGCAGACTGCGATTGAAATAGAGAGAATAGCAGAACCATATATTCGCCGTCGTGCTATCAGGCATATGGAAAAAGGAAGGGTAGTAATATTTGCTGCGGGAACTGGAAACCCCTATTTCACTACAGATACCGCTGCTGCCTTACGGGCAGTGGAAATAGATGCAGAAGTACTGCTTAAGGCTACAAAGGTTGAAGGTGTTTATTCTGATGACCCCCTGAAAAACCCAGGGGCAAAGAAATTTAAAGTTTTGAAGTTTATTGACCTGCTTGACAGAGGATTGAAGGTAATGGATAGCACAGCCATTTCTCTTTGTATGGATAATAAACTGCCAATTATTGTTTTTAATCTTAACAAAGAGGGAAACCTGAAGAAAATTATAGAAGGCAAGTCAATCGGTACCCTTATTACATAAGCGGAGGAAGAAATGTTGGAAAATATATATAAGGAGATAAAGGAAAAAATGCAAATTGTAATAGATGTACTCAGAGGGGATTTTGCAGCCATCCGTACAGGAAGGGCATCTATTACAATATTGGAAAAGGTAAAAATCTCATGTTACAATACAGTTCTTCCCCTCAACCAGGTTGCTACTATCACAGTTGCAGATCCTCACCTTATTATCGTTCAACCATGGGATAAGAGTCAGCTTGCAGAAATAGAGAAGGGGATTCTTACATCGGATCTCGGACTTACACCCACAAATGACGGAAATGTCATACGTATTCCTGTCCCTCCCTTAAGTATGGAGAGAAGACAGGAGTTGATTAAAGTAGCCAGGAAGAAGGCTGAGGATGGAAAGATCGCAATTAGAAATGTGCGCAGAGACGCTAATGATAAAATTAAAAAATTAGAGGATGAAAGTTCAATTTCCGAGGATGAATTGAGAATTGCACATGAGAAGATTCAGAAAATAACTGATGAATTTATTTTAGAGATTGATGGAATAGCAAAGAATAAAGAAAAAGAAATGACACAACTCTAAATTTATGAAAAATGCACAGGAGTTATTTAAAAAATTAGATAGTAACAGGATGCCCCGGCACATAGCAATAATTATGGATGGGAATGGACGATGGGCAAAGGAGAGAGGATTACCCAGGCTTATTGGCCATCGGAAAGGGGTTGATGTTGTCAGGGAGATTGTGAGGTTTACCGGCAAAAACCTTGCCGGTGTCGAGGTGCTTACACTGTATGTTTTTTCAACAGAGAATTGGTCTCGCCCCAAAAGAGAAGTACATGGCCTTATGATTTTGCTTAGAAAATATCTGAAATTAGAAGTTCCTGAATTGGATAAAAATAATGTGAGATTAGCATGGATCGGACGGCGCTCAAATTTACCAGAAAATATCAAATCCAGCCTTGACAACTCAGTTAAAGCACTCGAGAAAAATACAGGCTTAATCCTCAATTTAGCCATAAATTATGGAGGAAGAACTGAGGTTATCGATGCTGTAAAAAAGATAATTGCCAGAAAGAGCAGGGGAGAGTTCTCTGAAGAAATTAATGAGGAGAATTTTGAAAGTTTCTTGTATACAGTGGGACTTCCTTCCCTGGATTTGTTAATTCGCACAGGTGGCGAAATGCGTATCAGTAATTTCCTGCTCTGGCAATCTGCCTATGCAGAATTATGGGTAACTCCCACTTACTGGCCAGATTTTACGCCTGCCCATCTTATAAGAGCAATTCTTGATTATCAAAATAGACAGCGCAGATTTGGCAAGATAGGGAAAGTGAATTAAAAATGGAGACTGAAGTGAAAAAGATTAAAACAGCAGTTGTTGGTGTGGGAATTTTCGGTGAAGAGCATGCCGCAGTTTATGCTGAGGACGAAAGAGTTGAATTGGCGATAGTCTGTGATTTAAATGAAAAAAGGGCGAAAGAAATAGGAAAGAAATATAATTGCTCCTGGACAACAAAAACCGGGGATATTGCCACAAATAAAGAGATTGAAATTGTAAGCATCGCTACACCAGACTTTGTCCATAGAGATGCGGCTATAGAGATGGCTTCTTCTGGAAAACATATAATTGTAGAGAAACCACTGGCGACAACTGTTCAGGATGCTGAGGCTATAATTTCCGCTGCAAAAAAGGCAAAAGTAAAACTGATGGTTGATTTTCATAACCGCTGGAACCCTCCATTTGTCAGAGCAAAGGAAGAAATTGAAAAAGGTAATATCGGTAAACCATTGATGCTTTCAGGGAAAATGAGTGATCGAATTGAAGTAGCTACTAAATGGTTTAAGTGGTCAGGAAAATCTGGCCCGCATTGGTTTCTATTCCCTCATCTTATTGATCTCATCTGCTGGTTAACCGGAGAAAAGGTTTTAGATGTCTATGCTATTGGAAAGAAAGAGGTTTTGAAAAAAGCTGGTATCGATACCTATGACCTTGTTCAGGCCATGCTTAAACTTGAAAACTGTTTCGCAACAGTAGAGACATCATGGATACTTCCGTCTACCTGGCCTTCCCTGATTGAATTTAATCTTTCCGTACACGGGACTGAAGGCAGAATAGACATTGACCTTACTGACCAGGGTTTGAGGATTTCCGGGAAAAATGTTTATAATATGCCGTTCATAAGTGGGAAAATGGAAATTTATGACAGAACCCATGGTTTTGTTCCAATGCCGATAAAACATTTTATTGGCTGTGTTCTTAAAAATAAAGAACCTCTGGTGAAACCAGAAGAAGCACTTTTAAATGTCAGGATTATTGAGGCAATTACTAAATCCTTGCAGAAAGGGGAGGTGTCATTTGTCAAGACCTGACACCTTTTCATCTGACACCTTTTCATTGGCAGAGAGACTCATCACAAGTGTCATTTTTATTCCTATTTTATTTCTCGCCGTTCATTTTGGAGGAGCATCTTTTTTTCTGATGGTTGCAGGTACTGCCATTATTGGACTGATTGAATTCTATGACCTGCAGAGGTACAGGTCAAATCCTCAATATGAAACAGGAATTGTCGTCAGTCTGATTTTATGCATCAGTGCCTTTCGCAGAATTTATTCTCCGATTTCCATCCTGGTCTTTTTGATATTTCTGTCTCTGATAATAGAATTATTTAAAAAATCATTCAGTAAAAAGATTGAAAGACATAGTGTAGTAAATAATGTTGCTGCAACTATCTTTGGTGTTCTTTATGTTACTTTCCTGCTTTCCCATTTGTTTTTTCTGCGCGAGAGGGGCTTGCGATTTATTTATCTTCTCTTTTTCGGAACATGGTGCGCTGATAGTGCAGCCTATTTCGTCGGGAAAAAATGGGGACGGCATAAACTGATTCCAAAGATAAGTATGCATAAATCCATTGAGGGAGCAATTGGCGGGATATCTGCGGGGCTGCTCGTCTTTCTTATTGCCAGATTTTGGATATTTGATTTTTCCCTGGAGACCAGTCTATTACTGGGAATTTTAATAGGGATTTTTGCTCAAGCTGGAGATCTGGTAGAGTCACTTTTAAAGCGGGATGTAGAGACAAAGGATTCCGGGGATTTTATTCCAGGCCACGGGGGATTACTTGATAGATTTGACAGCCTTCTTTTCACTGCCCCATTTTTCTATTATTTCCTCTCTATTTATTCCCTATAGTGCTGACTACTGATTGTTGGATTATTTATGAAAAAGATAATATCCATTTTAGGTTCCACGGGCTCTGTTGGTATAAATACCCTGGATGTTATTTCGAAGTTTCCAGAGGACTTTGCCATCTATGGATTGTCCTGCAGGGAAAACATTGGACTACTCATAAGGCAGATAGAAAAATTTAATCCCCATAGTGTAGCAATCCTAAATGAAGAAAAGGCTATTGAAGTAAAGAAGTTATTGAAGGGTAAAAAAGTTGAAATTTATAGTGGAATGAGTGGTTTAATAAAGATTGCCGAGGCAAAAGAAGTGAATATGGTAGTCGGAGCACTTACCGGGAAAAACAGTCTTTTTCCCCTGTTAAGAGCGATAGGCAAGGGTAAGGATATTGCCGTTGCAAATAAAGAGGTGATTGTAGGTTTTGGAAAAATTCTCGTGAATGAGGCTAAAAAGAAAAAAGTGAGAATTCTACCAGTGGATAGTGAGATAAGCGCAATATTCCAATGTTTAGAAGGAAGGAATATAGATGAGGTAAAGGAAGTTATTCTTACAGCTTCTGGTGGGCCATTTTATCGTCTTTCGCGAATGGCATTGGAGAAAGTTACAAGGCAGGAGGCAATTAAACATCCAATATGGAAGATGGGGAAAAAAATTTCTGTGGATTCCGCCACTCTGATGAATAAAGGACTGGAAATAATTGAAGCAAGCAACTTCTTCGGGATTCCTTTAAGTAAAATCAGAGTGCTGATTCATCCCCAGACTATAATTCATTCAGTTGTTTCGTTTATTGATGGGATAAGTTTGGCACAATTGGCAATTCCTGATATGCGAATTCCGATTCAGTACGTCCTATTCTATCCGAAAAGAATTGGGACTTTTCTTCCATCAGCTGATTTGGCAAAGGCAGGAAATTTAGAATTTATCCATCCAGATACTAAGTCCTTTCCCTGTCTTCAATATGCCCGAGAAGCCGTTGTTATTGGAAAAGGTATGCCTGCAGTTTTAAGTGCTGCGGATGAAGTAGGAGTTAATGCCTTCCTTGAAGGAAAAATAGGTTTTATGGACATTCCGAGGGTTATAAAGAGAGTAATGGATAAATATAAAAGAAAGTGTCAAACATTAAAAGAACTATTAGAGGCAGATGAATGGGCAAGAGATGAAACGGAAAAAATAATTTGTAGTGGCAGAGTGAACTCTGCATGAGGGAAGAAAGATGATTACGACAATTGTAGTTTCAATTATTTCGCTTGGGCTGCTGATTTTTTTTCATGAACTCGGTCATTTTCTAATCGCAAAGAAAATCGGCATTCGCGTGGAAAAATTCTCATTAGGTTTTGGTCCAGAACTTATAGGATTTACAAAGGGTGAAACAAGATATCTCGTATCTCTAATTCCTTTTGGCGGATATGTGAAAATGGCTGGCGAGAATTCTCAAGCCAGGCAGGGGATGCCGTGGGAATTCAATATGCGTTCAGTAGGAGAGAGAATGCTTGTTGTGTTTTTCGGGCCACTCTTCAATTTCATACTCGCATTCCTCCTGTTTGTTATTGTTTTCAAAATAGGCGTGGTTTCCTTTAACATTGATACTACAATAATAGGTAAAATATCTGAGGGTTATCCGGCGCAAACTGCAGGATTGGTTCCTGGCGATAAAATCATAAGCATTAATGGTGAAAAAGTTTCCAATTGGATGGAGGTTCAAGGAAATATTCGCAAAGGTATAGAACATCCGCTTAACATAAGAGTTCTCCGGGGAACACGCGAGATGGAACTTAAAATTTTGCCGCGGTGGGATAAAGATGAGATGAGGAAAATCATTGGAATTAGCCCTCAGGAGAGTATCAAGAAATTTTCTATCTTGAAAGCAATATATGAAGGATTCCTCCAGACCGTTGGACTTACTTACGCAATCCTCAAGGGGTTGTTCCTAATTATAATTGGAAGAATTAAACCGGACATTGCTGGACCAATTGGAATCGTGCAGATGCTTGGAGCCCAGGTTCGTTATGGAATTACTTCCCTTTTATATTTCATAGGATTTCTAAGCGTAAACTTAGCCATAATAAATCTTTTTCCGATTCCCATTGTGGATGGAGGTGTTATTCTACTTCTGTTTATAGAAAAGTTAAAGGGTA
>Ga0066636_10002007_pt1 | contig 12807 bp, 5 predicted proteins | sample CryGeyCG2014_080_2_FD_62736 | JGI IMG/M metagenome (GOLD analysis project Ga0066636, IMG submission 62736) | Groundwater microbial communities from aquifer - Crystal Geyser CG07_land_8/20/14_0.80 | ecosystem: Environmental > Aquatic > Deep subsurface > Groundwater | place: USA: Utah: Grand...
TGAAGATAACCCGGATACTATAACTCCTGATGAGCCGCCCCACCCAGAGTATGTAGCCCAGTCACTTGTACCCCCGAGTAACCCGGATGTCTGGACATATCTTGTAGTCCCTTCAAACAGACATTTTACTGAATATTCGGTCCAGTATGGATTTATACCAGTTGCAATTTCGAGCTCAATGGTTGAAGTGGTTGGCATCCGGAGGATTGGTTGTGATGGAATTATAGCGTATGTCCAGCAAGTTGCACCATTAGAGAGCCCGCTCCAGAAATTGTTTTCATCTGCTGTCCAGGCCCTGAAAAAGTATTTATAATTTGGTAGGAGCCCTGTTACAGTGTGTTCAACACTCACACCGGGCGACTGGTCATGAGTGCTTATCTCAATCTTATAACTATCCACATTAAATCCATAGGATGAATCGGTTGAATAATCTATCCTGTAAGTGCAGGAAGAAATAACGCCGACATAGCCATCATCGCCTGGCGCAGTCCAGGAAAGTGTTATCTCGCCAGTTCCTGGGCCAACAAGCGCAGAAAGCGCAGTAATAGGTCCGGGAGGACAGTGGTCTCCGCAGCAGGCAAGAAACCCAGAATTTCCTTCATATTCACCACAGGAGAAACTTGCAACCCCGCCTCCTTCCGCTACCGAACGGTCATCCTCATACGGGGTATTCTGGTTGGAGCCCGAGCCAGAAGTATTGATAATGTCCGTGTCAATATCAAAACTATCGCCGGTCATCACTGCTGGCTCTGCAATTTCACCGATACATAGCACGAGTACCAGGCAGGCTAGACCAACAAATGTCTCCCTCTGTTTTTTACCGCTTGTAGGATTGCACTCTCTCAAGTGCACGTTTTGCCTCCTCGTGTTCCGGGCAAAGCTCAACTGCCTTCTTCCAGTAATCAGTCGCCTGTTCTAAGTTGCCCTCATTATATGATTTGAGTCCTTTCTGGTAGTATTCATCTGCCTGTTTCTTTTTTGCTTCTCTTAAGTTCTGCCTCAAGGTTTCCAGACGCTCACTCGCTCCCTCGTACTCAGGGTCAAAGTTGAGTGTTTGCTCAAATTCCCGGATTGCTTCCTCAATTTTATTTTGCTGATAGAAAGTATACCCTCTTGAAAAATAATAATCAGCGAGTTTCTCGTTTATCTTATCCATTTCAGACTGCGTCTCTTTTGAAAGCTCCTCCAGTCCCAACTCCTGAGATTTCTCCAGAACGTCGCGGTAATGCCCGAGGGCATTTAAATAAGAACCTTTCTTTACCAGTGAATCAGCGTACTTCTTCTTTTTCCGAAGTTCATTTTCTTTTTCTCTTTCAAGTCGTTCTTTCTTTTCTCCCTCTTTTTGTGCCTCCAGTTGAACAAGTTCAGCACGTGCCTTTTCTAAGTAGCTTCTCGCATCTTCCCTTTCTGGTTGTGCAGAAAGAACCGCCTCCCAGTATAGGATTGCCTTGTGATAATCCTTCTGCTCATAACACGCAAGACCCTTTGCATAAAAATCGCTTACCTGACTTGAGGTAACCTCTGCAAAAATGCTATTTATTTTCCTCACATATTCTTTTGCACCAGCATGCTCAGGGTCTATATCCAGAATCTTTCCAAATTCTACCTTTGCCTCAACAAAGTCAGAGGACTTGAAATACTTAATACCACTGGACCATAATCCGGCAATTTCCTTTTGTTGCCTTGCTACGAGAGTTTGTCTTGCAAATTCTTCTTTTTTCTGTGCCAGTTGTTTTTGGATTTCTTTTACTTCAAGACCTTCCGGATTTAATTCCTCTGCAAATGCTAAATACTTACTTGCACTCAATATATCCCCTCTGGCAAGCGCACGCTTTGAGCTTGCAATGTAACGCTCTTCTATCTTCTTACGTCTGAGTTGCATTCTGTCAAGGTCCTGTTTGATTAGCGCAAGATATTCCTTTGCAACTGAATGCTCTGGGTAGAAATCCAGGACACTCTGAAATTCTTTCCGCGCCCTTATGTAGTCCTTCCTGTAGAAGTACTTCTTGCCATCACTTAGATGCGCCTGGAGATAGTGGTTAAGCTGAGTGATTCCTCCCGGAACGCCGCCGAAAGAAAAGGAAACACTTACAAGATGTGATGAACCAAAGTCACCCCATGGAACGTAGGCATAGTCAATCCCGAATGTGCCTGCCTTAATGCCAGCACCGACCCTCAGGCCATTAGAGAGATACTTGGTGCTTGACCCCAGCCCTGAAATTGTATTCCTGTAACCTGCTCTTAGTGAGAGGATTCCAAGTATAGTCGCCTCAAACCCTCCGCCAAGTGAAAACTCTTTCTCAAAAGGGAAAGATGCTATATTCAAACCGAGCGTCGTGTTTATGGAAGGTATAGTGTAGAAAACTCCGCTATTTAGAGTAAGCGGCAGGGGACTGCCCTCTTTGACAAATGTCATTTTGGTTCCAAGATTCTTTAGAGCAAGAAATACTAATAGGTTGTCTACTGGCGCAACCCAGAGCACTCCACCATCCAGAGAGAAACCTGTAGCAGAATACTGGTCCAGTTTCTGCTGGATAATTCTTACTGCCCCACCAACAAGCATTACCGTCCTTTCATACGGGAATGTTTTCTTAATAGGCAAGCCATAGCCAAGCAAGGCCGCCATATCGTATGAAGGAGAAACTTCGGTTTGTCCTGCCCAAGCATCGTAACCCTCAAATTTTCCGTAGTCCAGGTACTCCATACCAAAACCGATAGCACCTTGAGTAAGCGGATAGGAATAAGAAAATGCACCATAGTTCAGATTTTGCAGGAATTTAGTTCCTGTAAGAGACAGGTTTTGCTGATATGAATTTGCTAAGAGAGCAGGGTTCCACCATAGAGATGTTGCCTGTGTTTCGTCGGTTGGCAAGTCAATTTCACCAGATGCTACCTGCTTTGCTCCGAGCCCGAGTTTCAAAAAGTCGCTGCCCGAGGTCAAAGCAAAGCATGTACTCACAGCAACTGTCATTGCGAGAAGGGTGCATAAGCACCCGACGAAGGAATCTCCTACCATCATTCTTTTTTTCATTTGCAATCTCCTAATATCCGTCATTTTGTAGGCACGTAATCTGTTTAGTCCCGCCTGACGCTTTTTTTTATCTTCCACTCTAATTTACAGCAATTTTTGTGCCACGAGCATTATATATGAGAAGAATAAGCTTGCTTACTCCCTGAATGGCTGCATCTGACTTGTATTTCGGCATACTTGCTATTCTGCAATAGCAGGCGTAAACATTGCTCATTTGTGTGTAACATCTCCACACCTGTAGAATAAAACAGCACTTATTTTTACTATTTCCACACAAGTGACGAGATTGCTCGCACTTGTGAGAGCAAGTTTTCCTGCTACAAAAAGTACAGATTCTAATTTTCTATCCAATTCTTGATATTCACAGAGATTTTACAATAATTCCAGTGAAATTTTAAGTGGTTGTGGTATAACAATATTGAAGATGAAAGAAAATATAAGTAGCATTACGAGTCGCGAACAAGAAGACAAGCTGGCGGGATGCCAACACTGTGGCTAAGAAAACGTTCCAACTTCCAATATATTTCTCAGTGCGAGTTCTACGGAAGAGCAAATCAGGCGTGAGTGTCAAGAGAATGTATGTGACGTTTCACAAATATTTTACAATGCGTCCAGCCAATTTTCAAATGGGTGAGGTATAAGTTATTGCAGATGAAAATAAAGGATAACAAAGAAGACAATAAAAAATCAAGAATAAAAGGAGGTGTGCGGAAATGAAAACAATAATGAAGCTGATTAAGAAGAAACTCTTAAAAAGAGAGGGGGTGAACAAAATGAAAAAAGTGGTGAAAATTGCGGGCATAGGGGCACTAGCAGTAATACTCTGTATTCTGCCTTTTGTGCGTAATGTGGCTGGTGATGTGCCGGAACCGCCAACTCTTGAAGGGACCAATCTTATCAGGCACTATGAATACAACGAAGGGTGTATAGTTGGCATCTACGATGCAGTGAATGACTATCAGACAATTTTCAGTGCAGGGAAGATGGTAAGAATGGTGCATGCCGATGATGAAGACATCGTAGTTACAGACTACCACTACGAGAATGGTTCGCTACAATATGGTGAAAACATGCAGACCGGTGACAAGATATACTACGATGGCGATATATCAAAGCCCATGTATGAAAAAAATAAGGAAGGTTTTGTGACCGCCGAATATGTCTACAATAGCAGCGGGTTCCTGGTGCGGAAAGATCTGTTTTACAAGATTAATGATGAGCGGGCTAAGGTAGGTTACATTGAATATAAGAACGGACTTCAGACCACCGCTTACGAGTTGAAAGATCCGGAAAATGCAGATTCCGAGATGGTTGTAACAGGAGAGTTCCATTACGATGGTAGGGACCTGAAATCAGTGACAAGCCACGGATGGGTGCGCAACGAAGAAGGTGATTTTGAGGAAAAAATAACAACTACGTTCTACAAGGATGGAAGGCCGGACCGTGTGGAGAACAACGAGGGTGCAACTGTTATGAAATGGAACTACGATGGAACAAAACTGGTTAGCATGGAAAATCTCGGCGAAAATGGCGCCTATTCCAGAACCTATGTGGATAAGCATGGTCGTCAGGTAGTCAGATACGACGTCGAGAACGATGTAGAGACCAGGATTGCCGAGTCATGGCATTACAATGACACGGCTGAGGGAATCGATGTCTCTTACAAGGTTGACGACGAAGAAAGAACAGTACACGTCGCACCTGGTGGTTTAGTGAAGAGTGTGGTATTCTGCGAGTACGACGAGGCATCCTTTGAAGATGTGACTTATTACAACTATAACAAAGCACAGGATACTGTGATGGAGAGCTACAACCCAGCCGACCTGAGCAATCCCCAGAAGCATTACTCTGACCCGGTCAACCGTGGTAGAATCAGCACCAGAGGTAGCCACATCGTGTTTATAACAGACCACGAGCTTGCACTGAATAGTCCGGGTTATGATGCTAACAAAGATGGGAGAGTTGACTATAAATCTGTACTCACTACCCAGGACAAAGATGGTAACTATGTCTATGTCCTGGCTGACAACAACGACGGGAACAGAGAACTTTATAAAAAATTCCTTAGCATAGCGTCCGATAACGATTCTACCAACGACGAAATCACCATTCAATGGTCTTATTTCACCGAAAACTACGAAGAAAACAGCGACGGATATGGCTGGCTCTGGGTGGATAAGATAGTAAGCTAATTTGTTCAAAAATGTCTCTCAAGGTGTGACCGAAAACACTTGTATGTCTCACCTTGAGAGCAAGGAGGATGAGATGAAAATGGAGAAGATAATCTTGGTTGGAGCAGTCCTCGCAGTCGTAGCAGGTCTGCTCTTTTTTTCTGGCTGTGGCAAGAAAAAGGAAACAAAAATGCAAGAACCTGAAGTACTGACAGGTATAACTTCGCAAGGTAAGCCCATAAAGAAGACCAGGGCAGGAGAGATGCCAGCTGAGGAGAGAGAGAAAGTCTTGCATATTACTGTGAGTGGCACTCTGAAATTGATAAAGCAAGGCATTTCCCAGGAAGAGGCGCCGCTCGGTAGAGTGGCAATTGTGACAAACAAAGGTGAATTGATTTTTGTCTTCGGGCCACCTAATTCAACTATATTGAGGAGAAATATCGGCAAGACAGTGACTGTAACCGGAAGATTGGTAGGAAGAGAACGTTACATGGACAGAGAACGCCGTGTAATTGTAGTGGAAACCCAAGAAGATGTCCAGAAGTTAGAGTCAGCCGTTCAGGATTAAAGTAAAGTCCAGAGAGGAAATTGTGAATAGTTGTAAAATGAAAATATTATTAGTCGGTATTACTGTCATATTGGTAGTATGTTTGTTCGGTCCCGGGTTCCCTGGTGCAGAGAACTTTTCTCCATACAACTACTTTCCTGAAGGGACCTACCGGGCCCAGGACTGGACTGAACAAAAAACACCTGTAATGATAGAAGTCCTGCCACATACACCGATGCTAATCACGGATTCCGATGAAAATAAGATGTATATTTCTCCAGAAGGCAAGGTCATGTTGAAAATTGATAAGCAGGGCAACCGTATGTTTTTCATGAAAGGATTAACACATCACGAAGAGGATTCTGATGGAAATCTGACTGTGAAATTCAGACATACGAAAGGTACAAATAAAGTAGAGGTGCAGAATGAATTTCGGGAGAAGATTGGTGCTCAGGAACTCGGCCTTGGAAATAAAGTGGTAAGGGAATACGATGAGAACAACAAACCCACCAAAAGTTATGAGTATAACAAGTATGGCAAGAGGATAACCTGGATTGTTGATGAGTTAACCCTGACAAAAATAGAATGTGACGAGCAGGGGAAGCCGTTATGGGACATAGATTTTGAGGGAAATAAAGTTGCGTGGTACAGTTATAATGAACAGGGCAAACTCATGCTGAAAGAAGACGTGTATGGCAATAAAACCTATTATGACAAGAAAGGTATGAGCCATACGGTAGATTGCGAAGGGAATATAATCACCACTTACAATTATGCTAAGGACGAATATGGATACTTGGTTTTGAGCTCAGCAAAAGACGAAATAAGAGGGAATATCACTCTGTTTGATAACGGAAGACCTCAGGAAGTGAAAAATTCCGCAGGTGCAGTTATCAAGAAGTACGAATGGAAAGGGACAAAGTTAATTTACACACTGGATGTAGAAACGAACGAAGTAACCTGGTATGAGAATGGGAGACCTACGTATACTTCCTACGATGATTTTATGGTCAGACAATGGTTTTATTTTGATGGAAAGATAGCAGGATTTTGGAATCATAACACAAGTTCATTCCTCTTATACACTCATGGCAGAGAAGAAGTGGAGTTTCTCTGTGAGGATGAACCTACAGAGCAACAAATTCGCACATGGGTATCAACTTTGGAAACAACAGGGGATGTCTCTTGGCGCTAGTTATTCGTTTGTAAAACCGATTCGTATTGAAGAATTATGCAGGGTCATAGAAAAAACTTTCCAGGTCTTATCTGACAAGCCTGATGTCATCGCGGATGCAGAAAACTAATCTTAGGCATTTTGTAGGAACTCTATAATCTGTTCCAACCAAAATATGATCCCTTACCATTACCTCCATTATCACAGTATAGAGAATAACAAAGATAATGTAGGATAGAAACCTCGTTCCGCCGCCCAATGTCTGTACGGTTGGAGCTGGGAAGAAGAAATTGGTATCTTTATGGTTTATTCTACCAAACATCTATATCGTGCTCTTTTCAAAGGACATGGGGTGGTCAAGTTTACACTATTTTCATACATAAATCAGAGGATTTTCAGGCCAAAAAGGTATATTAATTATAGAAAGGGGTATTATTATAAAGGGGAATAACGGTGAAACCAGTATTACAGAAAATAGAAATTCAAAAGACGGTATAACTATGAATCTTTCACGTACATCAATCATTGTAAAGACGCTAATACTTGTCATTTTGAATGTGTTTTTCTGGACGCAAGTTGTGTGGGCAAGTGGCTACTATGTCTTACGCACGCCTGAATACCAGAGAATGCAGCAACAGCGCGCCGAAGAAGAGTGGAAAAAAGCCAATGAGAATATCATTCTTGAGCCACAGGACAAGCCCCAGGAGTACAAGCACAGTGATAGTGAAGAACATACTGTCAATCAAGATAAAAGTATGCCTCAAGGTGCATCTTCTGGCAGTTCTGTCGGTGAGCGCGTTGCAGAGGGAGTCACTTCTGAACTTCTCAAGTATTTCCAATCAGATGACCCTGCCGAACAGGCGCTCTTTCTTGCCTCTTTTGGCCTGACAGGCAAAGAGACTGCCATTCTTTCACTAGAGAAAATAATTCAACTCTATAACTATCTAAAGAATCTCGGAGATAATGTAATCAACTGTGCCATAACTGCATTAAAGAATTTCCTCGCTCTCTCTGGTATCCAGGTTTCGCAAGAGGAATTAGAGAAAATGGCAGTTACTGCGATACTTGTTGACTTTCTCAGCGGCAATCTGGACACATCTTCTAAAGAATTGCAACTAAGCATGGAATCTATGCAGGTTGCTGCAGAGAAACAAGGATTGAAACTTGTTGGAAGCAGGATGGATTTGAGTGGGTTATCTGAAATTGTAGGTGATAATAATGCGGCGATTGCGCACCTTGACCTTGGTGATGGAATAGGGCATTTCGTAGTTGTGACAAATGTCAAAAGTAATAGTGTTACTTATGTTGATTCTGATAACAAAGAGTATACAGTTTCCAGGGAAGTGTTTGCCTCAAAATGGACAGGCAATGTTCTGACTGTCGAGGAAAACCAGATTGGCACTCTCTTAACCAAAGGAGAGATGCAAGAAATAAGAGGGGGATGGAATCCGTTCAAGAAAATCTTCAAGGGCATCAAGAAGGGCATTAAAGGAGTAGGCAGAGCGATTAAAGGAGTAGGCAGAGCGATTAAAGGAGTAGGCAGAGCGATTGCAGATGGTGCCAGCGCTGCATGGGAATGGACCAAGGACAAATGGGAATGGGTAGTAGTAGCAGCGGTGGCAGTCACAGTTGTCGTTTTGACAGTGGTTACCGGTGGTGCATTCCTGGTTGCCGTTGGCGCTTGGTTGGCCAGTGCAGCAGCTGCCGTAGCTTCCGCAGTTGCAACTGCTGCGCAGGCTGTATGGGCTGGCGCCACTTATGTTTTCGGCGGCGGATTGGGTGCACAGCTTGGTGCCTGGACAACGAGCGGTCTGACTTCTCTCGGCGTCAGCAGTGGAGTTGCCTCATCAGTCGGTGTTTTTGTCTCTTTCGGTACTACCGCATCGTTGACAGCTATGTCGTGTGATATTGGCGGTCAGTTAGTTAGTACCGGTAAAGTAAAGTGGAAAGAAGTAGCGACAGTTGGTGCAACAGCGTTTGTTCTTGGTGGGACAATAGGCACAATAAATCATGTATTCGGCGATACCCGGTTTATGAAGGCTATAAATTCAATCCGGGATAATAAATACTATCAATTTGCAAGGAATGCAGATAGGGTGGTCATGATTGGCTCAATAGTAACTGATCAGCCGTTAGGCAAAGATTATTACAAGTGGTCAGGTGGATTCCGGCTATTTGATTCATTTGGAGACGCCAATAAACAATTGAATTCTATAAATGAAAAACCGTCAATTACAAATAGCCTTAATTTTACTATGGATATTTATGAAAGTAGGGCAGCGTATTATCAAGTTCGTGACAAACGCTTGCCACAAGGCGACTACAATGTACTAACCTTTGGTCACGCTGCTAAAAGCGGTTTGGACATTGGTCAATCTGCACGAGACCTATATTCAAAGCCAGGAGCATGGCAGAAGGTATCTGCTGCTGCAAAAATAGCAAGGAGTGGAACTAACATTGGGATGTACGTTGACCAATCTTACCAATCTGTAAAAAGAGTCCCGGCATGGGAGGAAAGGATTGAAATACCTGGCGGGACCCACATTATATATCATCCAGAAACGCAAAGTGTGAGCTTCAAACAAAAAAATAAATGGTTGTACCGGGCTAATCTCTTGAGTGACATGTATTTGAGTGGCGAGGACTTGTATAGAGATACGAAGGGATTCATGCAGAATAAGAATGTCAAGCCGTCACTGAAGGACTATGCTCGCGTACTGGACAACATAGGGAATATTTTTAATGACGGCTTCCGCCTGTATTATACAGATAAGTTTATTGCTGCAGATTATGCCTCGAGAAAATATCCTTACTTTATGGAAGACCTTGAGAGACGCGGCAAGGACTATGTCATACAAAAGTATGGTAAGAGTTACGCTGAAATGGTTATGAAAGAGTGTTCGTGGTCATCGTTTGATGATTATCTTAAGTTTAACCGTATTAGCAGGGCATTTAGTCTTCCGGGCGCTGTTCTGGAACTTACCGATATTTCAATACAAATCGTCAGGGACCTTATTCCAGGGCAGGATGTTAGCGTTCCTTATTCCGGAGAAGTCGAACATACCGGTCTGCGATTTGGCATGTTCAACAACACCACAGCAAATCCTACTCCTGTTCATAGATTTGACTGGCAGGGAAATTTACTACAGGAAGACTATTATACTGGCGACTCAATCCGTCTCACAAAATATTTAGACCCCAAAAATGGTAATGTTCGCAACACCATTTATTACAAAGCGGGGTATGCTGTTTATCAGACCAAAACAAATCCAAATCCAAATGCCGTTAAGGAGGGACTTAGCTATGTGTGGAGCCGCACTGCATCGGGCCGCCTGAAATGGGAAGCAGAAATCGACCCATCAAAATCCAAAGATGCGTCGGCTAGCGTAGAAAGGGTAGAATCCAATATAGAAAGTAACCTGAATGAGCTTGATGCGCTACAGAATATGGGCGTCGTGAGTATCACCAGATATGATGATGTAGGTAAACGCGTCAGTTATGACAGATTTCCAAAGTTAGCAGAGTATGTAACTAACGCACAGAACGAAGAGATAGGAAGAATTAAGAGTATTCACACAGATTACGAGTATGAGTGGGGGCGCTTATCGCGCACCATAACAACCCAGAGAGTGGAAGGTTTTAATGGATTCAACGAAGGTAAAGTATGGGCAGAGAGACGTACGCAGGAATTTGATTTCTGGGGAAATTCAAAAGCAACCAACTTACAAATAACCGGTTTAGATGGAAGCCCAATAGACCTACGCTATAAAGACAGACAAGGCGTAGAGAGAAGAGTGGCGGCATGTGAGCCAGATGGAGTAGAGATTGAGCAATACATCTACAGAAATGATTTCGTAGATAAATTGTTCAGTATTTTCGGTGTCAAGAGTACTGACAAAGTTATAAACCGTGACCCTGTAACTGGTAAGAAGACAACAATGACGGGCTTTGGCAAAGACGGACTTCCGGACAGACAGGTCAATTATATCACGAATGTGAAAACCACTTTTGAGTATATAACTACCCGTGACGGCAGGAAGTTAGAAACTATGAGGGATGATGTTAAGGTAAATGGGGAAACCCAGAATCTAAAGATAGAAACATTTAACCCGAAATATGGAACCGAGATAAACACAGTATCAAACTTCGCAGGTTTATTTGAGACACGCGAGGATATTCCCGATGACATTCAAGAGAGAATCAACGATGGTAAACTCATGTTGGAGGAAACCAAGACAGACATGCTATTGGTGAGGACCAAAAACCCTGTTGTCACTCATGTCCCACAATACGAAGGCACAAGACTGGTATCTGAGGAATTCTATAGTCCCGTTACCGGTAAGTTATCCAGCAAGACAATTTATAACTCATACGAGTTACCTAAGGAAACCTGGAAAGTAGACCGTAATGGGGAAGAATATCTCGCTGAAAGTTATAATTATGCCTGGTCTGATGATGGCGAAGGAACACAACTCTTGAGTAAGACAATTCTTAATGTGGAAAAAGAAAATGAAGTAGACCAGAAAATACTTTTTGATATTAATGGAAATCCGTCCGTTACAATGACATACTATAATGACAATGGCAAACCAAAAATTACAACACACAATCATTACATCGGCAACAGATTAATTCACTCTGATTCAATTAACCCGGAAAATGGAGAGATACTGGATAGGACATGGTACGACTCCGCCAGCCGCCGGACATTCGTTGAAAAACAACTAATGGGCAACAGATTTGAGGTAGCCGAGGAGAAACTTAAAGGAACGTTTGTTTCCGACAGGCCAATATGGGATGAAAGCAGAGGTGAATTTTATCTTGTTAATGAGGGAGGAGAAAAAATCTGGACAGGCATAGAAGACAGCGACAACAGCAACAAGATTGTAAGAACAGGATATACCCCTACTGGAAACTTTATTATAAGCAAGACTTTTGAGTACAACCCTTATAACCCACAGATGCTTGCAGTAACCAGGCATTTTGACCCCGTAACCGGCGGGAAAAACGTTATTCTGACAGTTTACAATGACTTATATGGAAGGGAGACACACGCTGAGAAGACTTACCATGGGGGTGAACAAGGCAAAAAAATTGAGTTCCCGGAGAGAGACAAACTTGGCAACATTCTGAAAGATGAAAAAAGTAATGTGATAATTGACGAGAAAAAGACAATTTGGCTTGAACCAGGAGAAAGCCGGACTGTTCTTGACTACGAGAACGTTTACGAAGGGATGTTCATAACAAAGCAAATAGCTTATGACCCGGCGCGCCAGATGGAAGATGGTGCGCTGATAAAGAGTTACGAAAGGAACTTTGATAAATATGAGCGTCCAGACAAAACTATTTACTTTGCACCTAATGGCAAAAAAACAAGTATTTCGGTAACCAGTTACAAAACTTATAATTCTATGATAGCTTCTGGAATAAAGGTATATGATTTGGTACATAATTACGACGAAGGCCAGCCGGATAAGGAGACAACCACGGAAATTCCGTCAAAATATAAATATGAGATAGATGGACTTACGGGATATCTGTCTACTGAATTCACCTTTAACGAGTATGGAGACCAAATAGAACAGAGAGAGTGGTACTCCGGAAAGGTCTATCGGTCCAAACTTAATGGAAAAATATTAACGCCAGCAGAGGTAGAGAATCTAAATGCCAAGGAAAGAGGAAGGTTACAATTAGAGGAGAAAATCTTAAAGGAGCCAGTAAGCACTGTAGCATCAAAGAGAGAATATTATGAAGGATTTTTGATTAAAGAGACAGGTTATGATGTAGGGTTACAGGTTGACACAGGAAAGATTCGTACATCCTATACAATTGACTTTGACCAGTACGGCAGGGCATCTCTCAGGACGAACATGGATAAAAGCGG
>Ga0066636_10002008_pt1 | contig 12803 bp, 7 predicted proteins | sample CryGeyCG2014_080_2_FD_62736 | JGI IMG/M metagenome (GOLD analysis project Ga0066636, IMG submission 62736) | Groundwater microbial communities from aquifer - Crystal Geyser CG07_land_8/20/14_0.80 | ecosystem: Environmental > Aquatic > Deep subsurface > Groundwater | place: USA: Utah: Grand...
GAACGGCGGCTTGTGCGAGACCGTCACCGCCGGCTGGCGCTCGAGGTCGATGCGGAAGTGGAAGTAGGAGTTGGTGAAGTCGCAGATTCTGGACATTGGTTGCTCCTCGCTATCGCTCTCAGCGTCGGTGCACCTCGCGGGTCACACCGTCCGCCAGACCCTCGATACGGGCTCCTGCCGCCCGTCGCCCCCGCTGAGGCAGGCGAAGTGCCGATCCGGAGACCGCCCGGCTGCACGAGCAGCTTCCCGGGCGTCGGGGCCGCCGCGGGTGACGGCCGTAATCGTGGTCTGAGGGCCACCATCGTTCTCTGCGGGACGCGCGTTCCTCGGACCTGATCCGTGAGCGCCAAGCACTTCGCCTTGGGCTCGGTCGTCGCGACTGCCGCCATTGTGGTCACCTCCACCCGTGTGTTCTTGCCCTTGGCGAGTATGCCTCAGACCTGCCGAATCAGTTCGGCGACAATATCTGACTGCGTGCGCTTTCTCGTTCGTTTCAGGTGCTGGAGCTTCCGGTGAACGGACTGCGGCAGAATGACGTGGGTTGAGACTTTCGACTCGCGGTTCTCCTCGAACAACCGTCTCCAGCGCTTGCGCTCGGCGGCGCTGAAGTGCTGCGCGCCGCACGCGTCGCACACGCCGACTATTGCCTCAGGGATTGCGAGAGAACTGCCCTCGAACTTGGCTTCGTAATCCCGAAGGCTCGTCGCCTGGACCACACCGCGCCCACATTCCTGACACTTGTAGCCGAACATATGACTCACTCCGCTTGGTGTGCGGTGACGAAGAAGTAGAGCAATCCGTCGTTGCGCAGGATCTTCCCGGCAGTGTAGAAACGCCGTCCGTGCGTGTCTCTTCCAAGGATCGCGTACACCTTGTTCCCGACCGAGCACCTCAGTCGGTCGCGCTCGGTCTTCTGAACCGTGCCGGAGAGGACACAGGCTTCGAGATCGTCTGCGTCGAATTCTCCCGCCTCAAGGCGCTCGTTGACGTGAGCTGACCAGCCGAATCTTCCTTCGGCAACGAGGTCTTGGATTAGCGGAAGGCCGCCAGCTTGCCCCGCCATCGAACTCTCCTCTCGGGCACGTCGGGCGCATTGCGCGACGACAACACGGTGGTCAGTCGTACCGTGCCATTATACTCCCCTCGTGCGCCCCAGGCACGTGCGGCCGCGGGACGCTGGGGTCTTGCTGTCGGGTATTGGTTGCCACGGGCCGTGCTGCGACGGTGCCCACGCTACCGGGCCCGGATCGCGATGGCCTGCGCCACAGCCGGTCCAGCGGTGGGACTCTCCGACCCGGGGCCGCAGCTCCGCGGTCCGGAGGTGGACCCCTTCGGTACGGAAGCGCACCCCTTCGGTCCGGAACTGGACCTCTCGACCCGGAAGTGGGGCGTTCCGGTCCAGCGGCGGACTTCTCGACTCAGAAGTGGCGCGTTCCGAGGCGGGACTGGACCCCTCCGGTCCAGCGGCGGACTTCTCGACCCAGAAGTGGGGCGTTCCGAGGCGGAAGTGGAGCCCTCCGGCCCGAAAGCCGACCTCGCCCACGCGGAAGCCTCGCCCTGCGGTTGGGCGGTCAGCCCTTCCGACCTCGGCGCCACCCGGACGTGAGCCTTCGACGATCTCCATCCGCCCCTGCCCGTTGCTGGTCTGGGCGAAGCGGCGCAGGCTTGCCCCGCGAGCCACCGTGCACTACCATCCATTCAGCCCCAGGTCTCCACCGGGAAAGGAACTGCAGTTGACCCTCCGCGCCGTCACCGTCGGCATCCTCGCGCAACTCGTCGTCGTCGTCCTCGTGTCGTACGCCGAACTGGTGACCGGCAGGATCATGATCGGGTTTCTGCAGTTGCCGCCGGTGGTCGTGGCACTGCTGTTCCTGCTGATCCTCGCGAACAAGGTGGTGGGGCGGGTCAAGCCGTCCTGGGTGCTCAAGCCGGCCGAGATCGCCGTCGCCCACTGCATGATGCTCATCGCCTCGATGATCGCCTCGCGCGGGGTGATGGAGCGACTGGTCACGACCATGGTCGGGGTGCGGTACTACGAGAACGACGCGAACCAGTGGTCCAGCCTGTTCTTCCCGCACGTCAAGCCGTGGACGGTGCCGTGGGACCCGAAGGCGGACGAAGCGCCGGTCGCCCGGTACTTCTACGAGGGACTGCCGGCAGGCGAGCCCCTCCCCTGGTCGTCGTGGGCGTTGCCGCTGGCCGGTTGGATGGCGCTGTACCTGATCGTGTTCGGCGCCTTCCTGTGCCTCGCGACGATTGTCCATCGGCAGTGGTCCCACCACGAGAAGCTGACCTTCCCGCTGGTTGCGCTGCCGTTGGAGATGATCGAGTCTCGCGGCGGGGAGTCGTTCTGGCGAAGCAAGCTGATGTGGACGGGCGTGGGCGTCTCGGTCTTTGTGTTCGGTCTCAACGGCCTTCACGAGATCTGGCCGGTGGTCCCGGCCCTCAAGCTGCAGACCCCGCTCAACCCCTTCTTCCTGCAGAAGCCCTGGAACGCCTGCGGGTACTTCGTCCTGTTTGTCTCGCCGGCGGCGACGGGACTGTTCTACCTGCTGCCCACCGACCTGCTGTTCAGCCTGTGGTCGCTCTTCCTGTTCTCCCTCCTACAGCAGATTGTGGCCAACGCCTTTGGGCATCCCGATCCCCTGGCCGCGACCCGCTACGAAACGGCGGGCGCCTACGTCCTGCTGGTCGGCTACTGGATCTGGACCGGCCGAGCGCACTTGAGGCAGGTCGTCCTCCGCGCGCTGGGCAGAGGCGGTGCGCAGGACCAGACGGAGTTGATGCCGTACCGACTGGCGCTCATCGGGCTGATCGTCTGCCTCGTGGCGGCGGTTGCGTGGTTCCACGCCCTGGGGATGAGCGTGGGGCTGGCGACCTTCACGCTGCTCGTGTACGTGTTCGTCGAGTGCCTCGTCATGGCCAGGAGCACCGCGGAGGGCGGGCTGCCGATGACGGAGGGGTCCTTCCGCCCCAACGACCTCTTCATGATGTGGCGATCGACCGAATCGCTCGGTCCACGCAACCTGACCGCGCTGGCGTTCATCGACGCCCTGTTCACCCGCGACCTGCGCGGGCTGACGCTCACCGGCTTCCTCGACGGGCAGCGGTTGGCAGACGGCACCGGCGTTCGTCGCCGCAGCCTGCTTGCGGTCTTCGGCCTTGCCACCGTCGTGGCGTTGCTCTCCTCTGCGGTCGTGCACCTCTGGCTGCCCTACCACCGCGGCGCCGTCCAGATGTACTCCTACGTCTACTGGGGCAACAACGTCCAGTTCTTCCGCGAGTACGGCACGGCGCTGATCCAGGGCACCAAGCAGCCGCCCACCGCGCTGACGTTCTTCCTCGTCGGCGCGCTGCTGACCTGGGGCATGGCGCTCGCCCGCTTGCACCTCTTCTGGTGGCCGCTGCACCCGCTCGGCCTTGCCCTCAGCCGTTGGTGGACGTGCATGGTCTTCTGGTTCCCCATCTTCCTCGCCTGGGTCGTCAAGTGGCCGCTCGCCCGTTACGGCGGCATGACCATGCTGCGGAAAGCCCGTCCGTTCTTCCTCGGGTTGATCTTCGGCGAGTTCTGCATGGCCGTGTTCTGGACGCTCATCTCGATGGTCTTCAACACAACCGCGCCGACGTTTCCGTGGCCGTAGGGCGAGGGGGCTACTTCCCGCTCCTGCCGAAGAGGGTGCCGGCCAGGAGGACGCGTCGGGGAGGGCGAATTGGAGCGACAGGGATCTCCGGACGCGGGTCAGGTGAGTGTCGGTCTGAAACAGCGGCATCGGGCCGCGCTCGGCGGTCTCCCCCGCCTCGTCCAGGTCCGCCCGGAAACCCGGAGTCAGCCGGTCCGGCGGTGGGACTCTCCGACCTGGGGCCGCACCTCCACAGTCCGCAAGTGGACCCACTCGGTCCGGAAGTGGGCCTTTCCGGTCCAGAGGCGGGTCTTCTCGACCCGGGGCCGCAGCTCCGCGGTCCGGAAGTGGACCCTGCCGGTCCAGAAGTGAACCCCTCCAGCCCGGCGGCGCCCTCCCCGGCACGGAAGTGGACCCCGCCGGTTCGGGAGCGGACCCCGCCGGTCCAGAAGTGAACCTCTCCGGCCCGGTAGTGCCCCCTCCGACGCGAAAGTGGACCCCTTCTGCCCGGCAGCGGAGCGCTCCGGCACGGAACCGAGGTGGTTCTGGTCGGCGGCGGTTCTACCCGGTTCGCAGGTGGCGCCCTTCTGCCTGGAGGTGGGCCAATCCGGCACGTAGTTCGGCGGCCGGGAGGCCGGTTCGGGGGCCACCCAGGCAACTGGCACCGCCGTCAGGCTCGGAGCCTGGCATCCAGCTCCAGCAGCGCGTCTCGGGCCCCATGCGCTTCCAGGTCCAGTAGCCGCTCGAACAGGTCGAGTCCCTCCTGTCGCGTCTCCTCCCGATGATGGAGTGATATGGCCAGGTCCACCAACTGCCCGAGATGCCAGGTGTCAATGAGTCCTCCCGTCGCCCGCTTCTCCGCAGCATCGACGATCACGGCAGCCACCTTCGCCACGAGGTCAGCGTGGGCGGGGAACAGATCGTGGATGCGTTCGGCGAGGAAGCTGTGGGGGCACATCCCCACGATATCGGGATTGTCGCACAGCGCCTCTAGGAGCGACTTTGTGCACGCGTCGAACTGGAGGCAGTCGGTGGTCCGGAAGACACCCAGGCTTGCCCAAGCGATGGCCGCGTCCACAAGCGGCACGAGCCGAACAAGCGCCCCCGCGGCGGCTTCTCGGCAGCTCGGCTCGCGCCACCGTTGGGCAGCCGCATGGGCGATTCCCAGGCGTACGCCGGCCGTCTTCGGCGAGGCGTCGCGGTCAGGGGACAGGTACTCCGCGTAGTCGACGGCCCGCCTGTCTTCGTTCGGCTGGGCGCAGGAGATGAAGAAGGCCAGCTCCCCGTACGCCTGCGGACCTCGCCGCCAGTCGCCATCGCGGATCGACTCAAGCCACGCATCAACCGTCCCCGGCGACACCCACCGCTCCACGTGGGCGATGAGCTGTGCAGCGTTGCGGCTGTTCGCGACAGCGGGGTAGGTGCCGAACAGCTTGACCAGAAACGCCTCGGCGCGCACACGGTCACACTGACCGAGCCAACGCAGATGGAAGAGCAGCACCCGCCACACGTCTGGGCGTTCCGGGCGGCGCAGGTGATTCTCCAGCAAGTCGAGCAACTCGTCGCCTGCCATCGGCTTCCGCAGGAGGTACTCCCGCACCAATGCCTCCAACACGTTGTACGTCCCTTGTGGGATGGTGTAGCCACCGGAGACCCAGAGGATCGAGTCCTGGGTCGGCTCCGCCAATCCAACATTCTCTTCTTCGTCATCATCATCAGTGTCGTCAGCGCCAACTGTCCCGCCTGACTGACTCCACGGCAGATCGAGCCAATCATGCAGGAGTGTCACGATGTCCTCGGGCAGCCGGCAGTCGTCACCAACCAGCTTGCCGAGTGCTCGGGATGCATCGCTCCTGAAGTCCTCGGAGGCGAAGCCACGTTCGGCAAGCTCAGCGACGAGGTCGAAGAGATCAGAAGGGGAGCGGCCCGCTTCAGCCAGCGCCACGAGCGCCATCCCAGCCGGTACTTCCTGCCTGCCGGCCTCGAACCGACGGGTGATGCGGATCGCGCGTTCCGGGTGCTCCTTCGCAAACTCCGCGAACTCGCGGGATGCCTCGATGGATCCACCTCGCATCCAGTCGTCGGGATGATGCCACCCCGTGCCATCATGCAGCACGGTGAACAGGTTCACGATGTCATCATCCCCGGCTTTCGCCATCTGCTGGTGGGACATTCGGCTGGCGATCTCTTCCATGCCCGTCATCCGGGAGTCCCAGTCCCGCACGTTCGGCAGCGCCCTCGTCTCCCGGCGGAACAGTTCCCTTGCCTCCTCCGACAGCCTGTTTTCGGGCAGGGCGCGCAGCAGACGGAGCCGGTGTTCCCTATCGGCACGCGGTCGGTCGCGGCGAACCGCCAGTGCTTCATCCGGTTTCGCGCAGTCGCGGTAGGGCTGGAATGCCAGGATCGCTTGCTCGATTCGGCGGAGATCGGTGTCGTCCAAATGCGGCGCCAGTACCCCGATCAGCCAATTGCTCTCCTTGTGCATGTCCGTGTAGTCGCCCAGGAACAGGCGCCTCTCATCGGCCAACAGGAAGCTGAAGGCGGTCTCTGCGTGTGTCTCTGCCAAGTCGATGTAGCAACGGGCAAGTAGCCGCTGGACGACAAGGAGGTCGGCGTCCTGCTGGGTCTCTGCGAAGCGAAAGAAGGTCTGCGGCTGCGTCTTCGCAAGCGCACGCATGGCAGCCTCGACAGAAGCCAACAGCGAGTACTCGTGCAGCCGGACCTCGTCGTCACGAAGCTGTGTTGCCAGACACGCAATGTCGCGGAACCGTGCGAACGGCGTCTCCTCATCGGTTGCCAGCCGATCGAAGATTGCGCGCATGATCGGCCAGACAGCGTTCAGGAATGCCTCGGGTGCTGCGTTGGCAATCGCGTCCAGGCCATACCAGTCCCCAACTCCGTCGTCCAGCAGCTTCGCTAACGGCTTCATCGGCTCATGGAACCTGCGCGCCATCTCCAGATCGAGCTCAGGGGTGCCTGGCGGCCGTGCCTCCATCGGTATTGGACACTCGGCTTCAGCCTTCGCGAACTCCCTTTCGAGGCGGGCGGCGATCACCAAGGGCGCAAGCTCTGGCCGGCTTCCTGACACGACCTCCGCCAAGTGCATCAGCCAGACGCTCTGCAGCTCACTTCGCCGAGCGACGGTAGACGCGACCTCGACAGCGTCTTCAGCCCATTCCCCAAGCTCTTGCAGCACTGCCCACGTCAGCCCGTCCCTCTGCTTGTCAGGAAGCCAATGCGTCTTGAGCGCCGGCAGTACTTCGTCGCGCGCGAAGGCCCAAGCGGCCCCCAGCAGACCCGTAACCGGCCATGCCTCCTGCTCGGGCTTCGCCATCAGCAGCGGCAGGCACGTGCGCCGGATCTCGTGGAACCAATCCGCATTGTTCCGCGCCGCCTGGAGGATGCGCGGAACGTGCTCCCCGTTCTCCAAGCAGCGGACGAAGCGCGCGACTTCCGTAGGCGCCGGCTGGGACACCTGCCCCATGTAGTCGATCAGCAGATAGCGGATGTGCTTGCGCAGGTTGCGGTCGTCCCACAGCCTGCCAAGCTCGCGCTCGTATGCGCCGGGATGGGTGTCGCGCATGTAGACGAGAGCACTCCAGAGCGTCGGTCGGACGAAGAGCCCGTGTTGGCGCTCAAGGACATGCTCCGCCAGGCTGGCCTGCCCGGACACGAAGGCCCGGGATCGGGCATGGGTGAACAGCGTCTGGTGCGCGAATCCGAGCCTCTTCCCCTGTTCCTCACGCCGAAGGACCCCCGCCGCTTCGAGGTGGTTGACGGCCGCCTTGCGGGCCTGGAACGGCGCCGCGGGAAGCCACATGGACTCCTCCTCGGACATCCGACCGGCAAGTTCCTCGACCAAGGACGAGCGCTCAGAGTAGGGGGCAATCTCCTTCGCCCACAGGCTGTCCAGCATGGACTGGTAGGACGAGAAGACCTGAAGCTCCTGTGGACCGGAGAAGTGCTGCAGGAACACCTTCAGGTGCTGAGGCCTCCGCAGGAGGTCGCAAAACCCATCGGGCCATCCGGCAGCCTCGACCCCACGTTCTGCAAGTACCTCGGACACCTGGCTCCACTCGGGCAGCGCCAGGTGTCGTTCCTCGGCGCCCGTCCTCTGGAGGCGGATATCGTGCCCGTACTCGAATGACCGGCACGACATCACAACATGGACATTCGTCTGCCCCGCAACCTCCTGGGCGAGGTCCAGAAGCATGTTGAGGGGAGCCGGCCTCAGGTCGACGAGGTCAGCCACCGCGTCAAGCTGGTCGAGTAGCACAACGACCTTGTTCGTCCGCGCCAAGCCCCTGACGCAGGTCACGGGGTCAGCAGGCAGGCGAAGGCGCTCACCAAGGTCCTCAACGCTGCGGTCGTGCTCGGCCAGCAATGGCGGCAGGAAGTCCGCCTTGAGGGCGAACACGTCGCACCCCTTTTCGCAGCACGCCTGCCCCAGCCTCGCCAGCAGGGCGGACTTCCCGCTGCCCGGCTCCCCCAGCAGGACGACGAAGGAACTCTCTGCCTCGTCTATCTGGCCCAGAAGCCCGTCCAGCTCCTGCCTTGAGATCCACTTGTCGTCACCCAGCGTGGTCGGCCAGGTCAGCAACTGGTTCGAGACCCGCCGGAAGGCCGCCCGAGCACTGCCGACGTCAGGCACGGCAGCTTCAGGCACTGGTGCCGGTAGGCCAAGGAGCAGCCCAGGCACTTCGGGAAGTCCACCGGTCGTGTGCGCCAGTATGGGGAGGCCCGCCGCGCTCGGCGCGGCTGACTGCGGCGGGCCTACTGAGGGTGGCTCTGCCTCGCTATCAGGCCCCGGAGTGCTTGGTCGAGAGCCCCAGTACCGTCCGGCTGTCCGCATGCCCAGTCCAGTATCTGGTCTTGCCGCCTGGCCGGCGTCAGCGTGTCTGGTGGGCGATGGTCCTGCGGCATCTTCAGCAAGATCATCAGGCGGTGGAGCTGGTCGCGGGGGTTGAGCGCATCAAACAGGTCGAGGATGGACATGACGGTGGGTGCTGCTGGTCCGGGGGCCGGGCCGGTCACTATGCATCGGTAAACCTGGAACCTCTCGTTCCGCTTGCCGGTGATCTCTTCTGGTCCCACGTAGTCGCTCTGGAACTCCCCCGGCAGCGCGTCGTACGTGTCCGCATCGATCAGGATGTGGCCGGCGGTTCCGGCCGTCTCCAAGCGGACGACGTTGGAGAGATCAATGCCGGCCACCTTGCGTGTGCCTGCTTCGACCTTCATCGCCACCTCCCCAGTGGCGATCCCGATCCGGAACCATCGCTGGGCCGACGCCAGCGTCGTGTCCTGGTTGTGCGCCTCGCAAGCCCGGTGGGCTGCCTGGGCGAAGCGGTGAGCGGCAGCGGCCTCGTCGAAGAGCAGCATCCCGCCGTCACCGGTGTCCGCAAGCAGAGCTTGGTTGCGCGGCACTCCAGCGGCGTCCAGCCCGGCATCGACCAAGGCTTGGATCTGCTCGTTGAGCTGCATCACCACCTCAGCGCCCAGATTCTCCTGCAGCTCCCGAGCCTTGTCGCTGTAGCCGATCAGGTCGAGCTCAACGATGGTCTTTATCACGGTGGTCTCCTCCAGGGGTGCCGAGCTGCGCGTCCCCGGCGTTGGTGCGATCCCGCTCCCACGAATCGGATCGGCTGTGCTCGCGGGGGTGGAAGCCGGGTCGGGTTCAGGGGCCGGCCACCTCTCCGCCTCCTCCTCCGCATCCGCCAGCTCTCCGTCCCGCCGATGGTACCCCCACCCCTCGATCAGCCCCCGGGCTTCCGCCAGGGCGGCTTTGTCGTGGAAGAGCCGCGCCCGGGTGAGCTGGATGTCGGCCATGTGCAGCCGCATCGGCCCGCGCTCAGCAATCACCTGTGCCTGTGACAGGTCTTGGTCCGCCTCATCGAGTCTGTCCTGGGTCGCACGAAGGGCCGCACGCGCCAGTAGGGCCCGTGGCAGGAAGTCCTCTCGGCCAGCCTTTACCAACTGGCCAATTGCTTTGCTCAGCCAGTAATCCGCTACTCTTCTCGTGGTGTCGAGGGAGTGGCTACCCATGGCGAGAGCTCCCACCCTGAGGGCCTCTCCTCGGGCAAGTGAGTACAGACCCATACTGTAGAGGCTCTCCGTCCCTGTCCTCCACTTCCACATCCTATCGAGACGCCGAAGCACCTCGCCGTGATCTCCTTGCGCAAGCAGGAGTTCGAGGTAGCGGAACCCGTTCCCCGTGTACAGGTAGGGATAGTGCGGAGTCTTGGCGCGCTGGAGTGCCTCCGCTTCCCGGAAGAGCGCTACGCTCTCCTGGGTCTTCCCCGCTTGGTGCAGGCAGTCTGCGAGGAACGTCAGGCAGATCACTGGCCGAAACCAGTTCCCGCACTCTCTGGCGAACCCCACAGAGCGTTCTGCATACTTGGCGGCCTCTTCCAGCGTTGTCAGATTCGCGCAGACCGTGCTGAGGTTGCTTGCGATGATCGCTGCTTGTTCGAGGTCCTTCTCACCCAGATGAGGCGCGATGTCCAGTGCCGCGACCATCGCCCTGTAGGCGTCCTGTAGTCGCGCCATGGCGCGCAGGTCGTAGCCGATCTGTCCCAGCACGCGGAACTGGCATTGGTCAGACAAGCACTTAGCTGGGCGGTGCCATGCGTCCTCAACGAAGTTCCGCAGTGCAGCCAAGTCGGAACTAACGGCGCCGAGGCGATAGGTGCTGTAGGGCATCCACTCGGATCCCCTGTTCCGGAGGGTCCGTTCCCAGAACACCTCGTGGAATGCCTCTCCATGCCTCTCGGCACCACATCCGTGGGCTACGGCCTGGTAGAGGGGCTGAAGGCCGTCCAGGCCTTCGGGCCAGTAGGGCACGCTGGCTTTCAGGTGCTCGTAGAGACGACGGTGGGCCTCGCGCCAGCCGTTCGGGTTCTCATCTGCGAGCTTCCGCGCGAAGCGCTCGCGGAGGAGGGGGTGGGCGTCAAGGGCGAAGGGCGTGAGCGAGTGAGCGGGTGTGCCGGTGTGCGGGTGGAAGGGTTGCGGGGCGCCGAGGGGGAGCCCGGATGTCGCCGTCTTCGCCGTCTCCTCGTCGTACCCGACGATGGTGGGCGGATGCCATGGGGTGCGGGTGAGGAGGCCGGCGTCTTCGAGGCGGGAGAGGGTCAGGTTCCACTGGGCGTCGGTGAGGCCGATGAGTGGGTCGGTCAAGCCGGCGATCACCGGCTCGGCGCGCAGGGCGGCGAGGCAGCCGGGGTCGGCGGGGCGATCGAAGAGACCGAGGAGGCGGAGGACGGCCACCTGCCGTTCGCCCGCTTCGCCGGTCTGGAGCAGCCACCGCTCGTAGGCATCGATCACGCGGAAGGCGTGCCCGCCCTGGATCTCGTTGTCGGCTTCCTGGAAGTCGACCAAATCGCGCCGCCGGATGTCGCCGCCATGGGCAAGCGCCAGATACCGACCCAGCAGATGAAGGGTCAGCGCGTGCCCGCCGACTTCGCAGCTCGCGGCGCGCAGCTCGGCGTCTCCGGGCCCGATGGCTGCGTTGCCCGCCCGGTTGGCGCCGGCGCGGTGCAACAGCTCCGCCCCGGCTTCGTCGGAAAGGTGCTCCAGCGTCCATTCGTCCACCGTCTTGCGGTGGTAGGCGTTCAGGTCCGTCAGCTTCTCACGCGTGGTGGCGAGGCACAGACCGGTGACCGGACGCTGAGCCAGACCCCGCAGCAGCGCGCTCAGCCCGGGGTCCTTGAGCTGCCCCTCCACCGGCCCCGGCCCATGCTGGAGCGGCTCCAGACCGTCGAGGATCAGAAGCGTCCGTTCCGCCGCCACCAGTTCGGCCAGGCGCGAGCCCTTGACCTCCGGCCCCGCAGCCGAGTCCGCCACCTCGGCGGCGCCGAAGTGCCGCAATGCGGCGTCGAGGAACGTATCCGTCGAGGCGGCGCCCTGCTCGCGGGTGCCCTGGCTGTAGAAGGACCAGTCGAAGTAGGCGTCCACGCCGTCCCAGTTGCGCGCAGCGAACTGGGTCATCCATTCCGCCGCCAGAGCGGTCTTCCCCACCCCGCCCCAGGCGACGATGGAGACCACGTGCGTCGCCGGGTCCTTCCAAGCCTTGTCCAGCCGTGCCAGCTCCGTCTCGCGGCCGATGAGCCTCTCGGCGGCATACCGCAAGAGCCTGGAGTCGGCGATCCGCGGGCAGTCCTTCGCAACCTGGTTCCGGTGGGGGGAAGATACGAAGGTGTTGGCAGCCCTGGGGTGTAGCATCGTCACTCCATTTGCCGAGCGGAGCTCTGCCGACCGGTGGTTGACCGTGTCCAGTGCCACGAGTCACAAGTCACGGCCGCGCCTCGCGCCGGTGGGGCGGCATTGTACCCCGGCTATCGCCCCGTGTCAGGCTCCTCAAGCTCCAGAACCACCGTCGCATTCGTCTCCATCAGGAGGCGCAGGCGGTTCCCGACGACGCGCGGCGGCCCGGCGCCGAAGACCACGCTGGCCCGAGCAGGCGTGCGCAGTGAGAGCACCTTGTCGCCCTCCGTCGAGGCGTGCACGCACATAAACCGGTTGTCGACGTACAGCGCGTCGCCGGTCTCCAGGTAGACGTGACAGCCGGCGTCGCGGGCGAGCCGGCGGAGGGTGTCCGGCGTCAGCCGCGGGGTGCTGCTGAAGATGCTGGTCCAGCCGTTGGCGCGGAGGCGCACCAGAGCCGGTTGATCGGTTCCCGCCAGGACGCCCAAGACCTCCGCCTGGGGATCCTGCGCGACGAAGACGGGATCGACTGCGGTGTCATCGCCGGCAAGCACGACGCCGTCCGGGCTGGTTACTCGGAGCGGCTTGCCCCAAGGCAGTCGCTCCACGGCGATTCCGGTCAGGTCGCGGATGAACCCGATCCCGCTGGCGCTCTCGCCGTACAGCCCCGGGGCGTAGATCCAGACCGCCGTCGCGCCCTCCCGCTTGAGGCGGCTGCGGACCATCGCCCGCTGGGCGTCGTCGAGCTTGAAGGCGTCCAGAAACAGGTAGAGCTTGTGCGGCGGCAGGTTCGCGTTGGCGAGATCATCCAGCAGGTAGAAGTCCCATGCCACGCCAACCCGGGGCAGGTTGGCGATGCTGTACAGTGACAGGTTGGCGGTCAGCGGGTGCATGGCGGTGGCGTAGGTGAAGCTGCGCTCGTCGAGGACCACTGCGAGGTCGCCGTGGAAGGGCCGGCGGCGTTCCAGAGACCGCTGGACGACA
>Ga0066636_10002009_pt1 | contig 12802 bp, 14 predicted proteins | sample CryGeyCG2014_080_2_FD_62736 | JGI IMG/M metagenome (GOLD analysis project Ga0066636, IMG submission 62736) | Groundwater microbial communities from aquifer - Crystal Geyser CG07_land_8/20/14_0.80 | ecosystem: Environmental > Aquatic > Deep subsurface > Groundwater | place: USA: Utah: Grand...
CGTCGCCATCATCCTCGAAAACGCCGGATTCGGGGGAGCCCAATCGGCACCGCTCGCGCGCGCCCTCATCGAGCAGTACCTCAAGGGAACCTCTCGCTGAGGCCCCGTTTCCTTCTGTTTGATACTCACACGGGATTTCTGTAATTTCGGAAGTGAAGGAGCACTCCATGTTGCATTCGGTTCGAGACCATGGGCCTCACGAGTGAAGCGAAGCTGCGTCTTCTCGCGATCGCACGGCGTTCGGTTGAGTCTGCAGTCCGGAAGGAACGGCCCCCCGACCTGGCGGGCGAGCCGGAGGAACTCCGCGAGCCGCGCGGCGCGTTCGTCACTTTGAAGATCCAGGGTAGCCTGAGGGGCTGCATTGGCTACATCGAGCCTGTGAAGCCGCTCGCCGAGGCGGTGAGCGATGTAGCAGAAAAGGCAGCTCTTGAAGATCCTCGCTTTCCCCCGGTCACGCGTGCAGAACTTGGCGAAATCGAAATTGATGTCTCTGCGCTCACGCCTCGCGAGCTCATGAAATCGCCGGACGAAATCGAAATCGGCAAACACGGGCTCATTGTGGAGCTCGGTTATTCGCGCGGCCTGCTCCTCCCGCAGGTCGCGACGGAATACGGCTGGGACCGGGAGGAGTTTCTCGCACAGACCTGCTGGAAGGCAGGCCTCCCACCCGAGGCGTGGAAGGACCCCCGTGCCCGCGTTTACCTTTTCAGTGCCGAGGTCTTCTCAGACGCGGAAATTCGATGCTGACTCTTCAGACTCAGCTACGGCGGCACCTGTGATGACTGTCCGATCTCCTGTAGTGGCCGGCATGTTCTACCCCGGCCAGCGCGACGTCCTCGCCCACCTCGTCGACGACCTTCTCACCCGGGCAAATCCCGCGGCTCTCAAGGGAGCAGTCAAGGGACTCCTCGCACCTCACGCTGGCTACATGTACTCAGGGCTCACCGCAGCGTACGGCTACAAGCTCTTGAAAGGACTGAGGGGAGTGACAGTGGTGATCGCCGCCCCAAGCCACCGCGAGCACTTCGACGGCATTTCGATCTATCCCGGTGATGCATACCGGACGCCACTCGGCACAGTTCTGGTAGACGCAGCGCTCCGCGATGCCATCGCCTCCTTCGGCCCCCCGATCGTCGTTTCTCTCTCCGGACACAGGGAGGAGCATGCCGTGGAGGTGCACCTCCCGTTCCTTCAGCGGACCCTCGAAGATTTCTCCTTCGTCCCGGTTGTCATGGGGGAACAGCAGCGCGAGTACTGCGACGCTCTCGGTGCTGCCCTCGCCGGAGCCTGCAGTGGGAAGCCGGTGGTGATCGTCGCGAGCTCGGACCTCTCACACTACTTCCCGTATGACACCGCGCGGATGCTCGACGGGGTTGCACAGGATGACATCGCGCAGTTCGACCCCCAGCGGCTTCTTGACGACATCGAGAACGAGCGGACGGAAGCGTGCGGGGGCGGTCCTCTTGCCGCCATGCTCATTGCCGCGAAACGGCTCGGCGCGGACCGGACCGCGATCCTTCACGCATGCAACTCCGGCGATGTCACAGGTGACCGGTCGGGCGTCGTCGGCTACCTCTCCGCGGCTGCCTTCCAGAGCTTTCCCGCATGAGCCCCCAACTAACTCTCAGTGCGCACTCGATCGCGCTCGTCGGCGCCGGAAGCATGGCAGGGGCGTTTGGTACCGGACTTGCTGAACGCGGGATCACAGTCGACGCTGTTCTCAGTCTTCACCTGTCCAGTGCGCGGCGGCTCGCCCGCCGAATCCACTCTCCCGCGGCAATCACCGATCCCGCCCTTTTGCCTGCGACGGTCTCGCTTCTTCTCCTTGCCATACCCGACAATGCTCTCACTGCGGCGGCCGCAGCCATAGCGGAGCGCGCCCCGCTTCTGTTCCGCCGTCTCACGGCGCTTCACACGTCAGGCGCACTTGATGCCGGGGCTCTCGACCCTCTCCGCAACCTGGGCACCTCGACCGGAGCGATTCACCCCCTCCAGTCGTTTCCCCGAACGTTCACGCCAGAGCAGAACGCTGCGAGGCTCACCGGTATCCCGTTCGCGATCGACGGGTCACGGAAGGCGCAGGGGCTTGCACGCGAGATCGCCTTCCTCTTCAACGGAGTGTTTTTCCACATACCGGCTGAGAAGCGTGCCCTTTACCACGCGGCGGCTGTCTTTTCATCGAACTACCTCGTTGCGAGTATCGCGGCCGCGGCGGAGATCCTCAAGACATCCTTCCGTGTCTCGCCGCGGATTCTCGAACCAATCGCGCGGGCCTCCATCGACGCTGCGCTCACCGCATCTCCCGAATCAGCCCTCACCGGACCGATCGAGCGGGGGGACGTCCGCACCGTGGAGCGTCACATCGCCGCACTTGCGAAGTATCATCCTCGCCTTCTCCCTCTCTATAGTAGTCTTGGGATCGAAGCGGTGAGGATGGGGACTCACAAGGGGACACTCGACCCCGCCAAGGCAGACGAGCTTCGCAGCCTCCTGACCCGGGCTTCGAAACGATCGAAACGATGATCATGCTCATCGCCTGCCACACACATACATCTCTATGCAAGCACGCCGACGGGAATCCGGAGGACTATGTCGGTCGCGCTGTCGAGGTCGGCCTGGACGAGATCGGATGCTCCGACCACTCCCCGATGCCGGAGGGTTTCGATCCACCGCACCGGATGAGCGTCGACGAATTCCGGGAAAACGGCGTTGCGGCGTTGTTCGACCACCACGAGCGGCACCTTGTGCATTTTCAATAGAAGGAGCGATGCATGAAAGCACTCATTGCCAGCGGAGGGCGCGGCACGCGTCTCCGGCCGATCACCCATACGCAGAACAAACACCTCATCCCGATCGCGAACAAGCCAATTCTTCATTACGCCATTGAAGCGGCAAAGGAGGCGGGGATCAAAGAAATGGGGATCGTCGTCAACGCCGACAGCCACGAGGTGCAGGACGCCATCGGCGACGGGAGCCGCTGGAATGTGCACATCACGTACATTCCGCAGGAGGCGCCGCTTGGTCTCGCCCACGTCGTCCGCATCGCGGAACCATTTATCGGCATTGAGCCGTTCATTTTCTACCTCGGTGACAACCTGGTCATCGGCGGCGTGCAGCGGTTCGTCGAGGAGTTCGAGAAGAGCAAGTGCAACTGCTTTCTCACACTGGCACGTGTGAAGGACCCCGAGCGGTTCGGTGTGCCGGAGCTCCGTGACGGGCACATCGTGAGCATCGAGGAGAAGCCGAAGCATCCGAAGAGCTCGTACGCGGTCGCCGGCGTTTACCTCTATGACCGCCATATCTTCGAGGCGGTAAAAGCGCTCAAGCCCAGCGCCCGAGGCGAGTACGAGATCTCCGACGCGCACCAGTACCTCATTGACCACGGCTACTCGGTCGGCTACGCGGAGATCACGGGATGGTGGAAGGACACCGGGAAGCCGATCGACCTCCTTGAAGCGAACCGGCTCATCCTCGACAATATCACGCCTTCGATGGAGGGAAGCGTCGACGAGCACTCTATGGTCGCCGGCAAAGTGAGCGCCGGCAAGGGAACGCAGATCATGAACAGCATTGTACGCGGTCCCGTCACGATCGGCGAACACTGCATTATCGAGGACAGCTACGTCGGGCCCTTCACGTCGATCGGCGACTGGTGCGAGATCCGAAACAGCGAAGTCGAGTTCAGCATCATCCAGAAGCGGTGCAAGATCCTCAACGTCGGAATCAGGATCGAGGGGAGCCTCCTCGGGATGGACGTGGAGATCGTCGAGGCCGCGGGGAAGCCCCGCGTCCATCGCTTCATGCTCGGCGAGCTGAGCCGCGTCGAAATCGTTTAAAAAGAACGGAGCTTGCCATGGCCTACGAAACCGTGACCGTGAGTGTGACGGACGGTATCGCCGCCGTCACCATCAATCGTCCCGAGAAACTCAATGCGCTCAATGCGAAGGCAAAGGAAGAGCTCGGCCTTATCTTCCACGAGCTGAAGGACAATCCGTCGGTCCACGCAGTGATTATCACGGGAAGCGGCGGAAAATCGTTCGTCGCCGGGACTGACATCGAAGAGCTCACTTCGCTCGATACGACAACCGCCCAGCAGTTCGCGGAGGAGGGACAGGCGCTCTTCACGTTCATCGAACACTTCCCGAAGCCCGTGATCGCGGCGGTGAACGGGTACGCGCTCGGCGGCGGATGCGAGCTCGCCATGGCGTGCCATATCAGGATCGCATCTGACAATGCGAAGTTCGGTCAGCCGGAGGTAAGCCTCGGCATCATCCCGGGGTACGGCGGGACGCAGCGCCTCGCCCGCCTCGTCGGCAAGGGGAAGGCACTTGAGCTCGTTCTCACCGGCAAACACATTGACGCGGCGGAGGCATTTCGCATCGGATTTGTGAACCGCGTTGTGCCGAAGGATGAACTCCTCTCCGCCGCGACGGAGACGGCGAAGCTCATCGCGTCCCGCGCCCCGCTGGCGATCTCGCTTGCGCTCAAGGCGGTGAACGCCTCGTATGAGCTTCCGCTGGACGAAGGGTTCCGCGTCGAGGCGATGCTCTTCCGACTTGCGTGCGGGACGGAGGATTTTCACGAAGGGACCAGTGCGTTTCTTGAGAAACGGAAACCGGTCTGGAAAGGGAAGTAGCGACCTCGGCGGCCTTCAAACGCATCCGATCGAAGGAGGTGTGGACCATGTCGGAACTGATGGTGAGCGTCTCGGGCCTGCGGGGTACCGTCGGCGATTCGCTCACACCGGAGGTGATCGTCCGGTACACTTCCGCTTACGCAGAGTACCTCGGGGAAGGCCCTGTCGTCGTCGGGTGGGACGGTCGCACGAGCGGAGCTTGGATCGAACCGCTTGTCCGTGCGACACTTGCGGCTGCGGGAAGGGAGGTCCTCTCCCTCGGCATCGTCCCGACACCGACCGTCCAGCTCGCGGTAGAACTCTTCCGCGCCGCCGGGGGGATCGTCGTCACGGCCAGCCATAACCCTGTCGAGTGGAACGGACTAAAGTTCATCGGCCCGGAGGGACTCTTCATTGACGAGCGCGAAGCGCAAGAGTTCTGGAAGGTCGTCGACACTCCCCCGCGGCGGTACGCGCCGTGGAATTCAACCGGCAAGAGCGTGGCGAAACGGAATATCCTTGGGCGCCACATCCAGGAAGTCCTCTCGCTCCCCTACATCAGCATGAAGACGATCCGGAAAGCGAAGTACCGGGTCGTGGTCGATTGTATCAACGGCGCCGGCTCGAAGGTCGTCCCGGACCTGCTCAAGAAGTTAGGATGCAGCGTGATGCCGATGAACTGCGAGCAGACAGGCATCTTCGCCCACCAGCCGGAGCCCCTCCCGGAGAATCTCCACGACCTCTGCGCCGAGGTTGTGAAGCGAAAGGCGGACCTCGGCGTGGCCGTCGACCCCGACGCGGACCGGCTCGTCCTCATCATGGAGAACGGCGAACCGTTCGTCGAGGAATACACTGTGACGACCGCCGTCAGGTTCATCCTCAGGAAGCTCGGCACGCCCGGAGAGAAAGTCGTGGTCAACCTGTCGACCACACGCGCGGTTGATGATGTCGCTCGCGCTGCGGGGGCCGAGGTGATACGGACAAAGGTCGGCGAGATCCACGTTGCACGGAGGATGAAGGAGATCGGTGCAGTCGTCGGCGGCGAAGGGAACGGGGGCGTCATTCTCCCCGCTGTCCATTACGGCCGCGACTCCCTTGTCGGCATTGTTCTCATCCTCCAGGAGCTAGCGGAGTTCGGCGGGACAATCAGTGAGTACCGTGCGACGCTTCCGCACTACGTGATCGTGAAGCAGAAGTATCCCCTCGCGAGCATTGACGCCGACGCCGCGCTCGCAACACTCATGTCGATATTCAGGAACGAGAAAGTGAACACGCTCGACGGTCTGAGGATCGATTTCGCCGACGGCTGGGTTCATGTCAGGAAATCGAACACCGAACCGATCCTGCGGATTTTCGCAGAAGCAACAACAGAATCATCAGCCCGGGAGCTTGCGTTGAAGGTCACCGGGCCTCTGCAAACCTGAAGCGGGAGGCGTCATGGACGTGCGGGATCTTCTGGAGCTCTCGAGCATCCCTGGAATCGGTCCGGCGAGGCTCCGCGCCCTCCTAAACTATTTTGCAGATCCCCATTCGGTCCTCATCGCTTCGCCGAAAGATCTCGTCCGTGTCGAGGGGATCAGCCGCACACTCGCGCTTGCGATCGCACGACATATCTCCGACGGCAAGTTCGTCGACGGCCAGCTTTCGCGGCTCAACCGATGCAATGGGACTGTCCTGACCCTCTGGGATGAGGCGTACCCTCCACTCCTCAAAGCCATCTACGATCCTCCCGTCCTTCTCTTCGCGCGAGGCATCATCCGTACGCAGGATGCGTTCGCGATTGCACTCGTCGGGACACGGAAGGCATCGGCCTACGGCCTCGGCGTGGCTGAGAAGTTCTCGCGGGAGCTCGCGTCGCTGGGCATCACCATCGTAAGCGGGCTCGCGCGCGGCATCGACTCCGCGGCCCACGCGGGCGCACTGAAGTCGGGGGGGCGGACAATCGCCGTTCTCGGCTCCGGTGTTGACGTCATCTACCCGCCTGAGAACCGGAAGCTCGCAGAGCGAATCGCATCCGACGGCCTCATCCTCTCGGAGTTCCCGATGGGAGCAAAGCCGGAGATGGGGAATTTTCCGCGCCGCAACCGGATCATCAGCGGTGTGACGCTCGGCACCGTGATCGTCGAGAGCGCGGAGGAAGGAGGGGCGATGATCACAGCGCGGACCGCGCTTGACCAGGACAGGGAGGTCTTCGCGGTCCCGGGACCGATCACTGAGAAGCGCAGTTCCGGCGTTCACCGTCTCATCAGGGACGGGAGGGCAAAGCTCGTCACCTCCGTTGATGACATCCTTGCGGAGCTCGAAGTGCCGCTTGCACCTCTTCTCAAAGACCGCCCGGCGCAGGAGATGGCGGCCCGTCCCCAGGTCCATCTCTCACTCTTCGAGCAGAAGCTGTACGACCTCCTCACCGCCGAGCCGATCCACATCGATGCGCTCGCCGAGAGGTCGGGGATGACGACATCCGATGCGCTCGTCCATCTCCTCGGACTTGAGTTCAAGAACCTTGTTCGCCAGCTCCAGGGCAAGACGTTTGTGCGTGAAGGATGAGGTTTTGACTTATGGGCGAATTTCGTATCTTGTAAATGCGGCACGATGTTTGTTGTGGGCGACATAGCCGTTGACGGTGCGGCACAGGACCTCCGGTTTGCGTGCGACCTTCGCAGGTGCAGGGGGGCTTGTTGCACGTGGCCCGGGGACCGGGGAGCACCGCTCAGGGACGACGAGCTCACGGAGATCGACAACGCGTTCCCGCTCGTTCGCAAGTACCTGAGCCAGAAGTCCCTCGAAGCGATAGCGTTGAATGGGCTCTACGAGGGACCGGAAGGGAACCACGCAACGACCTGCGTGGGGAACTCTGAATGTGTCTTCGTCGCCTGGGAAAACGGGATCGCGAAGTGCGCCTTCGAGAAGGCATATCAGGCGGGAGAGATTGCATGGCGGAAACCTCTATCCTGCCATCTCTTTCCGCTCCAGGTTGTGGACTTCGGCGGTGACATCCTGCGATACCGGAGGATTGCCGAATGTGACCCCGCTCTCCTGCGCGGGAACCGCGAGGGGATTCGGTTGCTGGAGTTTCTGAAGGATGCCCTTGTCCGTGTCTACGGCGAGGAATGGTACCGGCGATTGGAGGCTGTGATTGCACAGGAAGCAGTACCGGAGAAGGTTGACGATTAGTTGAGACGGGTGTCAGTGCGCAATGTTACATATTGGACAAGAGCAACACCTCCTGCAGCGGCTTTCGCCCCAGCAGGTTCAATACCTCAAACTTCTTCAGGTCCCGACTGTTGCTCTTGAGCAGCGTCTCAAGCTTGAGCTCGAGACGAACCCGCTCCTCGAAGAAGGGCTCGAGGAGGAGCTTGAGCTCCTCGAGAACGAAGAAGCCGCCGAGGCGGCACAGACCGACGATGCGGCTGACGACGCTGCAGAGGTGGAGGCCGAGCGGAAGCTCGATGAGCAGATCGACAGCCTCGAAGATTTCATGAATGACGATCCGTCGGCGTACAAGACGCCGCGCGACGAAGACCAGGACCGTGAAGAATATCCCACCCCGGCGCAGACGACGATGGCGGAGCATCTCCTCGATCAGCTCCGTCTCCTCGACCTGACACCCGCCGAGACGCGGCTCGGCGAGGAGATCATTGGCAACATCGACGAGGACGGCTATCTCCGGCGCGACCTCGAGCTTATCGTTCACGACCTGAACTCAACCGAGAATCTTAGTCTCACACTCGAGCAGGCCGAGAAGGTCCTGGGCATGATCCAGACTCTCGATCCGGTCGGCATCGGCGCGCGGACTCTCCGGGAATGCCTTCTTGTACAGGTTCGGGCGAGCAATACGGAAGCACAGGTGAGGGACCTCGCCGTCGTTATCCTCGAGAAGTACTTCGACGACTTCACGATGAAGCACTTCGTCGAGCTCGCCCGAGCGCTGAGGGTTGAGCGCGGGGAGCTTCGCCGGGCAGTTGAGCTCATCCAGAGAATGAACCCTAAACCGGGGGAGGGGCAGTTCTCGGCGCAGGAGAACTACGTGACACCGGACTTCCTCATCGAGAACATCAACGGCGAATTCGTTGTAACGCTGAACGACAAGAACGTCCCTCCCCTCCGGATAAACAAGGCGTACCGCCAGCTCATCTCCCGGAGGAAGAAGAACGGCATCTCTCTTGAAGCGAAGGATTTCCTTCGCAAGAAGCTCGAGGCTGCGAAGTGGTTCATCGCATCGATCCACCAGCGCCGCGACACGATGATGCGCGTCATGAAGACGATCGTTGAGAAACAGCGGGCCTTCTTTGAGCGGGGGGAAGAGTACCTGAAACCGATGATTTACCGCAACATCGCGGACGTCATCGGCATGGACATTTCCACAATCAGCCGCGTCGTGAACGGGAAGTACGTGCAGACCGATTACGGCGTCTACGAGCTTCGCTACTTCTTCAGCGACGGCGTCGGGACCGCGACCGGAGAGAAGATGTCGAACAAGGGTGTTAAGATCCGCATCCGTCAGATCATCGATGCAGAGGACCCCACCCACCCGCTCAGCGACGACGACATCGCGGACATCCTCAAGAAGGAAGGGCTCTCCATCGCGCGCCGAACCGTTGCAAAGTACCGCGAGGCGATGCTCCTCCCAGTCGCACGGCTCAGGAGAAAGGTGTGAACCAGGAGATAGCGGGATCGTCTCTTCTTGTCCGTGCGACCACCGTCATTGGACTGACGCGCGACGGGAAGACCGCGATCGGGGCGGACGGACAGGTCACGGTCGGCGAGACGATCATGAAGCACCACTCGAAGAAAGTCCGCCGCCTCTACAACGACACGATTCTCGCGGGATTTGCAGGTGCGTCTGCCGACGCTTTCACCCTCTTCCAGCGGTTCGAGGACAAGCTCGATCAGTTCCACGGGAACCTCCCGCGCGCCGCAGTTGAGCTCGCGAAGGACTGGCGGATGGATAAGTACCTCCGTCAGCTCCAGGCACTCCTTGCAGTGATCGATCACGAACATGCGCTTGTCATCTCCGGAACCGGTGAGATCATCGAGCCCGACGACGGCATCGTCGCCATCGGCTCCGGAGGGAGCTACGCCCTCGCCGCCGCGCGCACGCTCCTGAAGCATACGAACCTCGGCGCCGCCGACGTCGTACGGGAATCGCTCCAGACTGCATCTGAAATCTGTATCTACACGAACGGCAATTTCATCATCGAGGAATTATAGGGAAGCAGGGGGAGAATGTGCCGCGAGCGCGGAAAGCATTGGAAACGGTTGAATCCGGAACGGCGATAGTGAAAAGTACACGCTCAATCCACGAGCTGACGCCGCGTGAGATCGTGGAGGAGCTCGAGAGATATATCATCGGCCAGCATGCAGCGAAACGGTCGGTCGCGATCGCGCTGCGGAACCGCTGGCGACGCCAGCAGGTGCCAGACGCCCTCCGCGAAGAGATCATGCCGAGCAACATCATCCTCATCGGCCCGACGGGAGTTGGGAAAACAGAGATCGCGCGGCGCCTCGCAAAACTGGCAAACGCCCCTTTCGTGAAGGTTGAAGCCTCCAAATTCACGGAGGTCGGCTACGTCGGCCGTGATGTTGATTCGATGATCCGCGACCTCTGCGATATTGCCGTGAACACTCTGAAGGCCCAGCGGACCGCAGAAGTGCAGGAGAAAGCGAGGGCAAACGCCGAGGAGAGGATCCTCGATATCCTCGTCCCCCCCCCACGTCATCAGTCCGCTCCTTTCCCCGTTGAGACCGAGTCGAAGACCGACGAGGGAGGCGAATCGACACGCGACAGGTTCCGAGAATGGCTCGAGGAGGGGAAGCTCGACAAGCGGGTGCTCGAAGTCGATGTTCCAACCGACAGTTTCCCTTCTCTCCAGGTTCTCGGCCCCTTCTCTCCTGAGGATATGGGAATCAACCTCCAGGACCTCTTCGGCAACATCATGCCGAAGAAGTTTAAGAAGCGGCGGATGACGGTTGCCGAGGCACGGGAGATCCTCACGCAGGAAGAGGCTTCGAAGCTCATCGACATGGACTCGACCGTTCGCGAGGCGATCCGCCGCATGGAGGACTCCGGCATCATCTTCATCGACGAGATCGACAAAATTGCGGGCAACCACGGCTCCGGCGGGGGACCGGACGTCTCACGCGAGGGCGTTCAGCGCGACCTCCTGCCGATCGTCGAAGGGTCCACCGTCATGACGAAATACGGGATGGTAAAGACCGACCACGTTCTCTTCATCGCCTCCGGGGCGTTCTACAACTCGAAGCCGTCCGATCTCATCCCCGAGCTCCAGGGCCGTTTCCCGATCCGCGTCGAGCTAGACTCGCTGACAGAGGATGATTTCGTCAAGATCCTCACCCTCCCGCAGAATGCGCTCCTGAAGCAGTACACAGCGCTCCTTGAGACGGAGGGAGTTCACCTCACGTTCACCGATGACGCCATCCGCGAGATCGCCAGGACGGCCACACAGGTGAACGACGAGGTGGAGAACATCGGTGCGCGCCGGCTGCACACAGTTCTCACGACTCTCCTCGAAGACATCCTTTTCGACGTGCCGGACAAGATCGAGAACCACGAGCCTACGATCACCGCGGAGATGGTGCGGGCGAAGCTGAACAGCATAGTGAAAAACCGCGACCTGAGCCGGTATATTCTCTGAGCGCCGACGGCCCGCTCGTTGCGAGTAACGATTCTTGGGGAGGTCGTCCCGGCACTCTCAATACCCGGCGATATGCCTTGTCGTATCTCTTCCTTATCCGGAGCTCCTGCCATGCGCACTCTCAACCGCCGCCACACGTTTGCTGCATTCCTCGTTCCTCTGATCATTTGTCTCCCTTCAAACCTTCCGGCGCAGAATCCGGTGGAGAGCCCGGGCAATCTCGAAGGGGGAATCGGTCTCCTCCTCGGCGGAAAGGCGCAGTATCTCAAGGAGGGGTCTGTAACGGTGAGCCGGTCGTCAGGGCGGGTATATTATGACACCATTGAATCAACAACCGATATGCTGACGGGTCAACTCGGAGTGAGTGTTGTGTTCTGAGGAGGGTCTTCCTATCCTTCCGTCATTTCCTTAAGCCGGTCAAGCGCCTCTGTCCAGCACGATTTCATTTTCGCCGCAGTCTTCGAATCAGGCAGTTTAGAGGAGCGTCTCTCCTCCCTTGCGGTACCGCATGGCCCATCCGTAGTTCTTCCCCTAGAATCTCAGCTCTGCACTGAGGCGATAGGTTTCGGTGACGAACGATGTCAGTTCCTCCCAGGCGTTCCGCTTCGATCTGAGCACCTCGAGGATCTCATCATTCTCCGGCTGATGCTCTTTCTCAGTGAAGAACCCTATGCTCATCTCCTTGCCTTACTTCCTGGGCTGTTCGGGAACCGGTGTAAAGAGGAGGTCCTGGTAATCGAAGCTGAAGTCAGCGAGCGGCGAGACCGCTGCCATTTTCATTGTATCGATTGACCCGTTGGGTTTCAGCGCGAAGTAGACGAACGCGTCCTCGAGATTACGCGAGCGCCACCGTGCCTTGAATGTGTCGTACTGATAGTGCTCGAGGTCGCCCACAAATTCCGGTGAGCGGCTGAGCCGGAACACGAGCTTCCCGTTCTCAAGATTGATGGTCGCGTCCCCGTACCAGGCGTCGTTGTAGCGTCCTGCGTATTTCTCCAGCGGGAGCGAAGGCTTCGAGTCGACTGCTCGTCCCTCGGCCCGGGTCAGCTCCACTGCGGCGGCCGAGGAGTCGGCCTGTCGGGAGAAGGCCGCAAGCACGGCGGCCCAGTCGGTCGGGGCCACGCCGAGGTGGTGGTCGAGGATCCGGTATGTCAATGCTTCAAAGAGCGGGGTGCCGGCGTTCGTAAGGACAACAATGCCGAGTTTCATTTCCGGCACCAACAGCACACGCGATGTCATCCCTGTGAGGCCGCCGCTGTGCGTGACGATTTTGCGTCCCTTGTACTCCCGCAGCATCCAACCGCGCGCATACAGGGAGAAATTTGGGCTGAGTCCGGCGAGCGAGGGAGGCGGAGTCCCTATTGGAAGGATGGTCTGCGGCGCCCACATCTCACGCGCACGGTTCGCAGAGAACAGGCGCTTGCCGGCATCGATCCGGCCGGAATCAAGCTGGACGCGGACCCAATTGGCGAGGTCTGTGGCATTTGAATTGATGGCTCCCGCGGGAGCAGCATTCTCGACGGTGTCAGGC
>Ga0066636_10002012_pt1 | contig 12795 bp, 14 predicted proteins | sample CryGeyCG2014_080_2_FD_62736 | JGI IMG/M metagenome (GOLD analysis project Ga0066636, IMG submission 62736) | Groundwater microbial communities from aquifer - Crystal Geyser CG07_land_8/20/14_0.80 | ecosystem: Environmental > Aquatic > Deep subsurface > Groundwater | place: USA: Utah: Grand...
ACTTACCTCCTTCAGGGTTTTGAAAATGATCGTAAACCATTATCTGATCTTTTCGAACCCTGTTGTGAGGTTTTTTCATCTTCATGGTAACTCCGTGGTAAATCATCAACTTGCATAAGTCCGGGTATTAACTCTTTTCCAAAAAAATAAAGTAATCGCGATTTGCATCACTAAAAACAAAATAATAATTTTAGAATTTATTCCCATCTTCCATGCATAGACTGACCATTGGTCGATGCTCTTACGCATGATTTGGTTAGGAGCAGTGTCGCCAACTGGAATTATTTTTTTGCTTCTTTGATACTCTGCCGGCAAGCGTTGGAAATTAACTCTCTTTAGTAATTCGAATTGACCGTACCATGGATTGTATTTTACCGTTGACCAAGACACCTCATAATTGATTCCGTAATCCCAAAGAAGATCATTCCATGAATCTGTAGCAACTACCGTTCCATATAATTGAATTAAAATTGCTGAGACCACTCCAAGATTCTTTATCCATTTTTTTCTTACCTTTATGAATGGAATTAAGCCAATGCTCAGCATTGGAACAATCGAACCGAGATGCCTTGGCCCCCAGCATGCACCTCCATTCCAGATTGAATGGCTAGATACGATTAGGATATGAAGAATTCCAATTATGAATGGAATTAACATAAATTTCCCGAATTTCTTTTTCAATAGTATAAGACCAAACAATCCTAAAACAGTTAACGGCGAATACCATAATATTCCTCGGCTCGGATGAATAGTGAGTCCTAAGAAGCCTTCCCCAAAATTACCGGCAAACATATTTTGCATATCCGGAGCGCCGGTATCTAATACGGATCCAAACCTCGCAAAATTGTAAACCCCACCTAAAACTATTCCTGGAATTAGTCCTAAAATTATTCCTGATGCTCTGCGAGGCCTTCCAATAAGAAGAATAGGCCAAAACAATGCGCTGTCATATCTGTATAAAAAAGCAAGCGATAGAGCTATGCCTGATGCAAGTCCTTTACGAAATATTTTTTCGTTTTCAAAAATAGTGCTCCATGCTAATAGATAAAGCACACCGACAGGAAAATTAGAAATTATTGTGTGCGATAAAGCGAATGAATAAGTAGCAAAAGAATTGATTAGAGAGATTGCCACTGCCGTTTTTTCATCATAGCCGAGTTTGGTAATTATTATAAAGAGTATTGCCGCGCACAGCCCGCCCCATACGCTCCCTTGCAATGAGAAAAAAGCTCTGGTTATGTAAATGTCTCCGATTCCAGAGAAAGCGGACGCAAGTTTTCCGGCAAAATAAAAAGGGATTCCAAAGAATGAAGTGCCCGGAGCATAATAGGAGTACAGCTTTCCACTACGTCCGGCAGAAACATTAATTGGTTTTTCCATTTGTGGAGAGATATCTATTCTTCCGTATTCGCAAATAGAGCGTGTGACGAGATAATTTGTTTCATCGTCAAGCGAATAAAGTCTTCCTGATGCAAGAAGCAATAAAGAAAGAGAAACAGCGCAAAAAATAAGAATCGACTTTTTAATCATAAAAAAATAAATTACAAAGCCCAATCACAAATTTTTATGAGTTCCATCACACCACGGGGGAGTACCAGTCTTTTTACAATTGCAGAAGGCTTTTTTTTCCTTTGCTTTTATTACAACTGTCATCGGAATAAAATCGGTACCTTTATGGCTTCCATCGCAAAACGGCTGTTTTGAAGATCTGCCGCAACTGCACCAATGATATGTGCCCGGCTCCAATTCTAAAACTGACGGTTTCTTATCTGCTATTACAGGTTCTGACATAATTTCACCTCTCTGTTCAAGTATATCAAAACAACGGCGCTCTTCAATTTTTTCGAAGTAAAAACAGAATATGCAGAGCAAACGGCGACAGAAATCTTTGCAATACTGGAATGGCATCTATTTTTTTTAACCATATAATCGGCCGTCTCGGGAATGGAATTAAATGCACCTGTCCAAAAAAAGAAATTAGTCTGAATCCTTTTAACAACATTTCGATAAGCACGAATGGCCATAGAGGAGCATTTTCCCTAGGCTGATTTCCAGCTCCACTGGAAAATTCTTTTTTTCGTAAAGAAAGATAAATTCGATAAAGACCGAGTAGATTCAAATATGAAGGAAAAGTGATGCATAATATTCCATCATGCTTTAGCAGACGATGAATTTCATAAAGAAATATTCTCGGCTTTTCAAGATGTTCATAAGTCTCACAGGAAATTATTGTGTCAAACGTATTATTTTTAAATGGCAAGCAGTGAGCATCAGCCGCGACGTAAATTGGATATCGTATTTTGAAATTTTTGGAACGAGTTTTTGCTTCCATGAGTGCCGTTATCGAAAAATCGGCGGCAATAATTTTCTCTCCATTTTTGGCTCTCTCTCTGGCATACGCACCACAGCCGCAGGCAACTTCCAAAGTCAATCCGTTTCTTTTCAGCAATCTTTTGCGCACTGCTTGATACCATACGCTGGAAAGAAGTTCTGACTCTGGAATGCTCTTGATAGTTTTATGCCATATCTCATATTCTTTTCGCATAAAAGTAAAATTTGCATTGAATTTATTAAATGTCAATGATTCGTTTTTGAATTTATTCTGCTATTGAATAGATATCAAAGTAGAACTAATATTTTTCTGCGCGCTCGTAGCTCAGCGGATAGAGCGTTGGCCTCCGAAGCCAAAGGCCGCAGGTTCGAATCTTGCCGAGCGCACGATTATTATTTATGTTGAATTGTATGGGATAAAATTATGAATTTAATTGAACTTCACTCCTTTCATTCTTCTTACAGAGGAGTTATTGTGTGCAGATAAAAATATTATTATTTTTTCTACTAATGCTCCTTCTTTTAGTGAGTTTGCCTTCCACGGCGGCTGATTCTTACCGTCCGGCAGCTTTTATTTTCGAAGAGATTGGCGCAAGAAGTACAGGGCTCGGTGGAGCAACAACTGCGCTTTTAGATGATGTCACTTCTCTTTACTCAAATCCGGCAGGACTTACAGGAGTGGATCAGTATCAAACATTTTTCGACCTCGGCAATACGCATAACAGGGATCTCTTCGGGTCGTTTGCTCTTGCAATTCCATTTCAGAGAAGAACAACAGTAGCGATAGCTTATTCCGGATTGAAACTTGATGACAGATACTCGATTCCAGTTCTTGGCAACGACAATAACTATCACACAAAACAGTATATCAAGAGCGAGATGCAGGATATTGCAGAGATTGGATTCGGCAGAATTATCGGCAGAGGACTTTCAATTGGAGCTTCGGCACGATATACAAAAACAGCTTCGACAGATCCTTTTGCGAATTATGACGGGCTTTTTGGCAATATCGGAATCAGATATAACTCTGCTGTTAAAGGAATGGTTTTTGCCGCAACAGTTAAAAATCTTGGCGGCAAATTAAAAGGAAGTGCGGATCCGGATATCCCTATTTCAGTTTCTGCGGGATTTTCTTTCGGGAAATTGCTTTCATCTATCAACTACGCAAATTTTGCTGTTGAAGGTATTGCAACTGAGAAGCACGACCTTGCCGTAAGAGCCGGAGCAGAGTATTGGTGGGCGAATTACCTCGGCCTGCGTTTAGGCTACGATGGTTTAGCGCGCGAAAAAACAGGAAATTCTTACGGAGGAACTTTTCGCGGCGGAATCAGCGTTAATTTTAGGGAGATGCTGATTGATCTCGCCGCTGTGCCTGCAAGAAACGGATTGCGTAATTCGCGTCTTGAGGCTTCGATCAGAATGGTTTTTGGAGAGGGAAGAAGACGGTGAAAAAAGTTATAACTTTTTCTTCAGATTTTGGTTGGAGAGAAAGCTATGTTGCTGAAATGAAGGGCGCTTTTTTTTCAGAACTTTCAAATTTGTCTGGAGATATCGGCGCATTTACAGTTATAGATGCTTCGCATGATCTGCCTAAGTTTGATATTAGAGCGGGAGCAAGAATGGTTAACTCTTTATTGAAAACTTATCCAAAAGGCTCAATTCATATTATCGTTGTTGATCCAGGTGTAGGCTCCGAAAGAAGGGCGCTTGCAGTTTCAAGCAATGAGCAATGGTTTATAGGGCCTGATAACGGCATTTTTACTCCGCTTCGAAATTCGACAAGTAAAATTGTGGAGATCGACTCTTCGTTAAGAAAAAAAAGTATTTCAAGAGTATTTGACGGCAGAGACCTTTTTGCTCCTGCGGCCGCCCGGCTGGCGCTGGATATGGAAGTAGGAGCTCATGCAAATGGATTAACTTTATTTGAAGAAAAAATGCCTATTTATGAAAAAAGTAAAATCAGCGGCGAAATTATTTTTATAGATAGTTTTGGTAATTTAAAAACGAATATTCCATTTAGAAAGATTCCTAACGGAGCAACAGTAAAATTGTTTGGAAAGAATGTGGATATTAAATCCTGCTACAATGATTCAGATATTGGAACGCCTGTTGCAATCGAGTCTTCCGACAATGTGCTCGAGATTGCGGTTAGGGAAGGCTCCGCATACGAATTTTTTTCCGCCGAGCCAGGAGCAGAGGTATTTGTAACTTGGTAATAGGAAAAAAATTAGTTCCCGTGATGGCTGATTCACGAGCTATTCCTCTGGTTGCTTTCATTATAGGATTTTCAGCGCTTGCGCTTCAGGCTCCTCCGCATGAACTGTGGCTGTTGCCCATCTGCGTTCTGACTAAAAGTGAATTGCGTAAAACAGTTTTTCTATCTGCGCTGGGGCTTTGGATATCGGTAATTAGTTTTTATTTATTAGGGAAATGGTTTGCCGGATCGGAGAGCGTTGTCTTTATTCTCGATACTTCAGGTTTGAAGAGCATTCACGATTATCAGGAAGCTAGAGAATTTTTTGGAGGCTTATTGCCGTTTTCTGCCGGCTGGCTGGGCTTCATTGCAGAATTGAATGGAACTCATATTCCTTCTTTTCGGGATATTGCAATAATGATTGGACAAAGAGGAACTTTTAATTCTTTTTATTTTGCTTTGCTTGTCGGGGCGCAGATTGCAGTGCGAGCATTATTGCTTTTAAAGATTTCCGATTATTTTCGAAGCCGCTCACGAATTAGAGACATAACCGCGATATTCTCTGTAGGATATTGGATTGTGATAATTTTTCTCTGGATGCTATAAATTAATTTTCGCTTTTGGCTGTTTCCGGAACGAATGAGACAAGATAGCCTGTTACGATAAAAAATAATATTACGCCTATGGTTGTCTCCCCAAAGGTTATATTCGGCAATTTAGAAATTCCGCTTACAGCCATGCCTAAATAGAATCCCAAGCCGTGAACTGCCATTCGCTCAGATGTTGTAAGAGGAATTTTCGGAGAGAAGGCGGAAAGGCGGACTGCTGTATAAATTATTGATGAGAATAAAACAAAAAAAACTGATGAAAAAATGAGCGTCTCACTGAAGAGAGAATCGATAGCGAATATAAGTCCGGAAAAATAAATTGCAAATCTTGCTATTTTTTCAGGTGAAGAAAAAGAAAAAAGAAATTTAGAGATTAAAACAAAGAGTCCAAATCCTATAAGTGCCAAAGAAATCTTTGCTCGAAAAAAAACCATCAAGCCTATCATTACGCCCATTGAAGAAGAAACTCCGAAGAGCGCGAGTATATTTATATCGCGAAAGAAATCACGCCAGAACCAGATCTGAGTGTTTCCAAAGAACCCTGGGTTATCCTTTGAAAATAAGTGAGTATGAAAAGATGCGATTACAGTCACGGCAAGAGAAGAATAGATTAAAATATCAGCGGAACCTATAAAGAAAGAGATACTTTTTGCAGAGGCAATTCCTAGTCCTACTCCGACAAGTGTTAGTGTTGCTTCCAAGTGTCTTGTCGCGATTTTATTTGAGAGAAGAGTCCATCTTCCAAGAGCGATTTGAGTTGCCGAGAAACCTGTCAGCCAGCCGACAAATGCGATTATCAGCCAGAAACTCTGAGGAGCCAGAACGAATATGAGAAATGCCACAGACTGCCAAACAACAGAATCACGTATAGATGACGCAGCTGAGTGCGTAGCAATTCTTTTTCCTAGTTCCATTTGAGAAAGAATGAGTACAGTAAAAGCAATCAAAACTATAAGATCTATTGCGCCCGAATCTTCAACAAGAGATAGCAGGAATGGCAGGAGATTAATCACAGCGTAAAGTTGAAAACCCGAAAAAAAACCCACAACCGAGGTGAGAGCAGATGGCAACATTCGTTTCATATTGAAGTCGTATCTTATCATAGATTTAATTTCATAGTTCAATAATTTGTGATAAATTCATAACTGATGGGGCGTCGTCCAACGGAAGGACACCGGGCTTTGAATCCGGTAATGATGGTTCGATTCCATCCGCCCCAGAATGAGTAAATATATTTATTCCCAGAAATCGTCGGCTTTAGATTTTACCTGATCGGAAATCTTTGAAATATCTATTTTGTATCCGGCTTCTTCAAGCTGTTGTAAAATCCCGGATTTATCAACTGCCTTCATGTAGGCTTCAAGCGGTTCGACCAAGCGCTTTCGAACATAATACATAATTGAATCGTTTAAAGTTTGCATTCCAATATTAGAACTGGTCTGCATTATCGAGGGAATCTGAAATGTTTTTCCTTCTCGAATTAGATTCGAAACGCTTGATGCGCCGAGAAGTATGTCATGAGCCGCAAGACGCCCGCCGCCTTTTTTCTTTAATAGTGTCTGCGACAGAACTCCTTTCAATGATTCCGAAAGCATCATTCTAATTTGGTTCTGCTGAGCTGGCGGAAACTGATCGATAATCCTGAATACTCCTCCCATTCCTTTTCTGTCCATAAAAACATTGCAGGGGAGGAAGATATAGGACTTCTTGAGAAAAACGAACTGTTCAAGAAAGTGCTTGCAAAGGCTTCTTTGGGATCGGGAGAAACTCTTGAAGGAACTTTTCTTTTTCCTAATGACTCGACCCGTGAATTCAGACTACTTGATTGCCTGAATCGTTCGGATTATTTTTTGCCGATGCTTTCTGATGATTCTGTTTACTATATCTCACAGAAATATATCTGCAGGATTATAGAAAAAAATAGAATTTAGATAACAGTTAAATGTATTTCTCTATCTTTTCTAATCGGTTGCAGAAAATGAGGTTTTACATTTATTTGAATTGTTGTTCTTCCGCGTTTTACCGCATTAAATTCTGCAATCATTCGGCCGCCTTCTGTTGTGTTGACTCCATTACTTTTTATTGACTTGCCTTTGACTTCATAACTGTAGAAGGGGCCTGATCTAGAGCCTTCAACTCCATAAACTATTCTAAACGAAGAGCCTTTTCTGACTCTGCCACGTGGAGCATAGTGAATTCTGGATTCTTGAACGAAAGTCTCCCCGCCGAATTTTATAGCTGTTATTTCTATAACATTTTCTCCGGATTTAAACACAGGATCTATTACAACAGTTTTAGTAATAAAGTCTGAAGAGATGTTCTTTTCAAAGCTTGTAGCGACTTCTTTCCCGTTTATTTTTACGGATACATCTTGAATGAACCGCATTGAAGCTCGAAGAGCATTACGCTGTAACATCAATTCGTTTTCAATCCATGACGGCAGAACTACAGCTTTTGGCCTATATTCTATGCGCGTCGATTTTGTATACTCTCTGCCGTTTACTGAAACTGAAACATTAATTATTTTTTCTCCAAATGTCGGCGGAGCAAAATATACAGTGCTGTTTTCGAGCCCTCCTCCGAATCCTCCGCCATTTTTTTCGAATCCGTAATCAATTCCATCTACTAAAATTGTGATTTCAGCTTTACCTTCTGTGGGCTGAGGATAATAAATGTCCATTGCAATTCTGCCGTCGGCGTCGGTTGATATAACATTCAGTGAAATGTTGTCTTTGTCCGTAGGTATGAAAATTTTATATTCGCCAGCTTTTGCAGATGCTATTAATAGTAGAGATAATACCTCTGCGATTGCTAAACATTTAATATATGAAAATGATTTTTCCATTTTTTCTCCTTTTTATTTCTCGTCTAATTTATCAATAACTTTTTTTGAATCTGAAACGTGCGTGTCTCCTAAAGTTTCCATGTTTCTTGGAGATGAGTCAACAAAAGTTCTTTCAAAACTAATACTTTTGCCTAATTCATTAGGCTCATCTGAAGAGCCATAAATCGGTCTGGAAGCTGAGGGAATATACGATGTTCCTACGCCGAGCATTGTCGGAGAAGAACTGCGCAGAGTAGAAGTTGAGGCAGGTTCGGATAAAGAACCTGGAGTTGAAGGAATTGCAGGCTGAGGCGCTGGCATTGCTTCTTCTGAGGGACTTTCAAATTTGTTTTCCTGCTCCGGTTCTGTAGATGAGAATCTTATTCGCCGTGCTGATGAACCTTTTTCTGACGAACTTAAACTATTATTTGAATTAGCCGCTTCATTATGCTCAGAAATATTTTCAGTTCTGTTTTCCGAAGGCGTAGTGTTGAGCTCGATTGCCTGCTCTAATTCTAAACTTTTATCTTCACTATTCGGCCGAGCTGATTGAGTGACTTCCTTAAAAGTATCTTCGGTCAAAAGTTTTCTGCCTTCTGATGATAGATAGATGACTGCTCCTATCAAAAGCGAAGCGGCAATAGCTCGCATCGGAGTAAACCACGCAATTCTTTTCTGCTGTGCTTTTGATAGCGTCTTTTTAACTAATGTCTCGCTTGCTCTTGCCTTAAGAAACTTTATTTTTGTTGCAATCTCTTTTGCAAATTCGGCTTCGGCTCTGCATGACTCGCAGATTTCAATGTGCTCCGCAATATCCTTTGAGAGAATTGGAGTGGTTTCATTTCGAACATACGAATCGATATGATGCAGTACTTGAATGCAATTCATCTCTCAACCCTCATCCTTTGTTTGAGCATATTTCTTAACTGCTCTCGACCTCGCACAAGCCGTGATTTAACGGTTCCCTCCGGAATACCTAATATAGCCGCGGCTTCTTCTATTTTCATATCCTCTATGTCAACCAGAGTTATAACTTCCTTCCAATCATTCTTGAGATCTGCGACTGCTTCTCTGATCAACAGAATTTCTTCAGACTCAACAACATAATTTGCAGGATCGCATTTCGATAATTCGATATTTGACGAATTATCGTCAGGAAAGGCTTCACCGCTCTCAAAGGCTCTTTCTCTTTGACGCCTGCCAATCGCATCTCTGCCCGTATTTACGGCAATGCGGTAAAGCCATGTTTCCGGCGAAGAATCGCCGCGAAATGAATTTATCGCGCGCAAAGCCTTCACAAAAACCTCCTGAGTCAAATCCTCTGCATCTTCTTTATGCCCGACAATTCCATACAGCATGGAATAAACGCGGTCGATCGTTCTACGGACGAAGCTGTCGACGGAGTTCGGATCAAGCTTACTAAATTTCTCTTCAACCATTTAGACGATGCCTCATAAATAAAGTTCCAATTTTTTTGAATTTGCTTGTAATTCTCTACTATATTCAATAAAAAAATAATAGAATATTTTCTGAAAGTGTCAAAGCGTCAATACGACACCTTTTTGGAAAGGTTAGTTATGGAAATTTTGGAAAGAATTATTTCTGATCAGCTTCTTCTTGCGCGCGTTCAATTCGCTTTGACTGCATCTTTTCATTATATCTATCCTCCCATCACTATTGGTCTCAGCCTCTTTATAGTTTTGATTGAAGGCTTATATTTGAAAAGCAAAGACGATATTTATTTAAAACTTTCAAAATTTTGGACTGAAATTTTTGCTTTAACTTTTGTGATGGGTGTTGTCACCGGAATTGTAATGGAATTTCAGTTTGGAATGAATTGGTCAAGATTCTCCAGATTCGCAGGCGATATTTTTGGAGCGCCGCTTGCGGCAGAGGCCATATTTGCTTTCTTTCTTGAATCCGTTTTTTTGGGCCTTCTACTTTTCGGTAGAAACCGAATCAGCCCGAAGATGCATTTCTTTTCGGCTCTGATGGTGATGCTTGGAGCTCATCTCAGCGCGATCTGGATTATTGTTGCAAATTCATGGATGCAGACTCCCAAAGGATTCAGACTTGTCGAACACGGTGACGGAATTAGAGCTGAAATCTCCGATCTTTCCGCTGTCATATTAAATCCTTCTACTATTGAAAGACTTTCGCATGTAATTCTTGGAGCGTGGCTTGCCGGTATAACTTTTGTTATATCGATTTCGGCTTGGCAGATTTTAAAGAAAAAAGATTTTCATACTGCTCGATTGGCTTTAAAAATATGCGTGCCGCTTTTTTTGATAGTTTCTCTTCTTCAATTAGGAGTCGGGCATGCGAGTGCTATTGGAGTATTTAAAAATCAGCCTTTGAAACTAGCCGCGTTTGAAGGGCACTTCGCGGAAAATGCTCCGGCTGCTCTTTATCTATTTGGATGGGTGGATAGAGAAAAAGAGATTGTTCGATTTGGTTTGTCTATTCGTGGAGGAGTAGGACTTCTTGTCAGCGGAGACCCTTCGCTTCCTGTGACTGGACTAAAATCTTATTCAAAGATCGATTGGCCTATGCTCAATGTCGTATTTCAAAGTTATCATATTATGATTGCGTTGGGATTTGCAATAATAGGATTGGGTATTCTATCATGCTATTATTTAATTCGAGGAAAACTTTTCGAGACGAAGTGGATTCTCCGGCTTCTGATGCTATCGGTTCTCGGACCGCAAATTGCGAATCAGGCAGGCTGGATTGCAGCTGAGGCAGGCCGCCAACCGTGGATTATTTATGGAATAATGAAGACTGTAGAGGCATTTTCTCCGAGCGTTTCTGCAACAAGCATATTGTTTTCCATAACAGTATTCACTACGATTTATCTTTTACTTTTTGCATGCTACATCTTTCTGCTTGCAAAAAAGATTTCTAAGGCAGGAACAACATGATAAGTCTTAGCATTATTTGGTTTTTACTTATTGGAATTCTATTCGCAGTTTATTCTATTCTTGACGGATATGATTTTGGAGCCGGCATGCTTTTTTTCCGTGCAAAGAATGAAAATGAAAAGCGTCTGATTATCAACTCGATTGCGCCTGTTTGGGACGGCAATGAAGTTTGGCTCGTGACTGCGGGAGGAGCGCTCTTTGCCGCATTTCCAGAGGCTTATGCGACGATCTTCTCTGCATTTTACGAGGCATTCGTAATATTTCTTTTTGTCTTAATCCTTCGCGCAACCTCGATTGAATTTAGAAGCAAAGTTGAAAATGCAAAATGGAAAATTATTTGGGAAAAAAGTTTTATGATTTCGAGTTATCTGGCTCCGCTCTTGCTTGGAATTGCGTTTGGAAATGTTTTGTGGGGGCTTCAGCTCGATTCGACTCATGAATATAGAGGAACATTTATCGGACTATTAGGTCCGTTTCCTTTGATGGTTGGATTAACCACTGTAGCATTATTTTATTGCCATGGCGCTTTATACTTGAGTTTCAAAACTAGCGAAGAATTAAGAGATCGAATATTGAGATGCGTTAGAGGTTCTTCGTTTGCATTTGCAATATTTTTTGTATTTTTGTCCGTGTCGGTATTCTTTGCAAATCAGAGAATGTTAAGAAATTACTCAGAATATTCATGGCTTTATATTGTTCCAGTAGTAACTGTATCTTCTCTTGCTGCATTGCTTTTTGCTTCTTTTAAGGGGAAATATATTTTAGCAATTTCGGCTTCTTCGATTTTGATTATTGGAATGATTGCTCTTGGCGGAATAAGTTTGTTCCCTGAAATTGTGCCTGCGCTTCCGGAATCATCTAACAGCCTTACAATATTTTTTGCGGCTTCCTCAAAAAGAACTCTGGAGATTATGTTGTGGATTGCCGGAGCTGGAATTCCGTTGGTAGTGATTTATACTTATTATGTTCATAGAATATTTCGAGGTGTAGTAAAGATTGATGAAACGAGTTACTGAGGAGGCATGATGAATCGAACATTATATTTATTTTTGGCGAGCGTATTTATTTCAGGATGCACAGGAGGAAGCTCTGCGGCGCGGTCTGACGACCAGTGGGCGAATTATAGAGCGAATGCATTATATGAACGCGCTGAAGAATATTATTCTGCAGGACGATATGCAGAGGCTATAAACGATTACAGCGAATATCTCGACAAGTATCGCGATTTGCACAAGTCCGACGACGCATCTTTCAGAATTGCGCAGTCGCTTGAGGCTTTGGGGCAGAGAATGGAAGCGGCTGACGCATACAGAGCGACCGGCATGGCATGGTATCGATCGAGTCTGGCTCCGAACTCTTTTTTGAGAGCCGGCGAGCTTTACGAAATCGAAGGCTGGCTAAGAGATGCGAAGTTGGATTATGAAAGAGCCTCGGAGTACACGACTACTGAAGCAGGGCAGACAGGATATCAGCGGCTGGAGGCAGTGAAGAAGAGAATTGCGGAAGAAGAGGCTCTGAGAAAAGAGAGACGACGTAGCGGGGGAAGCGACGAGGAGAGAAACACTTTACAGACCTCGAACTTGCGGCAATGGCCGCCGCCTGACAGAACAATGTACGATTTAATAACGAGGAAGTAATGGCAGACTCTTTGAAGACTGCTCGAAATGCAGGCCGAAGTTTTATGCGAATAATTCTTGCGCTTGCAGTCATGGCTTCGTTCAATGTTTTGGCAATACAACTTTTTATCTCAAGAAATTTAGGACCTATCACCAAAATTCTTTCGCTTCAGCAGGCAATGCTGATCTCGTCATTTATGGTCATTATCATAGACGTAGTTATTATTTACTTTATGATAATATTCAAGACGCCGTCGCCTTATTCGAGTAAAGAATTCGATCGGCTTTTCAAAAAATATTA
>Ga0066636_10002016_pt1 | contig 12789 bp, 11 predicted proteins | sample CryGeyCG2014_080_2_FD_62736 | JGI IMG/M metagenome (GOLD analysis project Ga0066636, IMG submission 62736) | Groundwater microbial communities from aquifer - Crystal Geyser CG07_land_8/20/14_0.80 | ecosystem: Environmental > Aquatic > Deep subsurface > Groundwater | place: USA: Utah: Grand...
AAGGTAAATCTTCCTGTTTTTCTTCTTAAAAATATATTTATAAATTAGGTATATCCCTGAGATAATAGGTATTATTCCAATATAAAACAGCGCATTCAGTATGCTTAACTGTGAAAAGTACTGGCCAAGCAGCTCTTTTGGTATGTTCTGCCAGATGACAAACTGGCCATGAGCCAGAAATGCGTTTTTGTATATAATAAAGTTAAGCCAGGTAACAAGAATTGTTGAAAATATTATCAACTCCAGCTCTGACCTGTTTTGTTTCAGATGCTCTATCCTAACAAACAAAACGTAAAGTAAAAAAGCCATGATTAATAAAAACGCAGATGCATGCATTAATGCGATTATTATAATAGAAACAACAAAATGATTAATATATTTTGCATCCTTGTTAATCTTTATCAGGAAGTATATCAAAAAGAACATAAGGGGTATAACCAGGGAAAATACTGAAACACTGTTTACTGTTTCAGTAAAAAATATTGGGATAAAGCCAGAGATAAATGATGAAAATAGTGCTGCACCCTGGCTTTTGGTTATCTCCTTTGCAATAAGATATACAATAAAGATAAGGCATGAGGCAAATATATTGGGCAATAGCTTGCAAACAAGGTTTAAGGGCATGAAAAGGTTAAAAAAAGCCAGAATATACTGAAAAAACGGCTGGAAAAGAAAATTCCTCCCAGAGTAGCTTAAATCATCTTTAAACAAGGGCAATCCTGTTTCTCTTATGTGCTCTACCTGCCTTATGTTAAAATAGGCATCCTCACTGAAGTATGGTGCCTGAAAAGCAAAATAAAGCCTCATACCCAAAACAAGACTGAATATTAAGGCCAGCCATATATATTCCTTTTTAAGCATTAGGTCAAGAAGAAGATTATCTTATTTATATCTTAGGGTTTTATACTAGGGCATAGCCAATATCTTTGCATATCACTTCTATATAGTCTATTACTTCTTCAGCCTTATCAGAGCTAATAAATTTCAATCCCCCTTCTTCGCTTCTAAGAAATGCCTTATAATCTTTCCAGTTGGTTTTTCCTGTTTTTTCAAACGCATAGAGAAGGTCTTTTGTTACAGTGGGACCTGCATTATAGCCTGTAAGCTGATATTCAAGTTTTCCAAATTTATATTTAATGTCCTGCAGTTCAAGGTAATATACTGAAACCTTTGCATTAACTTCTATATCTTCCTTTAACACTTCTGTCAAATAATTATCATTATCCTGGTATGCTAGGTATTCAGGAAAAAGTTCAGGATACCAATCTATAACATCTTGGAATGCAGATAATTTAAGCTGTCCAATTCCAATACATCCCGCTTCATTGACAATATATGGGCCCCATATTGATCCTTCTTTTCCCCATTCTTTCCAATTTGATTCTTTTTCCCATAGAGCAAGGTAAAGTGCAACCTTTTTATAATCAGTTGCATGTCTTTCAGCTAATTCAAGTATTGTTGTATACTCCTCGTCCTTTAGTTCGACTTTTATTTTTTTTGATTCTTCTATCATAGCTTTGGTTGTTTTAGGAGAGTATTCATAATATTGCCCTTGCTCACCTTCTATTGGGCTTTCTTGCTGCTCAATATTTTCTTGCTCTTCTTGCAACCAGGATGATACCAGTTTTTGCAGCTCTTCTATTCTTTCTTGTAGATATTCTGATATTGTAAGGCTGCCTATTTCAACATTTGACTTGTCTACTGTTTGTATTCTTATCCTTTGGCTTGATTCCTTTGATTTATCTATACGAAATTCAATATTTCCATCATCATAATTAATAATTGTATTTTTATCAAATTCTATATTTTCAATCTTTGATAAGCTATCCCTTCTAAGCCTTGCCTTTCCCTCCTCAAATTCTATTTGGTATATTTGCTCTCCCTCATAATATTTAGTTATTAATGCATTTCCATCAACCTTTATTTTATCCCACTCTTCACCGCTTACGCCTACACCCATATCCTGGTATGAAATGCAGTTTTTTTCAATGTAGTCCTCACTATCATGAAATGAGCCAATATTTATTATAATCTCTTTATCATCTAAATTCTTAAACTCAAATTTTTCTTTTTCTTCTGTTTGCAGCTCAAGGACAGTATTCTTGCCAGTAAGAATTATTTTGTTTGGGCTGTTTTCATAATCAACAGAAATATGTCCCTTAGCTTCAATAATATCTCCCTGTATCTTGATTTCTGTATCATCAGCCAATGCTTCAAGTTTATTGTCGTCTACTTCAATAGAAGTGCCTTTGCTGACTATTATCTTTCCATCTTTAAATTCAATTGAGCCGTCTTTTGGGACAGTGATGTGCTTGCCATCTAAGTCAAAGCTGGAGTCAGCAGAAAAAAATAATTTTCCGCTTACAGGATTTCCATCTTCCACAACAATATCCCCAAATTTTATATTTGGGATATCTCCATTGGCAAGCTCTATTGTATCAATGCCTTCTGTTCCAGCAATAGTAAGTTTACCAGTTAGATCATTAAGATTAACATTTCCATCACTAAGCTCCACTATAATTCCCTCTTCAGATGAAGGAATATCAGGAGGTTGAGCAGATATGAAAGGAATAATCACTATCAGAAACATAACTAAGGCAATAAGAAATTTAAGTAAATTGTTTTTATTGCTTACTTTCTTTTTCATATTATACTGGTAAGAGAAGGATTATTTAAAGTTTTTGAATATAATTTAATAATCTATTTTATACAGGCTGCCATATAATAATTGGTGCATAATCACCACAAAGAGATTGGTCACGGAGGGTTATTGGGGATGTGCTAGTTGATTGTTGTGCAACTTTAGCTATGCAGTTTTCCTTTTTTTCCCATTCTATAAATATCACATTATGACCATAATCTTTTCCAGGTATGTGATATTCCACAATATCCCCAGGAACAAGATTGTCTCTCTGTTCATCAGGGGGGGAATTGACAGATACAATCCTATCATCTCCTTCCGGTAGGTTAACAAAAACTGTTTGCCACCCTGCTCCTGCCTCTTCATAAGTTTTTGCACATGCATCCCAACAATGCTGAGCATTTTCTCCTTCTTCTGCTCTATTATAAGCTGCTTCCAAAACTGCTTTTGCCTTTTCAGTATTTTCAGTTAATTCTAAAGAAGATTGGGTTAAATCTTCTATTGATTCAAGCGTTTCACTAAGCGTGGAATCAAGTTTATCTCCACCTTCTTCTATGGTTACCTTGTCATTTATTTGAATTGTTTTTTCACTAATTGCTCCTATTCCTGCTTTTATTGAACCAGAAGCTTCTACATCTATTTTTATAATTTCTTCAGGGGCTTCTTCACTAGTTTTCTCTTCTTTTTCAGCAGAATCTATTACACCTACTCCTCCACCCCCTCCCCCTTCTGAACTAGTTGGTTGTGTAAATGGAAAGGAAATTGTAGTTTGAGTTTTTTCTTCTTCAACATCAGGTTCTCCTGGTTGAAAAAAAGATTTAATATCACTGATAGCTTTATTAGCGGCGTTTTTTATTATATCCCAAGTACTAACCTTAACTGTTTTATCTTCCTCACATTTTGCAGTTACTTCATTTCCCCCTTCAATAGCTGTTGTGATTTCAACTCCACTGGCTTGAGTTGCATCAATCTGGGTTTGTGCTTCTTTTGCTCCTTCCTTAATATCACCAAAAGAATATATTATTTTGTCCTCATCATCCCCTATCTTATCCTCGTCGCAATTCATGTAAATATTTTTTTTGTGTTCAGATTCTCCAGGTGATTGTGGTTCATCTTCTTCATGCAATATCTCTATTGTTTGTGTAACTATCTTATCATCATATTTTTCAAAAATTACAAGTTTGGCCTCATTTTCAGTGCTTGGCAACAGCGTAACTTTTAAATCCTCAACCTCTCCATTAACAGAAAGGGTTCCTTTAATTGCAGTTATATGTGTTCCTTCAATATAAGATGAGCCATCTCCAAGTGGATCAACATTTATTTCAACATCTGTGTCTGCCTTTATTTCAGAATTTTCCTTTCCGCTTATATCTATATTAACACCTGCTGTAGCCTTAATACCAATAGTTCCTTCTCCAAATTCATTTATCTGTATATTAGTTTCTTCAGATTCTCCCTCTTCTGGTGTTGAGGGGGAAAACCAAAGTCCCTTGCCTTCTCCAGAAGAATACAAAACCTCATTGAGATTCTCATTTGATTCATCAATCTTGCTGAAAATTATCTCAGCTATTTCGCCGTCCTTGATAATAACCTTTTCTATGTCTCCTGCCCTTGAAACATCAAGGACATTGCCGCTTTTTGATGTGAGTGTCTTAAATGAAATTAGGTCACCGCCAAGACCCCCTTTCAGCTCAAAAGTGCTTGCTGTAGCTCCTCCTACATTGCCATCATGTGTCTCTGTATTAAGGGGTATCTTAACATCACCGACTTCAACAAATCCTAAATTATTGTTCTTTTCAATTTCTTCTATTGCTTCAAAATCTTCATAGGTCTTTTCTTTTTTATCAATAAGGTCAAGATAACCTTCAGGAAATTCAACTGGTTTTGTTATATCTGCAGGGGAGATTTCATCACTGGAACCTCCAAAGCCTGCTCCTTGCTCAAGAACTGAGTTTACTCTTGGCATAGCAATGAGTAAAGAAAAAATAAACAGCAAAACAATCAAGTTCATTAGATTATTTTTATTCATTTTCCTCGGATAGCTCCTCGCTTTCCTTAAAGCCATTTGCAAACAAGAACATAAACTGAGTGCCATAATCTATTACGGACTGGTTGTCTAATAAAGAGTATATTAGTGTATTCTCATCATAAGGGTAAATTTTGAAATTAAGGTCCTGGTTAACCAAATAAGTCATATCCACCCAATCAGGGTCTTCAACCTCTTTTAAAACTATTTCTTCTGCTATGCTGTGTATATGGCCTAGCCTTACTGGAACCATTTTATAGAATTCACTTATTTCTGATTTAGACTCTCCTTTTATGACTGTTATTGGGTAATCAATCCTAAACTCAACATTATTTTCATTTATTTTTGTTTCTGTATTAATCTCGCCAAATTCAAACTCAAAGCCCATAACACTAAAGGCATCAAGGTTTTCAATGCACTCTGGCAGTGCTCTGTTTATATATGAAGAAAGCTCTTGCTCCATTTCTTCGATTGTTGGTGAAGTATCTTCTCCTTGATAATACCAGTAAGCTATCTTTGCATAAGCAGACTGGAAATAAAGTTTTGGCGGAGCTGCATAGCCACCTTGTACACCAAGAAGGTATAATGCATCAGATGCAGATGATTTTGCACATAAATCAACATAATATTTTATAGGATTTAACTCATCTGAGGAGATGACGCCTATTTTTTCAATGCGATAGCTCTTGGTAAACAAAATAATCAAAAAGAACAATAGGAACACTAATCCAAGAATAATGAATGGTGTTATTTGTCCTCTTTTTTTCATATAGATTTAATAACATGAATTATATATAAAACTTTTGATGTTTTAGTTCTTAAAAACAGTTATTTCAAGTTTCTGCTGGCCCTGCCAGACAATCCTCTCTTCTGCGATCTTAAAACCATGCTTTTCTGCGCTTTCTTTTAGTAAATCCATTGATATTGATATTAAGGCAATTTTTCCTTTTTCTGAAAGAATGTATTTTGCAGCATAAAAGAATTCATCATATGTTTTTTTTATTTTTTGCACATCATATTTTGAAAATAGCGGCTTTGCAGCAATCAGGTCAATTTCATTCTTATTAAATTTTGTATCAAGCCACTCAAGGTCTATTCTTGAAAATTCTATATCCTTGTTAGCCCCAGCTATCTTTGCATTCTTTTTTGCAGACCTTACATGGTATAGCTGCTGGTCAGAAGCTGCAATAAATATCTTATTTTTAGTGTCTTGCTTATTCAGCTTATTAAAGAAATTATCAAAATTTTCTTTTTCAAATGGCTTTAATTTAAGAAAAGCAAAATTATCCTTTCTGTAATAGTTGACAGAGCCATTGCTGTAAAGTGCTGCCTCTATAGGGATAACCCCTGAGCTGCAGAAGGGGTCAAGAAGCTTTTTTTGTTTTTCATACCTAGCAATCCTCAGTAATGAATAAGCTATTGTTCCTTTTATGTCAGATGCGCTGCTGAAAACCTTGTAATCCCTTTTGCTAAGATCAAATCCGCAGAAATCAATCCCTAAATAGCATCTTTCACCAAAAATATAAACATAAAATATAAGGTCAGGGTTTTCAAGGTCAACTTTCTGTTCATATGCTTTTTTTTGTTTTATATTTTCTATTATAAAAGCACCTGCTTCTTTTTCCATGTCCTGGCTGCTGAAATTGTTATTTGTTAAATGCCTGCACAATACCTTAAAGCTCTTGTCCTTACCAAGCCATTTATCAAAGCTTATTTTTTTGATTGCTGTTTCTATTGTTTTAAGGATTTTATTAAAATCAGCCTGGATTTTAAGCTCGTCAAATAAATAGACAACCCTGGATATTGACTGTGCCTTATAAGCCAGTTTGCATAAGTCAATCATATTCTTCGGCTCAAACAATACAACTGTCTCACTAATTTTGGAAGAAGCTTTAACCAGCTCTTTAATTTCTAAAGCAGCTATGTCCTCTGTCCCCTTATGGGTTATTGCAATTGCTTTCATAATAATAAAAAAGAATTCAACTTATTTAAATGTTTAGTCATTTATTACTTTTGCGGCCGAAACAACCTTGTCATCCTGGCCAAGTCTCATAAGCCTGACTCCCTGGGTATTTCTTCCTATTACAGATATGCCGTTTGCAAGCATTCTTATAACAATCCCATTCTTGCTTATCAGTATGATTTCATCATCGCCATTAACAGATTTTATAGCAACAACCTTTCCATTTCTTTCTGTGCATTGTATATTTATAACCCCTGAACCACCCCTGTTTATAAGACGGTATTCCTCTATCATTGTCCTTTTCCCATATCCGTTTTCAGTGATAGTAAGCAATGTATGGTTATCTTCTGCAATTATCATTCCAATGACATAATCCCCTGCTTTAAGCCTTATGCCTCTAACCCCTCTTGAAGTCCTGCCTATTGGCCTTGCATCTTTCTCACTAAATTTAACAGCCATTCCGTTTCTTGTTGCCAAAAGTATATTCTTTGTTCCGTCTGTAAGAGCTGCATTAATCAGCTCATCATTAGGGTCAAGATTTATTGCCCTGATGCCATTTGCCCTTGGATTTGAATATGCAGCTAAATCTGTTTTCTTAACAATCCCCTTCTTTGTTGCCATAAGCAAATAATATCCTTTTTTGAATTCCCTTATTGGAATAACTGCTGTTATTTTTTCATCCTTGAGATTCAAAAGATTTACAATTGCCTTTCCCTTTGCAATCCTTGATTCTTCCGGCACCTTATATGCCTTAAGCCATTGGACATTGCCCTTGTTTGTGAAAAACAATAAATATGAATGAGTTGATGTAATAAAAATATCCTCAACAAAATCCTCTTCCTTTGTTTTTGTTGCTATAACACCCTTTCCTCCCCTATGCTGCTGCTTGTATGTATCTAAAGGTAGCCTTTTTATATACCCTGCATGAGTCACTGTGATAACCATCTCTTCTTCTTTTATTAAATCCTCTATCTCAATATCTTCCTCCATGTCTATAAAATGGCTTCTTCTCTCATCACCATATTTTTCCTTTAGCTCTAAAAGCTCGTTTTTTATTATATTGAGAATCTTCTGCTCTGATGCAAGTATTGCCTTTAATTGCTCTATGATTTTTAATAATGATTCAAATTCATCTTTTATTTTCTTTTGCTCAAGTGAGCTTAGTCTCTGCAGTTTCATGTCAAGAACAGCATTTGCCTGCTTTTCAGTCAGATTAAAGTTTGAGATTAATAATTTTCTTGCATCCTCTGTTGAGCCTGATTTTTTTATTAGTGTTATAACACTGTCAATGTTTGCAAGCGCAATCCTAAGCCCCTTTAGGATATGAGCCCTTTCTTCTGCTTTTGTTAAGTCAAACTGTGTTCTTTTCTTTATAACCTGCCTGCGGTGATTTATATGGCATATTATCAACTCTTTCAGGTTAAGGACTTTTGTCTGGTTGTTTACAAGTGCAAGGTTTATGATTCCAAATGAGTCCTGCATTCTTGTATGTTTGAATAATTGGTTGAGAACAATCTCAGGATTAGCATCTTTTTTCAGTTCTATAACTACTCTTATACCTTCTCTGTCTGATTCATCCCTTAAGTCAGATACCCCTTCTATTCTCTTATCTCTAACATTGTCTGCTATCTGCTCTATTAAAACAGACTTGTTTACCATATAAGGAATTTCAGAAACAATTATTGCTTTTTTGTTTGCTTTCTCAATAACCTCTGTTTTTGACCTTATGACTATTTTTCCCCTTCCAGTGTGGTATGCATTTATTATCCCTGCTCTGCCGCAGATTAATGCTCCTGTTGGAAAATCAGGGCCTTTTATTACAGAAAGAAGCTCATCAACAGTTGTGTCTGGGTTGTCTATAACTTTTATTATACCGTCTGCTATCTCTGTTAGGTTATGCGGAGGCATGTTTGTTGCCATTCCAACAGCAATTCCAGAAGAGCCATTAATCAATAAATTAGGAAGTTTTGACGGCAGTATAGTTGGCTCTTTTGCTGAGTCATCAAAATTTGGCTGGAACCTGACTGTTTCCTTGTCAATATCTTCAAGCATTTCTTCTGCAATCCTTGGCAACCTTGCTTCTGTGTACCTCATAGCTGCTGCTGAATCCCCATCAACTGATCCAAAATTACCATGGCCCTGCACTAAAGGGTATCTTAATGAGAAATCCTGTGCCATCCTGACCAATGTGTCATAGATAGCTGAGTCACCATGCGGGTGGTATTTGGCCATGCAGTTTCCAACAACATTTGCTGATTTCCTAAATGGCTTGTTGTGGAGAAGGCCATTCTCATACATTGTGTAAAGGACTCTCCTGTGAACTGGTTTTAGGCCGTCCCTTGCATCTGGCAGAGCCCTGCCTACTATTACGCTCATAGAGTATGAAATATAAGATTCTTTCATCTCATCAGCTATTAATCTCTTAATAACTCTCTGTTCCTTTTGCTCATTTTCTGGCATTTTCTCTCTATAAACAATAATCCAGCTTAGTTTATATATCTTTTGGGTTATGAGTATAGGCCCTGTAATGCCAGAATTTAAGGGTTTTAATAATTAAAAAAAGAATAAAAATCAGGAATTTTTAAAGGATTATTTGTTGCAGTTTTCAAGCTCCTTTATGATTTCTTTGAAGCCTGTTGAGCTGAAACCTCTTTTGTTTCTTTCTGTTGAAGGAAGCTCTTTTACCTCTTTTAATTTGGCCTTTGCTACAGGAAGGATTATCATCTGCGCAATCCTCATGCCTTTTTCAACCTCAACATCATGCTCTCCATAGTTTACAAGTACTATTGAAACCTCTCCGCGGTATGCAGGGTCAAAGGTTCCTGCTGCTGTGTGAAGACCCATCTTTGTTATAACGCCTGCTCTGTCCCTTATCAGGCCCACATGGCCTTCAGGTATTTCTATTGCAAGGCCTGTCTTTATTGTTCTTTGCTCAGAAACAGGTATTGTGACTGTCTCGTTTGCCCTTATGTCAAAACCAAGGTCTGTGTCCAAGGCATACTCTGGAAGCTCCACATCCTTGAAAAGCTTCTTTACTTTCAGTATTATCTCAGATTTTTTTTCTGCTATTTTTATCACCTTTTTAACCGAAGCTTGTGTTCAGTTACAAAACAACATTTAAGCTGTAACTATTTAAAGTTTTCTAGAACTTTTGGCTGCATTGAAAAAGTCCTGAAAACAATAAGTTGGTTGATAATATCACTATATGCACTAAACATGTTTAGGAATTCTCTTTCGAGATTTTCAACGGTGCCGTTAAAAAGGAAAAATTTATATATAGGATATATATACTTATATATGTGATGTAATATGGTGCAAGCTGTAATAAATATAGACGAAAATACTAATAGAGTTTTAAACATTGTAAAGGCAAAATTCGGCCTTAAGGATAAGTCTCATGCAATTAACATAGTAGTTAATGAGTATGAAGAAAATTTTCTAGAGCCGCAGTTAAGGCCTGAATATAAGAATAAGTTAGCCAAGATTATGAAAGCCAAACATCTTTCCAGAGCTGAATTTGAAAAAAAGGTATAATAAATGTACACAGACATTTATAGTGAAGAGATTACAAAAAAATTAGCTAAACTCAAAAAGAAAGATCAAAAACAGTATGAAAAAGTTCTTAAGAAAATAGACCAGATTTTAGATAATCCCCAGCATAGGTATAAGGAATTGCATTTTATAATGAAAGGCGTAAAGAGGGTTCATATTGGCCATTTTGTTTTGGTATTCAAAATAAATCATATTAACAAAATAATTTCTTTTGAAGATTATGATCACCATGATAACATATATTTATAGAAATATGATAGTTATTAAAAAAGTTAAACTTTTTTAACAATAGTATCTGTAACCTTGAATGAATGGCCGCAGTAAACACACCTTTTTCTTTTCTTTGTGAGCATGCCGTTTGCACTGTCATATTTCATCTTTTGGCCGCACCTTGGGCATTTCAATAGAAGCATTTTATCCTGTTTTTTATCCTGCTTATTTTAAGATTCATAATTCCTTTCCTGATTTCTCAAGTATATCCAGGGCAATGGAAATATCTTTTTCAGTATGTCCAGCCTGAACATGTGTCCTTAATCTATCAGTGTTTTTTGGAACTGCTGGAAAGATAATTGGCATTACAAATAATCCCCTGTCATTAATTAATTTAGCTAGCTTTAATGTCTTTTCTTCATCACGAATCATTATAGGTATAAGGGCAGTATTGCTATATCCAGTATCATAACCTATTTTTTTCAATCCTGTTCTGAATTGCCCAGCCCTTTGGTGTAATTGAGTCATACGCCAGGGTTCATCTTCTATCACTTCAAAAGAGGCTTTTGCAACAGCAATATTCACCTGGGGAATGCTGGCTGAAAAAATAAATGCTCTCGAACTGTGTTTTAAATAAGTAATCAAATCTTTATCTCCAGCTATATAGCCCCCTATGCTTGGAATAGCCTTGCTCAGTGTTCCCATATGAATATCAACAGCACCTTTCATGTTAAAATGTTCCTCTATTCCATGGCCTGTTTTCCCTATGTGACCAATAGAATGAGCCTCATCAACCATGAGGTAAGCATCATATTTTTTAGCCAGGCGGGATATCTCAGGCAGGTTAGCTATGTCACCATCCATGCTATACACTGCATCCACTACTATTAGTTTAAATTTGCCCTCATATTTTTTCTTTGAGTCAGCTAAAATATTCTCTAAACTTTCCATATCATTATGAAGGTATATCTTATGATTTGCGCCTGAAAGCATGCATCCATCAATTATGCTGGCATGGTCCAGCTTATCCATTATAACTAAATCTCTTCTTCCGCAGAGAGTGGATACAAGAGTCATATTTGTTACATATCCGCTGCTGTAAGTAACAGCATCCTCTGCTCCCTTAAATTCTGCTATTTTTGCTTCCAGTTCTTTATGTATTGGAGAAGTTCCAGCCAATAACCTTACTCCTGCTGTTCCAGCACCATAGTCTTTAATTGCTTTAATAGCTGCTTCTATTATTTTAGGATGATTGACTATTGATGGATAATTATAAGAAGACAAATTTATTTTTTCTTTGCCATCAATCATAACTCTTGGCCCGGATGGCCCCTCAATGCTTTGCAGGTAAAAATATAGTTCTCTTTCCTTTGCTTCTTTTATTCTTTTAAGGGATGGTTCTATCTTCTCTCGTAATGGATTATTATACTTTAATAGAGATGGCATATTTATCCTTTAATTTATTCTTTGACTAACCCTGGCTTTTTTTCTATTGGTTTTTCTGTTTCTTCCTGGATTTCTTTTGGTTCCTCTTCTTTTTCATCCTGTTCTGTTGTTTGCTCTAACTTTTCTTCTGCCTCTTCTTTGGTTTCTTCTAATTCCTCTTCTTTTTTATCTTGCTCTTTTGTTTGTTTTGGCACTTCCTCTGCTTCTTCTTTGGCTTTTTTAGCATCATCTTCTTTTTTCAATCTCTCTTCCCCTGCTTTTTTCAGCTCTTCCTCATCAATGTCTACAAATTCCTTGAATCTTTCCTTGATATCTTTCTTATCCTTGAGGTCAAAATACTCAAAGAATTTTTGTGACAGCTTAAGCATGTAACTTCTTCCATGCCTTTGCTTTATCAGAAATCCGGAATCAACCAGTTCCTTTATATGGTCATAGGCCTTGTTTGTCCTTGTTTTGATAACATCTGACTGCAGTATTGGGGCCTTCCATGCAATAACTGCAAGGGTTTCAATTGTTGTTTTATCAAGCTCTGTGTGGGGATTTATCTGCTGCACTAAGGGCATGTACGCTTCTCTTACGGTAAGCTTCCAGAAATTTCCCTCTTCAGACACCATAAGGCTTGAATTTTTTTCATCATAGTCTTTTTTTAATTCCTTTAATGCCTGCTTTAAAGAATTTATATCTGTCCTGCATAATCTGGCTATTTCATTAATTTCAATTTTATTTCCAGCTGCAAAAAGCACTGCTTCTGCCTGTTTTTTTAAGTCATTCATTTTATTTTTTTAGGCTATAAAGCCCTTCTTTAAAATTAATTATATTTTCCTTTACCATTGAATCAAGCAATGGCTTTAAATCCTTTTCATTTATCCCGCTGCTTTTTGAAATCTGTTCCAATTGCATGCTCTTAATGCTAAGCAATATCATAACAGTATTTTTCAGCATATTCAGCAT
>Ga0066636_10002020_pt1 | contig 12772 bp, 9 predicted proteins | sample CryGeyCG2014_080_2_FD_62736 | JGI IMG/M metagenome (GOLD analysis project Ga0066636, IMG submission 62736) | Groundwater microbial communities from aquifer - Crystal Geyser CG07_land_8/20/14_0.80 | ecosystem: Environmental > Aquatic > Deep subsurface > Groundwater | place: USA: Utah: Grand...
TTGGCATCTTCATGGGCTTCCGCCTGAATCAAGGAAGAGGCCTCGTTAATCTCGTAAAGGGACATGTCCGGCCCGCCGGTAATATTGAGCAGGATGCCGCGCGCGCCGTGGATGGTATTGTCTTCCAAAAGCGGAGAAGAAATCGCCTTTTGCGCGGCCTCCACAGCCCTGTTCTCCCCGCTGCCGACCCCCGTGCCCATCAGCGCCAAGCCCATTTCGGACATGACCGTTTTCACATCGGCAAAATCAAGGTTGATCAACCCCGTCACAATAATCAGATCGGAGATGCCTTTTACGGCATGGTATAAAATATCATCCGCCTTGCTGAAGGCTTCCAGAAGCGGGAGAGTTTTTCCCCCCAGACCGAGGAGCCTCTGATTAGGCACGGCAATGAGTGTATCCACAATCTTCCTTAATTCGGCAATGCCTTCCTCCGCCTGGAGGTTTCTTCTTTTGCCCTCAAACTGGAACGGCTTGGTAACAATGGCTACCGTAAGGACCTCCAGTTCCCTGGCAATTTCTGCAATAACAGGCGCGCCGCCCGTGCCCGTCCCGCCGCCCAATCCGGCGGTGATAAAAATCATATCCGCTCCCTCGATATGTTCCCTGAGGACATCTTTTGTCTCCAATGCCGCCCTTTTCCCCACGTCGGGCTTGGAACCCGCCCCAAGCCCCTTGGTAACATCCGCGCCCAATTGGATTCTTGCGGGTGAAAGGGACGCCCCCAGGGCTTGCGCATCCGTATTGGCAACAATAAAGTCCACGCCTCTTAAGTTATAGGATATCATGGTATTTACCGCATTACCCCCGGCGCCGCCGATGCCGATCACCTTTATTTTTGCCGAGTTCACCGTGCCTGGATCAGATAACTCAAACATGCCTTCCCCCCTTTTAAAATAATTCTGAGAACCATTTTGCCATTTTACTGAACGCATTGCCCAAAAAACCTGAGGCGCCTCCTTTCAGCCTGCCTTTTACCAGATGCCTGTTTGCGTAAACAATCATCCCCACCGCCGTAGAATAAACGGGGCTTTTTGTCACATCCGTAAGCCCGCCGACGCCGGTAGGAATTCCTCTCCTGGCCGGCATATCAAAAATTTGTTCCGCCAATTCCGTGATGCCTTCCATAACGGATGTCCCGCCGGTAAGTACGATCCCCGCTGCAAGGCTGTCTTCGTAGCCCGCTTTCATGATATCTTTGTAGGCCATTCTGAGTATCTCTTCCATGCGCGGCTCGATAATCCTGCCCAGTATATGGCGGGAAACCTCCCGCGGCTCCCGGCCTCCCACGCTGGGAACCTCAATGTTTTCATCTTTTGGTATCAGGGGGAGATAGGCGCAACCGTATTTTATTTTAATATCTTCCGCATCTACAATGGGGGTGCGCAGTCCCTTGGCAATGTCGCTCGTGACATAGTTGCCTCCGATGGGCAAAACGGCCGTGTGCCTGATGCTGCCCTCCGTAAAAATGGCGATCTTCGTGGTTCCCCCGCCAATATCCAAAACGGCTGCCCCCAAATCCTTTTCGCCCTCGCTTAAAACCGTTTCGCTTGCGGCAAGCGGTTCGAGGATAAGTTTATTTATCTCCAGCCCCACGCGATTTACAGCATTGATAGTATTCTGAGTGGATGTAACGGCGGCCGTTACGATGTGCACCTTGGCTTCCAGTCTGACTCCGGACATCCCTACTGGATACCTGATGCCCTCTTGTTCATCGACGACAAAACTCTGAGGCAGGGAATGGATTATCTCCCTGTCCAGGGGCACGGCTATGGCTTTTGCCGCCTCGATGGCGCTTTCCATGTCTTCTTCTTCAATCTCGCGGCCTTTGACCGCCACAATGCCCAAGCTGTTCTGCCCCTTGATGTGGACGCCGGCTATGCCGGCATAAACGGACCTTATGCTGCAACCGGACATATTTTCCGCCGCACTTACGGCCTTTTTTATGGATTCCACCGTGCTTTCGATATTGACCACCACCCCTTTTCTGATCCCTTCTGAAGGACAGGCGCCAACGCCTATGATATCGATTCCCGATTCTGTTATCTCGCCTACCACGGCACAGGTTTTGGTTGTTCCTATGTCCAGACCGACGAGCAATTTCCCTTTTCTACCCATGTCTCCTTCCGCCTTTCCCAATATATGCGAGGACAATAACCACTCTTTTTTACGATTTCTTTAATGTACAGCGCCGTCCTCACGTGCGGAATCCTTTTTTAATTCCCGCGCGTTCCGCCGGTTCATGAACACCTCTCCGCTCTACGTAGATATTATTTACCTCTCTGAGGTCAATATTAAAAAATTCCTGCTTTATGTTCTTTTTGTTCAATGCGGTAACAACCGGCAGCAGGCGATGCAACTTGTTTTCATAGTTGTCAAAACCGAGCTTGAGACAAAATCCGTTGTCCGTAATGAGAGAAAGCCCCGTTACTTCGCTTAAGTTTATTTCTGAAACGTTGTTTATGGTGGGAAAGCTTTTCGACAAAGTCAGGCGCTTAAGGAGACCGACGGTTTTTTGCAACAACTCCGCGTTCATCCTGCCCTCCCGGGAGTATCCCGTCAACACGGGAAGATCTACGTCATCGTTGGCATCCAGTTTCTTGAAGAAGGCGCCATTCTTATCCAGCAGATAAAAATCCTTACCCATCTTGCACATGGCTAAAGCCGTCCTTTCCTGCACTTCTATAACCAGCCGGTTGGGAAATTCTCTTCCCACGGCAACGCTTTTAACCCAGGAATGAGAAGAAATCCGGCGCGCCATCGCCTTAAGATTAACGGAAAATATTGTTTGCGACGGTTTTACGGCGGCAAGCGCCATGACTTCTTTTTCCGTCAGTTCCTTGCATCCCCGGATAATAGTCCCTTTAATCCGAAAGTAGGGAGAGCTTACGGCGAAGCTGTATCCGTAAATGAGCGCCGCCGTCATCACAAAAATAATGGAAAAGAGGGCAACTGCTTTACAGCAATCGCGAAAGACGTTCCCCGACAGGCGTTTCAACCTGTTTTTTCTGACCGATAACCTTGTCCCCAATGATCTCCTCATCTGTCTTCCCCGATGATGCATACCTCCGTTTCCAGGACAATTCCCCTCTCTTCAAACACCCTTTTTTTTACCGTATCGATAAGGGCAAGCACATCCACAGCTTTTGCCCTTCCCAGATTGACGATAAAATTCCCGTGCATCTCCGAAATTCTGGCATCGCCTGTCTGAAGTCCCTTAAGCCCTGTCTCGTCAATGATCCGGCCGGCGGAAATGCCCGGAGGATTCTTAAATATAGAGCCGGCATTGCGATACATGAGAGGGTGTTTTTCCTTGCGCAGGGCAAGTATCTTTTCAACCTTTTTCCTGATTTCCTCTCTATCTCCCCTCGTGAGGGAAAAGGCAGCGGCAAGAATGAGGAGATCTGGCGGCAGGGCAAGCCTTCGGTAGGTAAAATCGAGGCTTCCCCTGTCCTGCTCTAAAATCTCGCCTTTCCCCGTTATGAAAGCAACTTTTTCCACCACATCCTTGATCTCCCTGCCATAGGCGCCGGCATTCATCCTGACGGCGCCTCCCACGCTTCCCGGAATGCCGGCGCAAAATTCCATGCCGGCAATGCCTTCCCGAAGCGATAAGTCAACCACGTAGGCGAGCGGCGCTCCCGCTTCAGCATGAATGCAAACGGCACCGTCCACACCCTCCTCTATGCGCAAGTCATGAAGCCCACTGAGAGATATAACAACCCCCCGGTAGCCCCCGTCCCTGACGATAAGATTGGTGCCTTTTCCAACCGGCATAAAGGGAACGGCCTCCTCTCCCAGGCAGGCAATGGCTCTGCTCAGTTCCTCACTGTTTTTAGGAAAAATGATGGCATCCGCTTTTCCCCCCACACCGAAAGACGTATAACGGCTGAGCGGCTCATCGAAAAGGACGGCGCCTGAAACCGCTGCCCGCAATTTTTCCAGGAAGGCATCATCGAACATCGCCTGTTCTATCACGCCTCCTCCGACCGCATCTTCGCCAAAAAGGCATCTCCGATCTTATATACACTTCCCGCACCCAGCGTTATAATGACATCCATTGGCCCGGCAATCTCAATAAGATGCGAAACCATTGCATCAAAACCAGTAATGTGGGTCGCATCCCTGTGTCCCCTTCTCCGTATCCCTTCGCAGAGCGCTGCGGCGCTCACCCCCGAAATTTCTTTTTCGCCGGCAGGATAAATATCTGTAACCAGCAGTATATCGGCTTCGGAAAAAGCGTCCAGAAAGTCTTCAAACAGGGCCTTAGTTCTCGTGTAACGATGCGGCTGAAACGCCACGATGATTCTTCCCCCCCAGGCCTGTTTCACTGCCGTTAGAGTTGCCCTGATCTCCGTCGGATGGTGGCCGTAATCATCGAGGACGGTAATGCCGTTGATCTCGCCTTTCAATTCCAACCGGCGATGGACACCCTGGAAGCGTTGCAGTCCTTCCCGAATGGCAGGGAAGGTCATATCCAGCTCCCCGGCAACGGCAATCGCCGCCATTGCGTTGTAAATATTAAATAATCCCGAAATATTGAGGAACACATCTCCCAATGGTTCTTCTCTGTGGCAAACAGAAAAACGGCTCCCACGCCCTGAATATACGATATTACATGCCCTGTAATCCGCTCCGCCGGCCAAACCGTAGGTGATCGCCCTTCTCTTTATCCGGGGCAATATGATCTGCACATTTTTATCATCAAAACAGAGGACCGTTGCCCCATAAAAAGGCACGATGTTGGCGAACTTAAGAAAAGCCTCTCTAATTTCATCAATATTGCGGTAGTAGTCCAGATGTTCAAGATCCACGTTCGTAATGACTGCAAGGGATGGGCTTAATTTGAGAAAGGACCCGTCGCTCTCGTCGGCTTCCGCCACGATGACCTCGCCGTCGCCGATCTTGGCATTGCTTCCGATGCTGGCCAGTTTCCCCCCTATGACCATAGTCGGATCGAGACCGCCCGATGCCAGCACGGTGGCAATCATGGAGGTGGCGGTCGTTTTCCCGTGACTTCCCGATACGGCAACAGAAAGCTTCATCTTCAAAAGCTCGGCCAGCATCTCTGCACGGGGAATGACGGGTATGTTTCGCCGGTGCGCCTCCATTACTTCCGGGTTATCGGCCTTTACCGCCGTGGATGTAACAACCACATCCGCGCCGCCCAGGTAGGAGGCCTGATGGCCGGAAAATACCTTTGCCCCAAGAGACGCAAGTCTGTGGGTAATGTCCGTTTCGTTCAAATCGGAACCTGTTATGGCATAGCCTAAATTAAGGAGCACTTCGGCAATGCCGCTCATGCCGATGCCGCCTATGCCGACAAAATGGATGCTTTTTACCTTTCTCTGCATCCAGCTTAATTTGTTGATATTTTTCACTTTCTTTGTCCTTTTCAGGCCCGCCCGTGCGTTGCCGACGCACATTACTACATTACTGCAAACATTAGCTCACTTTAGGCACTTTTTATCAGGGACAGGCAAGCATCGACAATAGCCGCCGCCGCACCCGCATTCCCCAGGGAGGCTGCTTTAGCCTCCATATCTCTGAGCATTTCGCGATGATCATAAAACTGTTTGATGATCTCCGCCAGCTCCTTTCCATTCTGTCCTCTTTCCTCAATCATTGCCGCCGCGCCCGCTCTGACAAGCGCCTCGGCGTTTTTCCGCTGATGATCATCCACAGCAAACGGGAAAGGGATCAGGATGGCCGCTTTCCCCATGACCGTGATCTCGGCAAGCGAGGTGGCGCCGGCGCGGCAGATGACCAAATCCGCCTCGCCATAGGCTCCTGCCATTTCCCGGATGAAGGAATACACCTCGGCATCCAATCCATAACTGCGGTAAATATCAGAGACATATTGCAGATCGTTATCTCCCGTCTGATGTATGATCCTAATGCCCCTCTCTTTAACCCCCAGAAAGGGAAGAGCTCCCAGGATCATCCTGTTGATGGACCGGGCGCCCTGACTTCCTCCGAAAACGAGGATAGTAAACCTGCCTCCTTTTTTTTTACCGTCCCAGGCGCCCGCAAGAAAGGCCTTCCGAACGGGATTGCCCGACACTACTGTTTTTTCTGCGGGGAACCATCTTCTCGTTTCTACGTAGGTCAGAAAAACCCTGTCGGCAAACCTTCCTAGAATCCTGTTGGTAACGCCGGGCAGGGCATTCTGTTCCGCTATGGCCGTTTTGATGCCCAGAAGACAGGCTGCAAGCACCACCGGGCCTGATGCATATCCCCCTACGCCGATGACGAGCTGCGGATGGTAATCCCTGATAATCCGGTAAGATTCCCACATGCTACGGGGCAGCTTCATGAGGGCGCCGAACGCTTCCATCAAGCCCCTCCCCTTAAAACCTTCTATACGGATGGCGCGTAAAGGAAAGCCCAGCCCGCTCAGGATATCTTTTTCCAAGCCCCTGCCGCTGCTTACAAAGAGAATCTTTGTTTCCCTGTCTCTTTTTAAAAACTCCTCCGCAATGGCAATACCCGGGAAAAGATGTCCCCCCGTTCCACCTCCTGCAATGATAATCCTTGCACCTTTTCCCGACATAGCTTCACCCGAAGGACGAAATATTCATGAGAATTCCCACCGCCGTCAGTCTCGTCACCACGGACGAACCGCCGTAACTGACAAAAGGAAGCGCCAGCCCTTTAATAGGAACTACACCCATCACCCCGGCGATGTTGACAAAGGCCTCCACGGCAATCACCATGGTCAATCCAGCCGCCAGGAGGCTGCCGAAAAGATCCGGCGCCTTGTAAGCAATTATAAATCCCCGGAATATAAAAACAACGAAGAGGGAAATAATTATGGCTACGGCGATGAAACCGCCTTCCTCGGCAATCACGGACAGGATAAAGTCCGTATGCGGTTCTGGCAGGTAATAGAGTTTCTGCATGCCATCTCCGATCCCTACCCCGAAGGTCCCACCGGAACCGAAAGAAATAAAGGATTGAATGATCTGAAAACCTGTGCCGAGAGGATCCTTCCAGGGATCAAACAGGGTCTTTAATCTCTCCCAGCGGTAATCTGCCCTCATGACCTGCCAGACGGCAAGGGGGACCAACAATGCAATAAGACCGGCCAGATACCGGAACCTGACACCCGACAGAAAAAGCAAGGACATCATGATAATGGCAACAATGACCACCGCGCCGAAGTCCGGCTGCAGGAGGATCAGGGCAAGGACGAACAAGGTGATAAGTATGGGGATAAGAAAGCCCCGCGTGAACTTCTGCGGTTGAATATCCTTCCGGGCAAGGTAATGGGCAAGAAAAATCACTATCGTTATCTTGACCAGCTCCGTTACCTGGAAGGTAAAAATCCCGATTTTCAACCAGCGGGTAGCCTTGTTTACCTTGACGCCCATGTGGGGCACAAAAATCAGCAAAAGGAGCGCCACCGATAAAAAAAGAGCCGGGTAGGCCCATTTTCTCAGATTCTGATAGGGAACTTTCCAGAAGAGCATCATGCCTGTAAGCCCCAGAAGGATATAAAAAAACTGTCTTTTGAGAAAATAGAGGCCATCCTTGTACCGCTCCAGCGCCATTATGGAGCTCGAGCTGTAGATCATGGTGATGCCTGCGGTAAGCAGAAACAATGTCGTCAGAAGCAGGATCGCATCCGGCCTCTTCTGGTTAGACGCAAGCGTTCTCATCTACAGTTCACCTGCCATTTTCTTAAAGAAATCACCCCGCGCCCTGTAATCGGGAAATTCGTCAAAACTTGCACAACCGGGCGACAGAAGCACGACTTCACCGGCAGCTGCATGATCATAAGCTGCCGCAATCGTTTCTCTTAAAGTGGCGGCCTTTGATGTTTTGACGATCCCGCCGATCACAGAGTCAATCCTGTCTCTTGCCTCGCCGAACAGGATCAGCTCCTTAACCTTTTCTTTGAGCAGGGGCCTCAGCGTCTCGAAATCGCCGTCCTTGTCCCTGCCTCCCATGAGGAGAAAAACAGGCTGAGAGAAGCTCTCCAATGCCCTCACGACGGCGCCCACGTTCGTACCTTTGGAGTCGTTGTAGAAGGCCACCCCTTTTTTTTCACCTGCAAATTCAATCCTGTGGGACAAACCCTTAAAATCAGCGACGGCGGCAATAATATCTCCGGAAGATACGCCGCATTCCCTGGCTGCCATAACGGCAGCCATGACATTTTCCAGATTATGTCTGCCCGGTATTCTGACCATGGCAAGAGGATAGATTTCCCGCTCACCAAGGGCCGGAATATGGACGAGCTCGTCCTCCGCCGAAAAGATCCCTCTTTCAAGCAATGACCTGGAGCTGAAATATCCGATGCGGGCGGTAATTCTCTGCGCAAGCGCTCCGGAGAAAGGATCGTCGGCGTTGATTACGGCAAGATGGAAAGGCGCCTGATTTTCAAAGATGCGTTTCTTAGCGCGGCGATAGGCGGCAAAGGTACCGTGATAATTTACGTGATCGCAGGTAATATTCAAAAGGACGGCAACAAAGGGGCAGAAATGTTCAATCCATTGCAACTGGAAACTGCTCACCTCAACAACGGCATAGTCTGCATCCTGCGTTCCGTCCGTGAAACCGACAAGCGGCTGGCCGATATTCCCGCCCACAAAGACTTTTTTACCCGCTCTTTTTAGAATGTTGCCGATCAGTGTGGTAGTGGTTGTCTTGCCGTTGGTGCCTGTAACGGCAATCATCGGAGGCCGTAAAAAATTATAGGCGAGCTCAATTTCGCTTATGATCGGCACCCCACGTCTGAGAGCTTCTTCGAGGATCGGATTGAAAGGGGGAACGCCGGGAGACGGCACAATCAAATCAATCTGGGATAAGCAGGACAGGTCGTAACTTGCGATTTTTAGGTCAGCATTAATCTTTTCCCTGCGACATAGCTCTTCCAACTCCACCTTGGGCTTTTCGTCCGCCACCGTGACGGACACGTCACGGCCGGCAAGAAACCTCGCCGTAGCCAGGCCCGTTTTGCCTAAACCGATGACTAATATTTTTCGCCCTGCCAATTCCATAATTTCCTTGTAACTACTCAGGTGTTTAGGCTGTAGGCTGAAGACTGTTAGTCGCTTCGTCGGCCAGTTCAACCGCTATGAGCTTGGTATGGTCTCGCATGGCGCGTTCCTACAGTCTAAAAGCCTACAGTCTATCTACCTGAGTAGTTACCTTCTCTTTTCAACGCAGTTTCAAGGTGCTGATGGCCACGAGGGCAAGCAAAATGGATATTATCCAGAAACGCACAATCACTTTCGGTTCCGGCCACCCCTTCAGCTCAAAATGGTGATGGAGGGGGGCCATTTTGAAGATGCGCCTGCCTTTGGACAGCTTGAACCATCCCACCTGAAAGATGACGGAAAGGGTATCGAGAACAAAGACTCCCCCCCCGATGACTAGAAGAATCTCCTGTTTTGTCAGCACCGCCACCGTCCCCAAGGCGCCGCCCAGGGAAAGGGAACCTACATCGCCCATGAAAATCTCGGCGGGATAGCTGTTGTACCAGAGAAAACCGATGCCGGCGCCTACGACGGCGCCGCAGAAAATGCTGAGTTCTCCCACGCCTGCGATGTAGGGTATCTGCAGATAGTTGGCGATCTTGATATTGCCGACGAGATAGGCAAAAAGGAGATAGGTCATGAAGCAGGTAATGGCCGGGCCTATCGCAAGGCCGTCCAGACCGTCGGTCAGGTTAACGGCGTTTGCCGCGCCCACAATAATAAAAGTAGATAAGACCACATACCCCCAGCCCAGATCGGGCAAAACGGTCTTGAAGAAGGGCACCGCCATATGAGAGGTGAATCCGGGTTTCAAATAAAGCGCCACGCTGATGAAAAGGGCGATAAGTATTTCACCCGTTAGCCTCGCCCATCCCGAAATGCCGCGACTGCTCCCGCTTACCAGTTTGCTATAATCGTCCGTAAAACCGATAAGGCCGAATCCCACCGTCACCATAACCACGCCCCATATATAATCGACTTTAAGATTTGCCCAGAGCAGCGTGGAGATTACTACGGCAAAAATGATCAGAATCCCCCCCATCGTAGGGGTTCCTTTTTTGGAAAGATGAGATCGGGGACCGTCTTCCCTGATGGCCTGACCAATCTGCAAAGACCGGAGTTTGCCTATAAGCCAGGGACCGAAAACAAAACATATGACTAAAGCCGTAATGGCGGCGTAGATCGTCCGGAACGTAATATACCTAAAGACGTTTAAATAAGAATAGGTTGTATGCAATGGGTATAAAAGATGGTAAATCATTTTTTCCCTGTCACTCCCGCGGACGCTCGTCCTTAAGACCAAATGTTTCCACGATCCTCTTGACAATCTCTTCCATTCTCATCGCCCTGGAACCTTTAACGAGCACCCAGTCTCCCTTCCCCAATGAGCCCAGGAGATGGTCAATGATCTCTTCATCCGTTGACGGAAAAAAGATGCGCTCGGCGGGGATCCCCTTTTTCCGGGCTCCAGCCGCCGTGATACGGGAAAAAACACCCTTGAGAAAAATGTTTTCCACCCCCGTTGCCGCCAGGATGCCTCCGATTTCTTCGTGCAGTTCTTCCGCCCGGTCGCCCAACTCCAGCATATCTCCCAGAATAACCGTGCCGTTGCGCTCCCCTCTCAAACTCCTGAGCGCCGTCAGGGCTTCCCGGACCGAAAGGGGATTGGCATTGTAGGTGTCGTCAATCAGAAAGGCGCCGTTTTTCAGCCGGAGGATCTCCATCCGTGAGGGGATAGGCTTGTAGGCTTGAAGCCCCTGGCGGATAATTACCGGATCTGCCCCTAACGCCCAGCTTGTTGCAGCGGCTGCCAGGGCGTTCATCAAGTTATGAGTCCCGGCGACAGCCATATTTACTTTCTCTCTGTCGCCCCCGATTCTCAGGATAAAGCTCATACTTGTTTGACTGCCCTCAACCTCTTTCGCCGTCACATCAGCATCCCCCGTAAGTCCATACGTCACCTTCTTCCCCCGCCGGCGACCGGCCAGCATAAGCACCGCCTCATCGTCGCCATTTACAACAGCAATTCCATGCTCCGGCAGATTGCGGAAAAGTTCTCCCTTCTCTTCCCGCACCATATCGACAGATTTCAGTCCCTCCAGGTGCGCAGGGCCTATATTGGCAATCAATCCCACCTCGGGGATAGCAATACGGCTCAGGCGGGCGATCTCTCCCGGCGTATTCGTTCCCATCTCCAGGATCGCTGCTTCATGCCCATCCCGCAATCTAAGGAGGGTCAGAGGCAAGCCTACAAGGTTGTTGAAATTCCCCTCCGTCTTCAGCGTATTTTTTATAAGCCCCATGATGCAGGCCGTCATTTCCTTCACGGTTGTTTTTCCCGCGCTTCCCGTAATGGCGGCAACGGGGATGTTGAATTTCTTTCTCCAGAAACGGGCCACTGCCCCCAAGGCCAACAGTGTGTCCAGCACTCTGATAACTGCAACGTTTCCCGTTATCTCCCCTAATCTCCCTTCCTCTCCCTCCCTGATCAACAGGCCCGTTGCGCCGTTTTTTACGGCTGCGGCAATAAAATCGTGTCCGTCAAACCTTTGCCCCTTAAGGGGGATAAACAATTTCCCGGCCTGAGGCTCCCGTGTATTGGTAGAGACAGCCTCGAAAACCGTATCGGCGGCGCCCCTGAGCAGGGTTCCATCCGTTGCCTCCAGTATCTCCCGTCCGGAATAAGGCACGACCTACCCCCTCCGGCCGCTTTGCCGTCTCGAATCCAGCGCTTCCGATGCCGCCTGACGGTCATCAAAAGGAAAGCGCATGCCCCCCACGATCTGATAATCCTCATGTCCTTTGCCGGCTATGAGCACCATATCGGCAGGGCCGGCAATGCTGACGGCAAGCGCAATGGCCTGTTTCCGATCGGGCAGCACGGCATAGCTTTTGCCCCCTGTTTCGCGGGAAAGCTCTTCGGGAAGAATTTTTCTTACCGTTTCCGCATCTATGCCGACCTCTATCTCTCTGATGATCTCCATGGGGTCTTCCCCGCGGGGGTTGTCGGAAGTAACTATGGTCACATCGCTCCCCGCCGTTGCGGCCTTCCCCATTAGTGGCCTTTTCCCCCGATCCCTGTCGCCTCCGCATCCGAAGACGGTAATAATTTTTCCCTTTCTCAAATCGGATAAGCTCCGGAGCACCCCTGTCAGGGCGTCATCGGTATGGGCATAGTCCACGAAGACCACCGGACAGTCTCCGGTGCGCACCCTTTCCAGCCGTCCTGGCACGCCTGTAAAGCTTTCGATGCCTTCCCTGATGTCCTTCTCAGGCACATCCAAAGCAAAGGCCGCCGCGGCAGCGGCCAATATATTGTAAAGGTTGAACATCCCGATAATGGGAGAAGATATGGAAACAGCGCCATGCCTGCTTTTTATTTCCGTCCTTATCCCGTCCAGAGAAAAGGAGATGACTTCCGCTCTCACATCATTCCCAACGCCCGTTCCAAAGGTAATAAAAGGCGCGGCGACCTCTCTCAGTATCCTCTGTCCCCATGGATCGTCGCCGTTTATCACCATTTTATATGGACGCCGCTTCCCGCCTGCAGGAAGTATTTCCTTGAAAAATCGCAGCTTGGCCTGGAAATAATCTTCCATGCTCTTGTGGTAATCCAGATGATCCCTGGAGAGGTTGGTAAAAATCCCCAAGTCGAACGCGCAGTCTTCCACTCTCCCCAAATCCACGGCATGAGAAGAAACTTCGGCAATCACATGGCTGATCCCGTCATTTGCCATCTCCCTCAATATCTTCTGTAATTCCAGAGACTCGGGGGTTGTATTCGGGGC
>Ga0066636_10002021_pt1 | contig 12771 bp, 9 predicted proteins | sample CryGeyCG2014_080_2_FD_62736 | JGI IMG/M metagenome (GOLD analysis project Ga0066636, IMG submission 62736) | Groundwater microbial communities from aquifer - Crystal Geyser CG07_land_8/20/14_0.80 | ecosystem: Environmental > Aquatic > Deep subsurface > Groundwater | place: USA: Utah: Grand...
TCTCTCGATGTGTACGCCTTCCGCGCCACGCGCTTTGGCAACTACTACGCCAGCCCGGATTATGCTGCCGAGCGGACGCGCGAGGGCGTCAAATATTATTATCGCCTGCGCTTCCCCAACGACGAGAACGAGTGGGCGCGCCCGCATCGCGTCAGCCCGCTGCATTTTCGCTTGCAGGAGATGGGTGCGGTCTTCGGCGAGAAGTTTGGCTGGGAGCGGGTCAACTTCTTTCAGCCCGGCAAACCCTGGCGACGGGCCGGCGCGGATCAGCACGAGTGGGGCTGGACGAAGCCGCCTTATTTCGAGCGCGTCGGACAAGAGCACCAGGCGACGCGCGAGCGCGTCAGCCTCTTTGACCTGACTTCCTTCGGTAAGATCGAGGTGAGCGGTCCCGGCGCGTTGGCTGCCTTGCAGCGTATTGCGGACAACGACATTGACAAACCTGTGGGCAGCGCGATTTACACGCAGTTTCTCAACACAAATGGCGGGGTCGAGGCAGATCTAACCATTACACGGCTGGGTGAGGATCGCTTCTGGGTGATCACCGGTTCAGCTTTCATCGCAAACGACCAGGCGTGGATCCAGATGCACACCCAACCAGAGGATGGCGCGCTGAACGTGCGTGATATCACCACCGAGTGGGCCTGCCTGGCGCTGTGGGGGCCGCGATCACGTGACGTGTTACGCAAGGTGACGAGTAACGATGTCTCGAATGCGGCGCATCCGTATCTATTGACGAAGCGCATTTCGATAAACGGCGCGCAGGTTTATGCCCAGCGCGTCAGTTACGCCGGCGAACTTGGCTGGGAGTTGTATGTGCCATACAATCGTGCTACGATGGTCTGGGACATGTTGCTCGAAGCAGGAAAAGAATTTGGAATCGAGGTCGGCGGCTACAAGGTGCTCGACTCGCTCCGTCTCGAAAAGGGTTATCGCTACTACACCGCCGACGTGACGCAGCTCGAAACACCCTACGAAGGCGGCCTTGGTTTCTGCGTGGATTTGAACAAAAAAGATTTCGTCGGCAAGGACGCGCTGGTGAAGCAGAAGCAGGAAGACCTGAAACGCAAACTCTGCACACTGGTGGTGGACGGCGACGAGTTCACGCAGATCTACGGCGGCGAGGCGATCTATCACGAAGGCAAAGTGCTGACCCGCGTGCGCAGCGGCGGATACGGGTACACGGTGAAGAAGAATATCCTGTATGCCTACCTGCCGCTCGAACTGTCCAAACCCGGCACGCGTCTCGAAATCGAGTTGATCGAAGGCCGCTATAAAGGCGAAGTAACCGCCACGGTTTTATTTGACCCAAAAGGCGAGCGGCTACGCTCGTAGCGCAAATTGCCAATATACGCTTCATCTTCGCGAATTGACTATCAGACCATCAGACTATTCAACGGCACGTTAGGTGCTTTTCAGAAGAAGGTTCAATATGTCGATCTACGAAAAATCAGTCCGTCTTCTCTTGAAGGATTTTGCCACAAGCCAACATATTTCTTATGGTCAAACGATTTCAAAAGATCAAGTGATTTCATGGTTTAGGGCAAATTATCCGAAAATAAAAACGGGAACAATCACCGCTCACTTAATAAAAATGTCTGTGAATGCGCCAACCAGAATTCACTATAATGCAAACCCAAATGGCGAAGATGATCTTTTCTATAAAATTAATGGAAGTCATTTCAGGTTATATGAAAAGGGAAATGATCCTCTTCCTATTTACGAAAAACTATTTCCTGAAAGAGAAAGGGTTGAAGAGGCAGAAATTTCTGAGGAAAACGATGATGAACTTTCTCAATCATCGGGTTTTGCTTATGAGAGTGACTTAAGAGACTTTCTCGCACAAAATTTAGCGATTATTGAATCTGGCCTTCGTTTGTATGAGGATGAAGGAATAAGGGGTGTAGAATTTCCGGTTGGCGGTCGTTCAATAGACTTGCTGGCAATGGATAAAAACAATAATTATGTTGTCATCGAATTAAAGGTATCAAAGGGATATGATCGAGTCATTGGTCAATTATTACGATACATGGCATGGATAGAGAAAAATCAAGCAGAACCTACTCAAAAAGTTAGAGGCATAATAATAGCAAGGGAAATTTCCGATGATTTGCATCTTGCTGCATCGAAAATCCCCGATGTAGAGTTATTTGAATATGATCTTTCAGTATCACTCCGTAAAGTAAACAAGCAGGATGGCAACAGCGCCTAAGAACCGATCATCAGACTATTCGACTACATGACCATCAGACTATTTGATTAAATGGACCCTCCCGATTACGTCGGCTTCGGTATGTTGACGCCGGTCGCTATCCTGGTGGTGGATGCGCTGCCCGAACACAATACCGGCGCGCTCATCAATGCCGTCACTGAATTCATCTTCGACGATGCGGCCATCGTTGCCTGCCTGCTGCGGCAGTGGGGCGTGCAAAGTGGACTGATTGGAACTGCCGTGGGTGACGACCCGCGCGGCCGCGAGGTCGCTCGTCAACTCGAGGAATGGGGCGTTCTCGGTGAGGTGCGCCTCTCGGCGAACATCACTACCCCCTTCGAGGTTGATATCTCCGACCTGACCGGCGCGCGCACTTATTTCTGGCAGCGTCCGCCGGAGTTGTTGGATACACTCGACACGGCTGACCTCTCCTTATTGGTGGGAGCGCGCCTCTTGTACGTGGATTGGTATGACGGCGATCACATCCTGCGGGCAATGGATGAGGCAGCCCGCCTGGGTATTCCTGTATTCCTCAACCTGGAGCATGGGCACGCGGATGCGGACATCCTGAAGAGATACGCGGGCAGGGCCGCCATCTGCCAGGCGGTTACAGACGCCGCGCAGCGGGATTGCGAAGACCCGCTGGCTGTGGCCCGCAAGCTGCTGGATGCCGGCGTGGAGACGGCGCTGATCACCCTGGCCGAGGATGGCTGCCTGGCCGTGCGCGGTGACGAGGTGATCCGGGTCCATGCCCCCAGCGTCAAGGTAGTGGATGGCTGCGGCGCGGGTGCAACATTTTCGACCGGCTTTATCTATGGGTATCTTAGGGGATGGAGTCTGGAGGCCTCCGTGCGGTTTGCTACCGTCGCTGCTTCGCTCAAAGTCACCCGGGCGGGCCTCCAGATGTTTCCAATCACAGAGATCAAGTTGTTGGCATCCGAGATCATAGTGGAACATCTATGATGACATTTGCATCCCTGCTCACAGAGGAACAAGTCGAACGCGTCCACCAGGCCTCGCTCGAAATCCTCGAAAACGTCGGCCTGTTGGTGCGGAACGAAAAAGCGCGCCACATCTTTGCCCGTCACGGCTGCCGGGTTGACGCCGAGACTCAGGTCGTCAAGTTCCCGCGCGCCGTCGTCGAGCGCTATCGGGACCTGGCGCCGGCTTCCTTTACCTTTTGCGGCCGCGACTCCCGATTCGACCGCACCATCCCGCAGGATGGCCCGCTCATCGTTACAGGCAGCTCCGCGCCGGATATCATTGACCCGGTCACGGGTCGCGAGCGGCGTTCACGTTCGGATGATATCGCACGCATCGCCCACCTCATCAACGAGCTTCCCGGCTACGACGTTTTCTCCGTCTCGACCCTGGCCGAGGATGCCGCGCCCGGACAGTTTACGCTGGCGCGCCTCTACCCGGCGTTGAAGCATTGCCTGAAGCCGGTACGCAGCACGGCCACGGATGTCGCGGATGCCGAGAAGGTTCTGCGTTTGGGCAGCTTGATCGCCGGAAGCGACGGGGCTTATCGGCAGCATCCTTTCATTACGCACCACTTTTGCCCGGTCGTCTCGCCGCTGACGATGGATTTCGCTTCGACCGAACTGTTGATCTTCTTCGCCGAGAGAGGCTGGCCGGTCTATCCCAGCATCGTGCCGAACGCCGGCCTGACCGCGCCCATGAGCCTGGCCGGGACGCTGGCGCAGGGCAACGCCGAATTCCTGGCCGCAGCGATCTTGATGCAAATGGTGCGGGCAGGCACGCCGCTGATCTATTCCACCCTGCCGACGGTGGCTGATATGCGCACTGGGGCTTACGCGTCGGGAGGCATCGAGTGCGGAATGCTGCACATGGCTTTTGCGCAAATGGCGCGCTACTACAATATTCCCTGCGGCGGTTACATTGGCTTGACGAACGCCAAGATCAACGACGCGCAATCCGGCTTCGAGACGGGCATGTCCACCCTGGCGGGACTGCTGGCTGGCGTGGATATGTTGAACATGGGCGGATTGCTGGATGCTTTGAAAGCCTTCGATTTCGCCAAGGCGGTGATTGACGATGAAATCGCCCAGATGCTGAAACGAGTGAAACGGGGCATCGAATTCAACGAGGAAGAATTGGCATTGGATATCATCGCCAAAGTTGGGCCGGGCGGGTCGTTCATGATGAGTCCTCATACCATCAAACGCATGAAAACCACCGCGCTGCTGACGAAACTCGCCGATCGCGACTCCCGCAATATATGGGAAGGCAAAGGCGCGCTCGATACTCATGCGCGCGCCATGCGGCGCGTGCGCGAGATCCTGGCGCGGGAAAGCCTGACTGTCTTTTCTCCCGAAATGGAGGCTCGTGTCCGGGAAGAGTTCCCAGGATTGGTACCTGGAAACCTGGAGGTACCTGAAGGATGGTAGATAACCTCATGCGAAACACCGGTAGGATTTTTAACGCGAATTACGCTAATGGGCGAATGCCGCGAATGGATTCTAAGATAATTCGCGTTGAAAATTTTGGGCTCTCTGGGATTTGCCGTGATAGGCCAGCATATCTGGCGTTTGGCGTAAGGCGGATTGCCAATCCGCCCCACATCTGGCGGTATATCACGCCGATTCCCAATGAATCAAATTTTGTATGTAGGGAATCTATCGAGAAGGGATGAGCAATGAAACTCTATTTTGCCACCGACGTGCATGGTTCTGAGATGTGCTGGAAGAAATTCATCAGCGCCCATAAGTTCTATGAAGTGGATACCCTCATCTTGGGAGGAGATATGACGGGCAAGGCAATCATTCCCATCATCGCCCAAGGTAACGATAAATACAAAGTCACCTTGCTGGAACAGGAAACTATCCTGGAAGGCCGCGACGAAGTGGAGAAGATGGTTCAGACCATCCAAAACCGAGGCTATTATCCCTACTTGACAGACCCGGATGAAGTGGCCGCCATCTCTTCGACGCTGGGTGGATCCGACAAGCTCTTCCTCGAGCAGGTGCTGAAGACCATGCAGCGCTGGATGGATTACGCGGATGCGAAGCTGGCCGGGACGGGCATCCGCTGCTACGTTTGCCCGGGCAACGATGACATGTTCCAGATTGACGATGCCATCGCCGCCTCGAAGTGTGTACGCAGCGTCGAAGGTCGGGTGATCGAACTGGACGAACACCACGAGCTGATTAGCTCCGGGTGGTCAAACCCTACTCCCTGGGATACCCCGCGGGAAGAGACAGAAGAGGCCCTGCAACGGCGTATCGAGGCCATTATCAGCAAGGCGCGGGATGTGCCTAACGCGGTGTTCAACCTCCACGCGCCGCCTTTCGGCAGCGGTCTCGACGAGGCTCCGGAATTGACGAAAGATCTGCGTCCTGCCTATGCTGGCCGTTCGTTGGTGCCGGTGGGCAGTCACGCAGTGATGACAATTATCGAGAAATACCAACCCCTGCTTGGTCTGCACGGACATATTCACGAAGGCAAGGGGACATTCAAGTTCAAAAAAACCTTGTGCATTAACCCGGGCAGCATGTACGAACAAGGCATACTGCACGGTGTGGTGATCGAACTAAAACCGAAAAAAATTGGCAACTATCTGCTCACGACGGGATGAGGAACCCGCAAAGGCGTAAAACCCGGGAAAGGAGGCAGCGTATTGACCGAAAGAATTGTGTTCATAACTTTCATCTGTAGTTTTAGTACCCTAAGTTGAGCAGTTACAGCAAATTTCAGTAAAAACTTGCAAAGGAGATTCAGATGAGTAACGTAACTTTGTTCGTTCGCAAGGCAAGTGGGCTGGTACGCGCCTGGTCGGTCTTCGACGCCTTCATCTACGCCACGTTCTCCATCAACCTCATCACCCTGGGTCTGTACATCTTCTCCTACTGCTATTACTTCGAGGGGAACCTGGCGACAGCCGTGGTGATCGGCGGCATCCTGACCCTCTTTGAGGTGGTCGTCTACGCCAGCCTGATCTCGGCCATGCCGCGCGCGGGCGGCGACTACGTGTGGCAGAGCCGCATCCTGGGCCGGGCAACCGGCTTCATCCTGGCTGTGACCGGTTGGTGGTTCATCTTGTGGCTGTGGGTGCCGCTCTACGGGCAAATGTTGGTGTATGAGTTCCTGACCCCCATCCTGGCCATCGTGGGGGCGAAAGACGCGGCCCTGTGGTTTACCAATACACCCGGCGGCCTGTTGACCGGTTCGCTCATTTTGTGCGCACTGGTGACCTTCTATATTGCCATCGGCATGAAGTGGTACGCCCGCGTGCAAAAAATCTGCTTCTGGGGCGGCATGGTTGGGCTGGTACTGGTTTTTGCGTTGCTGCTCTTTGGCAACAACCAGGTTTTCCAGGCTAACCTGGATAGCCAGGTAGCTCGATTTTTCGGTACACAAGCCACCAACCTGTACCAGGCCACGCTGACAGCCGGCGAGGCGGCCGGGACAGCGGCGGCGCCCCTGGGCAATCTGGCGCTAGGGGCGAGCATGGCGCTCATCCCGATGATCGTCTTCTTCAACCTGTGGCCGAACTGGGGTTCCACCCTCTACGGTGAAGTGCGCGGCGCAACGGATTACAAGCGCAACTTCTGGGGCATGGCGGTCGCTGTCATCGTGACCGCCGGTCTGGCCTTGATCTTCTTCGGCTTGATCGCCAAAACCCTGGGCTGGGACTTCTACAACAAGGCCAACGGCGCATTCTGGAACTTCACCTGGGGCTACACCAGCGAGCAGCCTCCGCTGCCGTTCTGGCCTTACCCGGCGCTGTTTGCCGCCTTTATGGTCAAGAGCCGGCTGGTGCAACTCCTGGTCATCGGGCTGATGAGCCTGTGGTGGTTCGGCTGGTCAGGGACGGTGTTCCTTAGCTCGACGCGCGTGATCTTTGCAGCCGCCTTCGACCGCATGTTGCCCGAATGGGCTTCCAAAGTCGAGCCCCGCACCCGAACCCCTATCGCTGCGCTGATGATGATGGTGATCCCTTCGATCTTTATCTCGCTGCTGTATGCTTATAACCTGGTCAACTTCCGCAGCGTGACATTGGACTCGACTCTGGTGATTGCAGTGACCTTCCTCGGTACCACGGTCGCGGCCATTATCTTACCCTGGCGCAGCAAGGATGTGTTCGAGGGATCGCCCATCGCCAAGTTCGAAGTGGCCCCCTGGTTGGGATGGCTGGTGACGGCGGTGTTTGCAGTCGGGACCGTCTACCTGATCAAAACATCCTTCAGCTATGCCGTCACTGTTTTGGGCAGCCTACCCGCGGTCGGAGCCAATGCCCTCACCTGGCTTATCGCCATCTTCGTCGCCCTGCTGACCGTGGTCAACGCCGTGCTGATGATTTGGCTGCTCTACTACGTTGGCAAGCGGCTGTTCGCGGGAGACAAGATGCCCGTAGTCACTCTCGCCGGGTTCATCTTCTTCCTGTTCCTGGATTGGCTGCTGGTGGAGTGGCTGTGGGATCCTCACGTGCCGCCCTTCGACTTCGCCTATTACGCGATCGGCTGGAAGAATGTCAGCTCGATGGTCTTCATGCTCGCCAATTACGCGCTGGCGGCGATCATCTACTTTGGCTTCAACGCCTACCGCCGCAAGCAGGGCATTGACGTGGATAAGGTCTACAAGGAGATCCCTGTCGAGTGAGCTGCATGGCAAGAATCCCTCTCCTCGCTGATTAGAAAGAAGGGAAGGGGGTGTGGGCGGGTGTAGACCCGTCCACATCCCCGCATCTTCCCCTGCCTCACGGCGATTCCGGAGAACTATGATTTGACTTCGGGAACTTATGATGCTAAAATGTATTATGCCATCAGAAGCTGTTTGCGCCGTTGTGATTCTATGCTTCCGTGCACATCGAGGGAGGTACTTGATGAGGCATCAAGAATTCTTTGAATGGAGGTGAACCGAAACCATTTGACTCGCAGTCGAATTCTGCCAACCTATCATTCCATAAATCCTGTATAAACCAAACCACAAGGAGGTCGAAATGTCATCAAGTAATAATCGCCAGGCTGGAGGATTAAGCCGCCGTGATTTCCTCAAAATCAGCGCCGTGGCTGGCGGGGGCGCATTGCTGGCAGCCTGCGGGCCGAAGGCTACGCCAACCGCCGTGCTCCCGGATCTGACCAGCGGCAACGCCATTCCTCTGGATGATTTGATCGCTGCTGCCAAGACCGAAGGGTCGTTGACCACCATTGCCCTGCCTCACGACTGGGCAAACTATGGTGAGATCATCGAAACCTTCAAGTCGAAATATGGCCTGAGCGTCAGCGAGTTGAATCCAGACGCCGGTTCGTCAGATGAGCTTGAGGCAATCCGCGCCAACAAGGACAGCAAGGGTCCGCAGGCGCCGGACATCGTTGATGTCGGCGTCGGCCACACCGCTACGGCCATGACGGATGGACTCCTGGCCAAATACAAGGTGGCCACCTGGGATACGATAGAAATGAAGGACTCCGATGGCTACTGGTGGGCCGAGTACTACGGCGTGCTGGCCTTTGAAGTTATCAAGGGCGTCTTCGCCGAGCTGCCGATGGATTGGGAAGACCTGCTCAAACCAATCTACAAAGGCAAGGTCGCCATGGCTGGCGACGTGCTGAAGTCGAACCAATCGGTGCAGACTGTCTTCGCCTCAGGGCTTTCCCGCTATGGAAAGGCACCGACGAACGACGATGAGGCCGTCGAGGCAGCTAAATTGGGCCTACAGTTCTGGAAGGAAATGAACGACTCTGGCAACTTCATCCCGGTCATCTCCGACCAGGGCCGCATCGCCGCCGGGGAGACCCCGATTACGATGGAGTGGGACTACCTGGCTCTAGCCAACCGCGATGCGCTGGCGGGCAACCCAGAATTGGATATCGTCGTTCCGAATACGGGTATTATCGCCGGTCCATACGCCGGCGGCATCAGCGCCTATGCCCCTCACCCGTATGCTGCACGCCTGTGGTGGGAGTTCGTGATGAGCGATGAAGGGCAATTGCTGTACCTCAAGGGCTATGCCCACCCGATTCGCTACAACGACCTGGCTGCGCGCAACCTGATCCCGGCTGATATGGCCGCCAAGCTGCCCCCAGCCGAATCCTACAAGAAAGCCTTCTTCCCGCAGATCAGCATGCTAAAGGCAGTATTCACCTACATCACCGAGAACTGGCGCTCGGTCGTCTACGGGGAATAGGAGCTGGGAAAGTGGACCACGGATTGCACGGAGCACCACCAGTAACTCCTGAAGAGTCCACCCATGGGGACGCGCCTCAGGCGCGTCCCCCTCGCCGTCAGTTCTCATGGACCTGGGCTGGCCTGGCCCCATTTTTCCTTTTCGCCTTCCTTTTCCTTGTGTTGCCTTCCATCTCCATTTTCATCCGCAGTTTCGAGAGCAGTGATGGGGGATTCACGTTCCAGAACATTGTTGATATTTTTGCCAAGAGGGACATCCGCAACGCCTATCGCATGAGTCTGGAGGTCAGCGTGGTTACGGCGCTGGGCGGAGCCTTTTTCGGGTTTCTCCTGGCGTATGCTGTCTGCCTGGGGGGACTGCCGAAATGGGCGCGTTCCTTCCTGCTCAGCTTTTCCGGGGTGGCTTCCAACTTCGCCGGCGTTCCTCTGGCCTTTGCCTTCGTGGCCACCATGGGGAACGCAGGCTTGGTCACGCGCATGCTCGAAAGCTTGCTGAATATTGACATTCACGCCGGAGGCTTCACCATCTACAGCTTCTGGGGCCTCAGCATCGTCTACATGTACTTCCAATTCCCGCTGATGGTGCTGATCATGGCCCCGGCGTTGGATGGTTTGCGGCGTGAGTGGCGCGAAGCGTGTGAGAACCTGGGCGGAACCAGCTACCATTACTGGAAGCACATTGCCCTGCCCATCCTCCTGCCGACCCTTCTTGGGACCGCCATCCTGCTGTTCGGGAACGCATTTGGGGCCTACGCGACGGCCTATGCCTTCACCGGCAGCTTCCTCAATCTGGTTACGATTGTGATCGGCGCCCAGATCCAGGGCGATGTGCTGTACAACCCCGGCCTGGGCAATGCCCTGGCCCTGGGGATGATTGTGATCATGTCCCTCTGTATGTTGGGTTATATCTGGCTGCAGCGCCGCGCTGCAAGGTGGACCCGATGAAGCGATTCCATGTCTGGTCTTGGTTTTGGTTCCTCCTCGGGCTGCTGTACTTCTTCCTGCCACTTTTCTCGACGCTTGAGTTCAGTCTGCGCATGATCAAAGGCCGCTACACCCTGGAGGCGTACCGCCAAGCCTTTGCCGACCCCCGCTTCTACCAGAGCTTCGGGTATTCCTTGCTGTGGTCAGTCGTGACCATCGTCGTCAGCTTGCTCCTGGTCGTGCCCACCGCATACTGGGTCCATCTGCGCCTCCCCAAAGCGCGACCGTTCGTGGAGTTTGTAACCCTCATGCCTTTCGTGGTGCCCGCCGTGGTGTTGGTCTTTGGCCTGGTGCGCTTGTACGGAAGACCGCCGCTCGCCCTGACGACGACGCCGGCCGTGCTCATCGTTGGCTACGTCGTGCTGTCTCTGCCTTACATGTATCGGGCAGTCGACGCGGGACTGCGTGCAGTGGACATCCGAACGCTCACAGAAGCCGCCCAGAGCCTGGGGGCCAACTGGCTGACGGTCCTCAAGGATGTGGTCTTCCCAAATATAAGAGTAGCGCTCCTCAGCGGCATCTTCCTGACATTTGCCATCGTCATGGGAGAGTTCACCTTCGCGGCGTTGCTCGGGTGGCCGGCCTTCGGGCCATACATTGAGGAAATCGGCTCGATGCGAGCTTACACCCCCCAGGCTGTGTCGGTGATGTCCTTCGGCATTACCTGGATTTCGATCGCGGTGATCCAGTGGGTTGGCCGCGGCGCCCCTGGCCAGGCCCAAGTGCCTACAGCCCGCTGACACAGAGTTGAAAGTGGCCAAGAAGCCCAAAAAAGAGATCACCCAGCTTAGTGAACTGGCGGACAGGGCCAGGACACAGGCGAGCATAACACTGAGAGGTAATCATGGCATTTCTGGAAATCAATAACGTAAGCAAAAGCTTCGGCAAAGCCGTGGCGGTCAAGGATTTCAACCTCCAGATTAAAAAAGGAGAATTGGTATCCTTCCTTGGGCCGAGCGGCTGTGGAAAGACCACCACACTGCGCTTGGTGGCAGGATTTGAAACTCCCACTGACGGCAGGATTGTGGTCAACGGTGAGGATATAACCAACAAGCCCCCCAATCAGCGCAATGTTGGCATGGTATTCCAGGCTTATGCGCTTTTCCCCAATATGACTGTGGCAGCCAACATCGGTTTCGGCCTCAAGGTAGCCAGGAAGTCGCCTGCAGAGATCAAAAAGCGCGTAGATGAAATGCTCGATTTGATCCACATGTCTGACTTCGGCGATCGCTATCCCTATCAATTATCTGGTGGCCAGCAGCAGCGCGTGGCTCTCACCCGTGCGCTGGCGCTGAGTCCCGAGGTGCTCTTGCTCGACGAGCCGCTCTCCGCGCTGGACGCGAAGATCCGCGTGACGCTGCGCTCTGAAATTCGTGGCATCCAACAAAAGTTGGGCATCACAGCCATTTACGTCACCCATGACCAGGAAGAGGCTCTGTCCCTCTCGGATCGCGTCGCGGTGATGTACGCTGGCCAAATTGAACAAGTGGGGACTCCCTTCGAGATCTACAACTTCCCCCAAACTGAATTTGTCGCCAATTTTGTCGGGACGTTGAATGCTGTCAATGCAGAAGTCATTGACCCGATGAGCAACACCCTGCGTATAGAGGGTTTACAGATTCAGGCTGCGGGAGGTCTGGATGGCAAGCGAAGCGGCGACAAGGTCATGATTGCGATTCGGCCTGAGCGGCTCAGTTTCGCTTCTGAGCAGAAGAAAGCCAACTTGCTCGATTGCAGGATCGAGAATATCACCTTTCTTGGTTCGATCGTCCGGATCCAGGTGCTGATAGGCAATACCAGATTTTATATGGACACCTTCAACAATCCATTTCTGGAGCTTCCCAAGATCGGTGATAAGTCTCAGATCACGTGCTCGCGCGAAGCCGTTCTAATCCTAAACCATGAGAAATGACTTGAGTGAAGAGATGTTGAAACCTTGAACAAAGTTATCCTGGTGCTCTCTGATGCTCTCCGCCACGATGCCGCCGTGGCGGGGATGGGTTACCCGGGGCTTTTGGTGGAGGTCAAACTCGCCAGTCTCTACAAAGTGATTGGCGAGTTGCTTACGTCAGTGGTTTAGCCCATCACTCTTTGGACACTCCTAATAAGCTAAGCGCCTATCCGAAAACCCTCTGGAACGCGGACTTTAGTCCGCAATGCAGGGCAGACTGAAGTCTGCATTCCGTTATTCGGCTAAGTATGGGGGGCGTGGAAGGCATTCGCCGTCCATGCCCCCCATACCTGCCTTTTTATTCAGTTTGCGCCCGATGCCATGGGATACCCCTATTGGGGTACACGTGAATCCCCTGGCTAATGACCTTGTAGCCGCCTGAAGGCGGCTACAAGACGAAGAAGGAAAATTCCCATGTTCAAGCTATTCAAACCCCGGCAAGACCAGTTTCTCAAGTTGATCAACGATCAGGCTT
>Ga0066636_10002030_pt1 | contig 12743 bp, 11 predicted proteins | sample CryGeyCG2014_080_2_FD_62736 | JGI IMG/M metagenome (GOLD analysis project Ga0066636, IMG submission 62736) | Groundwater microbial communities from aquifer - Crystal Geyser CG07_land_8/20/14_0.80 | ecosystem: Environmental > Aquatic > Deep subsurface > Groundwater | place: USA: Utah: Grand...
TGTCTAAAGCTTCCCAATAGTCGGGTCGAATGATCAGCGCCTGTTTAAATGCATCCATGGCCGGTGTATCCTGATCCTTTCTTACTAGCGTGCGACCTTTCCAGTAATAGGCTTCCGGATTTTTCGGATCGATATCGATGGCCTGATTAAAGGCTTCCAGGGCCGGATCGAGGCGCTCTTTCTGGTATAATTCATACCCCTTTTGAATAAGACTTCGGGCGGAAACGGTTTCTTGTCTGATGGACGGCAAAGGCTTTTTCCCGGCAAACTCACCGACGATTCGTGGAAGAGAAAAGCTGTTTTTGAATTCGGCAAGGGATTGGATCCATTCTTTGAAGGGTTGCATATCCAAGGTCTTAAAGGCATAGTATCCGGCACCGATTGCCATCGAGAGGATCAGGACCAGGAAGACGGCGGCTGTAAAGTCTATTCCCTTTTTTGCTCCTTTGGACATGGATAGAACCGTCGGAAATTCCCCTCTGAATTTACTTTTGGGCAGAGATGGCGGGGTTTTCGTGCTCTCAAAAGAGGAAGGATCTTCTTGTACCTGACCGTTTTTCATGTCGATAAGCATCCTTATCCCGCAGGCCTTGCACCGGGTGCGCACGCCATTCGGAGTTCCGCCCTAAGAAGCCTTTCATCTGGGACGTTATAAGGGATACGGCACGACGGACATAGAAACCGCATAGCCGCTTCAATCCTTGATGCACAGCGCGTCGATTAGAGGTTTCACCGCATCGCGGCGGCGATTTTTTCTCCGGTTTTTCGAATCAAGGCCATGTCTCCGGGAACAATATTCCACTGGGTCATGGAGATTTCAGGGCTATTGGCCGTTCGTGGAATAAGATGGAGATGGTAGTGCATCACCATTTGGTTGACTCCCCGCCCGTTGAGCTGCAGGACGGCCACACCGGTTGGATCCAAAGCTTTACGGATGGCTTGGGCAATTTTTTTCGAGGCCACATGGATGGCGGCAAGATCTTCTTCCGATATTTCCCAGATGTTTTCCGCGTGGCTCTTTGGGATGATCAGTGTGTGGCCGATTGAAATGGGGTTGATGTCCTCGAAGGCGAAGACGCGGGCGTCTTCGTATACCTTCACGGATGGAATTTCACCGTGCACGATTTTACAGAAAATACAGTTCGGCATAAAAAGCCCCCTTTCTTTTTTACTTTTTGTCGATGCTGTCCTTGATCCGTTGAATCCAGGATTTTTTAATTTTGACTTTCAGTATAGCATCGCCGGGTTCACCTCCATGCTTTCCTGGTTTTCCCATTTTTGCAAGCCGGATCAGCTGACCGTCTTTTACCCCTTTAGGGATTTTTACGATCAGCTTTTTGTCTTTTTGGCGAAGAAAATAAGCATAAGGCCCTCCTTCTTGAGCATGGGAGGAATCCAAGACGATCCTGTCATGGATGTCGGCGCCTTTTTCCGGTCTGCCTCCGGGAATGAGTTTTTTAAACAGATATTTTCCGATGCGGACGAGTGGTTGCGGCAAGTCTTGTCCGGGATTCCCCTCGACCTTCTTTCCGGGTGACCCGAAAAAGACAAATCCTTTGGCGAAAAAGCCGGGGCGGTGCACCTGAAAAGTTCGGTAATTTGGGCCATAGGTTTCCTTGAAAATCGCGTCGAACCCCCTCAGGCCGAAGGCTTTCGCCATCTCTTCGAATACGTCCTGGATATCGGATCCGGAGAAGATGTCATTATCCGCGTAGGTCGTGCGGAAATGCTGGTGGGCATTTTGTCCGAAACGATTTCGATAGGCATCGTATTCCTGTCGTTTGGTTGTGTTCGACAAAACCGCATAGGCTTCGTTGATCCGCTTCATATGGTCTGCGGCATGCGGATCGTTGGCGTTTCGGTCCGGATGATACTGGAAGGCCAGTCGTCGATAGGCCTCTTTGATTTCCTGCACTGAGGCAGTCGGTTGGATTTCTAAGGTTTGGTAGTAATCCTGAGTTGCCATTTCGGGGCTTGGCCGCCTTACGGTGGTGTTTTGGCTGTTATGAGGCCGAAGGAATCCTTCAAGGTGGTCCCGGTCCCTTTCCAACGCTTGGTGTTTCCTATTTAAATGCCATCACGGAAAAATGTCAATGGAATAACATCCCCGTTGAGGCCAGGAATCAGACCCTCCTGTTGTGTTTTCACATGCGTGGGTTTATAATATAACTTATCAAAGTGCTTGAAAAAAGAGCCGACGATATCGGATCCAAACGCCGCATGAGAGGCCGTGGTGAAGAACTTTGATACAATTATCGTAGGGGCTGGCCCGGCCGGTCTCTTTGCCGCTTATTATATGGCCGAACAATCCGATGCCAAGATCCTGGTGATCGAAAAGGGGAACGCGGTCTCTGCGAGAAAATGCCCGATAAACGAAACCGGTGCATGCGCCCGGTGTAAACCATGCCATATTCTTTCCGGCGTTGGAGGCGCCGGCCTTTTTTCGGACGGGAAGTTGAATTTCATTCCCAAACTGGGAAAAACGGACCTGACTCAGTTCATGGACATGGGCGCAGCCCAGACCCTCATCGACGAAACCGAATCGATATTCAACCGGTTTGGCATGAATGGCCCAAGCTTCCCCACGGATATGCATGCGGCGCGGCGCCTGCGAAGACAGGCCAAGATCCACGGTGTGGATCTGATGATTATCCGACAAAAACACCTCGGTAGCGATTGCCTTCCCGCCCATATTTTAGAGCTAAGTGAGCATATCCGGCAACGCGGCGTTTCCATTCACACCTCAGAAGAAGTTATTGATGTAAGGGTGGAAAACGGTCGAGTGAAGGGCGTTGAAACGGATCGGAAATTTTACCCTACCAGAAACGTGATTCTGGCTCCGGGCAGGGTGGGCGCGAGATGGATGAGCGCCCTCGCAGTTAAGCATCACATCGGATTGACACAGAGGGGGATCGAGGTAGGGGTTCGGGTGGAGGTGCACAATGAGATTTTCCAGGACCTGTGCGAGGTCATCTACGATCCGGTCTTCTTTGTTCAGACCGAGAAGTACGATGATCAGACCCGAACGTTTTGCACCAATTGGGGCGGGTTCGTCTCCCAGGAAAATTACAGCGATTTTGTCTGCGTCAACGGCCATGCCCTCCGGCACATCAAATCCGAGAACACAAACTTTGCCTTTTTGTCCAAGGTGGTGCTGACCGAACCGGTGACCGACAATCAGGCCTATGGAGAGTCCATCGGGAGTCTTGCCACGCTGATCGGGGCGGGGAAACCCATCCTGCAGCGGTTCGGCGATCTCAAGCGGGGCAGACGCAGTACTTGGCGACGAATCCGTAACAGTACGATAAATCCCACCTTTACGGATGTGGTTTGCGGGGATATCGCCATGGCTCTTCCCGAGAGAATTCTTGCCAATATTCTGGAAGGCCTGGAAAAACTCAATTACGTGGTGCCCGGTGTCGCCAACGCGGAAACCCTTTTATATGCGCCTGAGATCAAATTTTTTGCGACCCAGGTACAAACGGATTCCAATCTCGAGACCCCGATTCGGGGGATGTATGTGGCCGGGGACGGGCCCGGGGTCGCCGGCAACATCGTATCCTCAGCGGCTACGGGTTTGCTTTCGGCAAAGGCCGTCGTTAAAAAGTTGCATTGACTTACAGATATGTAAAAAGAAGGATGAACCCTGCTGTTGTAAAAGCTGAGGATGTCCCAGTTCCAAGGCGTCCAAGGGCGAAGCCGGTGTATTTTGCTGCGAGCCCTTGGCAACGTAGCAGATGGAATTTTTTGCGAAGCCATCAAAGTTTATTCGCGAACCATGCCTGAACGTATTCAAATGCCCTGTTATCATTGCTCAGACTTTTTTAAGTTTTCTGACGGCCCCGACAACCACCGCGGATGCCTGATCGATCTCTTCCGAGGTGCTCATCTTTCCGGTGGAAAAGCGAAGAGTCCCTTTGGCAAAATCGAGGGGGATTCCCATGGCCTCAAGGACATGGGACACGGCGATTCGGTCCGAGTGACAGGCGGCACCCGCGGAAGCCGCCACTTCCAATCCGATTTCCTCTAGCACGCGGTTGGCTTCGACTCCACGAAATGAAAGGCTGAGCGTATTCGGGAGGCATTTCTCGGGGTGCCCGTTCAGGCGGACTTCTTCCAGCCCGTTTGTCACGCCCGTGTAAAATCGATCCCGCATGGCCTGCATATGGGATCGATTGGCATCCAGGTCCCGGAGGGCGACCTCGCATGCTTTGCCGAGACCAACGATTCCCAGGACGTTTTCCGTTCCTGGTCGCATTCCGGCTTCCTGGCCGGCTCCGAGCATCAAGGGGTCCAGAAAAAGTCCTTCTCGGATATAAAGGGCTCCCACCCCTTTGGGAGCGTAGATTTTATGCCCCGCAACCGACAGCATATCGACCCCCAGCTCATGAACGTTGACCCGGATCTTACCGACTGTCTGGGCGGCATCGGTATGCATGAGAATTCCGTGTTTCCGGGCCAGTGCTGCAATTTCCTGTATGGGCTGGAGAGTTCCCACCTCGTTGTTGGCATGCATGATGGAAATCAACACCGTATCCCGGGAAACGGCTTTTCGGACGGCATCCACCGAAACACAACCGAAGGCGTCCACCGGAAGATAGCTGGCCGTAAACCCTGAGCGTTCCAAAAAGGCAAAAACCGATAAGACCGCAGGGTGCTCGATTTGTGTGGTGATGATGTGACGGCCCTTTTGGGCTGCGGCTGTGGCGGCGCATCGTATGGCATGATTATTGGCTTCAGTACCCCCGCTGGTGAAAAGAATCTCTTCGGTCTTTGCGCCCAAAATTCGGGCTACCTGTTCCCGGGCCCGGATCACCGCCTTCTTGGGAGCAATGCCGTACCAGTGGGTGCTGGAGGGGTTGCCGAATTCTTTCTCTAGAAAAGGCCGCATAGCCTCGATGACTTCGGGATCGTGAGGCGTTGTCGCGTTGTAGTCGAGATAGATAGGATTTTTCATAGTAAAGGGATCCATTCGGAAAAGGGATGGTCAGAAATATCGGTCTCGGAGACAAAGGCTGAGAATTGAGCGAGGACGGTTTCCAGAATCCGTTTCGATTGATGCTTGGAAATAATAGAGAAGATGGACATGAAAATAAGCTTAGGCCCTGATTTAGAACCCGTCCAGGGTGTTCGTTGGGCGTATCGGGCACAGGATCTGTAGTAGCGTTCTGTAAAAAGAAGCATTAAAATCATGGACCCACGACATAAGCTCAGCCGGGGAAAATCCATCAGTTCCGCCATCCGGAGGTAAGCCGGAGCCAAAGAAAGGGCGCGCACCAGCAGGGTTTCTCGAACCGAGGCTATCCGTCGGGAAAGCCCGGGCTCATCAAAGTCCCGACGTCCCAAATCACCCTTCAAGGAAGGGTGGTAGGCGATTTTGCGCCTAAGATCGCTTTCGATATCCCGAGTGATGTTGGCCAGTTGGATAAACTCACCCGCCTGAAGCGCATTTCGATAAAGCTCCCTGGGCAGGTCGGCGCTCTTATGATGGAAGAGGTTCATGAGTCGGACGGCAAAAATTGTGGGATTGCCCAGGACATTGTGACAATACCGGGAAAGCTGCTCGGTGGTCGCTAACACGCCTCCTTGGCTTTCGAAGATCTGGGATGACCAGATCATGCCCCCGGCCATTTTACGAACAAGCTCAACGATGATGCTCTGAAACGGCAATTTAAGCTTGGCAAATACCGCGTCGATGAGACGACAACGGTTGACCAGGAGCGTGTAGATGCGGTCGGTGGCGCTTCGAGCCAGTTTGTCGTCGATGAAGGGTGCCGGATCGGTGGAATATCCTTTTGGATCGAATTGAAATCGATGAACGAAGCTTTTCAGCATGGCCTCCCGTTGGGCGGGATCCAGGACCAGATCTTCATAGGTGTCGAGAATCCGGCAATAAAGGTAGGCGACGGCCGCGCTGATCGCCAGTTGGGAGGGCAGAAAGAGGATACAGGCTGAAAAAGTTCGTGCCGCATGGGATAGGATTCTCCATACAAAGGATTCCGGTGAACGGGTCCTTTCCAGCCTGGAAATATCCGGAGCCGATCGATCCAGAACCAAGCCCTGAACGAGGCGATGGGGTCTCAATAAAAAAAAAGCGATATCCATACAGGTATGCGCTGGAAAATGTCAATTATGATGAAATCGTAAAAAAGCTATTTTTGCTCGCTTCGTGACCATTTTCGGGAGATGCTCACGGCTTCTCTAAATTTCAAGAACTCGGCGCAAGCGCCTCAAACAGCTTGAAATTATTTACGCTCAGCCGTTCGCATCTCTTTTTCCGAAAATGCTCAAACCTCGCTTGCAAAAGCTTTTTACGAAGCCATCAATTATGGAATTTAGGCTACATCGGGATTCATTCATAGTGAAATCCGAAGATAAAGTCAATTCATCGACAGAATTTCACATCAAAGATCAAACCGTTTTCCTCAAATGCCCCCTGAAGTAAGAGAAAAAGATACCGACAGTACACATTGCGGCGAAAAGAACGAAGCATATCTGCGCCGCCTTTAAAAAAAAAGGGTACTGATCCGGGGTTAATTTCTCGTTTCCGATGAAGATGGAAAAGACGACCATGACGATGGACATGCTGACCATTTGCCCCAAGATGCGCATGGTGGCCACGGCGCCTGAGGCAATCCCGAAAAGCCGATTTTCAACCGCACCCATAATTGCGCTCATATTGGGTGAAGAAAACAAGGCGAATCCGAAGCCGATGCCGGCGAGCGTCCCGGCGATATAAAATATTTCCGTCTGTGGGCCGATGAAGGAGAAAATGAAAAGCCCTGTTGCGGTAATGGCCATCCCGATGGATGCCAGTATCCTCGGTTCCACCCGATCGGATGTTTTCCCGGCAAAGGGAGAAAAGATCGTCATGATCACCGGTTGGGCCACGAGCAACGTTCCGGCAGCCTGCGGGGTGAGGCCTTTGATATATTGCAGATACAGGCTGAGCAAGAAGGTGATCCCGTAGGTGGCTGAATAATGGATCAGCGCAGCCAGACTGGAAAACGTAAAGACCTTATTTTGAACAAATAGACGGACCTCGAAAATCGGATAATGGACGCGGAGCTCATAACGGATGAAAACCAAAAGCAGAATCAGCCCGATGAAGATAAGGCATACGGCCCAAAACTTTGGCAGAGCGGTGGTGCCGTAGACCAATGCCAGAATAGAGAATCCGTAAAGGAAGCTTCCGAGAAGATCCAGCCTTTCCCCCCGGGCATCGGCCCACTCTCCTTTTAAGAGGGCCAAGGTAATGTAAACCGACGCTCCACCGAGAGGGACCCCCGCGATGAACAAGCTCCTCCATCCCAATTGTTGGGTCAAGAACCCTCCCACAAAAGGGCCCGTGGACAAGCCTGCATAAACTGCCGCGACATAGATTCCAATGGCCTTTCCTCGTCTTTGCGGCGGGAAAATGGACGTGAGGATGGCCATTCCGGTGGTGACGAAAAGGGCGGCGCCGATGCCTTGAAACACACGGAAGAAGATGAGGATGCCCACCGAAGTCGAAAACGCCGCAAAAAGAGAGGAAAAGGTAAAAAGGGCAAGCCCCGATGTAAAGACCTTTTTTCTTCCGTAAAGATCGGCGATTTTTCCCGCCGGTACCAGTACAACGGCAACAGCCAGAAGAAAAGCGGTAGCGATCCAGCCCAGTTCAACGGCATTAATGCCGAATTCTTTCTGGATCGCCGGGAGAGCCACGTTGACGGAGGAGATCGTAAAGGGTCCCATGAAGGAAGTAACCGTGGTCACCCACAGGGCGGCCTTTTCTTGAGAAGCCGGATCCGGAGGTTGGGTTGGATGCATCGGGTTCATCTTGCGGCACGGGTGATTTTAGGGAAAATGCCTTTGAGCTTTTCGATGTGGGTGTTTTCTTCGTAGATGATGCAGCCCAGCGTTTCGGAGGTTTTTTTATCCGATATGAAGGGCTCCAGCATCTCTCGAATCTGTGGGTCATCGGCGGCTTTGGCGGCTTTCTGATAAACCCTCTGGCCGTTTTCCTCGAGCCTTACGGCCAATGCGATGATGTCATGGATCGTAAACATGGTGAAATCCAATTGAAATTATAAAAATTTTAAGATCCGGTCGGATTCTTCCGGATGAAATACCCTGCAGAAGGCTGTGTGTTTACCCTGTTGTTGCAAAAGCAGAGGATACCCCAGATCCAAGACGTCCAAGGGCGAAGCCGTAGTATTTTACTGCGAGCCCTTGGCAACGAAGGAGATGGGGCATCTTCGGCTTTCCCTCCGGGTAAAAAATATGACAAATTTTTTCTTTGTTTTAAAAGTCACCAAAAGTTTATTAGCGAGCAATGCATAAACATATTCAAATGCCCTGTTATCATTATCTTTATCTATACCTTATCATGTTTTTTATGCAACTGCAGGGTTTATTTCTCTATGTTGTGGTTCAAGTTGTATTGCCGGATCAGCACCTTTTTTTCATCATCGGGCAATGATTTCATGTAAGCCCTCCATCCCGGGCACCAGCGGGTATGCCATCTCCACAATCGTCCTAAAATCGATTTCGGGTTGGCGTCGTATTTTGCCCTGAACGCGCAGGTGGAGCATTTAAGTTTTGCCATATCAGTGTGCCTCCGTGAGTGTAATAAAGCGTTTTTTCAATTCATACAGACCGTGCCACCACCTATAATCCGGTGCCATCATGGCAGCTCCCATTTTCGCGGCGCGTCCTTCCCGGTGCCCCATTTCGATCCAGGCGATCTCCGGTTGTTCGTCCGTCAGTCGTGTTTTATCCAGGAGGTTTTCCCGATAAAGCCTTTCCATGTAACGACGCACGGGCCCTTCATAGACTTCATTGTATTCATGAACGGCGCGGTCCAGTTGATCGAAATGGTTACGGGTCCACAACAGGCTATGACATTGAAGACAGACGGTTTCCATTCGACCCCGGGCCTCTTTCCAATCGATCCCTTCAGGTCGGCCGGTAGGGGAGGCTTGGAGTTCCCAACTCAGGCGATGGCCCACATCATGGGAAGGCGGGGTATTTCCGGCGCCGGAAATATGGCATGCCGCGCAGGTGGGTGATCGATAGTCCACGCCGGCGGTCCAGGTGGAAGCGGCGGATTCCCAGCGCCATGCGTCGCCAAAGGCTTGATAGAGGGTGCCGTGTTTAGATTCCCGGTAGATTTCCATTTGGGGATGTTCAGCCCCGACATGACACTTCCCGCATGCCTCGGCACGCCTCGCCCGGGATACGGCGAAACCGTGCGGTCCATGACAGGCGCCGCAATTTCCAAAGGACCGATCCGGGTTCATGCGGCCGATTCCCCGAGGCAGACCGCGTCGCTGTTCAAGCCGGGCTGATCCATCGGCGATGCCGACTCCATGACAGCCTTCGCATCCGGTCACAATTTCCACATCTGAAAGGCGGTTTTCCCGGATGAAGGGATCCGTGGAAAGAACGATGGCAACGGTTTTGGCATGCTTGGAGCGCTGGAACTCTTGATTTCGATCCGGATGGCATCTGGCGCAATCTTTGGGTGTCACAACCGGTGAGACCCACTCCTTTCCATGTTTTCTGTGAAAATTGGAAATATCCGGGTCCGACCTGGAAGCGAGATGGCAATGCATACAGGAAACTCCGTTTTTGGCATGTGCGGATTCGGACCAATCAGCCAGCACGGCGGGGGTCTCGAGATTATGGCACTTCAGACACACATTCGCTTTTTCCCGGGTCCATTTTGGAAACGGATCCACCAAAGGAGGTCCCCATCTCCACCAGACGACGCACATCAGGACTACCAGGACGCATATTAAAATAAAATATGCCAGAAATACGAATAGATTTAAAATGCCTTTTCCCTCGTCCTTCTCGTCGGCCGGGGGAGCGGCTCCGAGGTCCTTCACGCGCTCGAGCACTTCCGTACCATGAGGCGCTTTTTCCAGGGCATCGGTCAAATCGGTTCCGGCAAAATGCCGTACCATATGAACGCCGTTCTTCCAGAATTTCGAACCGGTGACGTCGTAGAGATGCCCGGTGTATATAACGTGGGCCGGCCGGCCCTCTTTCCCATCGGGCTTGAGTGCACCGCGTCGCCCGGCCGCTTCCCGGAGCTTGCGATCGATGGTTGTGGTGGCAACGGCTGCCACGACGACCATGAGAAAGTAGGTGCTGACTTTGACGATCCAGATGATTCCGAAGGTGGTGCTCCACAGTTCCCGCACTTCCTGGACCTTCAACAGGGTTAACCCGATACCGGTCAACCCGACGACCCCGATGCACAGACGCCCTAAAAACTTTTCGGACTTGGGCATCCCCGCCACCAGAGACCGGGGCTTGATGACCAGATGCACGTAAATGATGGACCCGAACCAGATAAAGCCGAAAAGGATGTGCAAAAAGCCCAGGACGGCCCTGGCTAGACGCTTGACCCAAAGGGGGCTTCCTTCGTCGGGAAGCAGGGTATATCCATCGGCCTTGAAGCGTTCCCCCCTGAGGGTCAAGGCGCCGCCGCCGTCCGGATGAATATGGCATGCGGAACAGGCCAGCTGACTCTGCCCGGAAAATTCAGGGGAAGCTATCGCTTGATGGTTCCATGCAGCCAATATAAACGGAATGGACATGATGAAAAAAAAGGTCATTTTCATGAGGGGCAATCGTCTTTGCGACGTTTCCGTTTCCTTGGGATTCCTTACCTCATCATGTTTTTTATGCAACTGCAGGGTTTATTCATTCCTCCTTCAATCATCTATTGATAAAAACAAGGCTTTCCGGGAGGATCTCTTCATTTCCGCGTGGCCACGTACACCCCATCCCAGTCCTCCGGCGGCGGATTTTCCAAGTAAAGACGACAACGGTTGGACATGACCCTGCATGAAGAATCTCCTTCAAGGATGTCGGCACCCTCTTCGAAAAGCGTCAGTGCCCGATCCCAAGATCGGCGGCGGTATGTTTCCAGGGCTTCGGCATAGACATCGAGGAAACGACGCTTTAGTTCCGGGAGCCGGTCTTCCAGGCGGCCCACCAGCTCGAAGATTTTTGCGGCCTGCTTTTTGCCCATCACCCTTACCGAGTCGAGTTCCCTTACCAGCAACGTGTTTTCCACCATTTTGGCGGTTTTTTCTCCGATTAAAATGTCTGTGCCGTAAAGCTTGTTGAGGCCTTCCAACCGGGATGCGAGGTTCACATGATCCCCCAGGACACCGTAGGTGAAGCGCTGGTCGGATCCCAGATTTCCCACCAGCATAGGCCCGGAATTGATACCGATCCGGGCGCTCAACATGGGACGGTTCATGGCAGACCACTCGAGTTGAAGGGAAAGAAGCCTTTTACGCATGGCCAAGGCCGAAAGGCACGCCTGTTCGGCATGGACAGGGCTTTCAACAGGCGCCCCGAAAACCGCCATAAGGGCATCACCGATATACATGAGGAGCGTGCCGTGACAGTCGAAAATTTCCTCGGTCATCTTGGTGAAATAACTGCTCAGAATGCGCACCAGCTCTTCAGGGGAATAGATTTCTGAATAGGTGGTGAAACCCCTTAAGTCGGAAAAGAGAACCGTGAGTGTTTTGACCTCGCCCCCCAGTTTGAGCTGCTCGGGATTCTCGAGCATTTCCTCGATGACATCGGAGGCGACATACTGGGTGAAAGTTTTTTTAACCTGGCGCCGTTTCCGTTCTTCAGTGAAATAGCTCAAGACCGTAATCCCGATATAACTCAGCAGCAGCCCTAAGAGCGGATAAACCATGTTAAGGAGGGTACCGGACCTGACGAAAAGCTGCTGGACGAAAAGGATATACCCACCAAAAAGGAAAAAGGCGAAGAACAACCCTTTCAAAGGATTCAGGCGGGATAGACCGAAGGTGACCAGGAGGCATAGGATGATGATGGCCAAAATATCAAAGACCCGGATCCAGGGAGGCTGGGTCAGGAAATGTTCCGTCAGGATGTTGTCGGATACAATGGCATGTAGCGCCAGGCCGGGAGTGGAGGCACTGAAAGGAGTAATAATATAGTCGGCGATGCCCATGGCGGCTCCCCCCACGAACACAATCTTGTCCCTGAAGGTCTCCGGTGGGACCTGTCCCTTGAGAATATCCGTGATGGAGTATTGGAGAACCATCGCCTGGGGGCCGAGGTGGTTGACCGCCATCCGACCGAACTCGTCTGTCGGAATGAAGATCTTTCCTAGTTTGACGCCCCGGACACCATAAGGGCTGAGTATCACCTCCAGGGGGGGACGATTCAGGAAGTGCCATACTGCCTGGACAGCCAGGGAGGCATACATCTCAGCGCCGCAGCGCACCAACAGGGGTGCCCAACGGATGACGCCATCCCTATCCTGGGTTTTGTTGAAAAAACCGGAAGAATGGGCCGCCCGGGAAAGAAGGTCAAGGTTTCCTTGCGGGGCGAACGCCGTGATCATGGGAGGCGGTCCGGTGGCACCGTCGATAAAGCGTGTCTTTGGATAGCGGGAATTGGCGATTCCTTCCAGGCGGCGCTCGATCTCCAGGGGGGTAATATCATAGTTGAGATCCGTCCGGCGCATGTGGAAAAAATGGCCCAGCACCACGGCGGCCCGGGAGCGTCGGATCGCTTCCGCAAGGAGGAGGTCGTTATCTGCATTTTTCCGATAAGTATCAATGAAATCTAAAAATCTTTGGTTCTTTTTCACAGTGAGTGGGTAAGTTGATTTTGGTATATACTGGTGCCAAAATAAAGTGCTCTCCAAAGGAAGGATACTGAAATGGAACTTATTGCCTCATTGTTTGAAAGAG
>Ga0066636_10002033_pt1 | contig 12729 bp, 5 predicted proteins | sample CryGeyCG2014_080_2_FD_62736 | JGI IMG/M metagenome (GOLD analysis project Ga0066636, IMG submission 62736) | Groundwater microbial communities from aquifer - Crystal Geyser CG07_land_8/20/14_0.80 | ecosystem: Environmental > Aquatic > Deep subsurface > Groundwater | place: USA: Utah: Grand...
ACACGTAGCCGAGATGCAACGGCGTGTCGACTCCGGCGATGTTCTCGGACACCGAGCCGAGGTCCCAATCGAAGTAGAGGCCGAAGTAGTATGCGGGCACGACGGCTGTGCCGTTGTTCCTTACCGTGTACTTCAGCATGACAAAATCACGGTTCGACGGTTCCGTGTACTCAAAGCTCTCAAGTCTTACCTGAAGCCCGATCTTCGCAGCACCCGCGGAATCGTCGCTCATCACGCATACCCCATCCTGTGCGGAGAAGGCGCCTGGAGTTTGGAGTCTGAGTGCGGCGACGTGTGTAATGCCCCTGTCCCTCTCTAATGGATCCGCACTGCGTGCGACATCGACGATGTGTGCCGAGTCTTCCCCCGAGACAATTGCTCCTTCGAACAGAAGGTTCGGTCCCAACTTGTAGCGGAACCCCTCACCCCTGGCATTCTCGGGATAGTCGTCAAAGGAGAGTGTCCCGTGACTGCTGATCGTCACGGACACATTGTTCACATCGGTCTCGCGGAACGTGGGGTTTGCCACAAAAGAAATGTTCCTCCGGTCCCCCGCTCCTCCACCGGAGGCATCAAGGACGAGATTCACCTCGTGGTCAACCGGCACGTCCCTGCTCACCACAAACATGAGCGGCTGCAAGGCGATAGAGACGGAATCGAGTGTGCCGACCGGGCCCATGACAACAGCGCTTTGGATGAACCGGATGTACGGGTCGGATCCCTGGAGCGTCAGCGTCACTCCCGCGGGGAGCGGCTTGAGCCAGCTCATGACCGTCGCAATCACAACAACCGTATCTCCCGGATCGGCCGAGCAGCTGCGGCCAGCCCCTCGCGGCGAAGTCATGTTGACGGAGAGAATGCTGAGGCCCGCCACGTCGCGCGAGACCGCTGCAGCCGCGTCGACGCGTCCCGATCCAAGAAGACCCTCATACCCAGGGTTCTGCGCATCGATGGATAGAGCAGTGGAACGGACCTGCGCCGCGATCTGCCCCGGAAGCCAATCCCTATGGATCGCTTTCAAGAGCGCCGCCACTCCCGTCACGACAGGCGAAGCCATCGAAGTCCCGTCCAGGTAACCGTAGCTCCCCTGGCTGATGGGATAAGTGCTGTAGATATTCTCCCCCGGCGCTGACACACCGACGCTGTACCCGTAGTTGGAAAACGTCGACTTCATGTCGCTCGAGCTGACCGATGCGACAGCAAGCACACCCGGATACCCGGCCGGATATCCTGTCGATGTAGAGTTCTCATTCCCCGCAGCAGCAACGATGAGAACCCGCGGGACAACGCTCCGGAGCACATCTGCCTCAAAATTGCTGAGACCGCTTCCACCCCAGCTGCAGTTGATGATCGCCGCACCGTGGTCGGCCGCCCACTTGATCCCTTCATACCCGAAGAGGATATCGTTGCTTCTTGGGTCATCCTTTCCTGCCTTGACGGGCATGATTGTGACGGAGTAACCGACTCCGGCTATTCCGATCCCGTTGTTTGTGACCGCGCCAGCGATTCCTGCAACGTGCGTGCCGTGCGGCGATCCGGGCGAAGGATCATTATCCGGCGTGCGTCCATCGGCTCCCGCGAAATCCCAACCGTGCGACCCGTCGGTGTTCGTCCAGATGTGAGCGCTGAGGTCCTCGTGATGCCAGTCCACGCCGCTGTCGACAATGGCGACGATGATGGTCGAGTCGCCGCGACTCACATTCCATGCCTGGTACGCATTGACCTGCTGAAGATACCCCTGCAATCCGATTCTCAGGTCGTTCGGGGTGAAGTATAGATGACAGATGAAGTGCGGCTCGGCATATTCGACTGATGGGTCGCGCCCGAGTTGCGCGCACACCGACGGAATGTCGAGCGGTCCGGCAGCATGCGCGGTGTAGATCCTGGCGAGTTCCACATCCGACTCATCGCGAATCGTCTCCGGAAGCGGGAACATCTCCGCGGCATCGCGCAGCCCGTAGACGGCTGCGATACGTGCAAGTTGAGCCTGCACCACTGCCGTCTTTGGGAGACCGATCTCTTTCTTGAGCTTGAAAACCACGATGTCAGGGAGATACTCTTCCCTCCCCGGAGGCTGCTTGTTGCCGTGCTCTCCCAGGGAGGCAGCGTTCCGGGTGTGGAGTCCGCCCGGGCCCGGAACAGCGGCAAACGCGACAGACCCCGCGAGAAGTGCGAAAATGGCGGCCGACCTCATCACGGCTCCCATTGCGGGTTCTGCCTCCTCTCGATCACCCGCCCCGGCATTGCCAATTCAGCTTCACTGGATGTCAATTGTCACCCCATCCATAGAGCACATACGCGCCCGGCGCAAGAGGGTTCTTCGTCTCTTCCCCGCCGGCGGAGCTCACGGCATTGAGGAACGCCTTCCCGGCATTTGTCCCCGATGCAAGTCCGGTGAAGAAGATCTCATCGAACGATCTCATTAGTCGCGTATTGACCTTCCAGAGGTTCACAACCACGTTGCGCGATCCGTGAGCCATGAGGACCGTGGCAATCTCAGCAGGATCCCATGTTCCCGACACAGCCGTCACCACCGCTGTGGGAAACCGGTGGAGCTGCGGGAGCATCCCGGTGCCGCGCTCATCAAGCGGTTGAGATTCGGAACCCTTCGACAGGAAGAACGATGGATCCATTGACTTTGCCGGAGTCCAGGGAAGGACTGCGAAGAGCACCGCGCCACGCATATTCCGCAGGGTGTCCCATGTCGCGGATGTGGAGAGGTTCATGTTGACTTCTCTGAACCAATTGCGCACATCACGGAGAACGTAGTCAGCGTCCCAGTCTGTTCCCGCAGGATTTCCAATGGCCACCGTTTGGGCATGCGTTGTATCGACCGCACATCGCTCCCACGCAATCGACGACGCCGAGGGAACGACTCGCACAGATAGGACCCTGCGGACGAGCGATCGGGCCAGAGCGGCCTCCGGAAACGGAATGCCGGGCGATGCTTGCGGAGCAACAAAAACGAACTCTCCCCAGGTTGCCGCCGCGGCTCGCATTTCTCCCCTTGCACTGCTTCTTCTCGTTCCAGCGCCCCCGAGAGCGCGTGCTAACGGATCAAGCAGAGCCCGTCCAATCCTCTGAAGGACCTCTGTCCCCCGGCGTCCAGCTTTTGGATCCGATGAGGGCACTGAGTCCCCCGGCAGGGGGAGATCAGCGGCAAGTGAAGCGAGACGGTTCAGGCCGGGAGCGGGCACGACGATGCACTGCGCGCGTGTCACGAGGAACGCGAGAGGACCTGCACTCCCGTCAAAGTACTCTACGAGTGTCGTCCCCTCGGCGAGCCGCCGTCGGATCTCCGGGGCCGGGAGGGGCGACGGTTTCAGGAGCGATGCAAAGACAGGCGATATGCCGCTTGCCTCTTCGACGGTCGAATGAAAGGACTGACAAGAAGCACGCAATTCTCTGGCAAGGGCTGATTGCCTTTCCTCATCTCCTGTCGAGGCGAGGAGCAGGTCGACATCCACTCCTCTCAGCATCTCGATCCGCGCCCCCAGTGAGAGGGCCCGCTTGACGAGGGTTGTCAGGGAATCGTCCTTGAACACGAAGTTGACGAATCTCATGCGCGCCGCGAGTTGCCGCGAGATCCTTTTCTCCGCTGCATCAAGGGCCGCATCCGCCTGTCGGAGCTGTGCCGACAGCCGTACGATGGGATCGTACCAATCGATGCGGGGCCACCGGAGGATCCGTGCCCGCAGCGACGGATCGAGGGAGAGGATGGGGAGACTCGGTAGTGGTACGGAATCAGCGATAGCGGCCGCCCTGCTGTAGGCCTCCAGCGCCGCCGCCTTGTCGCCTGACTGCTCAAGGACCCTTCCGCGCTCGTACCATGTCACAGCCTGCCCGAGCGGAAAGTCGTACGCGCGGAAAATGGAGTCGGCACTCGAAAGCGGTGCGAGTCCATCCCCCAGCCCCCACCTGCGTGCCGCAGCGTAATCGGCCTTGATGGCCGTGATCGCAGCGAGCGCGAACATTGAGCCGCCCCTTCTCGCAGCGCCGGCAGCCTCATCAAACAAGGCAGGGTTCCAAGCGGCTTCACCTTCCATAAGGAGCGCATCGACCTGAAGCATTGCGTCCCCCGGCACGGCGGCGATGAGCCTTTTCACGAACTCCATATCTGCCTGCCCATCGACGCTGTTCCCGCGCAGAAGGTCCGACCGGACCAGGGAAAGCGCCGTCCTCACTGCATTGACGGTGTCCGCAGCGTCGATGGATGCCTTGATGCTCTGCCTCAGGACCTTGTCCGCACCGAGCAGATCGCCGGAGAGGAAGAGTGCATCGGCATACCATCTTCCCGCCATCACGGCACCCGAGTCCCGGCCCACGCCGTTCCACGCGGCTGCAAGATGCCGCACTGCCTCACTCCATGATCCCTCACGGAGACAGGATTTTCCTAAATCGATGTGCGCCGATATCGTGTCTCGTCCGCCGGAACTCCGAAAGAGTCCGGCGAGAGTCAAGATGTTGTTGTATTCGTTCTTCGCGCGGGCAACGGAGCCTTCGAGGAGCCACGAGTCGCCCAGCAGCTTCACAGCATCGATCTGCCCGCGCCTGTCCGCAATTGCGCTGTACGCCTCAATCGCTTGTTGGGCGTACGAGGCCGCCTCACCGGAACGGGCAAGCATCAGGTGAAGCTTCGCGAGCCCGAGTGCTATCCCCGCGACACGGCCCTTCCTGTCAAGCGAGTTGTTCTCATCGAGCGAGCGGCGCAGCCTGTCGATCGCCCGGCTGTATTCCTTCCTTCCAGCCGCTTCCCAACCTTCTCCTTCGAGCGCATCCGCGCGCCGGATTCGCTCCTTCTCGCCCGGCGAACAGGAGACAATTGCGACTGCAGTGAATCCTACGGCAAGGAGTGAAAGCAAGCGCATGCCGATTCATCTTTCAAGGTCGGGGCCGGTTTTGGATGACGATGACGTGTCATCAGAGACCGGATGCAATATACGAAGCTCCTCAAGTATGTTCAATTGCGCAGTGCAGTGCGTTCATTCTCCCCGTGCTTCAGGAGGAGAACAAACAAGAAAACCCGGGAGGTGTCTGTCCCCGGGTTTTTGATGCGCAACGCGGCGGGGCAAATTGTTCGCTCAGTACTTCTCGAGATACGCGTCAAGCTCCCACGGAGTCACCTGGAGCCGGTACTCATTCCATTCGGCCGTCTTGAGACTGGAGAATTTCTCAAACGTGTACTCCCCGAGGACATCGCGGATCACGGGGTCCGCCTCAAGAGACTGGAGTGCTTCTCGCAGATCAGATGCCACGGTGCTGATGTTCCTCCGGCTTGCCTCATCGTCGGTGAACTCGTAGATGTTCTCTTCCACCGGAGGAGGCGGCACCATCTTCTTCTCGATCCCATCGAGGCCCGCCGCAAGCATCACAGCAAACGCAAGGTAGGGATTCGCGGACGGGTCGGGACACCGCAGTTCAGCCCGGACCCCGTTCTCGCGCCCCGGGGTGCACCGGGGAATCCGAATCATCGCAGATCGATTCCTCTGCCCCCATGCCACATACACGGGGGCTTCATACCCCACCACAAGGCGTTTGTACGAGTTGACAGTGGGGTTGACGACCGCATTGAGGGCCTTGATGTGGACGAGCTGTCCCTGGATAAACGAGCGGGCGACGGATGAGAGATGGTAATCATCCGTCGGATCGTAGAACAGGTTTTTCCCTTCGGTACTGAAGAGACTCTGGTGTACGTGCATCCCGGAGCCGTTGATTCCTGCGATCGGCTTCGGCATAAAGGTGGCATGGAGCCCGTGCTGGATCGCAACGTACTTCAACGTGTACTTGAAGGTCGATGTCTGGTCTGCGATCTTCAACGCTTCGTCGTAGTGGAAATCTATCTCGTGCTGGCCGAAGGCCACTTCGTGATGGAGCGCTTCGACGTCGATCCCGAATCCACGAAGGGCGAATGTCATTTCCTGGCGGATTTCCGTCGCAAGGTCGGTCGTCTGGTCAAAGTACCCCGCGGTGTCATGGGGAAGAGGAAGCAGTTTACCGTTCTCCTTTTTGAAGAGAAAGAACTCCAGTTCCGGACCGACATTGTAAACGTATCCGAGCGCTTGCGCCCGAGCAAGTTGCTTCTTCAGGATGTACCGCGGGTCGCCCTCGAACGGTGCACCGTCCGGCATGTAGACATCGCAGATGATCCTCGCGGCGACCGCCTGTGGACCGTTCTTCGTCCAGGGGGTAACGGCATACGTATCCAGGTCCAGCTTGAGGTACATGTCGCTCTCGAAGATGCGTGTGAACCCCTCGATCGAGGAGCCGTCGAACCAGATGCCGTCGTCGATCGCGCCCTCGAGTTTCGAGACAGGGATCGTAACCCCCTTCAGGATGCCGTTGAGGTCACTGATCTGCAGGTGGACGTACTCCACCCGGTCATGTTGTGTAAGCTCCAGGATGTCCCGTTTTGTCATGTGCGGCATCGGTGATCCTTTCGTGGCTGTCTATGGATATATTGGCGTTGAAGATGCGCAAGTGAGATGACCGTTGTCTCTTTCGGCGTTGAGAGGACTACGTTTGTCCTTGTCGCGTGCACTCCCTGCCACGATTGGATCCGCGACAGGAGCTGCTCGAGCGTCCCCGTGTTCTGCGTTCGCACCTTCAGGAGATAGGAGCCTTCGCCCGTGATGGCGTGGCACTCAAGTATCTCCGGCTCCGACTGTGCGTGCTTCAGGAACGAGGGATATCGGCTCGACGGTGCGATCATCACCATAACGAAGGCTGTCACATCCAGACCGATCTCCTTCGCGTTGAGTCGCGCATGATACCCGGCGATGAGCCCGCGCTCCTCGAGTTTCTTCAGCCGCTCGCTCACGGATGGGAGCGAAAGTCCGGTCTTTGCGGCAAGGACGGTGCGGTGGGTTCGCCCCATCAGCTGGAGCGTCTCGATAATCTGGAGATCGATGGAGTCAAGTTTCAAGCGTGTCTCCTACACAGGTAAGGGGATCACAACCATTTTACAAATATATGTTTCGAATTGCAATGATTTACCTTAGTATCTAAGGAACATTTGGGAAAGAAAGCAAAGTCCCCTCCTCCGGCCCGGGTGCTGTGGGCAGGTGCGGTCGAAATTGGAGACGGGGGGAAATCCTTCGGAGGGACTCGTCAGGTGTGCTATTCCACCGAACGCTTGCGTGCGGCGCGCGAGGCGCGCAGGCTTTCAAGCTGCGGCTTTACGTATTTCTCCATGCAGTCAGGGCAGATGCCGTGGCTGAACTGGGCTTCGGAGTGTTCGGCAATGTAGCTTTCAACCGCCTGCCAGTAGTTCTTGTCGTCGCGGATCTTCTTGCAGTACGAGCAGATCGGGAGGAGACCCTGGAGCTGGTTCACGTCCGCCAGTGTGTGTTCAAGCTGTTTGACCCGTTCGGCGAGGCTGCGCTGCAGCTCGACGACACGCAAGCCGACTTTGATGCGTGCGATGAGTTCCTGCTGATCGAACGGCTTCATGACGTAGTCGTCTGCCCCAGCCTCGAGGCCGGCGACGATGTCGCCCGGGGAACGCCGCGCGGTGAGGAGGATGACGTACGTAGTGGAGGAGGAATCCACTTGCTGGATCCGCCTGCACACCTCCACACCGTCCATCCCCGGCATCATCCAGTCCAGGATGGCAAGAGGGACTTCACCCTCGGCCTGGTATTTCTCCCATGCGTCGATCCCATCCGAGGCGACGACGACATCGAACCCCTCTTTCCCGATGGCGGCTTCAAGAGCACGCCGGGAGACTGGCTCATCTTCTGCTATGAGGATTCTCATCCCACCGCCTCTCTGACCTTCCCGTGAACCTCAGCCGCCTTGGAATCGCATGTCTTTTCCTCACGGCCGGACCGTTCCCTCCCCTCTCTGCAATGCTGATGCATCGCCGGACACTTCTGCATTCGTTCCAACCCGTCCGTGCTCTTCGATCACGGCTGCTTCTCCCATCCGGGTGTCGCGAAGAAGCTCAAGATCTGGTCAATCTCGTTCTCGAGCCTTTCGAGCACGACAGGAGCTTCGTCCGGCCTCTTCTCCTCACCGATCTTCTCAAGTTCATATGCCGAGTCGTATGCCTTCATTGCTCCGATGTTCCCGAGAGCCCCCTTCAGATAGTGGGCTAGCTGGCACGTCTTTGCTGAGTCTTTGCGTGAGACCGCGTCACGCAGCTCCGCGAGCTTCTGCGGTGAGTCGCTCCGGAATATCTCCGCCAGCTCCATGAGGAGCTCAGGGTCGCCTCCCGCAAGCCCGCGTGCCGTCGCAAGGTCAATCGGGAGCTCGGCCGCCGGGGGTTCCTCCGGCGCGTCCGGGACGAGTTTCTCAATCACCGCATAGAGGTCTTCGGGCGTCAGAGGCTTGGAGACATAGTCGTCCATGCCGGCGGCCAGGCATTTCTCTCTGTCTCCCTTCATCGCATGTGCTGTCATGGCAACAATAGGCAAATGGTTTCCCGTTTCTTTTTCCTTCTCTCGTATCACCAGGCTTGCCCCGTAACCATCGAGCCCCGGCATCTGAACATCCATGAAGACGAAGTCAAAAGGCTGCGCGAGGGTCATATCCACCGCTTCCTGTCCGTTTCCCACAACGACAACCTGGTGGTGCCTCTTCTCCAGGATCCGGAAGGCAAGCCTCTGGCTAACCGGGTTATCCTCCGCCACAAGAATCCGCAGCCGGCGTGTGAATCCTCCCGGACGGTAAGGCGGTCGTGCCTGCTCTGCCTCTTCACGTTCGGCCGTCACGGCTTCTGCGGCCCGCGCTGGCTGCACTCCGAAACGGACGGTGAAGTGGAACGTGCTGCCGTGCCCCGGTTCGCTCTCAAGCCAGATATTCCCTCCCATAAGCTTGATCAACTTTGCAGAGATCGGGAGTCCGAGTCCGGTCCCCCCGTAGCGGCGTGTCGTTGATGTCTCAGCCTGTGCAAACGGCTCAAAGATCGTTGCCTGCTTCTCCGGTGGAATACCGATCCCGGTGTCTAATACCGCGAAGTGGAGCCCGACCCCCTCAGCCTCCTGCCACTCCCGTTCCACCAAGACGGTCACTTCTCCCTTGTCTGTAAACTTGATGGCGTTCCCTGTGAGGTTGAGGATGACTTGCCTGAGCCAGAGAGAATCGCCGATGACGTTGTCCGGGACGAGAGGCTGCACCTGGCACGTGAGTTTGATTCCCTTTTCCTTCGCGCGAAATGAGAGAGTCTTGAGGGTCGAGTCAAGGCTATTGCGGAGCGCGAACGGCACAGGGCTCAGGACGAGCTTCTCTGCTTCGATCTTTGAGAAGTCAAGGATATCGTTGATGATCTGGAGGAGCGCCTGGGCGGACTCCCGGATTGCGTTCGCGTACTCCTTCTGTTCCGCCGTGAGATCCGTACCGAAGAGAAGGCTCGCCATTCCGATGACACCGTTCATCGGAGTCCGGATCTCGTGGCTCATACTGGCAAGGAACTCCGACTTGGCGCGTGTGGCGGCCTCGGCGACTTCCTTCACCTTCCGCAGCTCCTCTTCGGTCTGCTTCTGCCTCGTGAGATCGACGTACATCCCGAAGATGCCCGCCTGCTCCCGGCCGGTGACCATCGGCACGCCGTAGATCTGGACCGGCACGAGGCTGCCGTCCTTTCGTTTCCGGACGGTCTCCTTTTCGACCGTTTCCCCTTCGGCTGTCCTCTGGGAAAGCATCTCCGCCTCGCCCTCGAAGGAAGGCGGGACAATGACACTGTCGATAGGAAGGCCGCGGATCTCGTCGGCTGAGTAGCCGAAGATCTTTTCAAACCCCATGTTGACGTCGAGGATGACGTCATTGACGCCGAGCATCGCAACCCCGACCGGCGTGTTCTCGAAGAACTGCTGGAAGCGCGCTTTCTGGAGAAGTGTCTCGAGCTCAGCCCGTTTTCTATCGGTGATGTCGGTTGCGAGCCCGATGAGCGCAAGGGCGTTCCCCTTCTCATCCCTTACGACGGAGGTGGAGAGGTAGATCGGGAAAAGGCTTCCGTCCTTCCTCCGGTTGAGGAGTTCTCCCCTCCATCCCCCCCTCAGCGTCGCCGGGAGGATGTCGCTCGTCGCATCGGGCGGATTGTCGAACGGCCGCAGGAGAGCGGTCGATTGTCCGAGGACTTCGTGCTCTTCGTACCCGTACGTCCGCAGGAACGCATCGTTGACGTAGACGATGTTGTCTTCCATGTCGGTTATGCTCACGCACTCGCTTGCGCTCTTGACGGCCTGGGCAAGGACATTGAGCTCCTTTGCTTTGCGCTGGTGCTCGAGAGCGTTGACGATAACCTCGCAAATGATCTTGAGAAGACGCTTCGCCTCATCCGTCCATTCCCTCTCCTCCCGCATCATGTCGAAGCCGAGGAGGCCGATGTGCGATTGCCCGTACGCCATTGGGACTGCGATGAGCGACTTCAAACCGAGCGATTCGAAAAACTTCCTGTCGGTCTTCGCCTCAGGAGGAAGATCACTGAGACGTGAGAACATCAACGTCTCGAAACGACGCTGTTTCGCCATCTCCCAGGGGACGTCTTCGACCGGCAATCCTTGCAGCTCATTCTTCTGCGATGGGATCCCCGCCGCGCACCATTCGTGCGTGTTAATCATCTTCCGTCCGTCCGCCGAAAGGAGCATCACGTAACTGTGGTCGACGTTGCAGAACTCGCCGATGATCTGGAGGGCGTGGTCGATCTCCCCATCGATCTCGTCGGAGGAGATATTGACAAAACTCGCCGAAATCGTCGCAACGATATTCTCGAACTCGACCCGTCTTTTCAAGGCCTCTTCCACGCGCTTCCGCTGGGAAATGTTGCGGAAGATCCCGAGAAGAAGTGGAGCGGACTGCCTGATGCCCATGAATGAATTCGCTACCTCGACATCGACGGCCTTCCCGGACCGGAACGTCACTCTCCGCTCGAGGTGGGTCTCGACTGTCTTGTCGATGAACCGCTGCCGGTATTCCTCTGGTGCGGTATCGGCGTATTGCTCTGATGAGTAAGTGACGGTGAACGGCTGGCCGACAAGCTCTTCCTGAGTCATGCCGGCGAGCCGGCAGAAGGCTTCGTTGACCGCAACGATGTTTCCTTGCTCATCCGTGAGGCGCATACCGTCGACGGAGTTCTCCCAGACAGATCGGAATTGTGATTCAGACTCCCGCCGTGCCTCTTCAGAGCGCCTCCGATCAAGGGCTGTCGCAATGTGCTGAGAGACGAACGTCAGGACTTCTTTCTCGCGTTCGCCGTACCGGACGCTCTCACGGTAGCTCTGCACGACAAGCGCGCCGATAATCTTCTCGCGCAGTTTGAGCGGCACGCCGAGCCAGTCGATGGAGGGGGCCCCGATGGGCTCGATCTCTCCACGTTTCACAAGGTCGTCGAAGACTTCCGGGGAGGCGAGGAGCGGGCAGCCGGTGCGAAGAACATATTCGGTGAGGCCCCGGCGCAATTCCCTCGGACTCGGCGGCTCGTCGTACTCGTCGACGAAGTATGGGAACTCCAGGAACCCGCGGGATTCATCGTACAGGGCAATGTAGAAGTTATTCGCATCCATAAGCTCGCCGACGATGCCATGGAGCGCCTTGTAAAATGCGGGGAGGTCCTCCGCAGAGCTTGCCACGTCAGCGATCCGGTAGAGAGCCGATTGCAGCATCTCCGACCGCTTGCGCTCCGTGATGTCCTCTACCGCCCCGTCGTAGAAGAGCACCTGACCGTTTTCGTCGCGGATGACTCTCGCATTCTCACGTGCGAGGATGTACGTACCGTCGCCTCGTTTCCATTTGGCCTCGAGGCCGTAAATCTCCCCTTCGCGCTCCAGGCGCTCCTTGAATTCCTTCCGGTCGTACCGGGGGGCGTATTTGCCTGTCTCAAGGTTGATGGACTTCAGTTCTTCGAACGACTTGGCCCCGAGTATCTTCACGAGGGCGGCATTCGCATTGAGAATCTTCCCGTCCGGCGTCGACCGGTAGATGCCCGTCGGGCTATTCTCAAACAGGACCTCAAAGCGGGCCTCGTTCTCCCGGAGCCCTTTCTCGGCCCGATCCCTTTCGGCCATCACCCGCTTCAGCCGCTTCCATCGGCTCACCCAGTAGACAGAGAGCGCGAGGAGTACGCCCCACAGAACGGCGACGAGATCAGGGCCATGCCAGGCGGGGTTGTACGTGAGTGCCCGCTTCGCAACAGTCTCAAAGACGTGAAACATCGAGGCAAGAACATATACGCATATCCCGCCAGCGACTATCGCGAGGAAGCGGAGGAGGGTCTTCTTGCTCTCCGCTTCTTCCTCATCGTGGGGGCATTTCATGCTCTCCACCGATCTAGATTGTACCTCGCCCGGAACATCTGATACCGCCTCCCGAGGAATCAACTGAAAATAGCAACGCGCGCCTTGATAATCAAGACACCTCTTCAGACCGCGAGACTGTGCAACCCTTCTTCCTTGGATTCCACGACGGAAAGGCAGAACCTGCCTGCCCGTTATCGTCGTTTCTACAACGAGAGATCATAGGGCACAGTGACGTCGCCCCCGATCGCAAGACAAACCCGTGGAATTTCGACTGGGAGAAGTTCTACCGCCTCCGCGATGAGGACTCCGCGGTCTCGGAGCAAGAATAGTCAGAGGTCGGGGCCTCGTCCCGGTTTTACCCCGGATGAGAGCCGCGGACATCCTCGACCTTCGCCATCAGCAGCGGGGTTCCCTCCACTTTATCGAGCAGCCCATCGACGGATACTGCACTTCAGGAAGGGGCCGTCCGCTCGCGAGACATGTGATTGCCTCCTTC
>Ga0066636_10002034_pt1 | contig 12726 bp, 7 predicted proteins | sample CryGeyCG2014_080_2_FD_62736 | JGI IMG/M metagenome (GOLD analysis project Ga0066636, IMG submission 62736) | Groundwater microbial communities from aquifer - Crystal Geyser CG07_land_8/20/14_0.80 | ecosystem: Environmental > Aquatic > Deep subsurface > Groundwater | place: USA: Utah: Grand...
ATTATCGCTCTTGTCGGCCCTACCGGTGCCGGCAAGACCACCATCGTAAGCCTGATACCCAGGTTCTACGATTCGCAGGAAGGAATGATATCCATAGACGGCATAGACGTTAAAAAACTGAAACTCAAGGATCTGCGCGAGAATATCGGCATCGTTATGCAGGAACCGTTTTTATTCAACGGCACTGTCCGGGAGAATATCGCCTACGGCAAGCTTGGCGCGACCCTTGATGAGATCATAGAAGTCGCTAAGCTCGCGAATTGCCACGAATTCATTATGGGCCTGGCTGACGGATACGAACACCAGATAGGCGAGCGCGGCATACGGCTTTCAGTGGGGGAGAAACAGCGCGTCGCGATCGCCCGGGCGCTCCTGAAAAATCCGCCCATACTTATCCTTGACGAAGCGACTTCTTCGGTGGATAACCGCACGGAGGCGCTCATCCAGCAGGCGATAGACCACCTCCTGCGCAAGCGCACGTCTTTCGTTATCGCGCACCGGCTGTCGACAGTGCTAAATGCGAACAAGATACTTGTTGTCCAGGAAGGAAAAATAGTTGAAACCGGCACCCACTCCGAACTTCTTTCCCTGAACGGCGTGTATGCCGATCTGTATAATACCCAGTGGCGGCACCTCGAACATCCGGCGGCGCAATGAGCAAATGGCGTATAGCGTATGGCATAAGATAGAGTTAGAGAGTCATAGAATCAAAGTAGAAACAGTGTTAACCTGTGTTAACCTGTGGTTTCAAATGTAGTTTACAGAGTTTACACAGTTTACAAGTTTACAAGTAAAAATCCGTGTTAATCCGTGGTTAAATATTATTCTCTGTTGACTCTGTGGTTAAGGTTTAGGTTTTTATGAGTGAAGAAAGTTTTTATAACGTTGTTCTCGGAAGCCAGGATGCCTTTGACCTTCAAAAGCTGGCGGACGCCCTGAGCCGGGCTTCAGGCATGGTGCGCCTTGACGCGCTCAGCCATATCAGGTCGCACTGGGGGATCCTGTACAGGACAAAGGAAATGGAAAAGGCGCAGGACCTGCGGCAGAAACTGGAACAGGAAGGCGTGGAAACTTTTATACTTGATAATATGCAGTTAAAAGCAATTCTCCCGCCGAAATTATTAAAAAAAGTTATTCCAAAACCGGAAGGTTTGGTTTTGGAAGAAAATGAGCGGGAAAAAATTCTGCCCTGGGATAATTTTATTTTAATTTGCTCCGGCCAGGTTGAAGAAAGTATAATGGTTAAGAAAAAATCATCTGCCGATGAAGGCGCTGCAAGAAAAATTGCATCGCTTGCAGTTTTTCTTACAACCGGCATACCTGTCTCTGCTAAAAACACTAAACCGGAGGAAGAGGTTAAAAAAGAGACCAGCTCTAATTATTATCTTGATATTATTGCCAAAGAAAATGCTGAAAGCCTATCAATTTCCGGGTATTCTTTTGATTATTCGTATCTTGGGAACAGGAAACAGTATAATATTTTCGCCAATTTTTCAAATCTTGTTAAGGACACGGCAGGTTTTCTTCCAAACGCAGTCAGGAACCGCGGGGTGCGCTCGCTTGAGCAGGGCGGTGGTACATTCAGGGATTTCAGATACAGGAGCATTGAGGAATATGAAGCCGAGAAATTGTGGCTCCTTCAGCTGCTGAAAAAATAAAAAGGAGGGCTGAATGCCCCCCTTTTTTTTATTTGTCCGGTCTTGCATGTCATTGCGAACGCAGTGAAGCAATCTAGCGTTCAGATTGCCGCGGCCGCCCAGGGCGACCTCGCAATGACAAAGAAACTATTTCCCAGGGCCTTACTTCAAGCTTTAAAGTTTTACCATGTTTAAGAATGGTAATAATTTTTCCCTGCAAATCAATTTTCACAGCCTTCTTTGCAGTAAAAGGAAGCTTTATCCTTGCTTTTGTTTTTCTCCCCCCAGTTTCGTAAAACCGCAGTATGAAGTTTTTCCCTTCCCTGTAAAATCCGGTCATAATAAGGTTTGAAGGTTCAAGCGACAGGAAGGAACCCGCCGGTTCCTGCGGCGGGCACCTTGTAGATCCTTCCGCTGCTATAATTCCGGGTTTCCTTGCAAACGCCTGTGAGACCCGGGCGATGTGCGCGGACCTCCAGTCACCTTTATGGAAAATAAGGCGGGACGCGAACCTGTGCGTTCCTTCTGCCCGCATTGCCTTGTTCACGAACCTTTCCCATCCCTCAAGCTTTGTCACGCTGTTTATGAGAATATTTCCGATACTGTCCCCGCCAGGCAGAAAATAGTAATGCGACGCGTCATAATTCAGGTATGAAACGCTTCCTTCGCCGTCACTCTGGCTTATGAAGGACTTCGCGTAAAACAGGCCTTTCCTCTGCCTTTCAATATTTTCCCAGCAGCTCTCGCCCTCTGCGAGGAACGGCTCTTTTTCAATATCCTTCTCTTCAACAGCAAAAGGCGTGTCCCCGAAGATCTTCCCTTTGAACAGGAGCGGGAACTCAAGCGCCAGGAATCCGTCTTCAGCGCCCCATTTTACCTCAACGTTGATGTCAATGACCGGTTTATCCTTATAAACCGTGATCTCTCTTGTAACGGGGTGCGGCCCCGCAGAACCTTCTGACCTGTAAACCGAAAAAAGGTCCCCATCCGCGGTAGTTTTTGCGATGCCCCATTTCACCCGCTCAACGGAAGTTATTGGCCCGGCGTGCAGGGCGCCTTTTGCCGTGTCCACCCGGTACAGTTTCAGGTCCGCGAAACTGCTATCACTTTCCGCTCTGTATTCCTTCCCGCCTGCCTTGATACATACCGGATCGCTCCCGTTGAACTCAACCGTTGCCCCTTCTCCCCGCATGGCGGGTTTCAGGCCAGGCTTGGCCGCGGAAACAGCGTTATAGCCGCAGGCCGGGATCTTCACTTTTGCCGCAACGTCAAATTCATATGATCTTGAGGAATTCTCGTTCTTATCCAGCACCTGGAAGGGAATATCCCTGCCTTTTGCATCCGCAAGCGAGAATTCGGCGCAGGAATCCGGGAAGGTGAGAAGCATCCTGACGCATTCCTCCCTTTCAAACGGCAGGGAGTTGAAAACAACAGCCTGCGCGGTTTCAGGCAGGCGGATAAGCCGGGCAAGAGAAGATAAGACTGCTTCAATTGTTTCAGAGGTTTCGAGTTTCACGTTTAAAGCTTTATTGTAAAGCTTGTTGAAATCGTCCTCGAAAAGCCACTGGGTGGCGTGGGCGCAGGAAAGAAGGTGCGTTTTCCACATGTCTTCAATGTCTTCAATGTCCCCAATGTCTCTAATGTTTTTAATGTTGTTAATGTCTCTGATAGTGTTCCACGTTTCAAGCGTTGTAAGATTTATCTCATTCTCCTGGCGGAGGGCGAAAAGCCCGTTCGCTCCTCCCCACCCGACGTTGTAGCACACGTCGCAGGGGTCAAGCGAGCCGTTTACCTCAGGTATCTCTGACATGTGCTTTTCTATCTCCCTGAAATACTGCGGCGGGGTGGCGAAATTTACCTTCACGCCTTCCTTGCTGTTCAATTCCTCCATGAGCTCCAAAAGCGGCAGGGGTTTGTCGGAATAAGGTGTTCTTAAAGGCCTGCAGTCATCTGTGCCCTGGCTTACCCAGGCGATACTTACCGGCCGGAGGTCATTATCCCTTTCAGCCATGTTGTTAAGTTCTTCAGCCAGGTTTTCAGCTGAGCACAGCCCGCCGTATGTTCCTCTTGAGCACAGGATCTTTGAGCCGTCAAATCCTTTCCAGTAGAATTCAAGCGGAACTCTTTTCCTTGTAAGTGCTACGTACGGCCTCCAGAAACGCAAATACTTGTACCCGGCAAGCGCAAGCAGCTGGGGCACCTGCGGGTGGCCCACGGACACGTCAACAGTGCCAGCGTAAACGGATAAGTCCGCTTCAGGAAACAATTCCTTATATATTTTTCTTCCGTATTGCAGGTCCCGCACCTGGGTTTCCTCTCCGGTCATGGTGGGGCGCAGGTTTGTGAAAGAGCCGCATACCGCGATCTTCCCCTCGGCTATCCTTTTGCGAAGTTCCTTATATAATTGCGGCCTGCGCCTTAATATCGTTTCTGCCTGGGTGACATAAGGGTCCATGTACCAGCGGAACTGGGGATGCTTTTTTATCGCGTCAAGGGCTTCCTCGGCTACCAGCACGTATCTTTTCTCATGCCATTCTCTGTTAAATGTCCACGCCCAGTCAGGATGGCAGTAGGGCACGACATATATTTGCTTAACCATGTATACTCCTAAAATTGTAAATTTCAAATTGTAAATTGTAAATTTCAAATTTTTAAAATATAGAAATATAGAAAATTATATATTACACTGTAAGTTTTTTGTCAATTTAAATTTTGCAATTTGCAATTTGACTTTTGAAATGTATCTTTATTTAAGCTTGCCGAATTCCACGAATGCCTTAGACATCGCCGCGACGTTCTCCTTCGGCACGTACCCGTGGTCTGCTGTTGCGTCCCCGTACGCGATAAACCCGCCGCTATACGGCCTGAACGCTTCGATCAGGTGCCTTGCTTCGGTAACAATTTCTTCTGGGGTCGCTGTTGGCAGCATTCTCTGCCCGTCCACGTTGGTATGGAAGCAAACCTTCCCGCCGAATGCCTTCGCGAGCTTGTCCACCCCGAATATCATAGGCTGTTCGCAGTTCAGGACGTTTACCCCGATCTCAATGAAATCAGGGATTATGTCCCAGATGAACCCGCAGGAATGGAATATTACGTCCATTCCCTGTTTGTGGCAGAGATCAAACTGCTTTTTATACCTGGGCTTGAATACTTCCCGCCATTTCACGGGATTTATTATAAGCGACCTTTCGGTTCCCCAGTCATCCCCGAACCATATCGCGTCAATTTGGAATTTCGCGTATTCTTTGATCAGGCCTGTTTCGAAATCAAATACCATATCGGCAAGTTTATTGAATTTTTCCGGCTCTGTGTAGATGTCAGCCAGCAGGTTCTCGAAACCCCTCAGGAACGTGAGCTTGTTGAACCCGGATATCCCGATCCCTGCTGTCAGGTATTTGCCTTTGTACCTATCGATAGCGGCCGTCAGGTCTTCGAATCTTGTTTGGTCGTGAGGGTTTGGAATCTTGTAATCTTCCAATCTTTCCCATCTGTCTATAGGATGGCCTTTTACCTGGCCCAGGCCTGTGCCGATCAGGTTATCCCACACGCAATGCCATTCGTCCTCATTTTCTTTAGATGGAGTCCAGCCTTTAGGCTGATTAAATCCCAGCCCCACAATGTCGGAAGCGTCAGGATTCTGGGCGAACCTTATCGGCACCCTTTCCGGCCCCTTAAAATATATCGCCTGCTTTACAAGTTCTTTACTTATCATAATTACTTCCTTAATTTTCCTCGTCCCTTTAACGGGGGAGGATTGTGGTTAGGGTGATTCTTGTTTGTCATTGCGAGTGAAACGAAGCAATCTGAATATTAGATTGCTTCACTTTGTTCGCAATGACCGCCAATTCTTTAACTAAGTCCCTTTTATTTTAGCAGCGTACCTTCTTACGTAGGACCGCGGATGGTCCAGGTACTTCCTTATTATACTGGGCTGGGGCTTTCCCAGTGCGGCAAGAGCTTCCGCAGCCGCAAGTTCTATCTGCCAGAGAACATCTTCCTCAACAGGCGCAACACCCGCGCAGGAGACCTGGAACTTGCGTATTTGCGGGATATCTTTTCGCTTCAGGAATTTCAGGATCATAGGAACGGCTTTCCTGTTCTTGATCCTGCCCATCGCGCGCAATGCGGCGATAAGAGCGTCAGCATCCGCATTCTTGTCTTCAAGCACGCCGAGAAGGGCAGGCAGGGCTTCCGGGCTTCCCGCCCTGCCGAGCATTACGATCGCTGATTTCCATCTGGGCGCAGCCCCGTTCTCCTGGACCCTGGCAGGATTGCGCTCAACCACGTTCTTTACCAGTTCCCGGACCGCCTCTTTCCTTTTAAGCATCGCCAGCGCCACAGCAGGCAGGAATTTGTTTTCGGGCTTAGCGGTTTCAAGGATCTTTAGAAGGGCGGGTACGGCGCTTTTGCCTGATATTGCGAGCGGGTAGATTATGTCTTTCGGCTCGCCTGTTTCGGCAAGCCTCGACGTGTCGTTCCTGAAGTTCTCGGGGATCAGGGGGACAGGGCGGAATTTTTCGTCCAGCGCCCCGGTCTTTTTAAGCTGTTCCTGCACAAGCTTCACGTCAAGCTGCCGCGGGGTTTTGCCAAGCCTGGCAGAGATAGCGGCCGCGATCCCCGCTGCTTCGCCGATCCTTTGCAGGTCGCGCATCATCCTAAACCCGTAGTGCGCGTCCATTGTCACGGACACAGCCCTGCACGCTACCAGCAATCCCTCAACGTTTTTCGGCAGCATGCACCTGTAAGGGATCTCGCACCCTATGGGTTTAAAGAAATTACCGAGTACCCACATCCAAAGCACTCCTTCATCGCTCTGGTTCTCTATGTCATTGGCGTGGTTCTCATAGTACGTTTTCATGAACCCCACGCAGTCTTCAAACCTTCTTGCCAGGATCTCGTCAGCGAGGGTAAGCCTGTAATCTCCGGCTATCTGCCTGCTCTGCCTCACTCCGAGGATCGGAGCGATATAAAGCAGGCGGTTCTGCGCCGGGAATCTTTGTTCGAGGCATTTCAGGCCTTTCCGCCTGGAAGCCGTAAGGTCAAACGCGTCAAACGGGTCTGCCCAGCCCGCGTCAAAATTGATCATCTCCATATTCCCGTTCTTGTCCAGGTGGCCCCCGGACTGGGAGTAGCAGTGCGGCACCTCGTCGGATTCCCTGCCTATTGTGAACGGCGCGCCTGCCATCACCGCGATATCCGCGTCCCCGGTGCAGTCCACGAACGCCTTCGCGCTGAATACCGTCCTGCCTGACGGGGTGGCCGCGATCACTCTTTTTATCCGCCTGCCTTTTTTCTCGCAGACTCCCACAACCAGGGATGAATATATTATTTGAACGCCTGCGTCGCGCGCCATCTGCTCGAGGGCGAATTTCTTCGCTTCCGGGTGGAAACCCTGCGCCGAGTGTTTGCCGCTGAAAACAGGCGATACCTTTTCTACTGCCGCGTCAACTTCATCCTGCAGGCCGCCCGGCGCGCCTACGCAGTATCCATGGATGCCCCCGCCTGTTCCTATTCCTCCCAGCACAGTGGAAGTTTCGATAAGTATCACGTTCGCGTTCTGCCTTGCCGCGGCTATGGCTGCGATAGCTCCCGCTGTCCCGCCTCCCGCGACCACAACATCCGCTTCAGCCGTGGCGGGCTTTGACAGGAGTTCAGCGCCGGAAGGCTTTACGGGTTTTATGCGAACATTTGATGTGAGCATGCCTGCTTTTTCCCCGATCTGTATCCTGCCTGCAAGGGTGGCGGATCTCTGCCTTTTCCTGGTGTCAGGGACCGCCCAAAGGCCTGCCGCGAAAAGGTTCCTGAAATACGGGTGGCTTTCCGCCCCGGTGTTCGGGCAGGAAACCGCGTCCATGGGCAGCGGTTCAAAGCCCGTGTGCGTCACGATCGCGTCCTTAAGCTGCGGCACTTTTTCGCGTATGAAAGAGATTATTGAAAATGTCGCGAGCCGGCATGAAGAAATAGAGCCTGAGGGAATATCAAATTCAGCGCAGGCTTCTTTCTGCCAGACAGAAGGACGGATAACTATATTCTTTGCCTCTGCGAAATCTCCCGGGAGAACAGGGGAGGTTATTTCCTGTTCGATGTTATTGAAAAATACTGCCTGTCTTGCCGCAGGGGGAGGATCATTGTCCGTGAAAGGGACGCCTGTCTGTTTCCACAACAGGGCTTCCTCTGTGGCGTCAATAAAGATCTTCGCCCCGAAGGACATCTCCCCGCTCTTGGTCCCCGCGATAATTGCCGTGACAAGATCTCCTTTTACGGTGACCTGCATCGGATGCGCGCACAGCAGGATATCTATGTTTTTTTCCTCAAGCAGGGCGTTTAGCAGAAACTCGAACATCGGGGGGTCAACGCGGTTGTTTTTCAGCCCGCCCATAGAAGTAAGCCTTTCTTTAAGTACTGAGGTAACGAATGTATTGTCCGCGCCAAGATCGGTGCTGAGCGCGGAACAGACTTCCCAGCCGGGTGAAAGCCGCCGCTCCAGGATAAGGATTTTATTAAATCCCCCTCTTTCCCCCTTTTTCAAAGTGGGATTATTTTTTAATGCAAGTGCGGCGCCTATCCCGCATAAACCGCCGCCGGCGATAATTACGTCGAACAGCTTGCCCGCCACGTTTGCTGGGCGGGTCATGCGTCGAACGTCGTTCGTTAACTTTTTTGACATCATAACCTCGTGAATCATAAAATGCGCTCAATAGCTCATTTGCTCATTAGCTGAAGGAAATTTCTCAGTGAATTCAGTGAACTCAGTGGCTGAAGGCAGTCATTTGTCCCACCCAGTAAGATTGGCGGGCAGGCATTAGTCATTTGTCATGAGTTTGAAGCCAAAAAAGTATTTATCCGTGGCTGAGCTTTTTAAATCTCTTTCGAAGATCCCTGTAAAAAGTTTTCCTCTGTGTCTCCGTGTCTCTGTGGTTAATTTTATGACAGTGTTAACCTGTGGCTGCTATAGGCAGTTGTCAGTTGTGAGTTGTCAGCAACAGCCAAAAGTTATTTATCTGTGTGCATCCGTGGCTGAATGTATTTCTCTGTGTCTCCGTGGTTATTTCTTAATTTTGCAATTTACAATTTGCAATTTGAGATTTACAATGTATTTATTCTGTTTTACAGTTTCCAGGCCTTTCCCCGCCTGAAAGGCTCTTTGAACTTGTTTTTCAGCTTTCCCTGTTCTTCCAGGTGGATCATACACGCGCGCATGCAGCCTCTTGCGCCCTCAATGGGCGCGGGATGGTGGTATGATTCCCACGCGGCGCGGTTATACGGGACCTTGTCCCGTATGAAATTCCATACCTTGCTCGAATAAGCTGCCTGCGCCTGCCAGTCGTCTTTCGGCGCCTCTTTAAGCAATCTATTGATCTCCTCCCTGAGATTCTCCGGAAGAAAAGGGTTGGTTTCGGTTATCCCTCCCTCATATGCACCGGCGCATTTCACCTCATCGAGTTCTCCCCATTCACACGTTTTTCCGGCAACTTTGATCTTTACCGTCTTTGTCCGGCTGATAGCGTTTCCCGAGCATTCTTTCGCGCATTGCATGCACCTGTCGCAAAGGCCGCCCTTAAAAAGCGGGTCTGGCTCAAGCGGCGCGTCGGTAAGTATCAGCGCGAACCTCTGCCTCGGCCCGAATTCCGGCGTGAGGAATACCTTGCTGTACCCGATCTCTCCCAGGCCTGCCGCAAAAGCCGCTATGCGGAAGTGCACGAACACGTCCGGCCTGGGTTTTTCCGGGGACACCGCTCTTCCCGCGTCGCAGCCCAGCCTTACGCTCGTATTGTCGTAAGGCACTGCTTCGTATCCTTCGTCCTCTAAGAAAATTGTTACGTCCCTGAGCGTGTCCATTGCGCGCACAAGGTTTATGTGATAGTAGCCGAACGAGCAGTAGTTCGCGAAATATGTCCCTTCTTCTATTCCCCTGAAACATCCCCTGGGTATTCTGAAACCCATCACGATCATCGCCTTGGCGTCTGGGAAAATATAGCGGGGGTCCATCTGCTTGGGCGCGCCCTCGAACCTGTCCATCGACGCAATGCCTGCTATGTCAGCCCCGCATTTTTTCGCGTATTCCTTCACCTTCTTCGAAGTCAGCATGGTTTCTCCCTTTAAAGGCAGTCATGGGTCATGAGTCATGTGTAAAATCTGCTGAATGCTGGATGCTGAAAGCTAAATGTAGTAATCCGTGGATATCAGTGGCAATCTGTGTCAAATTGTATTTTCGTACTTTCCTCGCCCATCCTTCCAGGTGGGCGAAGTCTCGCCCGCTGAAAGACGGGCGGAGTGCTTTCGTGGAAATCTTGTTTTTGGTCAGCGCAGCCGCACCTTTGTTCCGTCAGGCCCGTACCACGACTGCCCCGGCTCCACGCCCTTGTTTAACGGATTCTCCGGGGTGCACATCGGCCCGCAGTTGCAGTAATAGGAGCTTTTCTTTTCGGGGTTTACGGGCATTCCCAGCTCCCGGCCGAACAGCGCCCACATCTCCGGGGTTTCAAGGCACAGCGAGACCGGGATCGTTTTACTGTGCCTGCGGATCTCATCAATAAGGACTTTCAGCATATACGCCCTGGCGTCATGGGGGATGGGGCGGCCGCCGCCTGAAGTGAAGCCGCGCGCGCCAAGGAAGGGGACAGCGGATTCCATTACAGCCGCGAACCGGGCGTCAAGCAGGCCTATGTCCATGCAGGACTTCATTTCCTCATAGCTCATCCAGCCGAAAGGGCACAGCGAGATCACGTCCGGCTTCGTTTTTTCGAAGATAAGGTCTATCAAATCCGCGTTCTCGTCTTCCCAGTTCTTCACAGGAATGATCGGGGAGAACCTGAACCTGACGATATATCCCGCTTCCCCGCACCTTGCCGCGGCTTCAACGCGCCTGTCCCACGGAGCCGTTTCTTTCTCTAATACCGTGCTCTGGGTGCGTGCGCTCACGCTCCACTGTATAATGGTCTTGCCCCTGTGGTCCAGGGAGAGCAGGTTATCGATGTTGTCGCTCTTGCCCGCGTAGATCTCCAGGTACTTGCCGGGTTTGCGCGCGAAGTATTCGACAAGCAGTTTGGACGCGCCCCATTCCGGCTCAAAGCATGAAACGTCGGTCATGTTGTCCCATTTGTAAAGGCGCTGGTCCGGGCCCAGCTCGCAGACCCCGTCAAGGTGCTTTACGTATTCTTCCATGTTGACCAGGATCTTGTTGACGCCGCCCAGCCCGCAGTAAGCGCAGCGGAACGGGCAGCCATCAATGGCGTGCAGCTGCCAGGCGGACTGGCACACGCATCCCCTCGCGCTGCGCCTCCAGTCAGCTTCGCCGTCTGCCCGCCACCTTGTGGGGCTGAAGCCGTACATGTCGCGGATCCCAAGGTTCGGGTAGCGGGTCGTGAATTCCTTTTTTTCGCTCTCGGCGGGGTATTTAGCTGTGGTCAGGACAAGGTCAGGGTCGCGCGGGTCCTTTTGCGCTCCCCACTCCGGGATATTTTTCCAGCGCGCCGGCGCGATCTCGTTCAGCTCGGAATAAGACACGCGCTGCGCCTCCGCGCCCTCCACCGCGCTCATTATCCGGTCAACGCACGCCGCTGCTCCGGGATCGGAATAAACGTCCTCGGTCACGTATACTTTTTCAGGCCTTAGTTTTCTGAACATCGCGAACACTCCTTTATTTTATCCAGGATCCGTTCCGCTTCGCCTGCGTGTAAGGATGGGCCAAAAGGATCTTGCGGTTCGGTATCGAGTTGGGCCCGCACCCGCAAACGTAGTTAGTGGCGGTAAACCCGAATTTTTTGCCTATCCTGCTCCACATGGACCAGGTCTCTGTGGAAAGCGAGACAGGTATCTCGCGGTTATATTTCCTGATCTCATTAAGATAATACTCGTAGATCTCTGCGCGTACCCATTCCGGGAATGGCTTGCTCGTCGTGTTCTTTGTTTCCTCCCTGGCATCCTCAGCGGCTTTTATAAAAACGGGGTCCATCCTGTGTTTCGCGAGCTTCTTTTTAAGGTCGTCTATGCCCATCCACATAAAACAGCACAGGCTTATGACATCAGGCTTTGTTTTTTTGAACACCTGCTCGATCGTCCCGGAAGCTTCTTCCCTCCATCCTTCAACCGGGATTATCGGCTTGAACTTGTAACGGACAGTGTAGCCCGCGTCCTGGCACTTCCTTGCCGCCTCGATCCTCTGTTCTGTTAAGCCTGTTTTCGGCTCTATGTCCCTGCTCTGGGCAGGGCCGGCGATGCTCCATACAATAATGGTTTTGCCGTTGTGCTTCAGCCCGTACATCCAGTCCGTGTTCCAGCTTTTCGTGTGCAGGATAAGGTAGCGGTCCTTAAGGGTGCCGAAAAACTCGATGATAGGGCCTGTGCAGTCTAATTCAGGCTCCAGGCACAGCACGTCAGCGTCGTCTTCCAGCAGGAATGTTTCCTGCCACGGATGGGCCTGCATGAGCCTGCCCAGCTGAAGAATATAATCCTCGGCGTTCGTCATTGTTATAAGCACTCCGCCGAACCCGCAGTAATGGCACTTGTGCAGGCATCCTGCCTGGAAGTGTATCCTCCAGCAGGGGCGGCAGACCTTATCGTTGCGGTCGGGGTCTTCCGGAAGATTATAGCATGCCCAGTCAAACGCGCCGTCCCCTGTCAGGGCAAGCGCCCTTTGCGCGTCAGTTATTTTTAGAAGTTTTTCTTTCAGGGGTTTCAGTTGTTCCCGGGCAATATCGCTGAATTTGAACTTGTTGAACACGATAACAGGATCGGGGATCTGTTCAAGCGTTCCCATCGCCCTGTTGCACCCGGAAAAAAATTTATCCTGCCCGATCAGGCTGAGGATGTTTTCGTCTGTGAATACCTTCGGTTCCCTGGGATGCGTGAGCGCCGAAATAACCTTTTCCATGCGCACCCTGCACCGTGCATCCGCGATCACGGACTCGTGAGCGTAAACAGCTGGCGCGTCGAATTCGTACATGCTTTCTCCTTTGTATTTGTTCCGAGGATTAAAGGTTTTTACATTCAGCATCCAGCACCTTCGGGCATTCGGCAGATTTTACTCATGACAAATGACTGTTTTATATAATCAAGTCTATTATATTACTTATTCTATGTTTGTCAA
>Ga0066636_10002038_pt1 | contig 12719 bp, 24 predicted proteins | sample CryGeyCG2014_080_2_FD_62736 | JGI IMG/M metagenome (GOLD analysis project Ga0066636, IMG submission 62736) | Groundwater microbial communities from aquifer - Crystal Geyser CG07_land_8/20/14_0.80 | ecosystem: Environmental > Aquatic > Deep subsurface > Groundwater | place: USA: Utah: Grand...
GTGATGACGGTGCCTGGCAAGACAAGAAGATTTGGCAGGAGACAAGTAACTAGCTCACCTTGGAAAAAGGCAATAGTGACCTTGGCACCGGGACACAAAATTACTTTCTTTGAGGGTGTCTAATGGGTTCAGTTACCAAGTGGAGAAGAAAGAAGATGTCCAAGCACCAGCATAAGAAGCTTCTTAAGAAGACTCGCTGGCAAAGGACGCATAAATAAGGAGCGATTCGTGGGATTAAAGACTTATGAGCCAACTTCTCCAGGCAGGAGATTTATGTCTGGCGCTACTTTTGAAGAGCTAACTGGAGTAGCTCCTGAGAAATCCTTACTGGTGCCGCTGAAAAAGAAGGCAGGGCGTAATAGCCGAGGTGTTATAACTGTGCGTCACCGCGGTGGCGGCAGTAAGCGCAAACTTCGTCTTATCGATTTTAAGAGGGATAAAATTACCGTTCCAGGAAAAGTAGCTTCCATTGAATATGACCCTAATAGGGCAGCTCGCATTGCCCTAATTCATTATGCTGATGGAGAAAAGCGCTATATACTTGCCCCTTTGGACATCAAGTTGGGTGATACTGTGCAGGCGGGCGAGGATGTTGATATAAAACCTGGGAATGCTCTGCCATTGGAGTCCATTCCTGTGGGAACTTTAGTGCATAATGTTGAGTTTGAACCAGGCAAAGGAGGTAAACTTGTTCATAGCGCAGGGAGTTCTGCCCAAATTATAAGCAAGGAGGGCCAATATGTTGTACTTAAACTCCCTTCGGGTGAACTACGTAAATTTCATCAAAAGTGCTGGGCTACTATTGGTCAGATAGGCAATGTTGACCACGGAAATATAAGGTTTGGGAAAGCTGGTCGTACCAGGTGGTTAGGCATTCGCCCTTCAGTTAGAGGGTCTGCCATGAGTCCTCGTGATCATCCACATGGAGGTGGTGAGGGCAGGACTCCACGGGGTATGAATCCTAAGACACCTTGGGGAAAACCAGCTTTGGGGGCTAAGACACGTCGCCGCAAAACATCGGATAAAATGATACTTAAACGGAGGAAACAGGATGTCACGGTCGCGTAAGAAGGGCCCCTTTTGCGACCCTAAGTTGCTTAAGAAAATAGAAGCGCTTAATAGTTCGGGCGAGAAAACGGTGATAAAGACGTGGTCCCGTGCCTCTACCATTTTGCCTCAAATGATAGGTCATACTATTGCAGTGCATAATGGCAGAAGGCATATGCCCATTTTCATCACCGAACATATGGTGGGGCATAAATTGGCCGAATTTGCGCCTACCAGGACATATAGGGGTCATATTACCAAAGCTAAAATAACTGAACAGGCGAGGAAATAGTAAGACGCGATGAAGGTAACAGCTGTAGCCAAGGATGCTGGCATTTCGCCTCAGAAGGTGCGTTTAGTGATAAATATGGTTAGAGGGAAAAAGGTCGACGAGGCCTTGACTATCCTTAGCTTTGTGCCTACCCCGACAGCCAAGGCTGTGGCTAAGGTAATCAAATCAGCAGTAGCCAATGCTGAAAACAATTTTCAAATGTCGCCCGCCAAGCTTAGAATCGCTGATATATTTGCCGATCAAGGGCACACATTGAAGAGATTCCGCCCTCAGTCGAGAGGGAGGATTAGTCCTATCTTAAAACGGTCTAGTAATATTACAGTTTCCGTTACAGAAGAGGAGGAATAATTTGGGACAAAAAGTTCATCCCTACGGTTTCAGACTAGGTATCAACAAGGATTGGCAGGCTAAGTGGTATGCTGAGAAGGACTATGCGCGTTTTTTGTTAGACGACATGAGGCTACGGAAGGTCGTGGAGCAAAAATGTTCCGGGGGAGCTGTTGCTCGGGTAGAAATTGAACGTCCGGGAGACGAGGTATGTTTAACTATTTATTCAGCTCGCCCTGGCATCCTGATCGGCCGAGGGGGGCAAAATGTGGAAGCGCTGAAGTCGGAACTGGAGAAGGTCAGTGGGAATAAGATTAGATTGACTATTAGAGAGATTGAACACCCTGAGCTCCAAGCCTCTTTGGTAGGTCAGGGCATAGCTGAGCGCATTGAAGAGAGAATCCCTTTTCGCCGGGCTATGAAGCAAGCAGCCTTCCGAACGTTGCAAGCTGGTGCTAAGGGAATAAAGATAAAGTGCAGTGGAAGACTTGGTGGACGTGAAATTGCTAGAGCTGAGACGCTTCACGAAGGTCAAATGCCGTTGCATAAATTACGTGCTGATATTGATTACGGTCTTGTTGAAGCCCATACCTTGATGGGGCGTATTGGGGTTAAAGTGTGGATTTATAAGGGCGATATTATCCCTGAAATGAAGGAGAAAAATGCTACAGCCGAAACGAGTGAAGTATCGCAAGATGCATAGGGGAAGGCTAAAAGGCAGCGCCCAGAGCGGGAACACCATCGACTTTGGCGATTTTGGCTTGAGGGCTGAAGAATCCGCTTGGGTAACAGCGCGACAAATCGAAGCGGCCCGTCGCGTATTTGTGCGCCACTTGCATCGTGGGGGTAAACTATGGATACGGGTTTTCCCTGACAAGGTTGTGACTAAGAAACCTGCGGAGACAAGGATGGGTGGTGGGAAAGGTGCTCCGGATCACTGGGTAGCCGTAGTTAAGAGAGGCAGAATCCTGTTCGAACTGGCTGGTGTGAATAAGGAAACAGCTTCGGAGGCAGCCCGTATTGCTTCCTCCAAGCTTCCTATAGCTACTAGTTTTGTCACGAAGGAGAGGCAGAAAGTTGAAAGCTAGCGAAATACGCACTCTCAGCAGTGAAGAGCTATTAACGAAGCTCGAAGAAGCTCATGAGGAACTTTTTAACCTTCGTTTTCGTTTGGCCACTAAACAGTTGGGGAATCATCGGGAGATCCCGAAGGTGAAGAGGAGGATTGCTAGAATAGAGACTATTTTAAGGGAAAGGGAGCTTGGCATAAGATGAGTTATTTCGGGAAAAGAAAGGTTAGAGAAGGCTTAGTGGTGAGTGACAAAATGGATAAAACCGTGGTGGTAGCTGTAGAAACTAGGGAAGTTCATCCACTTTATAAGAAAGCTGTCAGAGTCATAAAAAAATATAAGGCTCATGACGAAAATAATGCCTGTAAGATTGGAGACAAAGTGAAGATTGTCGAGACGCGCCCTTTGTCTAAAGAGAAGAGATGGTGGGTAGCAGAGATAATATCTAAAGGGGAAAGGGTTGAAACCAGACCAAAGTAAAAGAAATGATTCAGGCTTATACTAGACTCAAGGTAGCTGATAATACCGGGGCTAAGCAGATCATGTGCATTAATGTACCTATCGGGGCAAGAAAATATGCCCGAATAGGCGACGTCATTGTGGCCACGGTGAAGCGAGCGGTGCCTCATGGGATGGTGAAAAAGGGCGAGGTAGTGCGAGCTGTGGTTGTGCGTGTGGCTAAGCCTTATCGCCGCCCTGACGGTTCCTATATCAGATTTGATGAGAATGCTGCAGTCTTACTTGGTGAAAAAAATAATCCTAAGGGCAGTCGCATTTTTGGTCCTGTGGCCCGAGAACTTAGAGATAAAGACTTCGCCAAGATAATGTCCTTGGCTCCAGAGGTTATTTAGAATGAAGCTCAGGAAAAACGATACTGTTGTCGTAATTGCAGGCAAGGACAGGGGAAAGAAGGGGAAAGTTCGCCGTGCCCTCCCCAACGAAGATAGAGTGATAGTGGAGGGACTCAATATGATTAAACGCCACTCTCGAACTCGCAGGGCTGCCCGACAAGCTGGCATAATTGAACTTGAAGCTCCAATTCATGTATCCAACGTAATGTTGGTATGCGGGAAATGTGGCAACCCCACGCGGGTCGGTTTCCGCTTTCTGGCCGATGGCAAAAAAGTGCGAATTTGCAACTCTTGTCGGGAGGTCATTGACTAAGGGGTTTGATCATGAAATCTCGCTTGGAAGAAAAGTATTTGACTGAAGTAATTCCTCAGCTTAAAGCTAGGCTTGGCTATAATAACACAATGCAACTGCCTAAGTTGGAAAAGATTGTGCTTAGCATTGGTTTAGGCGAAGCAACACAAAATGCTAAAGCTCTTGAGGCAGCTGAGAAAACCCTAGCTACAATTTCGGGGCAACATCCGGTGACCACACGGGCGAAAAAGTCTATCTCCGCTTTTAAGCTGAGAGCTGGTATGCCTATTGGGATGATGGTGACGTTGCGAGGTAAACGGATGTACGATTTCTTTGACAAACTGGTTAACGTTGTTCTACCGAGGTTTCGAGATTTCCGCGGAGTATCACGGGATTCGTTTGATGGCCGAGGAAATTATAGCCTGGGTATAAAAGAGCAGATAGTTTTCCCTGAGATTGATTACGATAAGGTAGATAAGATTCGCGGCTTAGAGGTAACCATTGTTACTACGGCCAAGAATGATGATGAAGCCAGGGATTTGCTAGAATCAATGGGCATGCCTTTCAGGAGGACTTGATATGGCGAAAGTATCTAAGATTGTCAAGTCAAAACGGCCACCAAAGTATCGGGTACAGCAACGTAATCGTTGTCAATTATGTGGTAGGCCGCGTGCTTATATGCGCAAATTTGGCTTGTGTCGTATTTGTTTTCGAGAGCTCGCTGTCACTGGTCTAATCCCTGGGATAAGAAAGTCAAGTTGGTGAAAGAGAAATGACAGTTACTGACCCCATCGCTGACATGTTGACCAGGATACGCAATGCTATTATGGCAGAGCATGACTATGTGCTTGTGCCTTCCTCTAGAACAAAACTTTCTATTACTAAAATACTCAAGGAGGAAGGTTTCATTGACGGCTACGAAGTGCTTAAAGGGAAACCACAGCCAATGATAAAAATCCACCTCAAGTACACAGATGACTACCCCGCAATCTCGGGTTTAGAAAGAGTGAGTAAGCCGGGCTTAAGAGTCTATGCGGAAAGGCGTGAAATCCCCCGCGTCTATGGGGGCTTGGGTATTGCCGTTCTATCCACATCTAAAGGCATTATGATTGGCCAAGAGGCATGGCGAAAGCGTCTTGGCGGTGAAATTCTATGTTATGTGTGGTAAATTAACTTCGGAGTTGTGAATTATGTCTCGTATTGGCTCGCTTCCCATTGCTATACCTCAGGGTACCGAGGTAAAGATCAACGGAAGCGAAGTCGTGGTAAGAGGAAGCAAAGGAGAGCTCCGGCGACGGTTTCACCCTGACATTTCTATCGCTATGAAAGATGGGTGCTTGATTGTAACTCGACCGAGTGATAGCAAGATGCATCGTTCTTTACACGGGCTTACTCGTAGCCTTCTGGCAAACATGGTTATGGGGGTAAGCCAGGGTTTTGAAAAAGTGTTGGAAATCAATGGCGTAGGCTATAGAGCGCAGAAAACTGGCGACAAGCTGTTGCTCCAAGTGGGATATGCCAATACTGTGGAGTTTTTCCTCCCTCTTGGTATTGACATCATCGTTGAGGGAACAAACCGCATTCATGTTATCGGCATTGACAAAGAATTGGTTGGAGAAACGGCTGCTAAAATTCGGGCAATACGCCCTCCTGACCATTATAAGGGAAAAGGCATTAAGTATGCTGAGGAAAAGCTGCGTCTTAAACCTGGCAAATCAGGCAAAGTAGGCAAGAAGTAGTGGTTATCGCAATGAGCGCTCGAGATTCAAGGGCGATGCGGAAGATACGGCACAGGCGGGTGAGGCGGAAGATTGTAGGAACAACACCGTGCCCACGGTTATCTGTTTTCCGTAGCCTGAATCATATCTACGCCCAGGTTATTGATGATTCTACAGGCCAAACTTTGGTCTCAATGAGCACTCTTGATCCTCAGATAAGAAGCAGGACCGATGGAATGAAGAAAAGCGAGAAAGCCGAATTGGTGGGAACTTTGCTTGTGGAGAAAGCATTAAGTAAAGGGATCAAACGGGTGGTTTTTGACCGTGGTGGTCATAAGTATCATGGCAGAGTTAAGGCTTTAGCCGAGGCTGCCAGGAAAGCTGGATTGGAATTTTGAGGTTAGCTTATGAAAGCAGTTACCAAGATAAGAGGGAAAAAGGTTAGAATTGATGCCTCAGAACTGAGTCTCGAAGAGAAACTGTTAGGCATCGACCGTGTCACTAAAGTGGTCAAAGGTGGTAGACACCTTCGGTTCCGAGCTTTAGTGGTAGTTGGCGATGGTCAAGGACATGTCGGATTTGGTTTAGCTAAAGCGGCAGCGGTTCCTGAAGCAATCCGCAAAGCAGGTGCTATGGCGAAGAAGGAGCTGATTGAGGTGCCTATCAAGGACGGTACCATCCCTCATGAAATTATAGCCAAATTTGGTGCGTCTAAGATTTTACTAAAGCCAGCGGCGCCTGGTACGGGCTTGATTGTTGGCAGTACTGCTCGAGCAGTGCTTGAATTGGCAGGCATAAAAGACGTCCTTGGCAAATCATTAGGTGGACCAAGCAAAATCAATGTAGCTAAGGCGACGATACTTGCCTTGGCAAACTTGAGGAAAAGTGAGGAAGCAGCGGTTCAAACCAATGTTGAAGCTCAGGAAGAAAAGGTAGATGAAACAGAATGAATTAAGGCCTCCTGTAGGTGCTAAGCACAAGAGGAAGCTCGTAGGTCGAGGAAATGGCAGTGGGCATGGCACCTATTCGGGGCGAGGTTGCAAAGGGCAAAAGGCTCGCTCCGGTGGTGGCGTACGCCTTGGCTTTGAAGGCGGGCAGTTGCCTTTGATAAAACGGCTACCACGAAAAAGGGGATTCACTAACGTTTTTAAAACTAAATATAATATTATCAACGTAGGGAAGCTGGCCATTTTCCCCCCGGGAACCGAGGTAACCCCTAAGGAATTGCTTCGGGTGGGGTTGATTAACACCACAGGCTATCCAACCAAAATTCTTGGCGCTGGCGATATCCAGCATCCACTGCTAGTTAAGGCTAACGAATTCTCTTCATCGGCGGAGAAAAAAATTCTGGCTGCTGGAGGGGAGATAAAAAAGATTTAGAATGCAGCGCAAAACGACCCGACCGCGTCTCGTCCAGGCAATGATGGATATATGGACATTGCCTGATTTGCGGAGAAGAATTCTTTTCACCCTCGGCATCCTTGTCGTTTTTCGCCTTATAACTCACGTCCCCTTGCCCGGCGTGGACATCGCGAAGTTGCAAGAATTCTTCGGGCAAAACCTCCTCTTCGGCATGCTTGACCTTTTTAGCGGTGGTGCTATGGAGAGATTCAGTGTGGGTGCCCTGGGCGTTTATCCTTACATCACTGCGTCCATAATTATGCAATTGCTGGTCCCGGTAATCCCCAGCCTTCAGGCTCTATCCCAGGAGGGGGAACTTGGTCAACAAAGAATCAATCGAATTACTCACTTAGCAACTATACCTTTGGCTGCCCTCCAAGGCTATGCTATGCTTGCTTTGTTACGTTCCCAGGGAGTTGCTGGGGAGCTTGTACCGTTGACCATAGCCAACATAGTAATAACAATGGTCGCTGGCACAATGTTCCTCGTGTGGCTAGGTGAATTGATTACCGAGCGTGGAATCGGGAACGGGATATCGATAATAATCTTTGGTGGTATCGTGACTGACCTGCCTGGGATAGTGGGTCGGGGCATTGTTGCTGCTGTTGGCGGACAACCCGGGGGGTTGATCGCCTACATTATTATAACCTTAGCTATGGTGGTGCTTATAGTCATATTTGTTGAAGCTCATCGCCGTATTCCTGTACAGTATGCTCGGAGCACTTTTCGCGGTGGCCGCATGTATCGCCAATCGGGTTCCACCTACATCCCCCTGCGAGTCAATACTGCGGGAATGATACCCCTCATTTTCGCCATAGCCCTAATGCAACTTCCCGGTACGATAGCTACATATTTTATGAACAGTGAAACCCCGAATTTCTGGAATACAATCTATAAATTGTTTCAGTCTAATACCGCAGCCTACAACGGGTTGTATTTTGCCTTAGTAATTGGTTTCACCTTATTCTACACTATGGTCATATTCGAGCAAATGAACCTGCCTCAAACTTTGCAACAGCAAAGCGGCTTCATCCCTGGAGTTCGACCCGGCAAGACAACGGCTGATTATTTGAATAGAGTCATAAGGCGCATTACCTTTGGTGGCGCCCTCTTTCTAGCTGTAGTGGCAATTATACCCTTCATTGCTCAAAATATTAGCGGTGTTGATTTGGTAATCCGGAGCACTGCCATGCTTATAGCTGTGGGTGTGGCCTTAGATACCATGAAGCAATTAGAGGCTCAACTAACCATGCGCCGCTACGAGGGTTTCCTAAAATAATGTACATCATCATGCTAGGTGCTCCGGGGGCAGGGAAGGGAACTCAAGCGGATATTCTCTCTCAGGAAATGGGTTTACCTCATATAGCCTCCGGGGATTTGTTTCGTCAGGCGTTACAGAAAAGGACTGAGGTTGGTCTCTTGGCGAAAAACTATATGGACAAAGGAGGACTGGTTCCAGATGAGATAACCATAAAAATGATTCTGGAAAGAATCAATCAGCCTGACTGTGCCTCTGGCTGCCTTTTCGATGGCTTTCCCCGGACTTTGCATCAAGCTGAAGTTCTAGACAAAGCCCTTAAGGAGCAAGGAAAAACCATAGATAAAGCAACATACATTGAAGTGCCCAATGAAGAGCTAGTGAAACGCCTCAGTGGAAGATGGCTTTGCCGGACTTGTCAGACACCATATCACATAATAAGTTCACCGCCTAAAACGCCGGGGAAATGTGACAAATGCGGTGGCAAATTGTATCAGCGTTCTGATGACAGGGAGGAAACAGTAAAGGACCGACTTAGTATTTTCTTTGCTCAAACTGTTCCCATACTTGATTATTACAAAAAACAAGGTAAACTAATTAGGGTCAATGGTAACCAGGGAATACAAGGGGTGGCTAGAGAAATAATCTCTGCACTCAAAGCACCCATGTCACCCTGAGCAAAGCGAAGGGTCTCCGAGATTATTCGGTCACTGCGCTCCCTCAGGATGACATTAGGGGTAAGCAGGGATAAAATAAATGGTGATCATAAAATCTGACGAGGAAATAGCTATTATGAGAAAGTGTGGCAAAATCCTCGCCGCTATTCTAGATAAACTGAGAGCGGCAGCAAGACCGGGGATTCAGACTGGCCTGTTGGACATAATCATGGCTGAAGAATCGGAAAAGAGGGGAGTTATACCTTCTTTTAAGAACTATCGCGGCTTTCCTGCGAATTTATGTGTTTCGGTAAATGATGAAATAGTCCACGGCATTCCCGGTGAACGAATACTCCAGGAAGGAGACATTGTTTCCTTAGATGTAGGAGTAAAACTTAATGGCTTTCATACCGATGCTGCCATAACCGTTGGTGTGGGGTGGATAAGTAGGGAGGCCGAGGACCTTATCGTGGTCACAGAAGGTAGTTTAAAGTCAGGCGTGGCTCAAGCTATGAGCGGGGCGTGGATAGGGGATATCTCATCCGCTATTCAAGATTATGTTGAATCAAGGGGATTTTCCGTAGTTAGAGAATATACTGGGCATGGAATAGGTCGGGAGCTGCATGAAGAGCCCCAAATACCCAATTTTATGACGGGAAAAGGTCTCTTGCTCCGGAAGGGCATGACTTTGGCTATTGAGCCTATGGCTAATGCTGGAGATTGGCGCACTAAATTGGCAGCCAACAAGTGGACGGTACTTACCGCCGATGGAAGCCTTTCGGCACATTTTGAGCACACCATTGCTATAACTGATGGTGAACCTGAGATACTTGTTTAACATAAACTATGGCTAAGAAGGAGAGAATAGAAGTTGAGGGCAAAGTGGTTGCATGTTTACCTAATACTATGTTTCGCGTCGAATTAGCCAATGGACATCAGGTACTGGCTCATATTTCGGGCAAGATGAGAAAGCACTATATCAAGATCTTGCCCGGAGATAAAGTTCTGGTGGAGCTTTCACCTTATGACTTGAACCGTGGCAGAGTCACCTATAGGCTTAGATAGGTTGACAGACCGAGCAAGAAAGTCTATTATAACGGGTTTTGGTGAATGGTGATCAGAAATGAAAGTAAGAGCTTCAGTTAAGCCAATATGCCGAAAATGCAAGGTTGTCAGGCGAGAAGGTGTGGTTAGGGTTATTTGTGAGAATCCCAAGCATAAGCAAAGGCAGGGGTGATAAGCAATGGCACGCATTGCTGGTATAGATCTTCCTAAAGATAAGCCAATTTGGGTAGCTTTGCGGAGCCTTTATGGCATCGGCACTACATCGAGCCGGCGCATTTTGGCTGGCGCTGGTATTGATCCTGGCATCAGAGTTAAGGACCTTACTGAAGAACAGGTTGGCCAGATTCGAGATGTTATTGACAAGCAGTACAAAGTGGAAGGTGATCTTAGGAGAGAGGTTCAATCTAGTATAAGGCGGCTTATTGAAATTGGTTCTTATCGGGGCATAAGGCACCGCATGGGGTTACCAGTTCATGGCCAGAGAACGCGCACAAACGCCCGAACTAAAAGAGGGCCAAGGAAGACAGTGGCAGGTCGAGGGCAAAGACGTGGCGTAGCTAAGAAGTAAGGAGCTTGTTTGCTAAATGCCAAAGAAGAAGAGAGCCCATAAAAAGGTTAACGAAGGCAGAGCTTATATCCAATCTACTTTTAATAACACCATCGTTACCATCACTGATATGGAGGGTAATGTTATTGCCTGGGGGAGTTCTGGTACTGCCGGATTCAAAGGTTCTAGGAAAGGTACCCCTTATGCTGCTCAGCTAGCTGCTAGAAATGCAGCACAACGAGCAATGGGTGATGGCTTGCGCCGGGTTGCCGTGTATATTAAAGGCCCTGGCAGTGGACGTGAGGCAGCTATTCGTGCCTTACAGGCTTCTGGAATCACTGTCACAGCCATTAGAGACGTGACTCCTATCCCTCATAATGGCTGCCGTCCGAAAGGGAGGAGGAGGGTATAAAATGGCACGCTACACAGGCTCGGCTTGTCGCCTATGTCGCCGCTTCGGAGACAAGCTGATGCTTAAAGGCGAGAGGTGCTCTACACCTAAATGTCCTTTAGAGAAAAGAAATACTCCTCCTGGCGGGCGTCCTGTGGCTCGAGGGCGCAGCAGGATTTCCGAGCGCGGACTTCAATTGCGCGAAAAGCAAAAGCTTCGCTTTAGCTACGGTGTCTTGGAGCGACAATTTCGCAGGTTTTTTGTCGAGGCGAAAAGAAGCCCTAGCGCTACTGGAGAAAACCTACTCATATTGTTGGAAAGGAGACTGGATAATGTGATTTATCGCTTGGGCTTTGCTGATTCACGTGCCCAAGCCAGACAAATAGTTCGGCATGGCCATATAATGGTCAATGGTCGCAAAGCAGATATTCCTTCCCTTTTGGTGAAACCGGGGGACGTTGTTAAGTGGCGAGAGGCTAGTACAAAAACCGAATATTATAAAAGGGTAGCTGAGGAGATTGAGGAGAAATCTATCCCTAATTGGTTAAGCTTGGACAAAGAAAGCATGACAGGTAGAGTATTAAATTTGCCTGGCAAAGACGATATTGAAGCTGGATTTAATACGAAAGCTATTGTTGAATATTACTCGAGGTGAACTATGCCCGAATTGTCTATCCCCACTGTAACTTGTGTTGAAAGCATCGGTAATTATGGTCGTTTTCTTGCTGAACCTCTAGAGCCAGGTTTTGGTGTCACTTTAGGTAACACCTTGCGGCGTGTGCTTCTCAGCTCTTTGCCCGGTGCTGCGGTAACATGGGTTAGAATCGAAGGAATTCAGCATGAATTCTCTCCCATTTCTTATGTTAAAGAGGATGCTATGGAGTTCTTACTGAATATCAGGCAACTGAGACTCTACCCTCTTTCCCATCAGCCCGGGCGGTTGCTCTTGGAAGCAGAGGGGGAAGGTAAGGTCTGTGCCGGTGATATTAAACCCTCGGCTGACTTTCGCATTGCCAATCCTGAACTTTATTTAGCTTCTTTAGACTCCCCCCAAGCCAAGCTTTACGTCGAACTTAATGTGGAGCTAGGGAAAGGTTATATGCTGGCTAAATCAGCTAACGGTTTACCTGTGGGAGCACTGCCAGTAGATGCCATCTTCACCCCAGTGCGGAAGGTCAATTTCTCTGTAGAATCTGTCAAGCCTGGCCAGGAGGGAAGTCCAGAAAAGCTCATCATGGAGATTTGGACTGATGCTACCATTTTTCCCTGGGAGGCGTTTAATCAAAGTGCTATCATCTTAATTAATCAGTTCGCTTCCTTCAGGGACCTTGAAGTTCCCATGGCTCGAGCTTTGTCCATTTTGCCCGAGCAATATGATACCCCTCTGGAAGAACTAAATTTATCAACTCGCTCCTATAACAGTTTGAAGAGAGCGGGTATTTTCACCCTGGGACAATTGGTAGAGAAAGGCAAGGAAGGTTTGCCACCATTGCCTGGTTTGGGGGCAAAATCTCGAGCCGAAGTGGAAGAGGTAATGGCAAAATTCGGCTCTCCTGTTCCTGAGAAGAAAAGAGAATGAGACACAAGGTAGCAGGACGGCACTTAAGTAGGCCGACAGAGCACAGGTGGGCGTTATACCGAAATCAGGTTACCGCGCTCTTGGCTCACGAAAAGGTCACCACCACTGAAGCTAAAGCTAAAGAAGTTCGCAGTTTAGCAGAAAAGATGATCACTTTAGCTAAAGACGGCAGCCTTGCCTCAAGGCGGGAAGCCTTAGCTTTTATTACTGATAAAAAAGTGGTGG
>Ga0066636_10002040_pt1 | contig 12717 bp, 19 predicted proteins | sample CryGeyCG2014_080_2_FD_62736 | JGI IMG/M metagenome (GOLD analysis project Ga0066636, IMG submission 62736) | Groundwater microbial communities from aquifer - Crystal Geyser CG07_land_8/20/14_0.80 | ecosystem: Environmental > Aquatic > Deep subsurface > Groundwater | place: USA: Utah: Grand...
AACAACCTTGATTTGACAGCACTGGTTAGACTTCTTGTTGAAAAGAAAATTATTAAGATGGATGAACTTGTAGCTATGGTTGGAGTTGTTGGGGTAAAAAAAGACTGTTATTAGGGAAAAAGGTATCAACGTAGCTACAGTAATGTTTTGCAGGGAATAATAATGATATTTATTGGTGACGTACATGCAAAATTGGGTGCATATAATAAAATAATTACCCAATACAATAAAAAATACACAGTCCAATTAGGAAACTTTGGCTTTGGTTTTAATTATTTTATAGAAGATAGTTGGAATTCTAAACATATGTTTATTCGTGGTAATCATGACTGCCCTGAAGAATGCAGAGCCCATCCTAATTATTTGGGGGACTGGGGTATTAGTACGTGGGCTGACCTGAACTTCTTCTTTGTTGGGGGTGCTTACTCTATTGATTATAAATGGAGGCGTGAGTATGAGCAGAAATATTATACTAAAATATGGTGGGAAGAAGAAGAAATAGCTAAAAAAGAGCACAGTAAAATAATCAAATTATACTCAGATTATAGACCATACTTAATGGTAACTCACGATTGTCCCCCAAAGGTTAGGGAAGCTATTATAGGTAAGGATAAAGAAGAGTTTAAAAATAGAACTAGTGACATTTTGTTAAAAAAATTATTTAAACTATACAAACCAAGAACATGGATATTTGGTCATTATCACACTTCTTTTAATAAAATAATTGATGGGTGTAATTTTATTTGTTTAAACGAATTAGAAACAAAGGAAATAAGAAGCTATTAAGATATGTTTTTTCCAAGTGACATAAAAGCCATGGCAATTGCATCAGCTTCGTGTTCATTTTTTGGATAATAACCCCTGCGTTTACATTCTTTTATCATAGAATCTTTATCTGCATTACCATTACCAGTAAAATTTAATTTAATCTCTTTTGCTTTCGGTAGCAATATTTTACAGGGTTCAAATCTTTCTGCCATAGCTATCAGTGTATATCCAAATAACTCGCCCAACCTCGCTCTATTTCCCCCAAAGTCGCCCATAGGGTGTTCAATTACAACTGTGCCAACTATGGAATCAAAATAATCACATATTCTTTTATAATATAATAAATGTCTCGCAGCTAAATGATAATGTGTGGCTCTATTAAATTCACTATTTGTTATTGTGCCAAAATAATCAAATTTTATCTTTTCTGCACTATCATTAAGGGTTACTATAAAAGTGCAGCCCATACCAATATCAATTCCCGTGTGCATCTATAATCTTCTCTGCCTCTTTAACCGCACTTGATATTTTTTGTTTTACATCATGGCGTATCATTACATCAACAAGCTTGCTAATTGGTACCACGTATTCTAAGCAATAATAGTCTTTAGGAAAGTTCAAAATTAAATAATGCTTCTCCCTTGTCACTATAGACTTAATCTCTTCATCAGTCCCAAATAACTGATCAAATATTAATGTTTCTATATCAAGATCTATTAGGTCGGAGTTGTTGGTCGTCCCAATCAATCGCTGTACTTCGATTATCCATTTGCTTTTTTTTGGCATTTTGAATACTACCCCTTCTAATACGACTTTTAACTTTTCTTTTAAATATAACGCGTGGCTTCCAATGATCAGGCATAAAAAACTTTTCATCATTAGGAATTCTTATCAATCTAGCCTTAGCTGTAGCACAATAAAATTTAGCAAAATCTCTTATATTTACTATTTTACCTTGTTCCATAAAACTAAGTATGGATTTGAACAGAGCTTTTGTTACCACATGCACATCTTTTATTGTCATACCGGTTCGAGCGGCAACATCTCTATCTACACTACTTAAATGTACTATATTTAATGAAGAATGTATTTGTTTTCCCAACCGTTACTCCCAATCCTATCTTCTTATAAAATATATCACCGGATACTAATATATTTTTATCATTGTAGCCAATTCCAATATAAGGTATAAATTTTCTTACTTTATATTTATCTTCATAGGTTAGCTGTCTTTTACCATAAGGCCATTCTACATTAACACCAACATTAGTATAAAAATTAGAAGAATCACTAAAATGTATTGATCCCCATGTTGGCTTAGTACTATCAATTATGTGTGTTATAACAATAGAGTCCCTAAATCTTATTGAATCTTGATAAGTTATTACAATAGAATCAAATACAACCAAAGAAGATTCAAGGGGGGTTGATTTTAATTTGGCTATAGTTTTAAGTAAATCATTAATATCATTAACAAATTTATTAGTAGTTATTTTTAGGGATACATTTTGAACATTAACAGAATCAATAATCCTGTCTTTTTCATTTAACAGAATTATGTTATTATCTAATTTTTTATCAATATAAAATGCAATACCAGACATGATTACGGTTATAGCAATTAATATTATTTTTAACCATTTACTGCTCATTATTTTCTCTTTTTTATAGAGGGGACTTTTACATCCCCTCTTATTTTGGTTTCCTAATATTCAAGTATTAAACCATAATATTATTAAAATTCAAAATAGATACCTAATGAGGGATGAATGCCAAGACCTTCATCAAAATTAGCCGTTGTTTTAAACAGTAAACCCCACGGGCGGGCTAAATTACCAATTTGATACTTTGTTCCAAGCCCAAATTTACCAGAAAGATTAAATTCAGTATCTGTTGCCTCGCCTTCTGTTTCTGTTTCTATTTCACCGGCAAAGCCTACAATAAGGAAAGGTATAAAAGGTGAGCCTTCCTTATATTCCAAATACCAAATACCCTCTAATTCTGGAGTATAACCTTTTGTCTCAACTTCCCCTTGGGTGTACCATGTATAATTAAAGTTAACAAAAGTTTCATCTGGAATCAAAAACCCAGCCATTCCCTTTGTGTTTGTTATAGCACTAAAGCCCGTAGTTAAAGCAGGGACAGCATCAATAGTTTTAGTACTAAACATAATAATATCTGCACCGCTACCAGCATAAAACGTGTTAGTAGCAAAAGATGCTGAGGTCAACATCAAAAAACAACTAATAATAAAAATATATTTACGCATAAAATTACTATTCCTTTTCTTTAATAGCCACGACATAAGTCAGACCAGCCAATGTTTCTGTTAAACCAAAACCTAAAGCCCATATAGCTTCTGTGGTTAATGGTTCACTTAATCCAAATCTAACAAATAACAAACTTCCACCGTAAGCAAGTCCTACACCAACAAAACCCAGTAATAAACGAATAAGTTTAGTATCTGTAAGACCAACTTTATTTTTTAACCACTCTGCCATATACGGGAATAAAAATCCAGCTAAAGTGGCTAGTAATGTATCCAAAGAAAATAAGTTCATTAATTTTTTTCCTTTTCTTTTAATTTATTTTTAACAATATTTATCGCCTTTGCACGTTGGCGATACACCCACCCAGACGTAGGACTAACTGACAAACTTTCAGCTATATTTTCAATGGTATGCTGCAAAACATAATAGCACATTAAAACATAAAGTTTGTCTTCTGGTAAACACTGCACTGCTTCCCAAATAAACTTCTCTTCTTCGGAATTAACAGACAAAACAACTGTCTCTTCTTTCTTTCTTTTATCCTCCTTTCCTATTAGTTCAAGAGTAATTATTATATCTTCTGTTTTCATCTCCATTACTTGCTCTATTTCCATACTCAAAAAATCAATTAAATATTGTTCCTGAATTGTCTTTTCCATTTTATAAAGTTGTTTTGTATCTCTTAAATTTCTAAGAAATAACCATTCATTCCAATTTTGCATATAAGTAGAAAAATTGGATCGTTCTGGATCAAATCTAGACACCTTTTCTATGAGCATTAACATAGTATCTGAAAATAAATCTTCTATATCCTCTTTTGATAGAAATAACTTTAATCCATATCTATTAACTAAAACATTAATCTTAGTTCTGAATTTTGGATAGAGTTTTTCTAATTCCCTATTTCTTTCAGATATTGTTAAACTCTTCTTTATATTCTTCTGGTTTATCATTTCTTTCGTAGATAAAAATTTCATTTGTTTGAAAATTGTAGGTAACGATGTCATTCATTCCCATCAGATATCCAAACTCCTCTTTTAATAATCTTGCTATTTCATTGTCTCTTTCTACTACCGCATTTACTAATTCTACTCTAGCATTATTTAATAAAGTATGTGCTACTTTTATTTTTGTCGTAGAATACATTAGCGCCATATTGTTTTCAACCAATTGGAAGGCCTTTTTAAGTCGCATACAAAACCCCTTTCTAATATTGTTTATCACATTCTAGGTATGATTTTGTACTATTTTTCATGAATTTTTTGGTAAAAGTATAAAATTTTTATTTATATATGCAATCTTTTTAGCAACCTCATTTTCTATAAAGGTATCTAAATCAAAATAATATGTATTTATTTCACTTTTTCTCATTCTTTTAGCTATTTTTTGTGTCTTTTCTATGTCTTTTTGTGGTAATTTAGCTTTTTTAGCCTCATTTATCCAAAAGTTTATAGTTTTTTGTGACAACTTACTATTATCCGCTAGTATAAAAAATGATTTATTCATTTATTTTAACATACCCATAAATTCTTTACCTCCTATTTTTGTAAATAAAAGAGCACACAAAACTAATATGCATATCTTTTTAATTTACCGGAAGTAAGTTTTTGGAGGTTTGCTGGCATATTATAATTCCACAACAATTAGCCAATATAACAAAAAAACAAAAATAAACCAATTATTGCAGCAGATACAAGTAGATCTTTCATTTAAAAACTCCTCTTTACTTTAATATCAACAGGCATGAAAATACCTTTTACTTCCATTTCCATAACATCTTTTATAATAGGAATAACCTCATCAGGGTTGTGTGCTTCTAATAATATAGAATCGTGCACAGTGGTTAAGCTATAGGTATCAATATCTTTTATTCTTTTAGCTATTTCAACTAATGAATATTTCAACATATCAGCACAGGTACCCTGAATTATGTGATTTATAAGTCCGCGAACATTACCATCATAAAGATACCTCTGTTTCATTTCTGGATAATATATGGGGTTAATATATCTTCTTCTTCCAAATAGAGTTTCAGTATACTTATGTTCTTTAATAAAGTGTTTTGTATTGTTTACCCACCTGCTTACTCCTGTGTACAAATTTAAATACTCTTTTAAATATAGTATAGCATCTTCTTTTGATATTTTTAATTTTTTACTAAGCCCAAATTCGGTAGTGCCATAAACAACCATAAAATTAACAGTTTTACCGGCAAACCTCATAGATGGCTTTGATTTATTTTTATTATCCTCTAATATTTCTTCTATTGATATGTTTCTATTTTGTATTTTAGAAAATATCCATTGTGCAGTTAAGGTGTGTGGATCAGCACCAACAGGATTATCCTTATACATTTTAATTAAAATAGGGTCTTGGGCAATTCCAGCTAAAAGTCGCATTTCTGCTGAGGACCAATCTGCTTCTATTATTTTATAACCTTCCCTGGGAATAAACCCCCTACGTATGTTAACGCTTGGATTTTTTGGCAAGTTTTGCACATTGGGTGAAGAGGACATTCGTCCACTATTAACAATTTGATTATAGACAGTATGAATTATGTATGTTAATTTACCATTATCATATTTGTAATCACTTATTTTAGGAAATTTATCCATATAAGTGTTTATTTCTTTAGTTAATGTTCTATAACTTAATATCCTTTTTGCCATTTTACTTACAGGATGTCCCCGATAAGCTTCAAATATTCGACTCAATTCATCTTTATCGGTTACTATATTATTTGTTTCAAATTTAATCTTCATATCAAGATCTTTAAATGTTTTACTAAAATACTTGCCCACTTGTTGTGTAGACCCAATATTTATACCATAATGTTTTTCAAAAAATGTTTTTAATTGTGTGGTATATTTTTCCCCTTTAGTTTTAGCTTTTTTAAAATAATCAACATCAATTCGTATACCTCTCATTTCCATCTGAGCTAACAAAGGAATAAGAGGGGTTTCTATCTCATAAAATAACTTGTGAAACTTTTCATCTATTTCTGGTTTAATTGCCCTATAAACAAACATAGTAAAAATTACATCATTAATTGCATAAATACCAAGTTCGTCAGGGTTAACCTCAGCTGCGTTACCCCGCGAGGCTTCTGTGAATGATTTTATAAGACCATATGGTATATCAAGATAATCTCTAATTACTTCTTTTAAAGCAACCTTTTTATTGTTAGCGTCTCCATTAATAATCTTCAAAGCATTCATTGTGTCCCAGAGTCGAGGATAAAGATGAATACCAGCTCGCCATAAAAACTTGTAATCAAACTTAATATTATGATTAGTATACAATCCTGCTTTGGAAACAATAGGATCTAAATTAAAAGCAAATTGAGCAGTAGTAATTTGCTCTTCTAATCTTATTGAATCTTTTGTATGGTTAAGCGGTATATACCATCCCTTTTCTGTACTAATGCAAACAGCAACTCCAAGTAACCAACCATATAAGCAATCAAGACTCGAAAGAGGTGTTGCCCCTGTTGTTTCTACGTCAATAAAAATTGGTTTATCCTCTAAAATAGCTTGTTTAATAGAAGACTTAACTTCTTCAAACTGTTCCAGATTGTAAACTATTTTATACTCTGGGGCTTTCCAGGCAAACACAATGAACTCCTAATTAAAATGGCAAATCGTCATCTTCATTTGGTAAGGATGGTATTTCTGGCGGGGGGTCTCCTGCTTGGGTCTTTGTCTCTGGCTCAAATCTTGATAAAAGGGTAAAATTATTTAACTTAATATTTGTATAATATTTACCATTTTTTTCAGAGTATAAAATACTGCCATCAGTAAAAATTACCAAGTCTTTTTCGCTTACAACTTTCTTAAACTTTTCAACAGACTTTTCTCCTAATATAACACAATTATGGTACTGAGGTTTTGTAACTATCTTACCTCCTTCAAAAAGGTACTCATCAACTATTAAACCAAATCTTGCATACTTTTCGTGTATATCAAGTTTAATTGGTCTACCAACTAATGTCACTGAACATTTACTCATCTTTGTCTCCTTTAAGGTGTTGGGCCCCATTTGCAACCCTGTTTTTGCCAATTATAATCATCATCTCCTGGAAGTTCTCCTATTGGAACACCTCCATCTTTTTCTATTTTAGGTGAAGATCTATTTTTATTTTTAACTAATACATTTGGACATGATTTAGATGTCCAATATCCTCTATAAGCTTTTTCCTTACAATAAGGACATTCTAACTCTTTAACACTTGAGTCATCTAAAAGTTCCTCAAAAACTTTATTACATGAAAAACATTTAAAGGTTGCCGTTATCATTTTTCTATAATTCTTTCTCCCAATAATTTGTTTTTTAAGATATTTAATAATTTTATTTACTCACAAAAAGCAACAAGTATGTCATTTTTCCTATCAGATTTTATGTCAATTAATTCTATTTCATAGTTACTATTTATATTTTTAATACTGTTTGTAACATTTTCCATTGTTATTTCTGACCATATTATATGTTTTCCAAATTGAGTTACATCATCAATTATTATTGTATGATTTTTTATTTTATGTTTACCTATTATTTCCAATTCTTTCAATAAAGGTACACATTTATTAACATCATTTGTATTTGGTCCAAAGTGTGCATCTAACCAAAAAGTTACCCGTGTATTTATATCCTCCAGTATATTGGGAAGTATTTCTAAAGATGATCCATTATATATTTTTACATTACATCCAAATTTATTTTTAACAGCATCATACAAACATTTTTCAATTTCAATACTAAATATATTTTTATATTCTGCATTTAATGCTATTTGTATACCATTTCCCCTAAATGTGCCAGTTTCAATAAAAATATCATTTTTATATTTTCTAAAAAGTTCTTCTAATTTTTGTTCAAACATTTTCTAACTCCTTTATATATTCTTGTTTTAATAAATGCCAAGAAAACTTATTTAATATTATTTCTCTATTTTTCATACCAATTTTTTCTCCTTTATCTAAATTATTATATACCCACTCCATTTTATTTATTAGCATATTTATATCTGGGTTATATATAAGACCATCTCCACTTGGAATTTTTTCAATTGGGGTACAACTAACTAATAGGGGGTAAGTAGAATCAAACCATGCACTCATGGGCAATGCATTTGTTGTTATTACAGGTAAGCCGCAGCTCATTGCTTCTAATATTGGAAGCCCCAGTCCCTCAAATCTAGAAGGAGCTAAATATATCTTACCTTGTTTATATGTGTCTATTGGTTCTTCAAAATCCTCAACGTGTATTGTCATATTATGTAAATTATTAGGCAAATGATATAATTTATGTAAAGTTGTTTGTCGATTTATGTGCAATGTTGCTTCTTTGTATTTAAAATTAGCAAATGCATTGTATACTTGATCAGATCCTTTCCTCCAATGTGCACCACCATTACCCTGATTATGTAGAAATGTTGCTGGACCTTTTGTGTCTATTTTGAAATAATCAGTGTCAATTGGATATGGTATATATTTTATTTTTTTATTATAGTTTGAAAATTTTTTATTATACTCAACGTAACAGTTGTATGTTGGACAAATAATAATATCTGCATTTAGTATATAGAATAAAAAATTATCTAAAATAATTGCATCCATCATTGGAATAAAAACAGTCTTTATATTTAATTTTTTTAATATTTCAAAATAATTCCAATTAAATGGAGTTTCAAATATTATTATAACATCTGGTTTATATATTTCTATATAATTATATAAATCTTGTTCTGTATATTTTTCTGACAAATAACCATTTACAATATTTCCTCTATGGTGTTCCTGACTTACAATAACAAAATGACTATTAATATTCAAATGTTTTTTAAACCAATGTATACAAGCACCTAGTCCTGTAAATGCATTATAGCCTAATATGCCTATATTCATACTGGTAGCACTGTTAAAAATTTATATGTTTTTTCCAATCCCGCACATAACGTTGTTTTAGGTATCCACTTTAATTCTGATCTAATTTTTTCAATATTAAGGCATCTTCTTCTTATATCATCAATATGTCTATAAGGACAGTGAACAATACCTTCACTTGTATTTTTTTTATTGTTAATTATATAAAAATTTTTATTGTACAAGTCATTTTTTTCTATTTGTACTGGGTGAAAATAATGAGAATGTGGAAGAGTTAATTCAAAATAAGGATGTTCTTTTCTTGATGAAAGATATAAGTTTCTCAATTTATTATCACCAAGTGTCCATAAGCTAATGTCACAAATAGAACATAGATCATAAAACCATTTAATGGGGTGCATATTTGGACCTGGATAGTCGTGGTACCAGTTTATTATTGTTGTATTGTGCCTCTTATCCTTTATTTCTTTTAATATATCTACATTTAAGTATCTACCAGGAATTAAAAATACAACATCTATTTCATTTTTCACTACAGCCTCTACACACAACCTTGTTGTAATAACACTATTAGATTTTTTTAATTCTTTAAAATAATCAAATGTAAACACATTATAATTAAAATCATTAACAAGGCATGTGGCTATATGTAATTCATGTCGTGTTTCAAATGTTGTGTCAAAGGTTCCTGCCACTAAAATGTTCAAAAAGAAATCATCCTTTCCACTATTGTTTTTGCATACTCTGCCGCTGGTCTCACATTTGTTTCTCCTGACATAAACTTTTCAACTGTATTATATTCTTTTAAAATATCTCTTCCGGCCAGAGCACTATCCACCAATTCTGCCATATCTTCTGTTTTGTCATATTTAAAAATTGGTACACTGTTACCAAAATTTGATTCCATAAATTTATCAAAATCAGGAATGTCTCTTGTTGGTTGCTGTTCAATACAAATTGGCTTACATCCCATTAAAGCAGCCTCAATCGGAGGCATCCCACCCATAGCATAAACCAATACAGATGATTTTAATAGCTCATACCATTTTGCCCAACCCCACAAGCCACCTAGGGGTGTTACTGTTACATTGTTATTGTTTATATTGGTTTCAATAAATTTTAGCATTGGGCCATCCCCAACTATTGTCCATGTTACCGGAGTTTTTAGCTGATTCATCACCTTAACCAATAAATCATATCTTTTAATAGCGATAGCACGAGAAATTGTCACAACTCTATTAAAAATTCTTTTAGGTGAAAACATTTTTTTTGCTTTATTAGCCATATTCAACTCAATAGGCGGAAAATCATAAACAACATCTCCAAGATCAGGAAATAATTTTTTGTGCATTTCTAATCTTACAGGCGTACTTAATGATCTTATGTCTGCGTTTTTCCATGCTGTGCCAACCTTTATATAATAGGGCTGCATTTGATTAAAATTTTTAATCTCAGGATCATTTTTATCAGTAAGGCCATAATTTTCATAATCAGGATTGTCAATACAACGCCACGGAGGAAGCACTTCTATATGAGAATAATGAGGAATTCCCATCGTTCTTGCCACCACGTCTCCTAATAGTGTTACAGATTCATAGGGGCTCCAAACCCAATCCCAAGTTCCGGTGGGTATTCTGTCTGGATGATCAACAATATAAATTTTATGCCCTAATTTTTCTAATTCTCTGACTACTTCATCTGTTGGAACCGAAACCCAGTCATATCCCTGCATTCGCACATATATAATATTCATATCTCTCCTATAATATATAAACTTTTCTTATTTTTGAAACATCAATTTTTGTTTTATCATCTGGATGCCAATAATCAATCCTATCTTCCAGTAGTCTAAAATGTTCATTTCTGATTTCTTCACTTTCAAATTTGTATATTTCTTCATCACCATTATCATATATAATTCGTATTGAATAAGTGACTATTAATTTTTGAAATGATTCAGGCATTTTTTCTTTCCTCCAAATACTTATAAGTAAATTCACAGGCATCTTTTGTGCATGTTATAATATCTTTTTTATTCAAATAAGAAATTACCAACCCACAAATAAAAGCATCCCCGGAACCAACATAATTTACTCCCTCTATTTCCGTTGGATCCACATAAGAAATACTAGTTGTATATTCTGTTTCTGTCTCGCCATTTTTTGATATAATAGATACAGCATCCTTACCAAACGTTACAACAAGATGCCTACACATTAATATTTCCATTGCTTTTTTAAGTTTCATTTCAACGGTACTTAATTTAAAAGATGCCCCAATTAAGTTATCTAATTCTTTGTTATTCATCTTAATTAATGTACTATTTACATACATATGAATATTTTTATCTTTAGGGTCAACAAATATAGGTATGTTATTGCTAACACAGATATCAACTAACTCATAAATAAAATTAGGATGCATTACTCCTTTTTCATAATCAGAAACAATTATGGCATTGTATGTTTTTATATTTTGTTTTAGATATTCAAGACGATTAAAATAAAAATCGGGTCTAAAATAACCAGGTGACTCATTATCTGCTCTAAATACTTGATTAGTACCTAAATAATAGCGAGTCTTTTTTGTTGTGTTTATTTTTGGGAAATCTTTTATTTGAGCATAAGATAAGTTTCTTATTTTTGATAGTGCATTTTTAACTATTCGTCCTTCATTATCACCACCCAATACTCCAGCTAAAAATATATCAAAATCAGTACTTCTTGATAAAATCTCTGCAACTTTAGCCGCCCCCCCAAGTTCATATACTTTGCTCACTTGATCAAACAGGGTTATTGGTGCTTCTGGGGACAGTCTTGTAATAGACCCATAAATATATTCATCCAACATTATATCACCGATGACTAATATTTTCATTATATCCTCTATAATTCATCAACAATTCTTTTTAATATTGTAACTAAAGTATATTTTTCCTTATACAATTTATAACCCTCTTCACTAATTTTTGTTCTTAGTGTTTCATCAGCTAAAAGAATATTTATTTTTTCTAAACATTCTTCCGGTGTGTTAAACCAAGACATATGTAGTCTATCTTCAAACATATCTTCTAAATTAGGTATATACTGATTAAGTCCAACTGTTTTAGTGGCCATAGGATAAAAATATCTGTCAGAAAAATAAAGAGGAACATTATTCAATATATTTTGATTAATAACAATTTTAGCTCTATTTAATAAAGCGTTAAAATCAACATCAAATACGCCTGGTTGCACTTTTGATTTTAACTCTTGAGGCCACTCCCCGTTTCCATAAATTTGTATGTTTACACCTTTTTCAACTAAAAACTTTAACAGATCAATTCTCTCTTTTGAATGAGGAGTTCCCACAAACAGGACATCAATATCCTTTTCTCCTTCAATTGGAAAATAAGTATTCTCATCAGGAACAATAGGTAAAAACTCACATGGTCTCTGGGTTTGAGAAAATACCATAGATAGCATTTTAGGATCACCGGTACTCCAATAAGACATATTACAAATAGAGCTAAGGTCATGAAACCACCGTTCTACTTGACCGCGATTATCCACATACCAAACCGCTGTTTTACATAAGGGTTTCAGGGTTATTATGTGCCTTAGTATATCAGGAACAACAGCATGTCCCCCAGAAATAAGAATCAACTTGGGGTCATGTTGAATAGCTTTATTCAATATATGGTTAGTTGCTTCAATGGGATTTGATTTAGTTGCTTGTACGCGAATATCATAAGGAATAACCTTAAAACCAAAACTCCTCTCCAACGTTCTTTTTATATAAATTTCATTTCTTAAGGC
>Ga0066636_10002048_pt1 | contig 12702 bp, 10 predicted proteins | sample CryGeyCG2014_080_2_FD_62736 | JGI IMG/M metagenome (GOLD analysis project Ga0066636, IMG submission 62736) | Groundwater microbial communities from aquifer - Crystal Geyser CG07_land_8/20/14_0.80 | ecosystem: Environmental > Aquatic > Deep subsurface > Groundwater | place: USA: Utah: Grand...
ATTGTCTCGAACATGCCGTGGATCAGCTCGAGAATCTTCTCATCGATTCCTTCTATCGGTTTCGCCTTCGTGCGAAGGACCTGGGTTCCGTATAAATAAACCGGCATCACAGCCATGTATCGATTCTCCCAAGAATATCGCCGGGTTCCCGCCTGAGCCTTCCCATCATGCTCTCGCTTCCGGCTGGACCGACTCTTCCACATCGACTGAGAGGACCGGCGCGGTAAGATCGCGGAACATGTGTAGCTGGCTCGCGAAAAAGAGGAGCCGGGACCATAATTTGGCAATAATATACGCCTCTTCGAGTACGAAAACAATAAGGATGCCGACTACCGTTCCCGGACGGAAGAACCCTTCGAGCGCGAAGTATGCCGCGAAGAGCGCCCCATGAATCGCCCCGTAGATAGCGACGGCGAAGAGAAAAACCTTGAAGAAGCGGAAGCTTCACTTCACCGTAGCGCCAGACGACGGGTCCGTTCCATCGGCGAGGGAGACGTGTCTCAGCTCGATGCCCCCGCCCTGGCGGGCGTAATGGCGATCTTTCCTTCACACGCATAGGTGCTCCGGCTGTCGCGGAACGCGTTGGGATAGAGGTGGATCAGAATTTCGTTGACGGGCAAGCGGGAGGTGTTCTTCCAGAGGAGAACTTCGCGTGCCACGACGGTCCGCTGCGCCGGAACAAGCCCTGCGCTAATCCGGTAGCTGGCGACCTTGTTGCTGAGGGGCCCGGCGAATGCTGAGGAGAGGAAGAGAAAGGCGGCAGCAAATGGAATCAGCCCGCGTTTCATTCATCTTCATCGAAATCGAGGATGCGCTTTGCTCCGACGTACCGCTTCTTGTAGTAAGAGCTTTCGAGCGAGGAGACCGAGACCCCTTCCGACCGGCCAGCATGTGCAAACAGGTTCTCCCCGACGTAGATGCCGACATGGGAGATGCGCCGCCGCCGCGTGCGAAAGAAAACAAGATCTCCGGGGAGGAGCTCGCTTTTCTTCACGCGCGAGCCGACCCTATATTGATCGCGCGACGAACGCGGAAGCGTGATGCCGAACGCTTCGGCGAACACAGCCGAGGTGAACGCCGAGCAGTCCATCCCCTGGCGAGTGCTTTTTCCGTACCGGTACAGTGTGCCGATGTAGTCGACAACGCGCTCCATGAGGCGTGCGCGGAGGGAATCGCGCCGGGACGAAAACTGGAGAAGCGTGTCACTCCGGAGGAACGCGGCACTGAGCGAGTCGGCGTTGACGCGGCGGTCATCCTCCTTCTGCAGGTCGCGGAGCTCATCCGGATCGATGGCCGACGTGTCCGGCCTGGCTTGGCGGGCCTGCGCAATGGACAACCACGGGAAGACGACGGTGAGAAGTCCGGCAACAAACACAACGAAGAGGGTGCGGCGCCCTGCCACGAACCGGGGCCATCCGGACGCACGAAAGGGGCGGCAATCCGGAGAGACCGATATCAACGCCCCTGTGACGTCACGACTGCCGTTACCCAAGGTATGCTCGCAATGCCTTACTCCTCGATTGGTGACGGAGGCGGCGAATTGCCTTTTCCTTGATCTGACGGACCCGCTCGCGTGTGAGGTTGAACTTCTCGCCGATCTCCTCGAGCGTAAGTGCGTGCTCGCGGTCAAGCCCGAAGTAGAGCCTGATCACCTCGGCCTCACGCTCGCTGAGCGTCGAGAGGGCCCGGCGGACCTCCGTTCGGAGCGATTCCTCGATGAGTGTATGGTCCGGGAGCGGCGACCGGTCGTCCTGGATGACGTCAAGCAGGCGGTTGTCCTCTCCCTGCGCGAACGGCGCATCCATGGAGAGGTGCCTGCCGGAAATCTTCAGTGTATCGGCCACCTCGTAGAGGGACATGTCAAGCTCTTCCGCGAGCTCACTCGGGCTCGGCTCGCGCTCGAACTCCTGTTCGAGGGAGGAGAAGGCGCGTCCGATCTTGTTGAGCGCGCCAACGCGGTTGAGGGGGAGGCGGACGATGCGCGACTGCTCTGCAAGCGCCTGGAGAATCGACTGCCTGATCCACCACACTGCGTACGAGATAAATTTGAAGCCGCGCGTCTCGTCGAAACGCTTCGCCGCCTTGATGAGGCCGAGGTTCCCTTCGTTGATAAGATCGCCAAGCGAAAGCCCCTGGTTCTGATATTGTTTCGCGACACTCACGACGAACCTGAGGTTCGCCTTCGTCAGCTTCTCGAGCGCCTCCTGGTCGTTCTTCCTGATCCTTCGAGCAAGGTCAATCTCCTCATCCGGCGAGAGGAGCGCGACTCGGCCAATTTCCTGGAGGTACTTGTCGAGCGACTGACTCTCCCTGGATGGATATTGCTTGCCAACTTTTACCATTCTCCAACTCCTTTTGGCTGCCTTCTATTAACACCCTTGTCCTGCGCCTCGGCCAGAGGCGGACCTGCATTCTCAAACGGCCGCAAGCTCGCCGAGGAAGCTTGTCCCCGCAATCCCGGCGGGATCACCTCCTCATGAGCGGCGATCTGGAACACCGAGTCCACCGACGTGTAGATGATCGGCCTGCCCGCCGCAGGCAGGCCTGCCGGTCCTCACATGCTCGTCGCCAAGCTCCTGGATGATGACCGTCCCCCAGGCTGCCCCGTTGCCGAGGTGCCTTTTCGCCCCTGTTGCTTCGAGGAACCGTTGGAGAACATCCGGCGAGAACCCGTTCGGATAGACCGGGAAAGGCGTTTGTGTGATGAGGCCGGCGATTCCCGGGTGTCCTGTGGTGCTGTCCTTTCCCGCTGATGCCTCCCTCATCCGTCCGTAGTACGCCCGCGGGGAGGCATATGTTTCAACGTCCGGAGAGAAGGCGATGTTCCCCAGTCCGAGTGATATGAGGTTCGGGACGGACAGACGGCACGCTGCCGCGATGTGTTGCAGCATGTGCGCCCCTTTGTCGCCGTACGAGGCGGCATCAGGCAGTTCAACTATCCCGAGCCCCTCAAGGACGATGAGGACAACCTTGCGTTTGGGCACAGTCACCGTAGAAGCTGCGTGGCAGGAGGTCCGCACACACCGCAGAAGAGGCGCAGCGGGCCGCGATCAGCCGTAGATCTCCTTCTCGTTGCACTTGCAGACCTGCACCCGCTTCCCCTGGAACCGCCAGTTCCCGGTCTTTGCGGAGCGTGCCGACGCGACGTAGAGGAGAGGGATGCGGACTGTCCCGCATTGAGGACATTTCACACCGCGGATTGCAGATGCCTTTGCTACCTTCTCGGCAAAGGTTTGTGCTTTCGCCATGTATCGATCCTTCTGATGATAGTTAGAAAACCCGTATGCCGTTCCCGCCTGCCTCCATCGCCTTCTCCAGGACCTGGGAGGCGTTCGTGACGAGCTCCTCGGCACCGGCCGCAGGGACCGCGCCGCAGACACCGGCGCTCACCGTCACGGAGAGGTTCTTCTCGTCCAGCGTGATCACGTGGCTTGCGATGTACTTCCTCAACTTCTCCGCCCAGAGATACGCATCGTTTGCGGACATCCCGGAGAGGCCCACACCGAAGCGGTTCGTCTCAAATCGCCCGACGACGTCGTACGGTCTCACAACCGACCGGAGGATCTCGGAAACGTTCAGGAGAATCCGGTCGAACCCATCGGTTCCGTGCCGCTCAAGAAGCTCCTCCCTCTTGTCGACAGCGGCGACGACAACGGCGAAGTTGGTCTTCAGGTCCCTCGATCGGAGCAGCTCTTCCTTCAGCCGGGTCGCGAAGGCGTTCCCGTTGAGGAGTCCCGTCAGGTCGTCAATTGCGACGAAGTCGCGCACGATCTTCGTGAGACTGATGATCTCAAGGACGTTTGCGGCCTCCCCGGCGAGCTGACGGAGGAGCTTCTCGTCCCGCTCGTTGAGTCCCTGGCGCGTGCCCGTCTCGAGCGTAAGGGCACCGAAGCCATGCTGAAGCGATGTCATCGGGACGACGAGGATCGAGCCGTCCTTCATCGCCGGCTCGCCCCGGCTGTAGCGGACCTTTCCCGCCGCTGCAAAGTCCGTGACGAGCTTCGAAACATTTTCCCGGATCGCTTCACCCGCAATACTTGAATCGAGTGCAACGTCGCAGTTCTCGACCGAGTCGGTCTGCGCGCCGCGCCGCTTCGCCCGGACGACACGCCACTTCCGGCGGTCCTCGTCGAACATGACGACGCCCGCGCGCTCCGCATCGACGAGCGCGAGCGCCTCATCGATCAATAGCTCGGCCACGCCGACCGGTGTCACCGGCCCGACGAGGCGGTCCTGCATCCGGGCAAGGACCGCAAACCCACGCGACTCGAGCTGAAGGTCGTACTTCTCCGTGTAACTCTTGATGAGCGCGGAGAGAAGCCTCGTGAAGAGGGAGAGGAGCGACAGTGTCTCGACGCCGAATGCATCCTCCGCTTTGCTGTCGGCGGCGAGGACGCCGACGACACGCTGTCCGAAGAAAACGGGGACACCCACGAACGACTTCACGAACGCGAGGCTGCCGTAGTACGGAATGAGGTCCTTCTCATTCGCGGGCTCGATGCGGCTCACAACCTGCGGCTTCCCGCCGGCGGCGATCTGGCTCATTAGATCGCTTTCCATCGGGAAGCGCCTCTGCGATGTGAAGTTCGAGGCAACGGTCGACTTTGTCTCGATCACCATCCGCCGCTTCTCAAAATTCGCCCACGCATAGACCGCGCTGTGAGCGAAGAGGACTTCCTTTACCACGGCGAGGACTTTTCCGAGGAGGTAATCGAACTCGACCCGTGGATCGGTTTCGGCAGAGAGCGCCTCCGCCTCATGGTCGAAGAAGTTCGTCACCTCGAACTCCGTCTCCGCGGGGGGCGGTGCGGAAGGCTTCGCCGTCACCTTCAGCGGCGGTGTAGAAAGCGGACGGCGCGGCGGGATCTCGATCGCGCCCTGTGGCCTCTGTCTCTCCGAAGAGAGATCATCGAAGACAAGAGGCTGCTGCCTCGATGCTTCCCCTTTCTGCCTCTCTCTTTCCTTCTCCCTCTCTCTACGGGGCGTCTCACCACCTTTCCGATGCCTCGAAAAGATGGATGCCACCACGGCAACGAGAGCCGCAGGGACTGTTAGAATCGGGAGAGAGATCACAGATCGACCTGCTCTACGTTCTCCGGGAGAGTGGGTTTAGGAAAATGCCCCCTTCCAATCCGCAACAGGGCATACTACGGCAATCTCAAACGTTTAATTTACTCATCCCAAGGGGAAAAAACAACCCTTCCCGCGAGGTCAATCGTCACCTCTCCTCGCGGCCGTTCCGGTTATACTCCTGCAGGCTCCGCACGCCGAGGGGACCCGACTTCATCCGCTCGATCGCCTTCACCGCGGTCGCCGCGGCGGAGAGCGTCGTGATGAAGGGGACGTTGTGCTCGACCGCGGCATGCCCGATCGCAAACTCATCGTACCGCGACTCCTCGCCCAGGGGCGTGTTGATGACGAGCTGGATTGCACCGCTCCTCACATGGTCGGCGATGTTCGGCCGTCCCTCCCCCACCTTCATGACGCGGCGGTTCTCCACGTCGCTCGCGCAGAGGAACCTCGATGTACCCTCCGTCGCCATCACCGAGAACCCGAGCCGTACGTAGCCGCGGATGATCTCAAGTATCTTCTCATTCTTATCGCGGTCGTTCACCGTGACGAGGATCGTTCCCCCGAGCGGAAGGGCCGTCCCCGCGCTCATTTCCGCCTTGGCGACCGCCGCACCGAACTCCGAATCGATTCCCATCACCTCGCCGGTCGAACGCATCTCGGGGCCGAGGAACATGCTGACGCTCGGAAACTTCGCAAACGGGAAGACCGATTCTTTCACAGCGACGTGCGGTATCTTCCTGAAGTCGAAACTGAGAACCCCCATGTCGCGCAGTCTGTGGCCGGTCATGACTCGCGTCGCAATGCTGACGAGAGGGATCCCGGCCGCCTTGCTGACGAACGGGACGGTGCGGGACGCACGGGGGTTTACCTCGAGGACGTAGACGACATCGTCCTTCATCGCGAACTGGATGTTGAGGAGCCCCTTCACGCCAATGGCGAGCGCGAGACGCTTCGTGGAGTCGATCATTTCCTCGAGGTGCTCGTTCGAGACCATGTACGGCGGCAAGACCATCGCGCTGTCGCCGGAGTGGATCCCAGCCTCTTCGATGTGCTCCATGATCCCGCCGATGAGGACGTCGTGCGAATCGCTCACGGCGTCGACGTCGTACTCAAACGCGTCTTCAAGGAACCGGTCGACGAGGACCGGGTGATCGGGAGAGACACCCGCCGCCAGCTGCATGTACGTCCGGAGGGCGTCGGTCTGGTACACGATCTCCATCGCGCGCCCGCCGAGGACGTACGATGGACGGACAAGCACCGGGTAACCGATCCGCTCGGCCACCGCCACCGCTTCATCGATGGAGGTCGCCGTTCCGTACTCCGGGCGCGTGATGCGCAGCCGGTCAAGGAGCTCTCCGAACCGGGCCCGGTCCTCCGCAAGGTCGATCCCTTCCGGGGACGTGCCGAGGATCGGCCAGCCGTCGTCTTCGAGCGCACGAGCGATGCGGAGAGGCGTCTGGCCGCCGAAGCTCACGATGAGGCCGTCAGGCCGCTCGAGCTCACAGATGCTCAGGACGTCCTCGAGCGTAAGAGGCTCAAAGTACAGCTTATCGGTGGTGTCGTAGTCGGTAGAGACCGTTTCAGGATTGCAGTTTATCATGATCGTCTCGTACCCGAGCTTCCTCAGTGCGAAGACCCCCTGGACGCAGCAGTAGTCGAACTCAATCCCCTGTCCAATCCGGTTTGGACCACCGCCCAGGATAATGACCTTCTTCCTCGTTGATGGGATCGATTCGCCTTCCTCGTCGTACGACGAGTAGTAGTAGGGTGTATAGGCCTCGAACTCAGCGGCGCACGTGTCAACCGTTTTGAACGCAGGCACGATCCCCAGCCGCCGGCGCGCGCTCCTGATCTGTCGCTCGGGGAGCCGGAGCAGATGTGACATCTGGCGGTCCGAGAAGCCGAGCGCTTTGGCGCGTGCGAGAGTCTTCGCCGCGCTCTCTTCGCGCACGGTTCCTGCCGATGCATCAGCCGCGCAGACTCCCCTCAATTCTCTTCCGGCATCTCCCGATTGGAGCTCCCCCCCGAAGTCGACGATCTCCTTCAGGTTGAAGAGGAACCACGGGTCGATCCCGGTGATCTCGCAGAGATCGTCGGTCGGCACACCGAGCTGGATCGCGCTCCAGAGAGCGAATATCCTGTCCGGCCTCGCCGTGTGGAGCTGGGCACGAAGTTTTCGGCGCCATTCACCTTTCTGTTCGTCGCTCAGCGATGCGACATCGACAAGATCCTTCCCGTCCCCCCCGAGGCCAAAGCGTCCGATCTCGAGCGAACGGAGCGCCTTCTGGAGCGCCTCCTTAAACGTCCTTCCGAAGGCCATCGCCTCGCCCACCGACTTCATCTGGACGCCGAGGGTGTCCCCCACCCCCTTGAACTTCTCAAAATCCCAGCGCGGGACCTTCACGACCACGTAGTCGATGGCGGGTTCGAACGAGGCGGGCGTCTCCTTCGTGATGTCGTTCGGGATCTCGTCGAGTGTGTACCCGACCGCGAGCTTCGCCGCGATCTTCGCAATCGGGAAACCCGTGGCCTTCGAGGCGAGAGCCGAGCTCCGCGAAACGCGCGGGTTCATCTCGATGGCAAGCATCCGTCCCGTCGACGGGTGGACCGCGAATTGAATGTTCGATCCACCGGTCTCCACGCCGATGGCGCGTATGATCCGCTTCGCGGCGTCGCGCATCCTCTGGTACTCGCGGTCGGTGAGCGTCTGCGCCGGTGCGACGGTGATGGAGTCGCCGGTGTGGATCCCCATCGGGTCGAGGTTCTCGATGGAGCAAACAATGACGACATTGTCTTTCCCGTCCCTCATCACCTCGAGCTCGAATTCCTTCCAGCCGACGAGCGACTCCTCGATGAGGACCATGTGGACGGGACTCGTATCGAGTCCGTGGCGGACGGCCTCGCGGAACTCCTCCATGTTATACGCGGTTCCTCCGCCGCTGCCGCCGAGGGTGAAGCTCGGCCGTATGATCGCCGGGAAACCGATCTGCTCCGCCGCCTCGACCCCTTCCTCGACACTTCTGACGAACCGTCCGCGCGGAGTCTTGACGCCCGCTCCCTCCAACGCCTCCTGGAAGAGCTTCCGGTCCTCCGCCCGCTTGATGGCGCCGAGGTTGGCCCCAATAAGCTGCACCCCGTGGCGGTCCAGCATCCCGCCTTCGGCGAGGGCGACGGCGACATTGAGCGCGGTCTGTCCGCCCATCGTCGGAAGAAGCGCGTCGGGGTGCTCGCGTTCAATGACCGACTCGACGCTCTCCGGAGTGATCGGCTCGATGTAGGTCGCATCGGCGATCTCGGGGTCCGTCATGATCGTCGCGGGGTTGCTGTTCACGAGGACCACGCGGTACCCTTCCTCGCGCAGGACCTTGCACGCCTGCGTGCCCGAGTAGTCAAACTCGGACGCCTGGCCGATGACGATCGGTCCGCTTCCTATGAGGAGGATGGAATGAATGTCAGTTCTCTTCGGCACGCTTTCTCTTACATGAACGCGTTGATGTAATGACGGATTTCCGCCGGCCTGCGCGTCTCGTCGATCGCTACGACGTCAAACCGGCACTCGGTGTCCTTGATTCTCCTTTCGTGGAGGAACCCTTCGGCGGTCCGGCGGATATGGTGCCGCTTCCTCTCCGTCACGGCGTCCTCAGGCTCGCCGAACCTGAGGGAGCGCCGGGATTTCACCTCGACAAAGACAAGCACGTCGCGGTCACGTGCGACGATGTCGATCTCCTGGCGGACGTACCGGTAGTTCCTTTCGATGATCGTATAGCCGAGACCCTCGAGGAACCGCGCCGCGAGGTCCTCCCCCAGCTTACCCTTCTCGGTTGTCGATTCCGCCATGGAGCCTGAACGAGCGACGATGGATGTCGGAAAGCCCGAACTTCGAGATCGCCGCGATGTGCTGCGGCGTGCCGTATCCCTTGTGCCGGTCGAAACCGTACTCGGGGTACACACGGTGGTACTCGACCATGATCCGGTCCCGCGTCACCTTCGCGACGATCGAAGCGGCGGCGACGCTGAACGAGGCGCGGTCGCCGCCGATCACAGCACGTGACGGGAACTCCCACAAAGGAAGACGGTTGCCGTCGACGAGAATAAAATCAGGCTGCACACAGAGAGCGCGCACCGCTTCGTCCATCGCCTTCAGCGCCGCCTCGAGGATATTGATTCTGTCGATCGTTTTCTCGTCGACGATGCCGACACCGACAGCGACCGCTGCGCGCATGATCGCCGTGTGAAGCTCTCCACGGATCTCCGGCCTCAGCCGCTTCGAGTCATCCACCCTGTCGAGCGTGAAGAGGGGGGGAAGAATGACCGCGGCGGCAACAACCGGTCCGGCAAGCGGGCCGCGGCCGGCTTCATCGACGCCCGCGACATTCGCCATGCCCATCGCCCACAGCCTTCGCTCAAGTCGCTGAAGACGATGGACCCGCAGGCGCTCGGCATCATCGGAACATCGGGCGACATCCCCAGACCTATCCGTCATTGGGGAGTCACCAACGGCGACCGCGGCAATCCCTTTGTTCTCAGACGGCTGAAAGGCTCGTCTAACGGTCATTGTTGTTCTTCTTCCCAGGATTCCTATCCGCGAGAATCCGCGCCTTCTTCCGCGCTGATCCGCGGTTGCCTCCGGCTTTCAGAACTCATTCAGGATCGAAACGTGGATCTTGCCTGTCGTGAAGGTATCCCCGGCTCCCAGCGCATAGCCTGCGTTCAGAATGCCGAGCGCCGTATCGGTCTGGATTCCAAACCCGTAGCCGAGTTCCTCGGCCCGCCACGCAGACATCGAGCCGGCCGAAAGGGCGGGGCGTTGAAGGCTCGCTGCATCGACAAACCCGAAGAGGAACGTCGGACCGCCGGTCAGAAGGCGAAACTCCGCCGAACCGACGATCGCTCTCGACGCGAGGAACTGCCCCTCGCGGTATCCGCGCAGCATTCTTGCGCCGCCGATCCGGTAGAGGTCGCTCTCATCGATGGCTGAACCCTCGACGTCCCGGAGGTGCGCACCGAGGGCAAGCACGCTGCGACGTGAGACGGAGATATATCCTTCTCCATCAAACCGCGTCTCCTGCACGGCCGCAGATGGAACGCCCGCGGACAAGGCCATGGATTTTGAACCGTATCTGTACTCCGTCTCGTACCGGAACCCTGACGAGGGGCTCCATGGATCGTCGCGCGAATCGTAACGGAGGAAAACGCCTGCCGACGTCCGCGAGCTTCCCGGGACCTGGCCCGATGGGCCGTCCGACGGGATCACGCTCCTCCTTCCGAATGATCCTCCGGCGAAGAAGCCGTCCCATATCTCCGTGTCGGCGGTCACCTCGAACTCAGTCATAACGTACGTGGAGTCCTGCTGACGGAGTCCATACCTTCCTTCAAGGTTCAACGGCAGGCTGAGAACCCACGGCTCGCGGTACCGGACCGACAGGTCCTGCGTTGATTCGTTCTCTCTTCTCCACTGCGCGGCGAACGCCCTGCCTGTGCCGAAAAGGTTCCTCAGGCTGATGGAAGCATCCCCGGTGAAGTAGCCGCCTCCCCCGTTCGGGCCGGAGGGAACATAGCCGACGATCCCGTTGAATGTATTCGTTCCCACCTCGCGCACTGTGATGAGCACACCCCGTTCGGACTCCGATGTGTAGAACTCCGGTGTAACCTCGGAGAAAAGTCCCAGCCTCATGAGCCGCTGGCGCACCCTCTGAGCCTGGGCCCCCGTGTAGTACTCACCCGGCTCGATGCGCGCTGCCCGGATGATCAGGTCGGATCGCGTCACGTCGTTGCCGGCAACACGGACTTTCTCGATCCGCACTCTTTCCCCCTCGCTTACCTGGAGCGAGGCCGACGCTCCAACTTTTCCCGCGTCGTCAGTGTACGACACACGGGTGACGGTCACCTCGGCATACTGGTAGCCGAGGTCCCGGTAGGACTGGAGGATCTTGCCCGCAAGCTCCCGCAGCGCTCCCGGCGAACAGACTGCGCCTTCTTGTTCCCTCACAAGCGCCTCCCGGGTCCGCAAGGGGAGACTCGAGGCTCCTCCAATGAGGACAGAGTCGAAGACAGCCTGCGGACCGGGGAGAACATGGAGCCGAACTGATTCTCCCGAACTGTCACGGCTCTTCTCCGCCCACACGGCCGCGAACGGGTGTCCCGCTTCGATCATCTTTTCGTTGAAGCGGCGCAGGAGAGACTCGACTGAATCACCCAAGAGGTGGGCGCCGGACCGGACCACGACAACGGAATCGCCCGGTCCCCACGGCGCGACCTCTTGCGCGGCCGCCGCTGCGCACGAGAAAGCGGCCGCCATTACCCAGATAATGGGACGCCTCCATTTCCCGCCGCGGAAAAACGTGGGAGCACGGCTCATCGATTGAGCTGCCAGATATCCGACAGCGGAGTGAGCGGCGAGAGACGGTAGTCGCCGAAGCCCGACTGGTCAACAAACAGGAAGCTTCGCTGGAACCTGTTGTACTGCCACACCTCGTACGGGCGAGTGTCGCTCTCGAACGGATGGCGGTCGATGTCGTCGGGCGGCCCGAGAATGATGTACACCATTCCCATGTCGGTCTTCCATCCCGCCAGGAATCCCTTGAAGTGGCCATTCGAATAAGCAACGCGTGCGTAGTACTCATCCATAAGCTCGTTCCGTTCCGTCCCGGGTGTCGGGTCATGCCTCTTCCAGAACGCGCGGAACCGCCCGAGCTTGTCCTGCTCCGTCTTCGCGGCAAGGAGTGAATCCATCTCCACATTCGACGCAATGTATCGCAGCTCCTCGATCGCAAGATCGAGGTTCATGACGCTTGGCGGAACGCCGCTCCAGTGGACAGTGATTGCATGGCCGGCGGTCGCGCTTTCCCGGTCGGACTTCGCCGTTCCCGCCGGCATGAGCTGGACCCTCAGGATGTACTCCCCCGTTGGGAGACGCGGATCGGGGATCTTCACGATCGCCAGCGTCATCCCCCTCGGAGCCCGGTACGAGTTGTCATATGAAGCGACCACCTCATCCTTCGCACCGGCGATCGTTGTGTGGACGGTGAACGAGTCGACGGCGAGGCGGTTGTAGATCTCAAAGAAGAGGTACATCCCTCCGGTGGAGTTCGCGACGTTCCCGCTGATGTTCGGTACGATCGTCTTCTGCCCGCTGTCATCAGAAAGCCGGTTCACAAGCATGATGTCGCTGATGGCGAGGTCTCCCGTCAGGCTCCGGATCGTGATCGATCGTTTTCGCCTCATTGCTTTCCTCGTCTCGGCATCACGGATCTGGACAAGGATGGTATAGGAGCCCGGCTTCACGTTCATTTTGCACTGTGTAAGGCTGTACTGACCTTTCGCCAGGGTCTCGTCGTACGATGCGACCCGCACGTTCTCAGTCCACGACTTCTCGTTCACAACCACATCGCTCTCATCGAGAAGATCGACGGTCGCCTCGTACTGCGCAGAGAACTGAGTCCCGGATTTCACGAATGACAGGTCCCCGTACGGAACCTCAACGTAGACGTCAAGACGGCTCGTCGTCGAATCGCCCGACGCGTACCCCAGCGCGTCGAATGAGAACTGCGGGAGGCTGTACCCCTGCAGCTGGGCATTCTCGACCTGGGCAAGGAGCGGCGCAGCCGCTGCGAGCCAGGCGCACATGAA
>Ga0066636_10002053_pt1 | contig 12687 bp, 15 predicted proteins | sample CryGeyCG2014_080_2_FD_62736 | JGI IMG/M metagenome (GOLD analysis project Ga0066636, IMG submission 62736) | Groundwater microbial communities from aquifer - Crystal Geyser CG07_land_8/20/14_0.80 | ecosystem: Environmental > Aquatic > Deep subsurface > Groundwater | place: USA: Utah: Grand...
GAAGCGCTCTATCGTGCAAAACTCTTTGGTGGGAATGTAATTTCCTATTTCCACCCTATTATGTTGACCTACAGACAGGATGACCCCCAGCCTAAAGAGGTATCCTGTGTGGGCAATTTTAACCGCTGGAACACCAAACAAGGAAAAATGGGCTATGATGGGAATACCTGTGAGTGGAAAATATCACTTAATCTTTTAGCCGGACAGTACAAATATAAATTTCTTATAGACGGGTCTAAATGGATAGTAGACACTGAGGTTACAGAATATGGCGATGATGGGTTTGGAGGAAAATGTTCATTGCTGACAGTGAAGATGGAGTAAAAATGCCATGCTATGAAAAAAATATAGATGTGATAAAAAATGAAAACAGAAAAATATTAGAAAATCTTGCCAGAGATATGGGAATTCATCTGTTTGGCATTGCTTTTCTTGACCCTGTGCGACAGTATTTTCATCCTTCAATTATAAATGCGTCTGCACCTTTGAAATTTGGAATTTCATTAGGATTCAGATTGTCCGACGAAATTATTGATGGAATAGTGGATGAGCCAACTTTGATTTATAAACATCACTATTCCACAGTTAACCATTTTCTTGACCAGGCTGCTCTTCAAATTGCAAACAAAATTCAGTGTGCCTTAGGTGGAAAGTCGCTTGCAATTCCTGCTTCTCAGATAGTAGATTGGAAACAGCAACTCGGACATCTGCCACACAAAACAATTGCATACCAGGCAGGACTTGGCTGGCTCGGACGGTCAAATCTTCTCGTCAATCCAGAGTTCGGGGCAAGAGTAAGGTATGTTACGGTGCTGACAGATTTATTGTTAGAACCGGACAAACCGATGAATGGCGATTGCGGAAATTGCTATAAATGTTTGGAAGTTTGTCCTGCTGGTGCAATCACGAAGCAGGGTTATGACCTGGAGAAATGTCTTGCTAAATTAAAAGAATTCGCAAAAAAGCCCGGCATAGGCCAGTTCATCTGCGGAATCTGTGTCAAAGCATGCCCCAAAAAAGATTAGGTAAATATATGCCTCAAAAACTTAAGGTATATTTAGATACATCTGTTCCTAATGCATATTTTGACCAGAAAGACAAAACACGAAAACAAATCACCAGAGATTTTTGGTTAAAGATTAGAAGAAGTCAGATATTCATTTCAGACTTAGTAATTAAAGAAATATCTGCTACTAACAATAAAAAACTGAGGAATAAGTTATTGAGATTGGTAAAGGAATTCAAAATACTTTCAACTGTGGATAGGAAAATAACAAAGTTGGCAAAAGAATATGTAAGGAGAAAAATTATTCCTGCTAAATATTTAGAAGATGCGATTCATATAGGGGTTGCAACAGTTAATCATATTGATGTGTTAGTCAGTTGGAACTTTGAACATATTGTTAAATTAAAAACGAAGAAGGAAGTAAACACTACGAATCTTTCACTGGGTTATGACGAACTGGAAATTATAGAACCAGCAGTATTTTAAGAGGGGGATATTATGCCTTATTTCAGTAAGTTTTATAAAGTATGGGTCAGGAATAGCATTGCTAAAGAATTTACTGACTCCAGAGGAAAAGTGGATGATATGATGGCTGGTCTCCACGAAATCAGAGTCAGAATGGCTGAAGAAAAATATGCTGTAGAAAAATCAGGGAAGAGAATGAAAGTATTGAGGATTGATGAGGGAAAAAAACCATATCAAAAATTGAAAAAAAAGTAAGGATATAAAAATGGGAAGGATAAAAGAAATGAAACCTGTTAAATTGATTATGGGAATAATCGCCTGTGATGAGGAAGTAATAAAGGAATCGGAACCAACGCTCAGGGATTCGCTGGGTGAGATTGACAGGGGCAGTCCAATTATTAAATTTAACTTTACCAACTATTATGAAGAAGAAATGGGGAAAAACCTCCTGCGGCAGTGGTGGTCGTTTGCAAAATTGATTAGCCCGGAAGAAATTGCAGAAATAAAAATTAAGACCAACGAAATCGAGGAAAAATTGAGTGTAGATAACAAACGACGAATCAATCTTGACCCCGGGTATATTGATGGGGCAAAATTGATACTGGCGAGCACAAAAAATTATAGCCACAGGATTTATCTTAATAATGGAATCCATGCTGAAGTCACGCTGATTTATGAAAAAGGTGCATTCCATCCGCTTGTCTGGACTTATCCGGATTATAAAATAGATATGGCGCTGCACTTCTTCTCGGATGTGCGGGCCGGGTATCAGGAGATAAAATGAATACATATGCAATTCCGCCTTTGGTTACATCGATATTGATTCTTGCCTACGGGATTTTTGTTTTACGACAGAACATAAAATCCTCAGTAAACATAACTTTTTCCCTTATGACTTTCGCTACCTTCCTCTGGCTATTTTGCATATCCATGACTTATTTAAGCCCCGATGAAAAATTGGCATTGTTCTGGGATAAAAACGCGTATCTGGGGGTAATATTTATCCCTGTAACCATTTATCATTTTACTGTTACATTCCTCGGATTAAAAAATCAAAAGAAATTTATTCTCATGAGTTATATCATTGTAATAATTTTCCTCTTTTTAAGCAGGACCAATTATTTTATCAGTGGAGTGCGACATTATTTCTTTGGGTATTATACAAAGGCAGGGTTAATCCATCCTTTATTCCTCATTTTCTTTATGGCCATGATTTTAATATCAATTTATAATCTTTATAAGGAATACAAAAAGGCAGAAATTGGTTCGCTCAGACATGTCAGGATAAAGTATATGTTCTTTGGAATATTGATAGCCTCTTTTGGTGCAATTGATTTCCTTGCTGATTATGGAGTAGAATTTTATCCATTTGGTTTCACATTCGTAATAGCATTCATCTTCATCAGCGGTTACGCAATTGTGAAATATCGTCTTCTGGACATCGAAGCTTTCACTTATCGGACATTAGGATACATGGCGATTTCATTCCTGATTCTTGCATCTTATACAGGTGTGTTTACTCTAATCCACAGAATGTTTCACAAAAAGTTTGAGAATCCCATTCTCACAGGAGGGTTACTATTAGTATTTCTGTTTATCTTCATGGGCATTAAGAATAAAATCTGGAAGCTGATAGACCGTGTGTTTTACAGGGATAAATATAAGTACAGGGAAACCCTGAATGCATTTTCTAAAAGTCTGAACGTGCTGATGGACTTAGAAGAACTGCTGACTATGATAGTGAATATAATTGCAGACACAGTACGCATAAATAAGGCTTCTATAATGATACTTGATGATGGAAAGCAAGAATACTTTGTTAAAAATCAGAAGGGAATAAGTTCTCCCGAAGTTCGACTCAGTAAGGATGACCCATTCGTGACCTGGCTATTCTCTCAAGGTGGAGTGGTGGAAAAAGAAATGTTAGGAATGGACCCCTGGTACTCAAAGATGAAAGAAGTGGGTTTGCAGAGATTTCGAGAACTTGAATCTGAAATCTGTATTCCTCTGATTGTTGGAAATCAGATGGTTGGATTGCTTAACCTGGGCAAGAAAATTTCGGGCGAGATATACAAAAAGGATGATATAGAATTGCTATCAAGCCTCGGAGCACAATCCGCAATTGCAATTCACAATGCCATAACCTATCATTCTCTTGAAAAAAGGACTGAGCAATTGTTAACAATGTGCAAAATAGGTCAGGATGTGGGTTCCTCGCTTGAACTTGATACAGTAGCAAAAACTCTTCTGAACAATATAAAAAGTACGATGCGCGCAGAAATAGTTTCCATATTGCTCCTTGACGAGGAAACAGAGAGATTGGTCATTAAAGCATCTTGCGGACTGGATGAGGAAGTTGCAAAAAATACGAGTCTGAAAATTGGGGAGAAAATTTCAGGGTGGGTTGCTCAACATGCTCAACCTGCGCTTGTCAATGATATCGAGTCGGACCCGAGATTTGCAAAACGCAGTCATGAAAAGTATTATACCAGATCTCTGGTAAGCGTTCCTCTTATGTTGAAAGGAAAAGTTATTGGTGTCGTGAATGTAAATAATAAGGAGACGAAAAGGGCTTTCACTTTTTATGACCTTGAGATGTTAATGGGTATATGCGGAGAGGCCTCTGTGATTGTTGAAAATGCGCGCCTTTATACGGCCCTGCGTCAGTCATATTTGCGAACAATCCAATCACTTGCCGAGGCACTGGATGCGAAAGACCGTTATACCAGAGGACATGTTAGCAGGGTTTGTGACTATGCAATAAAAATAGCGACCGAATTAAACCTTTCGCAATCTGAGATTGAAAATATAGCTACCGCAGCAATGCTTCACGATATAGGGAAAATTGGCATAAAAGAAACTATACTGCTTAAACCGGGGAAATTGACTGATTCAGAATACAATGAAATCAAAAAACATCCAGAAACAAGCGTCAAAATCATCAAACCAATCGGGCTATCCGAGGAAATACTTTCAATTATCAGGCACCATCATGAATGGTATAATGGCAAAGGTTATCCAAAAGGATTAATTGACGAAAAAATTCCCATCGGGGCTCGCATACTATCTGTTGCAGATGCTTTTGATGCAATGGTCTCAGAACGGCCCTATAGAAAAGCATTTACAAAAGAAGGGGCAATGGAAGAATTGAGGAAATGTAATTCCAGTCAATTTGACCCTGAGATAGTTGAAACATTCCTCAAAATAGTTTAAATAGTAGGGAGTTATTATGGGTTGGTTAGTGAACAACTATATTGTAAGGGGAATCGCCAACTTTTTTTTGGGTACCGGTTTAATTATCTCACAGGTCGCCGGAGACCCTGAGCTAAGTGCCTATAAAAATCTTGATTTTAATAAGTTTACAATTTCTTCTGAAGATGGTGTTACTATCGTTGGTACCCATATCCGTAGTGGCAGGGATTGCCCTGCTGTAGCGAACCGTAGTGGTCCGCCTCGGCGGACCGTAACGCAGACCTTCAGGTCTGCTGTAATTATCATCGTCCATGGCATTTGTTGTTTTCGCAAATATCCCCAAATTTTGGCTCTGGCAAAGGATATTTCCTCAAAGTATGACGTTATTACAATTGATATGCGTGGACATGGCGAAAGCAGCGGAGAATGGACTGGCGGCACCAAAGAAAGAACAGATATTCGGATAGCAATAGATTATGCAAAATGGCTTGGGTACGAGAAAATAGGACTAATAGGATTCTCTGCTGGAGGAATTGCCTCTATCGGAGAGGAAGCGAGAAGCCCTGCTTTAGATGCTATGGTCCTTGTGAGTATGCTCTCAAGCCCGGATAAAGTCAAGAGCGGTGGCGGAGGACTTCTGTGCACTAATTCAGTTGCTATTCAGGCAATTGGCAAAGTATTAGTCCTGCCAATGGGTGCAAGGCTTGGACTACCCATTAAAGTAGCTTCTCCGCTTTCAGTTGTGGACAAAATTAACTGTCCTGTTCTTTTCATTCATGGTAAAAATGATTGGGTCATTGAATCAAAGCAATCACAAATTCTTTACAATCTAGCAAATGAACCTAAAAAAATTTTAATCTTAAATAGCGCTGAGCATGCAGAAGCCCTGTATTGGGATAAAACAAAGGAATTTTACTCTGCAGTTATGGATTGGTTCGGGAAAGAGCTGGATGATTAGACGAAAGGTAATTACTATAATCATATTGCTGGCAATCACAGGACTGGCACAGAGTGAAGAAAAAAGTATTACAAATACCTTGTTGTGGTCAATACTATTACCTGGCGGTGGACATTTCTACCTTGGCCAACCTACTGCAGGTAACATATATCTAATGGCTGAGAGCCTTCTATTCATCACAGGAAAAAGTCTTGAGAATGCTCTTGCTTCAGGAGAATGGAATTTCTTCTATATAAATACCCTTAAAATCCATGAGCTGAACATTTTCACATCATATCGTGAGGCTCGCATTCTTAATAATAATGAAGGGTATACTACCCCTATTGACAAAACCCCTCTGCATAAATTAATCCTTGCACCTTTCAGATGGGAAAATATCAAAAGTCCTTATGTCTACGGATTTTTCCTTGCTGGAATAGCCATAAATGCTACTGAAGGATATTTGAATCCTCAAAGGAAAGGTTTCGATAGAATTTCCACAATAAATATTATGAACACCGGGTTTGACAGAGAATGCGGCACTGCAGTTTACGAAGGAATGTGGCTAACCTTAAGTTTTGATTCAGCAGTAAGCGAGGAATGTGCCTACCGGGGATTATTGCAGGTGGAGTGCGAAGAAACAATGGGTAGAACTGCTGGATTATTTGTTTCCTCCGGAATATTTGGGTTAGGGCATGTGACGAACTGGGGAGATGGAAAATCCTGGGCATATGGTGGAATTGCGACCTTATCAGGATTATACCTGGGCTGGTTATTTCAAAAAGAGGGTTATCGGCTTGAAAAACCTATTGCTGCCCATTTCTGGTTTAATTTTGCAGCTGGCACTACCCTCTTCCTCATAGACCCAGCAAACAATCCACTTGGCATCAAGATGAACTTCAGTTTTTGAACTGACAAAGTTAATTTGGTACTGTCATTCCTGCGCAGGCAGGAATCCAAAAGGAAGGTAAAATGATAGAAGAACTAATAAAAAAGAACAGGAGTTTTCGTCGATTTTATCAGGAGCACTCAATAGACCTTAAGACATTGAGAGAGCTTGTCAATCTTGCAAGACTCTCTGCATCAGCAGGTAATGGACAACCTTTAAAATATATTCTTTCCTGCGACCCAGAGAAAAATGCTCTCATCTTTCCCTGCCTTATGTGGGCTGGCTATCTAAAAAACTGGGATGGTCCCGCTGAAAGAGAAAGACCGTCAGCGTATATAATAATACTTGGCGATACAGAAATAAGTAAGTCCTTTGGCTGTGACCATGGAATAGCCAGTCAGAGCATTCTTCTTGGCGCTACAGAAAAAGGGCTTGGCGGATGTATAATCAGTTCTGTGCATCGGGAGAAACTTCAGAAATCTCTAAATATTTCTAAAAGATACGAGATACTCCTTGTTATCGCCCTTGGTAAACCAAAAGAAACAGTAATAATCGAGGAAGTAAAACAAGATGGAAATATAAAGTACTGGCGCGATAATAAAGATATTCACCATGTGCCAAAGCGCTCCCTTGATGAAATTATTATAGGAAAATAGGAACCCATCCCCAATTTTTAGATGAAAAACAAAAAAATACTTTTAATTATTTTTTATGTAATTGGCAGTTCTATTGTTACAATTCTTCAGCGTTATTTAACTTTTTATTTTGATACTTTCACCCAGAATTTTTATCGTTTTCTCGCCGGTTCTTCTTCACTATTATTAATTTCTTTTTTATATTATCCCAGAGATTTAAAAGAAATTCTAAAAAATAAAAAGATAATCAAAAACATTTTTCTCCTGTCAGGAATGCTGGCTGCATTTATGTTTTTTTATATTGAGGGGCTTTCTCATATTTCAGCTACAATAACAGGCTTTATTTTTACCCTGTCCTTACCACTCACTATCCTCCTGACAGTTTTATTTTTCCCCTCAGAAAAAGCAGTTTTGAAAAGAAAAGGATTTTATATTGGTTTTTTTCTTACTTTTGGTGGAACTATCGGGTTTATTTTTAGCAAAGGAAATCTAAATTTTGAATATTCTATTGGAATAACATTTATTATAATTGCAACGCTTATCGGTGTTTTTACTACACTTTTACAAAAAAGGTTGATAGCCAATCTCAATACTGTTTGTGTCTCTGCATTAATTACGGCCTTTATGTGTCCATTTTTCTTTATCAGTAGTTTAATCTGGGGAAATCTTTCAAGAGTTGCCAATGCACCCTTACTGACAAACATTATTTTATTTGTATCCGGTGTCTATGGATTGATGATAGGTATAAATCTTGCTTTAATGAATATTAAAATCTCCGGAATACTTATCACCAGAATTGCAGAGTTATCTATCCCCGTATTCATTGCTCTATTTGCTTTTATTTTTCTTAAGGAAAGTTTGAATGTTTTACAGACAATCTTTGGAATAATTATCATTGTAGGAAGCTTAATTGTTACCTTGAGAACAATCCACTAAAATCTCTTGTAAATATTTAATTGCCAAAATTTTTCCTAAAAAAATCAGGGCAAGTTTTTTGTTCTTCTCTTGACATTTGATAATTTTATGATATAATATTAACAAACCTTTACACTACAAAATAGACAGAATTATACAATTGTAGTGTATAAATGGAGAACGAGATGAAAGTATTATCTGGTATCCTAAAAGAAAGCAAAGAATATTATAGAAATATTCATAAAGAATTGAACAATAGAATTAAACTGCTACCGAAAGGAAGTATCAAGAAAAGGAATATATATGGCAAGGTTTATTATTATCTACAGTTTAGAAAAGGAGAAAAAGTTATACATAAATATTTGGGGAAAGAAAAACCCTCAAAAATTGAGAAGAGTCTTAAAGAACGTAGGTTAATGATTGAACAGTTGAAGCAGGTAAAACAGGCATTAAAAATACTTGAAAGGTCTGAGAGGAAAAGAAATGTTGGAACCAGTAAAAAAAGTGCTTAAAATTATTGATGATAATAACTTATGGAAAGAAGGGATTATTCTAATAGGTAGCTGGTGTTTTTTTCTGTATCAGAAATATTTTGGAGTGAGAAAATATCCGTTCAAAACCCAGGATATAGACTTATTGATTAAAACGCCGTACAGAGGTAAGAAGAAGGTATCTTTGGTGGATATTTTTGAGCCTCTTGGTTTTCACCATTCTTTTAAAGCGGATGGTTCTATATATCTATGGAATCCAGAACTAAAAATCGAATTTCTGGTCCCAGAGAGAGGTCGGGGTACAGATAAAGCCATATCAATAAGAGAACTTTCCATAAGAGCAATTCCATTAAGGTTTCTCGATATCATTCTCGATGAACCTATCACGGTGGAAGATGAAGGAGTTGCAATCTCTATTCCAAATCCAGCTGCCTTTTGTTTGCATAAACTTTTAATATCTCAGCGAAGAATGAAAAAGGACAAGAAGATAAAAGATATGGAGCAGGCACTTTATGTGAGTGAAGTGTTAAAACTGGAAGAAATTGACAAATTGTATTCAACATTCCCAAAGAAGTGGAAGATTCGAATAAAAAAGAGTCTTGAAGATGCAAAATTGCTCTTCCCACTTTTAAATGATTTAATTGATAAATTATCTTTTATACTACAAAATTTAGATAATACAAAAACGTAGTGTAAATAAAGAAGCGCACTGCGAGCCCGGAGATTTACTGGAAGCCATTGTCAAGGATGATATGATAATTCTTAAACCTGTAAAAACAATCCCGAGGGATCAGGCATGGTTTTGGTCTGAAAAATGGCAAAAGATGGAGAGAGAAGCTGACGAAGCCATTATTAGAGGGGATGTAGTCGGGCCTTTTGACAATGTGGAAGATGCCATTAAGGCATTAAAGAAATAAGCGAAATAAGATGAAACTACTTTTTACCAAACCCTTTATAAAGGATTATGAGGACATCACAAATCACATTCAAAAACAAACAAGCAAGCAATTATCTTTTCTGTTGGAAATTATAATTGAAAAATCACCCCCCCCTGTTCTATAAAGTTATAATTGAAAAAACACCCCCTCCCTTGTAAATCCTTCTCTTCGTGTTAAAAAAGTAGAAGGAACAAAGTGAAAAATTTGGGAAGGTAGTGTAACCATGAATTACCGTTTCCCTTTCCAGATAGTAAATGATACAATCCTTTTACGAAGAATCGGCACACATGATATTTTAGGAAAACCCTGAAGAGATAGTAAACGGGAACACTGATAATTTCAAGGAGGTTAATTGTCAAAACAAAAACCCAACCTTTTGCTCAAGTACTATACTGAAGTTACTAAATCAAAGCAACTTCATTTCGGTTGCTGGGAAGAAAATGAAGAATTGAATATGAAAAATCTCCGCACTGCCCAGGATAGGTATATCAATCATTTAATCAGTTTTATTCCTGATGGTGTAAAAACAATCCTTGATGTCGGCTGCGGAGTTGGAGGCAATGCCATACGCTTGAAAGAAAATGGTTATGAAGTAACATCCCTTTCTCCTGACCCTTACCAGGAAAAAGTTTTCAAGGAAAATACAAAAGGAGAAATTCCTTTTTTCTTGAGTAAATTTGAAGATTTCAAAACTGAGCGCAAATTTGATTTAATTTTAATGTCTGAAAGTGCGCAGTACATAGACCTTAAAAAGGGATTTAAAAAATGTCGTGAAATTTTAAAGGATAAAGGCTATCTTTTAGTATCTGATTTTTTTAAGATAGATGATGTGGATGACGGTAATCTGCAAATATCTGGCCACCCTCATCAGGGCTATCTAAAAGAAGCAGAGTCAAACGGATTTGTTATCATCAAATCTGAAGATATTACAATTAAAATTTTACCAACGCTGGACTTTATGGTTTCCCTTTTCAATGATTATCTCATCCCCAGTTTCAAAATTATTGCGCATAGTCTGGGAATTTACCTTCCATTTTTCTACAAAATCACCCGTTTCTTGTTTAGAAAACCCCTCAAAAAAACCTTGCAAAAAAGCCTTGTGGACGCTCAAACCTTTACCAAGCACCGAAAGTATATGATTTACTTATTCCAAATGCAATCATAGCCCAGCAGAGTAAACTCTGCCTCGACTTTTCTGCAGAGTAAACTCTGCACTTCCAGAGTGCCTACTTTCGGCCACTACATTTATGTTAAAAACCTTCAAATTTTTACGATTTTTCTTGACTTTTCCTTTATTTTTAATATAATATCTAATGTGGGTTAAATCAGCAAATTCATTTTCTATACATACTGTGGTTTCAGCAAATATATTTTAGATTAAATGAGTAGACATGGAAATTAGACAGGAACTTGCGAGACAAAATCCCTGGTGGACAAACCCTTCTTCAATTGATGGTGACCCATATTTAAAGGCTTTAGAGTCCTCACCTTTTAAATGGACGCCACGAATAAAAAATGAAATTTCACTGGATGGAGAGTATATTTACACCTTAAGAGGGTGCAGACAGGTAGGAAAAACCACCTTAATAAAATCTTTGATAAAAGAATTACTCGAAAATCAAAATTTTTCTAAAGACATATTTTATTTTCCTCTGGACCTTGTTAATGAAAATGAGTTACTTCTTGAAATCCTCAGGACATATCTCAAACTATTTCCTCCAAAAGGCAGGAGATATATTTTTCTGGATGAGATAACCAATGTTCCTGAGTGGCAAAAAGCAATTAAATATCTGAAGGATAGCGCAGAGTTGCAAAACACCTGTCTTGTGCTCACAGGTTCCTCAGCAGCAGATATAAGGAGAGGAGCAGAAAGACTTCCTGGAAGGAGGGGGAAAAAGACAGAACTTGATAAGGTGCTTTTTCCTTTGAGTTTTTCTGAATTCGCCATTTCTTCCGGGGTAAAACTTCCCGGAAATCCTGGTCAATTCAGCCTGAGCGAAATGCTTTTTTCTGAGAATTTCTGGAAGACAATAGAAGAGACTTTTCCATTCCTGGATAAGTTTCAAGAAGTGCTGGAAAAATATCTTGTTGTCGGTGGATTACCTGTAGCCCTCAGGGATTTTCTTCAGTTGGGAGGAGTATCTAATATCACCCATGAATTATATCGGGCAGCGATAATGGGTGAACTTGAAAAATGGGGAAAGAGTTATGCCTATACCTTTGGAACTTTAAGAAAAATCAAGGAATCACTTACAACACCTCTGAGCTGGGACAATCTCGCAAGGGGCTCAGGGATTGTAGGAGGCACAACAGCAAAGGATTATGCAGAATTATTAGCAGAATCATTTTTGCTCTTTATTCTTTATTTTCTTGACCCCTCTAAGAGAAAACAGCGCCCAGTCAAGGGAAAGAAAATTTATTTTGCTGACCCATTGATTTATCACCTCGTTTCACATACAGAAGAAAGAAGGATCCTCTCTCCCGAATCACCCCCTATCTTCTTAACCTCTATAGAACAGGGTCAGCTCATTGAGAATTTAATAGGAATGCATATTTATAGAAGTGTTGAAAGGGATCCAAATATTCCTTTTATGCCGCAGGACCTCTTCTGCTGGCATTCAAAGAAAGGAAGGGAAATTGATTTCCTCGCAAGAGAAGGAGAGTTTATTGCAATAGAGACGAAATATCAAAGTCATATTTCAGGTTCAGATTTACTTACAATGCGCAATACTTTTAAAAAGGGGCTCGTAGTTTCGCGAGATGTGCTTGAAGAGAAAAATGGAATCAGGATAATTCCTGCATCTCTGTTTTTATGGTTTTTAAAATTAAGGGCATAAATGAAATTATCAAACTTGCATTGCAGGATTAAAATTACTGACATTTTTGCAAAATTAGCTATACTGTAAGGGTGGGGTCGTTTTTTCTTGCATTTTTTAGATTTTATGTTAAAATACATAATGTAAAAAGACATATGGAGGAGGTTCGGTCATGAATAATCCATTCATTTATGGAGAAGAAGTCATTGGTGAAAGTTTTATTGATAGAAAAAAAGAAATAGAAACATTTGTCAGGGATATTGAGAGTAATGAACGTATATTCCAGACATCTGAGCAAATAGTCAGATTTTCTTTGCATTTCTAAAAATATTTTGCAGGTACCCCCCTATACCACTTCATAGTGTACAGTAAAATGAAACTTATCAGGGGTAAAAGGTCTCAT
>Ga0066636_10002062_pt1 | contig 12664 bp, 10 predicted proteins | sample CryGeyCG2014_080_2_FD_62736 | JGI IMG/M metagenome (GOLD analysis project Ga0066636, IMG submission 62736) | Groundwater microbial communities from aquifer - Crystal Geyser CG07_land_8/20/14_0.80 | ecosystem: Environmental > Aquatic > Deep subsurface > Groundwater | place: USA: Utah: Grand...
CCTGCCGGCCATCGCCGAGGTGCCGTTCCGCGACCGCTGGCCGGTGCTACGGCCGCGGGTGGAGCGGCCGCGCTGGCGCGTGGCCCTGTTTTCCGGTTGCGTCCAGGATTTCGTCCATCCCGAACAGCTCGAGGCGGGTTTGAAGTCCATGGAAGGGCTTGGGGTGCGGGTGGAATTTCCCATGGGCCAGATCTGTTGCGGACTTCCGGCGCAGATGATGGGAGAAAAAGAGGCGGCCCGCCGGGTGGCCATCCAGAACATGGCGGCCATGGCGACGGAGCGCTGCGATTATATCGTGACCCTTTGCGCCTCCTGCGCCTCGCATCTGACCCACGGGTATCCGAAGCTGTTTACCGAAGGCACGGAAGAAAAACGGCTGGCCCAAGCCTTTTCCGCCAAGGTGATCAGCTTCAGCCGCTTCTTGAGCGAGGTGGTCAAGATCGGTCCCGAGCATTTCGGCCCCGCCGTCGGGGTCAAGACGACCTACCACGCCCCCTGCCATCTGTGCCGCGGCCTGGAAGAGCATGAGGCGCCCAAGGCCTTGATCAAGGCTGCCGGAATGGATTTCGCGCCGGCCGCCGAGGAAGAGACCTGCTGCGGGTTCGGCGGGACCTATTCGAGCAAGTTCCCCACGATTTCGGCTCAGATCCTGGAACTCAAGCTGGCCGATATCGAGCGAACCGGGGCCGCGGTCCTGGTCACCGAATGTCCGGGCTGCGTCATGCAGTTGCGCGGCGGGGCCAAGCGGGCCGGGATGCCGCTCAAGGTCCTGCACCTGGCCGAAGCCCTGGCCGAGGCGCGGGCGCCGGCCGACAAATGATTTTCACCAGGGAGATCAGTGGAGTGGGGGGGATCCCCCCTTCCGGTCTCGATCATCGTTATACTGGTTTAGGGTCGGATGTTTCATTACCAAAAGCGGGCAGGATGCCCGCGCTCCCGGGAAAGTGCGCACACGAAATGAAACTTTTTACCCTTAACCGGTATAGTTCTACTTCGTCGGTTGTTGCGCTGGCTCAGCGCGTAATCGAGATTGGCCTCGATGCGCGTTCCTGAAACCGCAACCATTTAAGCGAACAATGCAACTCGCTCCGCGGTCGTCGCCGGGGACCCCGGAAAATCCGAGGTGGACCCCTGTCTGAAGCCTCACTGCATGCTGCAGCCGAAACTAAACCCACTTGGCACCAAAGTGACGGATTAATTGCAGCGTGGTCTACGCAGTTCTCATTTGATCCAGATGTCGGTAGACTGAGGGCGGATGGCCGATGTTTGATGGCAGACTCGCTATTCATAATGGTAGCGGCAACTGAGTACAATTACATCATCGCCTTCAACCCTGTAAATAAGTCGGTGTTCCTGATTGATTCTTCTGGACGAATAGCCTGCGAGCTGAAACTTGAGCTTCTCGGGCTTGCCGATCCCTTCCTCGGGATTCCGGATGATGTCCTTGAGCAACCTGCGGATACGCTGCGCCAGTTTCTTGTCGTTATCCAGAAACCACTCGAAATCCCTCCGTGCAGCTCCGCTGAACAGGATGTTCATGGATCCTCGGAAGGAATTGGAACCGTCTTGCCTTCGCGCACCTGTTGCAGCGCCTCTTCCAAGTGGGCGCGGTTTGCGGGGGAGCGCAGGAGGTACGCGGTTTCTTCCAAACTCCGATAATCCTCAAAAGACAACAAAACCGCTTGTTCGGCAGACTCTTTGTCCACAATCACAGTCGGCTCCGAATTGCCGCATACCTGACGGATCAGGGCCCGCAAATCTTTCTTGGCGGCGGAAAGCGTAACTGCCCTCATACTCAATCTCCTCAACTCATGGAGTTTCTACCACAAGCAGTCTATGCGTCCCCTCCTTCGCCGTCAACCAACCTCCCCCCATTACCTGCTACGTCCCAACATATTTGACTCGACCGGTCTCGGTTTATTTGACCCTGTTTTCCACGAGGATGCAATCACCGCAGGGCAAAAGGGGCGATGCCGTTAGTGGTAAAGAGTTCACGCGAAATGAAGGTTTTTAGACTTGCCAAGCACCAATATCGCAAAAGCAGGCGGGAATCAAGTTGCGGCCGGAGGCGGGTAGGGCATGCCGGGCGGCCGAGATGGGCGGGGAAGAAAGCACAATAAAGATTGACTTTCACTTTTCTTTCACTTATGGTTCCATCAACTTCACCGGTACGGATAACGGACGACCACCGGAGCGTTTCAACGACCGAACCCAGGAGGTCCCATCATGAGGGAAAAGATCTTTTTTGCGTTCAATCTGGACGACGCCCAATCCCGTCAGGGCGAAGCCGACGGCAAGGTGTCGCTGCGTCTGGTGGCGGCCCGCAGCCAGGGGCAGGCCAAGGCGTTTCTGGCCGAACAATATGGCGGCGGCGCCTGGGCGGTGATTTCCCGGCGCGACATCCACAAGGGATTGGTGCACGCGTAACGCTTTTTTCCACCCGGCATCGCCGACCGTAACCAGCCAAACAACCGGTCGTACCCTCGCCCGAACCCGGCCATGCCCCAATCAGCCGGGTTCGGTTCGGGCGCCCATCCGAGCGCTCCCTCACCGCGGTTTTTCCGCATGTCGATCGCATGCTTCCACATCACCAACTCCCTTGCGATCGAATCTTTTTTCTGCCAAACTACACCGGTTTAGGATGAGAGCTTTCGTTACCAAGGGCGGGCAAGATGCCCGCGCTCCCAGGAATGGGCCCACACCAAATCAAGGTTTGCGGCCTTTGCCTGAAAAGAGGACACTATGTAAATCATTCCAGATGGTTGTGCGCAACCAAATGGAGGACCGATTCATGCTTCGTTGTGAGCGCCCCGGTCGTGGGGGTTAACAGGGATAACGGATCGGCATGACCATCAGCGCGGTAACGTTCGCGACGAGGAGGTTGGTTCGGTGGATCACGGCGCCAAACGAGGTTGGGTCCCGCCCCACCGGATTCGGGAACATGCTCGGGCCCGGCGGGTGACCCTCAGGATGGTGCCGGGTTCGGGGCTTCAGGTCACGGTGCCGCGCGGCTTCGATCGAGCGCTGCTGGCGGATGTTTTCGAGCGCCACCGGGAATGGATCGAGCGGCAACTGGCGGCGACCCGGGAGGAATCCCGCCGGCACCCGCGGGACCTGCTCCCAGCCGCCATCGAACTCACGGCGGCGGCGGAAATTTGGCCGCTGACCATAACCCACCTGCCGGATACCAGGTTGCGGCTCACCTGGGCGCGGCAACCTCGGCCGAGGATCGATTTGGCTGGAGACCTCGGAGACGGTGACGCCGGCCGTCGACTGCTGCAACAGTGGCTGAAAGCCCAGGGGCGCCGCATCCTGATTCCCCTGGTGGAACAGCGGTGCCGGGAAACCGGGTTGGGCGTGAAACGCTGCCAGGTGCGCATTCAAAAGACCCGCTGGGGCAGCTATTCCACCCAGGGCACCTTGAGTCTGAACGCCGGGTTGCTGTTCTTATCCCGATCCCTGGTGCGTCACGTGATCACCCACGAACTCTGCCATACGCTTCATTTCGGCCACCCGCCCGCGTTCTGGCGGGAACTGGCGCGATGGGAACCGGACTGGCGGCGTCTTGATGCCGAGCTGAAGAACTCGACCTCCAACATTCCCGAATGGGTGCGGGTCTGACCGGGACCGCCGGCTGGTTGCGCCGGCGCCGGCGTCATGCGCCGAGCGAGGGCCTCAGGGCGCCGGCGCGGCCGCAACGCGAAGTGAGCTCCATTGTAAAATCTCAAGAGGAGTACCGGTGGATTTCTTAGCACCCCGCCGTACTGAACTGATGGCCCGCTACGACCGGCTGCGGCCGGTGCTGCAAAGCGTCCTGCAGGTTTGTTCCCTGATCCACGGCCCCACCGAGCCGGGCCGGGTGTTTCGCAGCGTCAAGGGCTGGCGCCAGGCGCCGCACTGGCTTAAAGACACTTCCCGGGAACAGATCTATCGCTATGTCCACAAGTTGCAGGAACTGCAACTGCTCGATTCCCTCTACCACTGCGATCCCGACATCATTGAAATCGTGACCCGTAAGGCGGCCGCCACCGATCTGTTCCAATCCATGAGTGATGCGGTGGTGGAGGCGGTACCGTTCCCCCGCCACGGCATGCCCGTGGGTCATGAGTTCGAATGGGTGAGCCTGACCCGATTGCGCACCCATCTCTATCGCCGCGAACTCGACCAGATCATGCCCTCCTATAACATCCTGGTCAACCATCCTGCCGCCAAACAGCAACCGCAAGATCCCCTGGTTCAAATCTGCAATAATCCGTTCGATGCCGACTGGTTTTCCAGCTATCCGGGAGACTTTCAATGTATCGTGCTGAGGGGAATCATTCTTTTCGGGATTCTTAATGTCATCCCCCATGGCGCCGCGCTGGACTATGCGTTGACCACCGATTTCTCCAAGGATAAGGAGGCCAACGTGCTTCGCCCCTCCCTGGAGCAACTGCTGGCGGTGCGGCTGATGCTGGCGGGGCGGTTGGAGGAAGCCTCGCAACTATCGGTGATGTCGGCGGACAGCGCCACCACCCATGGGCTGTTGCCGACGATCGAGTTCTTCCGCGGCCGCCACGCCGCCGCGGTGACTGCTTTTGAACGGGAACTGACCGTTCTCAAGGCGCAAAGCCATCGGAAGAACGCCTATTTTCACGGCTGGCCGGGGGTCTTTTTCCTGCTGGCACTGCTGCACCTGAACCAGGACAGCGCGCTGGCGCGAATGGAAGAGATTTGCCAGGGCAAGCGCGGCCCCGGTGACAACGACCCCCTGTTGCTGCCGATCTACCGGTCGATCGTCGCCATCGTGCGAATCCTGCGCTACGATTTTGACAGTGCGCGTAGCATTCTGAACAGCACCCCGTGGGAAGGGCAGGGGAAGATCGGCATCTTGTTTTACGCCATCGCTCGGTATTGGCTGGACGGTACCCTGGAACGCCGACTGATCGATGAACTCAGCCAAATGTTCATTGACGCGCGCGGCATCGAACTCCACTGGGTGGTCATGGAACTGGCCGAACTCCTCTGCCGGACGGAACAGGAAACGCCGCTGCGCCGCAGGCTGGTTCAGGAGTTCAGGGAAGCGACCGGGGCGGCTTCCCTGGTGGCCGCCATCAAAATCGAGGAGCCCTGGCGACGGGCGCTGCGCAGCCTGGTCAACTGCGTTCGAGAGGGGCAGCCGGAAAGCCCCGCCGCCAACAGCAAACGGCTGATCTGGCTGATGGACTATAACGACGGCCAGATCCTGCTGACGCCCAGGGAGCAAACCCTCGGGGCTTCCGGTACCTGGACCAGGGGCCGGCCGCTGGCGATGAAGCGCGTCTACGAAGGCAAGATGGATTACCTCACCCGGCAGGACCACCAGGTGCGCGCGGCGCTCACCAAGAATGACTACCTGGTTCCGGCGGAATACCGGTTCGATCTGGACAAAGTCATGGTGGCCCTGATCGGACACCCGCTGGTGTTCCTGCAGGAATCCCCGACGGTCCCGGTGGAAATCGTGCGAGGGGAACCGGAACTGACGGTAACCCGTGAAGGTTCCCAGTTGAGCATCGCGCTCGCGGGTGAATTGCCGCGTGGCCGGGTGATGCTGGTGCGGGAAACGCCCACCCGATTCAAGGTGATCGAGTTCAACAATCAGCAACTGAAGATCGCCAAGACCCTCGGCTACGGCGGCCTGAAAGCCCCGGTCGCGGCCAAGGACGAAGTGCTGGAAGCGGTGTCCACGCTTTCTTCGCAGGTTATGGTGCATTCCGCGGTGGGCAGCATCGGCGGCGATGTTCCGGAGGTGCCGGCCGCTCCCACGCCTCATGTGCATCTGCTGCCCGCCGGCACCGGCTTCACCATCGAACTGTTTGTGCGTCCGTTCGGCGCCGGCGGCCCCTACCTCAAGGCCGGGGTCGGCGCCCCCACCGTGCTCGCGGAAATCGACGGCAAGCGTCGGCAGACGCGGCGCGACCTGGCGGAGGAACAGCGCCGGGCGCAGGCGGTGGAAACGGCCTGCCCGCTGTTGGCGGACCTGCCGGAAACGGAAAAACAATGGCTGGTGCGGGAACCGGACGACTGTCTCGAGATCCTCACCGACCTGAAGGTCATGCAGGATCGAGGGGAAGTGACGGTGTTCTGGCCGGAGGGGGAAAAGCTCAGGGTATCCAGACCGCTCTCCTTCGATCAACTGCATCTCAAGGTCAACAGCAAGACCGACTGGTTCGAACTGAGTGGGGAACTGCGGGTGGACGACAGCCTGGTGGTGGACATGAAGCGGCTGCTGGAACTCACGGCCACCGCCCGCGGGCGTTTCATTCCCCTGGGCGAAGGCCAGTTCCTGGCGCTGACCGAGCAACTGCGCAAGCGCCTGAGCGAACTGGAAGCCCTGTCCCAGCGCCGCGGCAAATCGATTCAGTTCCACCCCCTGGCGGCCCTGGCCCTGGAAGACCTAGCGGGAGAACTCCCGCACTTCGCCGTCGACGCGGCCTGGCAGGCGCGCCTTCGGGAAATTCACGAGGGGCTGGCGGTGACTCCGGCGGTGCCCTCGACCTTCAAGGCGGAACTGAGGGACTATCAGGTGGTCGGCTACACCTGGCTGATGCGCCTGGCCCAGCTCGGTTTCGGCGCTTGTCTCGCCGACGATATGGGCCTCGGTAAAACCATCCAGGCCCTGGCGGTGTTCGTGGAGCGCTCGGCCCTCGGACCGGCCCTGGTGGTGGCCCCGACTTCCGTGTGCATGAACTGGCATGATGAAGCCGCGCGCTTTGCCCCGACCTTGCGCATGGTCGCCTTCACCGGCAACGATCGCGCGAACTTGGTTAAAAACCTTGGCCGGCGCGACCTGCTGGTGTGCAGCTACGGGCTGCTCCATCAGGAAGCCGAACTGCTCTCGTCGATCCAATGGAGCACCATCGTCCTCGACGAAGCCCAGGCGATCAAGAACGTCACCACCAAGCGCGCCAGGGCGGCCATGGATCTCAATGGGGGTTTCCGCATGATCACCACCGGCACCCCGATCGAAAATCATCTAGGTGAATTCTGGAGCCTGTTCAATTTCATCAATCCGGGCCTGCTCGGCTCACTCAAGAAATTCACCGAACGGTTCGCGCTGCCGATCGAAAAATACCAGGACCGGGAAGCCCGCAAACGCCTGAAGAAGTTGATTCAGCCGTTCATCCTGCGGCGCACCAAGAGCCAGGTGCTGGAGGAACTGCCGGCGCGCACCGAAGTCACGTTGCAGGTGGAAATGCAGGAAACGGAAGCGGTTTTCTATGAAGCGCTGCGCCAGCAGGCGCTGGACCGACTGGACCGGATGGAAGGACCGTTCCAGCAGCAGCATCTGAAGATCCTGGCGGAAATCACCCGGCTGCGCCAGGCCGCCTGCAATTCCCGGCTGATCTCGGCGGAAGCCGCTGTTCCCAGCGCCAAGCTGGAACTGTTCCTGGAGGTGATCGACGAACTGCTGGAAAACCGCCACAAGGCCCTGGTGTTCAGCCAGTTCGTGGGCCACCTGACGCTGCTCAGGGAAGCCCTGGAAGCCAAGGGAATCCCCTACCGCTACCTGGACGGGTCCACCCCGGCCCGGGTCCGCAAGCAGGAAGTGGACGCCTTCCAGTCCGGTCAGGGCGATCTCTTCTTGATCAGCCTCAAGGCCGGCGGTCTCGGCCTCAATCTCACCGCCGCCGACTACGTGATCCACATGGACCCCTGGTGGAACCCGGCGGTGGAAGACCAGGCTTCGGACCGCGCCCACCGGATCGGCCAACTGCGGCCGGTGACCGTGTATCGGCTGGTGGTGCGCAATACCATCGAGGAAAAGATCGTCAAGCTGCACGCCGAAAAGCGCGATCTGGCCGGAAGCCTGCTGGCCGGAAGCGATGTCAGCGGCAAGATCTCGGCGGAAGAACTGCTGCAGCTGATCCGCGGTTGAGGTGGGAGATGGGAGAGGGTGAGCAGACAAGTCGGCGCGGGAGGCAATCCCCCCGCGCCGGGCAACGTTCGGATCGACAGTCGGCGGAAGCCGCCGGCTGTCGCTATCTTAGGGCTGGTACTTGAACGACAATTTCACCTTGGCGCGATAATTGACAACGTTCCCCTCCTGGATCTGCAGATCCATCTGGACCACTTCGGCGATGCGCAGATCGCGGATGCTCTTGCCGGCAGTGGCCACCGCCGCCGCCGCCGCCTTTTCCCAGGATTCGGTGCTGGTGCCCACCAGTTCGATGACCTTGTAGACGCTTTCCGCCATAGCCTGCTCCCTTTCTGTGATGGGTTCCCGTTGCTTGGGGCCGTGACCGGGCCCCTGATCCGAGTCGAGCCCCCCGTGGACTCGTTGCCGGCGCATCCTTCTCACGGCTCGGAGCGAACAGGAACGGGTCTTGTGCAACCGGTTCCATTGCCAAGCCGACAAGGACATCGCCACCAACATGGAAAATTCGCATCCAACGCTGGATCAAGGTACCAATGTCCGAAGCATAACCGACCAATTGGGTGATTTCCAGTGTCAATCGGGCGCTGAAACCCAGTACCTCCGAAAATGCCCGGTCGGTGCCCTTGTCGCCGCGCCCACGGAGGAACGCACCATTGGCGGTGGTCGGCTGGTTCTTGCCGGCGCAAGCCCGTTGGCGCCCCGCCGGTTACCGCGCCAAGGCCTGTCCGATTATTGACGTAATACAGGCAACCCGATAGCGTTATTTTCGTCAATATCTTTACGGTTGACAGACCCCAAGGGATGCGTTTCTACTTTGCTGGGAATGATTTGATAATCGGCGATGAGCATCGCTGCGGCCACTTTATGGGAATGATTCCCCACGGAGAGCACGGAGGTCACGGAGAAGGCTTCGAAAAGAAAGGGTTTTCTCGGTGTTCTCCGTGAACTCCGTGGTTAATCTTGATTCGAATTGGCCGAAACGATGATAAGGGCCCGATAATCAATTAATATTTCAGCTTTCCTCGAATTCCGGTCAAGCTCATGGGGCTTCGACCCGATTTTTTCGATCGAGACCGGCAAACCAACGGATTGGGATCGAGCAGCCGAAGATGGACGGCGAAACAGGCGGGTGGCGTATGGCGCTGGAAACCTACCAGAGGGATGAGCCGAGCGGTGGGGAGGGCCTTTTCCCGAGCCGAGGGCAATGGGTCCCGCCCACCTCCTTGAGCCTGGAGCGACGCCTCGCCGGCTACCGGAAAAACGCCGGTTGCCGCTTGGGATCAGACCGTTCGGCATGGTTGGCGGCGCCAATGACGGGACCGGATTCGGGATCGCACACCGAGCAGGTGCGGTTGTCACCGCTGGGGCAAAAGATCGGACGCTGGTATGGGGACTTGCGGGCGATCCAAGACCAGGCTGATCGCGAGGCCGCCTTGGCCGGCGTGGGTTACCTCAAACAGCGCCTAACGGCGCCGGCAGCCGATCCGTTGAGCAGCGCCCTGGCGCGCTTGATCGATGATTGCTGCCGTGGGTCCGAAAGGCTTCAGCAGAGCACCTTTGCGGTGATCGGCAAATTGGCCCAGTTGGAGCTCCCCCTGGAAACCTGGGTACGCCTCTATCTCTTGCGCATGGCAACCGATCTGCTGCCGGTGATGGTCGAGGAATCCCTCGATCTCCTGCATGATGAAAGTCCGGGCAAGGCGATCCAAGAAACGTTCGAGTTCTTTCTGCACCTCTGGGAAAACCGTGGGTACCCGAATGAGCTTGCGGAAGCCGCCGAGAAACGCCGCTATCATCGAAAGAAAATCCACCTTCCAGGACAGTTCGAACCGGTGCACTCGAACGCCCGTTCGGAAATCATCATCCAGGATATCTGCCCGGGGGGTATCGGGTTTCGAGCCATCGGGCGGGAGATCCCCCAGGAACACGACCTGATCCGAGTGTTCTTCCTGCTCGAAGGCTATCTCGGCAAATGCATCGACAAGATGGCACTCGTGCGCCGCTTCGATGGGGAGTATGCGGGGGTCCAGTTCTTGTGATCGGGACCCGTTGGCTTCATGCTTCGCCTGGGAGCACCGCGGCGGTGGTGGCTGAGTCCTATGAACATGTACACGACTGAACTAACGGCCGCGGTCACGCTCATGGCCTTGGGCTATCTGGCATGGCGCTTGGGCCGCTTGCTGCGCGCCGAAGCGAACTCCCGCGGACCGACTGGGTCCCACCAGGTGCCGTCCGCCTCCGCGACCCGGGCAGCCGGACTGGTGCAGTGCCTGCATTGCCGGCGCGTGCTTCGGATCGGTCTGCCGCCCCGATCCAACCTGGTGCGCTGCCCGCAATGCGGCCGCCGATTCGCGATTGTGCTTTGGGATTCGGACAACAACCTGTACCTCAGTCCGGCCGACCAAGACCCGGATGGGGTTCAAACCCCTGACGACTTGGCGGACAACGAACAAGTCGCTCCGCTACTGAAAGCGCTCGGACTGGAGCCCGCCACGCCGGCGGCGGACTTCAGCCTGCGCGAGGTTCGCAAAGCTTATTACCAAACCATCCAACGCTATCATCCGGACAAGTACGCCCAACTCCCGGCCGAATTCCGCCGGGTCGCCGAACGCAAGATGCGAGAACTCCATCTGGCCTACCACAAATTGATGCAACTGAAACATACGCCCGGGCCTACCAGGGGCAACCCGTCGTGATGCGTTGCCGGCCGCCCTCCCAATGCTGTTTGTCGAAAAGTTCCAGAGGCCGAGGGGGTAGGTTTTTCTGATTCCATACTGGTTTAGGATCAGATGTTCCATTCCAAAAAGCGGGCAAGATGCCCGCGCTCCCGGGAAAGCGCGCACACGAAACGAAACTTTTTACCTTAATCCGGTACAACGAATTTGGGGGAGCGGAGTGCCATGCGGTGGTACCCCCGGGGGATTCCTCGTGAACGATGAGGACTTGGGCGCTGGGCAATGATATGAAAATGGGATCCTTTGCAAACCACCCCGGATGGTTGAGTGCGAGCCAAGCAGGCAGAAAGCCGGTAGATCGGGTTGCGACCATCGGGAGCTACCCGCCAATCTCGACTCTCCGCCCGTTCCCCAAGGACTCACCGTAGGTCGGGTTGCGACCATCGGGAGCTACCCGACGGCTCGGCAACGCTTCCACTCCACGCTCCCACGGCGAATCGTCAGGGAGTGCTCCGCACACCCTGACCTACATGGAACGGATCGCGATCACGCCCGCGGTGTGAAGGAATTCCGCCACTAATGCAACTTCCGCTTGATCAAAGGGGACCGCAAAATCCGTTATAATCAGAAGCTTTCGGATCAGCGCAGTTCTTGTAAGGCCTGGGCGAGGCGGCTCAGGCCTTCCTTGATTTCCACCATGGCCAGTGCGTAGGACAGGCGAATACAGCGGTCTTCACCGAAGGCGCCGCCCGGTACCACCGCGATGTGCGCCTGTTCCATCAAGTACTCGGCCATCTCCAGCGACGAGTCCACGGCATAGCCTTGGGCCTGTTTGCCGTAATAGTGGCTCACATTGGGGAACACATAAAAGGCCCCGGCCGGCTGCGGACAGGTGACGCCTGGAATCGACCGCAGGCTGTCCACCACGAACCGGCAGCGTTGTTCAAAGCTCGCGACCATGGTTTTCACCTCCGACTGGTCGCCGCGCAGCGCGGCCACCCCGGCCCATTGGGAAATGGAACAGGGATTGCTCGTGGATTGGCTCTGAATTTTCACGGCCGCCCGGATAATGGCCGGGTCGCCGAGCCCGTAGCCGATGCGCCACCCGGTCATGGCGTAGGTCTTGCTCAGGCCGTTGACGATCACGGTGCGTTTGCGCAGTTGCGGGTCGAGCATGGCCAGATTGCACCAGGGCTCGCCGCCGAACAGGATGCGATAGTAGATGTCGTCGGAAACGATGATCAGATCCTGGCGCGCCCGCAACACTTCCGCCAGCCGGCTCAGTTCCTCGCGGCTGTAATGGGCCCCGGTCGGGTTGCACGGGCTGTTGAGAATAAGCATGCGGCTGCTTTCGGTGAGGGCGCTTTCCAGTCGCTCGGCGGTCAGCTTGAAGCCGTCCTGTTCGCGGCAGGGCACGGCCACCGGGGTCGCTCCGGCGAGTGTTACCAGGTCCGGGTACGATACCCAATAGGGTGCGGGGATCACTGCTTCATCGCCGGGCTCGAGCAGTACCTGCATCAGGTTGTAGAGCACCTGTTTGCCGCCGCAGGAAACGATCACCTGTTCCGGCGTGTAGCGCAGCCCGTAGTCGGCCTCGATGGTGTCGGCCACGGCGGTCTTCAATTCATCGATACCGCCCACCGCGGTGTAGCGGGATTGATTGCGGTAGATCGCCTGGATCGCCATCTGCTGGATGTGGTGAGGGGTCGGAAAGTCCGGTTCCCCGACGCCGAAGCTGATGATCTGTTGCCCCTGGGCCTTCAGGGCCTTGGCTTTGGCGTTGATGGAAAGAGTGGCGGATGGTTGAATGGAGGAAACACGCTGGGCCAGTCTCATTCCTTATCCCCTCGATCTTGGCGGTTGATCCAAGGCGGCAGCCGGGTGGCTGCCGCCGAAGACAAAAGCGGCATCGAACCGTGGTTCAATGACCGCAACCCTTGCTGTTGCCATCAGTCGTAATCCACATGATCCAGAAACAGGCCCCGAGCCGGGGCCGTCATGCCGGCGCGGCGGCGATCACCGCTGGCGAGGATCGCTTCCAGGTGCTCGCGCCGCAGCTTGCCCCGTCCCACATCCACCAGAGTGCCCACCA
>Ga0066636_10002069_pt1 | contig 12652 bp, 16 predicted proteins | sample CryGeyCG2014_080_2_FD_62736 | JGI IMG/M metagenome (GOLD analysis project Ga0066636, IMG submission 62736) | Groundwater microbial communities from aquifer - Crystal Geyser CG07_land_8/20/14_0.80 | ecosystem: Environmental > Aquatic > Deep subsurface > Groundwater | place: USA: Utah: Grand...
AATTGTCGGTGCACTGCCCGATAACTGGCTTCAGAGTCATAGTAAAGATTACAGATTTTAACCTTGAAGGAAAAGTTTATCTTCCCTTTATTATTTCGGGATGGCTTAAAAGGCCTCTGGCAATCTTTACAGAACCAACGCTGATAGAAGTAACATTTAGAACCTTGAGTAGTCCTTCTTTTTCTAGACCGTTTTTCCGCATAATAGACCTCCTTAGTGGTTCTCTTCATAAGTAATGTTATGTATTATTCTTGACTTTTGGCTGAAGTTGTGGTATAATATCTCCTATCTTATAAGGAAGGGGGATATTATGCCGAGAAAAAGCCCATTTAAAATTATTCTGACCAAAGAAGAAAGGAACTGTTTGACATCTTTGACCAGAAAATATACAGCACCTTACAAAAATGTAGTTAGAGCAAAAATAATTCTTCTAGCCGCAGAAGGTATAGAGAATAAAGAAATCGGTGAAAAACTCAGTCTTCCAGCAAAAACAGTTAGTAAATGGCGCAAGCGCTTTTTCTATAAGCGAGACCAGGGGCTTGTAGATGAATCCAGAACCGGCCGCCCGTTTATTTTTTTTCCCTGAGGAAATAGCACAAATAAAAGCACTTGCCTGTCAACTTCCAGCAGAGAGAGGTATTCCTTTAAGCCGGTTCAGTATTACTGAAATTGTTAGAGAAGTAATCTCTGCAGCCATTGTTCCTTCAGTAAGTGATTCCAGTGTCTGGCGATGGTTGCATGAAGCTGCTATTCGTCCTTGGTTTCATAGGTCCTGGATTTATCCCAGAGACCCCAAATTTATTGAGAAAGCAGGAAAGGTGCTTGATCTCTACGCCAGGCAATGGGAAGGTAAACCCTTGGGATTAAATGATTATGTCATTTGTGCTGATGAAAAGACCAGTATCCAAGCCAGAATTCGTATACACCCTACTACTTCTCCACATCCAGGACAACCAATGAAAGTGGAACATGAGTATATCCGGGGTGGAGCATTGACATACTTTGCTGCCTTGGATGTTCACAGAGCAAAAATCTTTGGTCGTTGTGAAACCAAAAGTGGAATTGAACCATTTGATCGACTGGTAGAACAAGTGATGTTACAATTACCTTATAAAACAGCTGACAGGGTCTTCTGGATTATAGACAATGGTTCTTCTCATCGAGGACGACCATTTGTTGAACGTCTTCAAAAGAAATGGCCAAATGCTATTGCTGTGCATTTACCCATTCATGCCAGCTGGCTTAACCAAATTGAAATCTATTTTGCAATTATCCAGAAGAAAGTTTTGACCCCCAATGATTTCGCAAATCTTCAAACAGTAGAAAGACGTCTAATGAATTTCCAAGTTCGATACCAAGAAGTAGCTCGTCCCTTTAGCTGGAAATTCACCAGGAAAGACCTTAAAGAAAGACTTAATCTTGTTAGTGAGAATGTCATTAATCAATATCAACCAGTAATTTTCCAAGAGTCAATCCTTGAAGAATTTCCGTTGTGGAACGATCCACAAAAAGTTTTATCTGTCTATGTAAATACATAACAGAACTTTTGAAATAGACCACTTAGCCCAATCTTTTAACCAACCTGGCAATGCGACTGCCAAGTTCTCTGCACTGTTTTTTCACGCGGTCATCAGGAGCGCCGATTGAAACAGGCCCATAGTGGTCACCACTGGAATTTCCCTGGACAACCATTCCATGAATTAACATTGCTTCAATTATGCTTAAAATAGTTGTTTCGTTTCCTCCACCAATGTTTGCTGATGAAGAAAAAGCGCCACCAACCTTGCCTTCAAGTTGTCCGTGAAACTTTACACTTTCATCGAGAAATTTTTTAATTTCTGCGGCAAGTGTTCCATAATAAGTCGGCGAGCCGATGATAATTCCATCGTAATTGAGCAACGCTTCAACTTTAATCTCTTTGACATCCTTCACATCAACATCTGCACTTTCTTTCTGGACGCTTTCTCCAATGAGTTCAGCCATCTTCTTTGTATTTCCTGTTCTGGAATAGTACAAAACTAAAACCTTTGCCATATATACCCCCTTAGAAAACCCTTTTTAAATAAGGCTTTTAAAAAATAGTGTCTGCCCCTACTTAAGTAAGTAATACCCCTTCCAGCTGGAGTAGCCGCTCTTTCCATTTTATTCCCAGGGAAAATCCACCAATTTTCCCATTCTGTTCAATCACGCGATGGCAGGGGACAAGCAGGGGAATGGAATTTATTTTAAGTGCCTGCCCGACTGCTCTATACCCTTTGGGATTGCCCGATTTCTTTGCCACCCACCGATATGAACGCGTCTCCCCATATGGAATGGCACGCGTGGCAGTGAATACAGCACTTTGAAAAGGAGTGTAGCGGCTTAAGTCAATGGTGTAATCAAACTCAGCTTTCTTGCCTGCAAAATAATTTTCAATGTTTTTCCTTAAATTTTCAAAATCCTGTGGAGATTCCTCTATCTGTGATTCGCCAGCACTGCTCTTTATTAATTCCAACACCTCTTCCTTCGTTGAACGTGGTAACACAAGTAAGGAAATCCCTTTTTTTGTAGCACAGATTCCCATCCATGATTCATCTGAGCGGTAATTAATCTTACCGGGCTCGATTTTGAAAACAGTATATTTTAACACCTGTTTTTTCTTTTGCATATTTATTCCACTTGCAGAGCCGGGGCACCCCGATGTTACCATCGGGGTCGTGCCACTACTTGCAGACCAAGGTCTGCCACTACTTGCAGACCAAGGTCTGCCACTACAAAAGTAGATTGCTTTGCTTTTCGCAATGACAGCTATATTTTTAATATGCTCAGAAATGCTTCCTGTGGAATTTCGACTCTGCCAATCATCTTCATTCGCTTTTTACCTTCCTTCTGCTTTTCCCATAATTTGCGTTTTCTGGTGATGTCTCCACCATAACATTTGCCAGTGACAAATTTACGCAGTGCAGGAATGGTTTCTCTGGCAATTATTTTTCCGCCAATTGCTGTTTGAATTGCCACTTCAAACATGTGGCGTGGAATCAATTCCTTCAGTTGTTTTGCCAGTTCTCTTCCTCTGTGGTCCGCATTATCCCTGTGTACAATGAAAGACAGCGCATCTACTCTGTCTCCAGCTACCAGCACATCCACTTTCACCAGGTCCCCGAGCCTATAATCTAACACTTCATAATCCAGAGATGCATAGCCGCTTGAGATAGATTTTAACTGGTCGTAGAAATCCAGAATCATCTCGCCTAACGGCATTTCATAATCTAAATACACCTGTGTTTCATCCATATACTTCATATTTTTGAAGATACCCCGTTTTCGCTTTAATACGAGGTCCATAACATTACTTACATATTTTATCGGACTTATTATCATCACTTTTATGTATGGTTCTTCAATTTTAACAATTGAACCTGGTTGAGGCATCTTCGCTGGATTGTCAATTTCTACCGGACCATTATGAGTGATTACGCGGTAGATGACACTGGGCATAGTAAGAATCAATTCGAGGTTGTATTCCCGTTCAAGCCGTTCTTTGACAATATCCATATGAAGTAGCCCCAGGAACCCACAGCGCAATCCCGGACCGAACGCAGGAGAATCTTCAACGGTATAGGTAAAAGATGCATCATTAAGGCTCAATTTTTCCATAGAACCCTTCAGCATTTCAAAATCACCGCAACTTACAGGATAAATACTGGCAAAGACCATTGGTTTTACTTTTTTATATCCGGGTAAAGGTTTAACTGCTGGTCTGTCCGGATGCGTAACAGTATCTCCGATTTGTGTGTCGCGAATATCCTTGATGTTTGCAATAATATAACCGACTTCTCCACTGGAAAGTATATTTGTTTCAATCATCTTACGGGGTTCAAAAACTCCAACTTTAATGACTTCATATGTTTTTCCAGTGGACATTAATTTGATTTTTTCACCCTTCCTGACTTTTCCTTCCATTACTCTCACATAGACGATTACACCTTCATAGGGACTGAAGGAGGAGTCAAAGATGAGGCATGCCAGTGGATTTTTAGATGAACCTTTTGGTGGCGGAATTTTTCTGACAATTGATTCCAGGATTTCCTTGGTGCCCTGTCCATTCTTGGCACTGGCAAAAATAACATCGTCGTGCATTCCGCCCACCTGACTCACTATCGTGGGGTGGAGCACTGCTTCACGGGTTGGCACCCAGATTTGGCGGGCAAGCGAGGGTTGTACGCCGAGCGTTAATAACTTAATCAGCTGAGAGCTGGTACGTTCAATCTGCGCATTTGCCAGGTCAATTTTATTTATAACCGGGATAATTTTCAATTCGTGCTGTATGGCAAGGTTAGCATTGGCGATTGTCTGGGCTTCAACTCCCTGACTTGCATCCACAAGCAAGATTGCTCCTTCACAGGAAGCAAGGCTGCGGGAAACTTCATAACTGAAGTCAACATGGCCGGGCGTGTCAATCAAATTCAAAGTGTAATCGTTTCCATCGTCGGCTTTGTATATAATCCTTACTGCTTTTGCCTTGATGGTAATACCACGCTCCCGCTCTAAGTCCATAGAATCCAGTATCTGTTCCTGCATATCCCTTTTCTCAACCATACCGGTCATTTCAAGGATGCGGTCAGCAAGGGTGGATTTTCCATGGTCAATATGTGCAACAATGCAAAAATTTCTAATAAATTCATTTTCCATCTCAAATATTTTTTATAATCTTTCTCATTCCAGTTACATCTTTAATAATATATTCTGGTTTATGCAGACCCTTTGCCTCTCTTGCCATTTTCTGTGTTGTCGCACCACTCAGGACCATCACTGGTATAAAACCCATTCGGTTTGCGAATATAATGTCAGTATCAAGTCTATCCCCGATGAAATAAGTTTTTTCATTTTTCAGGGATTTTTTGCCAAGAACAATGCGAATGATTTCTGGGTTTGGCTTTCCGATTATATACGGTTTTTTACCTGAAGCAGTGCTTATTGCAGCAAGCAGTGAGCCGCAACCTGGAGAAATTGTATTTTTTTCAGGAAATGTTTTATCTGCATTTGTGGCGATAAACTTTGCTCCATTGATTAATTCTGATGAAGCTCTTCTCATTTTTTTGTATGTAAAATGCCAATCCATTCCTACCACAACATAATCTGCCTTGTCTTTGTCGTTTAGTTTCAGGATTTTAGCAGGAACTTTTTTAATTTCTTTCTTAAGCGGGAGCGTCCCGATTACAAAGATCTTTGGTTTGAAACCTGGATTGCCAAAATCCTTTTTTATTCTTTTTTCAAGATACATTCTGATAGCATTTGCAGAACATATTATTTCTGAACGCTTTGATTTTATACCAAGTTTTTCTAATTTTTTCTGATAACCTGACTGTGAACGAGTAGAATTATTAGTTAGAAAGTAGATTTTATGTCTGTTTCTTCTGAATTTTTCAATAATGGCTGGAATTTTTCTGTTTATAAGAATTGTCCCACGCCAGATAACACCATCGAGGTCAAAAATTAAAGTAGCCATTAGAATAATGTTACATCGCGTTTATTTAATAATAATTTCCACACGCCTGTTTTGTTTTCTGCCTTCTCTGGTCTTATTTGTATCAATCGGGCAGGCTGAGCCCAGTCCCTCAACGATTATTTTGTCTTCAGGGATTTCTTTTGCAATCAGATAATTTGCCACCGCCTTTGCTTTGACGAGAGAGGTATGCAGGTTCGTTTTTGAACTCCCAAAACTATCAGTGTAGCCGGCAATAATGATACGGTGGTCCGGATGAGCTTTCAGCGCTTTTACAATTACGTCGAGAGAGCGGTAAATAACGGCTTCAAGCACATCGTGATAAAAGAAAAAGTCAGTGTTAAAAATTATTTTCAATTCTTCAGCAGAAGGAACAACCTGCGCATATTTTGTTATTTCTGTGGTTATAATTTCTTCGAGAGTACGGGTTTCTTCTACTTTTTGCTCGACAGGAAGGACAGATTTCTCTTGTTCCATTTTTTCCAATTTCTTATTTGATTCTTCCAATTCCGCAGATAATTTAGCATTATCAAGTTTTAATTTTTCAATTTCAACATTCTTTGCAGCAATTTCTTTATCCTTCCGGGCAAGCGTTTCGCCGAAGGATGCATTTAGGACCGCCTCCCTTTTCTTTATTTCTTCCGCTACTTCCTTGTCGCTTTTCCCGAACAACCCTGCATAACTAACACCTGAACACAGAAGAACCACAATCACCACTAAACCAATTTCTTTTTTCATTTTCCCCTCCCTTTTCTAATTTTTTTTAGATTACTCATTTTTCAAACAGAATACTTTTTACAGATTCTCTAAAATTTAATTATGGCCATATTTTAAAAGTGTCCTGCGTCTGTGTGCTGATTTCCTGTGGCGTGCTTTTTCTATTTCCTTGAGCCACTTAGATGTCCGGGGAGAAATTCGCATCTCAATTTTATCCACAAGTTCACGCAGCGCAAGGAATCTGTTTATGCTGCGCTTGCGGTCTTTTTGCATCCGCACCTGAATTCCAAGCGGCGGATAGCTCAATCTCACACAGTTGGCTGTCTTGTTGATTTTCTGCCCACCCTTTCCACCGCCGCGGATAAACTGTTCTTCAATATCTGAGATATCAATTTTTAAACGTTCTATGCGTTCACGTAATGTCGCAACTTTTGCAGGAGATACATCAAATAATTCATTGAAATTCATATGTGTATTATTCTTGAGCAGCATAATTATTATAAAAATAGATTTATCCTAATTTAACTTTTATTAATATTTTTTTTCGCTAAATACTATTTTTTTATCTTTATCAAACTCATATTCAAAATATTTCACAGGTTGACACTTAGCTTTAAATTCGCTATTAAACTTTGGCAGTAGAATTTTTGATAATTTATCGGTATCTTCTTCATTGTTTTCTGAAGGTTTTGGCAATACAATTGTGGGATATAAATTTTCAGGTTTAGTGCCGTTTTCAGAACCGTTCAAATACTCAAGAGACCATTTTACATATCTTTCCAATTGATAGCAAATTCCGAGGTCTATGACTGTTTTTAATTCTATCAGTCTAAACCCTCTATTTGGACTATTTACAATAGTGAAAATATCTATCTTTTGCATCCCAACACCACAAAAAACTTCATTGCCTATCCAATCTATCTCATTGCTTTTGCCGCAAATTTGAGCAAAAAATGTATTGTCAAACTTTTTTAAACCAGCATTTTCAGAAAAATATGCTTGCAAATATGTTTCCACTCTTCTTTTTCTATATATAATTTTTTCTATGTTTGGTATGTTTGCTTTGCTTTTATCATATTGAAAAGAACTATCTGTTTTTATAATTTTACCTTTTTCCCAAGAAAATCCTCCAGCAGGATCCAAAAATTTTCTATTGTTTTTATTTCTTATTAGTTCAACCAATTTATTAGCTTCTTTGGGAGTGACAGGAGTACAACCACGACCTCCTTTGAGTTTTCTGTAAATTAGACTCCAGATAATATCTCTGGGATTATCTGGAAGTTTTTCCAATGCATCCCACTCATCAATTGGTTGGGAGTACACTTCTTCTGGTTCAATGAAGACTCTATACAGAAGTTTTTTCTTTAGCCTTCCGTTGCAGAAGTTATCTTTATCATAATATACAATTTGCTTGCCATCTGAGTCAATATTCTTTTTGATCTTGAATATTCCATAGAAACCAACTCCTTCAAAATAGAATATTACTCTATCCCCAGCCCGAACTCTTTTTATATCTGCCAAAAGACTGATATTATTATCTTGTTCTCCAGAGCTTGTGCCCGCAAACATATATTCTAAGTGCGCTGGAAATGTATTTTCATTAACTATAAAAACATGTGTAGTCATTATTTCTCCTTTTTGAATAATAAAATATACTCATGTTTAAAAATATAAAATCCACCGACCAAAGCACGGTACTGCCAGAGTTCTTTTTGGTTTCGCTTGCCTCGTGTTTCTTCAAAGTTTTTCACAATAATACTTTTTAGGGAATAGCCTCTTTTCATTACTTCTTGCATAGTATAAAAACCAAGTGGTATCCATTCGCCTCTGGAGTATTTGTCGCCAATCACAATTGCGAGGTATCTTCCTTTTTGAAGTATGGGATAGGTATTATCAATTACTTCACCAAACATTTTCAAAAAAGATTCGGTAGATGGAGCATTTGATAAATCATCAGCGCTGTTGCTAAACTTAATAATGTTATGATATGGAGGATGCATAATCAATAATTGGGTTTCTTTGATTCCCTGTTTTTCAAGTAATTTCTTTAAATCTATCTTGCGACTGTCTCCTGTTTCGATAATAGTTTTAACATTAAATGGGTTCTGCTCTTTATTGATAAGTGCTTTTGCTTTTTCTGCAACTTCAGGATTTAATTCTAAACCAATGCCATTTCTGCCAAGTCGCTTACACTCAATCAATGTAGTACCACTACCAACAAATGGGTCAAGTACCCATTCACTTTTCTTAGTATATCTTAACATCATTTGATGAGGGATTTGTGGAATAAAATTACCCCAATACCATCCCATATGTGCACCAGATGCATCTCTTTTATCGAGAACCCAGAGGCTGTCGGTAAGGATATCGGTATATTCTTTCCAGCGATTTAAATTTATATCGTTAATTTTGCTTGTTCTGATTTTTTCAACACCTTTTTTAAGACGCTCAATATAGTAATGGGCTCGTTCAAAAGTCTGAGATTGAGATATTTGACTTAATTCTTCTAGTAGAGCACCTTTGTTCATTATTATTGTGTCGCCATTACCGTCTATGTTCATAATTCCAATTTTATCTGACTTGGGAAAATTGACAATTTGCTGAATAAGTCCAATTTCATACCTCAAAGAAGATTTGTCAGATAAGTTTTGTAGTTCTTCTATCTTCCCCAGTAATTTTGTTTTGTTTATAATTACGCTCTTTTTCCAAGATAGTGGGTCAGATTCATATTCATTAAATAAAACATGTTCTTCTAATTTCCAATTTTTTGTTCTACTTTTATCAGTTTTCTTATACCGCTTCATTTATTCTCCCTTCTTTTATTGTTTCTGGAGTCGTAAAATTATATACTTATCAGAATAAGACCGATAGTTCCGCTGATTATCCCTAAAATCCCCCTGATTCCTAATTTTTCTTTGAAAATAAGAACAGCAAGGACGGAAACAGTAATTAAATTGCCTCCACCAGCAATAGGAAAAACAATTGTTGCCGGTATTTTGGTTAAGGCAAGAGTCATAAACAGAGAACCTGAAAAACTGCTTACTCCTGCTACTACACCAATGATAATTTCTTTTTTAGCCGGGAAAGTTCTTGATTTAAAACAGAAAAGAAAAGACCAGAGAAATCCAACAAAATAAAAAACTAAGAGATAGCATAGAAAAAAATTACCCATTCCTAACTTAATAAGTGCATTCACCGCTAAAAGACAGAAACCATTAGAGAAAAAAGCTAAAATAATGAATTTTTTCCACATTATTTTACATCCTTTCCAATAAGAACAATAGAAATAAAGATTAAAATTAATCCTGAAGTCCTCTTTAAATCTAATGCTTCTTTCCATAGAAATATAGAAAAGAGAACAGGAATAGCTATTCCCAGGTTAAATATTGTCCAGCAGGTGGAAATTTTTCCCTCATTTAGGCTATAAAGAAAAAAAAGGATGGCGCCAAAGAAAAAAGTTCCTCCCCATAATCCAAATAGTCCAACCTTAACGTTGTACTGATATGAGCCGATTATAAAGAAAAAGATAGCTGTAAGACTGGCGAAGAATAGTGTAGTAGTGTTTACGGCAATCGGATTGCATTTTTTATAGGAGCTCCACTTAAGAAATAATCCAAATAGAGTAAAAAATATTAATGCTAAGAAAGAAAATAGCATACAATCCCTTTGGCAATCTCCTCATCTTTCCGGGAGATTGTTTCATTGAACGAAGCAGTCAGAACTGCTTCCCTTTTCTTTATTTCTTCCGCTACTTCCTTGTCACTTTTCCTTTATCAATGTATTCCAAATATCCATGACCCCAAGTTCTTCAACCCATTTTTCTATATATCGAAAATCTAATTCTGTCTGCATGTCAATAATTCCTTTTATGTCCTCAAAATGCCTTGCTGATGCCCCTTGTTTATACCAGAGTAATTTTGAAAGAATTACGTCTTCCGGAGTAGAAAAATATGCCTGAGTGCCTGCAAAATTGACTTTTTTGCGACGATTGAAGCTGGTGATATTGTATTCTGTTTCTTTCAGGCACCAGCAATCTAATTTCAGTCCTGTTGATGAATGGACGAGGGTAAACATCCCGGCACTTCTAACCATATCTTCAACCACAGCTTCGTCAATGTTAAATTCATCTTTTAGTTCTTCAAACAATTTTTTTAACTGCGTTTTTTTGAATACAATGACCATATCTATGTCGTGCGTGACCCGGGGCTTTCCATATCTTATGGAAGCGACTGAACCGGTTATCATATAATCGGCACCGGCTTTCTCCAGCGCTGATATAACTTTGGCAAATACTTCTTCCTGTATCATTTTGAACCGAGTCTTTCTGCAACCTTTTTGTTTAATTCTTCTTCAGAAATGCCAGGATTTTCTTCTTTAAACATTTCTTTAATTGCATTCCGCGCGAGTTCATATAATTCAAAAGCAATTTTTAACCTGCCTTCTTCGCCCATCTTTCTATAAATTTCAATTTGCAATTTTTCTGCTTGCTCGGGAGTCATAAAAGTTCCTTTTTATTTAGTTAGTAGTGTCAAAAATATCTTAGCAGTTTCTATTCCTAATTCCTACCTAAGATTTTCCTTACCAAACTTAAAATCTTTTAGACAATAGGAGAAGTGTTTCTATTTTTTCTTTCTCTGGATTACCTTACTCAAGTTTTTCTCCCGAGTAGGTCTTACGATAATTTCTTGCTTTTGTTCCACAGGGAACCTTCAAATCCTACTTTCCAAAGAGCCACTTAATGCCTCAAATTGAAGTTTATCACCTTTCATATTCTTTCATTTTATTTTTGACACTACCCTAATTTTTTTAGATTACTCATTTTTCAAACAGAATACTTTTCAGATCTTTAATTTTCAGGCGATTCTTTAGAAAATCTAAATGCAATGAAAGTTCTCCTACCTCATACATTGCATGAGCATCGGTTCCCAGCGAGATTTTTACTCCTTCCTCAAGACATTTCTCAAAAAAATTGGGTCTGGTTCATCGGTATGAAAATTTAATTCTGCGGCTACTTCATATTCTTTCAGTAATTTAGCCATTGGTTTATATAAGTGAGTCGGAACTTTTAAATTGTTTCTCCTGAAATATCTAAAAGGATGAGCCAGAATATCAATTTTTTTCTTGCATAAAAATTCATTAAATTTCATAAAAGTTTTTTCTAAGATTTTATTACTTTTTCTACCCTCCTGGGGAATAAAGTGGACTGCACCTATTAAATAATCAATATCTTTCCTGTCTTCCTCTAAAATAGCGAGATTTCCATTTTTGTCACATTCCACCTCTAATCCTATTTTTACTCCTTTATTTCTTAGAGGAAAAATATAATTTCTAAACTTATTCATTCTGTCTTTTTTATTTTTTCTTTGTTTTTCAATAATTTTTAAATCTTCCAAAAAAGCACCTTTCCAGTAGTCTTCTCGGGAGAGATATAATTGGCAGCAATGCTCGCTAAAAGTAATCTGGCTTAAACCCAGAATTTTAGCTTTTTTTATTGCTTTTTTTATTTTTACATCCTCAGCACAATATGCAAATTCAGTATGGCAGTGATAATCTTTTAGCGGTTCTTTCAAAGACAATTTTTCCTTTTTTATTTCTATTTTATCGTTAATTTTTAGTAGTGCATAATAAAAAGGATTCACGCACAAAGCAGGCAAAGTAAAAAAAGCAATTCCTTTATTGTATGCCAGTTCTAATCCTGGATGATAATGCCCGCTAACAGAAAAACGGACCTTGTATTTTTTATAACTGGCGATAATCTCTTCGCTGTTTTCTATATTATAAGGATAGGAGCTTTCAATCTGGGGATAAACGATAGAATGCTGAAAAACTATTGATTTTTTACCAGAATTATTTTTACAAAATTCTTCAAATTTCTTTATTTCTTTTTTTGCCCTTGTGCATTTGTCATCTTCACGATACTTGTCATAAAAAGGATAAAGGATAAAGTTATTTATTATTAAAGGTCTGGTAAAATTTTTCATAATTTTTTTGAAAATTTTCTCTTCAGGGTCATGATTTCCCCTGATTACAATTGCAGGAATTGGAAGTTTTTCTAATTCTTTTTTAATGTTTTCTAAATCTCCAATAAAGTCTCTATGGTCAATGCAATCTCCGAGAATTACTAAAGCATCAATTTTTTCCATTTTGCTAATACGGTAGAGAATCTGCTGAAGAAATTCTAATCCAAAAGAGGTTTCTCTTTCCGGGCAGAGACATTGATAATCCGGTTGACTTACATAATGAAGGTCACCTATCAATAAAATTTGTAAATCTTCCATTTAAAAATTCCTTCTGCTCGCAGATTCTTTTAAATTAATAAAGAATCTGTTTATGCTTCGCTCTCACACAAAAATTATATACTTATCAGAATAAGACCGATAGTTCCGCTGATTATCCCTAAAATCCCCCTGATTCCTAATTTTTCTTTGAAAATAAGAACAGCAAGGACGG